>Ga0208595_1000140_pt1 | contig 27429 bp, 26 predicted proteins | sample LakMenEpi28Jun11_FD_150742 | JGI IMG/M metagenome (GOLD analysis project Ga0208595, IMG submission 150742) | Freshwater microbial communities from Lake Mendota, WI - 28JUN2011 deep hole epilimnion (SPAdes) | ecosystem: Environmental > Aquatic > Freshwater > Lake > Epilimnion/Euphotic zone ...
AACAACCATTAGACGCAACTGTGTATACATACGATTGAGTTTGTTGGGTATTTGTGAGATTAATTAGCGTGTCATTTACGATATTATTTGATCCTGAATTGGGGCCTTTTGAAGAGATATTTGAATTTCCGATTTTTGTCCAGGTCAAAACACTGTCTCGTGTAGCAGATGTAGCAGTATAATTAAAGGGCTTACCACTGCATATTGCAGGTGGTGTTTTTAAAGAACTTAATGTGGGAATAGGGTTAACGGTTAAGAAAATGGTATCTACTTTTGTACAAGAATTAATTGTCATTGAAACCACATATTTAGCTACAATCTTAGCCGTTCCAGAATTTGTAAAAGTTTCGTTGATAAATGCCGAAGCACTTGAACCCAAAGCAGGTATTAATCCAACCGTATTTCTAGACCAAGAAAACGTAGCTCCTGAAGTTGAACTTCTAATTGTATCTCTATAGTTCTGACCACTACAAATCTGGGTAGGATTTGGATTTGTAGTCATTATTGGGGTAGGATTTACTGTTACACGTAAGGAATCGTTGCTTATGCAACCTCTAGCTGAAATCGTTACGGGATAGGAAACAATAATTGGATTTACTGAAGGATTGGTAAGATTATCTGCTAAAAAGGCTGAAGTGCCTGAAGCGGGACCAGTTCCTGTAGTTCCATTTAAATTTCGAGTCCATGAAAAAGTAGTTCCAACGGTAGCACTTCTAAAAGTATCTCTATAAAGGTTTCCGTTACAGATATTTTTTAGCTTTATCGTATTGCTTAAAATAGGACGAGGCAATACGGTGTCACGAATAGTTCTGGTTGAAAAACAACCATTTACATTAGTTAGTGTTACATTATAGAACGCAACTACTGCTGCTGAAGAAGAGGATATGATTAGGTCCGAAATATTTCCCGTTCCACTTCTTGTTGCAGGACTTAACAATGCATTTATAGAACGCGTCCAAGAAAAAGAAGTATTAGATAAATTACTTGTAAACGAACTTGTAGCTGATGTACCACTACAAATTGATGGCAAAATCGTATCGCTTGTAAATAAAGGCGTGGGTAAAACTGTAAATGTAAAACGCCTTCTAGGCCCTTCGCAACCTGTAGTATCATTTACTTGACTGGTAAAATAGGTATAAACGCCTGGCGTTGTAGTAGATAGAATAGGTTTAATTAAAGTATCCGTAATCGTTGAATCACTGTAATATCTCAATCGATATCGGGCAGTCAGTGGATTTTTCTTAATAAATGAATCCAATGGAGGCGTAGGTCTAAATTGACAGATTACAGTATCTTTAACATTAGGAAGTGGCGGTAATCGATATTTTGTAATAAGTACTTTATTTGAAATTGTATCACAACCAGCTTGATTATAAAAATTCCATTCTTTAAACCATAGCGTATCTACACCAGGCACTGAATCAGGTGTGTAGGTGTAATAACTATCACCAAATGGATCAAAAACAGGAGATTTTACTTGTTTTACTATACCGTTAAGATATATTTCTCTCCAAAGAAACGGAAACGTCAATAAGTTTATACCTGCAGATGACTGAAAACTATATTTATCTTCCGTATTAATAGTATCTTTTAAGTTAAACAATATAGATCCGTTGACACAAACTGCTGCTGTAGGAGGGGTAAGAAATGGTTCAGGTCTTTTGACTTTTACAAAAAGAGTATCCGTTAATATACAAGTGTTTGAACCAATATAAAGTTGACTTGTAAAAAAAGATTGAGGATTTGGAAATGATATATTAAAAGAATTAGAACTATCCGCATTAGAATTATTCCATTTAATTCGATATCCTCTAAATAAAATTAAATTTTCATAAGTATTTAAAGACTTACTATGTATAAAAATATCATCTACATATGCTGACATGATACCTGGAGTAGTCCAGCCACTAGAACTATTGATTCTACCAAACTGATATTGAGTTCCAAAAACATTCGATTGTAAATTAATAGAAGCCGATTTTACTAATTGGCCATTTATATATACATTAGCGGTAGGAGTTGCTCCCGAAGCATTAATTGATATGGATACAAAAATCCAAGTTGAAGTCGTTTTAAAAGTGTTAAATGGAATAACCATTGTACTTGTAAATGCTTGATGTCTAATAAACAACGTATCTGCGTTGCAACCTGAACAAGTACTTGTATCATTTGAATTCCAAATTTGCATAATAGGCGTATTAGAAGCATTCTTCATTTCAAACAAAGCCCTATTTTGAATAAATGGATAAGATCTTTCAACTCTATACCAAAAAGCTAAATTCATAGAAGATGAATTAACTGCTGGGGTTATTGTATTTGAAATATATCTCAATGATGGGGGAGACGAAATAGGAGAATAATTTAAGAAATAGGAACGAGAACAAGTACTTAAAAATCGGTCATCAGAGGTGAAATTTGGATTAGGAAAATTGACAACTCCTAAAAAAGTATCGGGTGCCGATGAAATCAAATTATTTCCATTTGCAGATCTATCAAGCAATTGACTACTAGATGGCGTACAAAAAGGAAACCAGTTAACTAGATTATTTGATATAAATGGTGCTAATTGACTTGTATTACAAAAGTTGCTTATTGGAAAGCCATTTTGTTGTGTAAAATTGACATTTATGGGTCCTGAAAAACCACATGGAATCCATAAAGAATCTGGAGATATTTTACCTATTACTGGAGAACTTCCACAAATTTGTGTGCATTGTGCATTTATAAGATTCATCTCGGAAACTAAACCAAGAAAAATTAATATTTTTATGAAAAAAATTAATAGTACCTTAAATCTACCTATCATTCTTGTAATCAGTTTATTTATTTGCTGTTTGCAAATATAATAATAAAAAAATTGTTAAAATATATAAATTAGTTATCGGTATTTTTTAATAATATATCGTAATTTATTTTCCCCATTTTTTCTGCAATAATATAAGAAATAGTTACATCACCAGTTACATTTGTTGTAGTTCTCAACATATCTAATGGTCTATCTAAAGCAAAAATTAACGCTAACCCTGCCTCTGGAATACCTACTTGACCTAACACGATGATTAACATTAATAATCCGGCACTTGGAACGGCTGCAGCTCCTATTGAAGCTAAGGTTGCGGTAAATAATATCATTAAGTGCGACTCAAAACTCAAAGGAATATTTAAAGCCTGCGCTATAAAAACGGCCGCAACCGCTTGATAAAGACTTGTTCCATCCATATTAACTGTAGCACCTAAAGGTAAAACAAAACTTGCAATATCTTCATCTATGCCAATATGTTCAACGGTTCGTTCCATTGTCAATGGAAGTGTGGCGGCGCTCGAACTAGTACTAAAAGCAAGTAGTTGAAAAGGAATCATTTTTTTGAAAACAGGTAAAGGGTTTTTTTTTGTAAAAATATAAATACAAAGAGGGTAAAAAATAAATGTATGTATAAATAAGCCTAAAATTACAGTTAATCCATATACAAAAATCCCCTTTAAAACGCTAAAGTTTGGAATTTCAGTCATTAAAGTAGTCATTAATGCAAAAATACCAAATGGCGCAAAAAGCATAATTAAATCGATAACTTTCATTAAAATAGGATATAATCCATTAAAAAATTCAACAACAGGTTTTGTTTCCTTACTTTTAATCTTCATAATACTAAACCCAATCAGTAAAGCAAAAAAAATGACTTGTAACATTTTACTATTATCACTTAATGCCAAAAAAATATTACTTGGAACCGCATCAATAATTGGACTTAGAATAGATATATCTTTTTGTTTTGAAACACTATTTATTTTTTCGGAAATATCTTTATTGAACGTGTTCATTAATTCTATTTTGGACGCATCATCAATAAAATTTCCTGGTTTAATTAAATTTACAATAATTAACCCTGTGCTTACTGCAATAATTGTTGTGAAAACAAAAGCTATTACGGCATTTTTACTTAATTGTGCAAAGTTTTCAAAACTTTTAAAATCGGTAACACTTTTTACAATGGAAACTAAAACAATTGGTACGGCAATCATTTTTAATAAATTTATAAAAATAACTCCAAAAGGACTTATCCAACTTTTAATAAAATATTGAAATTCAAAAAAATTAGATATTAAACCAAATCCAATTCCAAAAACGATACCAAGTAATATTCTCCAATGTATTGCCAATTTATTAATCATTTTTTATTTTTTTACAAATGTAAATTAAATAAAAATTATAATTAATATTTTTTTTAATTTAAAAACTATTAATTTTACTCTGTTAAATAATAAATAAACTAAATTTGAATGGTAAGAACAGATTTAAATTTTGAATTTAATAATTCAAAATTTCATTATTCAAAATGGATAAAAGACGAAAATAATTCAATTATTGTAATTATTCATGGACTTGGAGAACATATCGGTAGATATGAAAATTGGGCAACGCATTTTAATGAATTTAATTATGGCGTTTGCGGTGTTGATATATATGGTCACGGGCTTTCAAGCGGTAAAAGAGGACATATGAAGACTATAGACGATACGCTGGATATGCTCAATTATTTTATAGAAATGATTCAAAATGAATATCCAAATCAGAAATTTATACTTTATGGACATAGTTTGGGAGGAAATATATTGGCTCAGTTATTATTAAAAAGATATGTTAACGTTCAAGCTTCTATTTTTTCTTCTCCTTGGTTTGGTCTAGTTGAAAAACCCTCTTTGTTTCAATTTAATTTAGCAAAATTAATGTATCAAATTTACCCTTCATATTCTGAAAAGGCTCCTTTAGATCCGAGAAAAATAAGTACAGAATCAAAAGAAGTTTCGGATTACATAAATGATCCTTTAGTTCATAATTTTGTTACGCCAGGATTATTTATACCTTTATATAAAGCAACGGATTTTATAATCGAAAATTCAAATAAAATTAAATTACCTACTTTAGTTTTTCATAGCGTTGATGATCAAATTACGGATTATAAAGCTTCGGAACAATTTGCAAAAAATAATTCAAAAATACAATTAAAATTATACGAAAAAGTAAGACATGAAATGCATCATGATTTTTTGAAAAATGATTTATTTAATTATATTTTAGATTGGCTTAGCGCCAATGTAAAATACCGCTAGACCTTTTAAAAAAGAATCTAACGGTATTTATATATCTGTAAAATAAATCTTAATTATTTTTAGGAGCTGCTGGAGCTGGAGGATTCGTTTGTTGTGGCATTTGCGATGGCATTTGTGAAGGAAGCGCTGGAGCTGTTGGAGTTGTAGTTGGTACACCACCTTCTTGAATTCCTTTTTCAACTTCACTTAATTCTACTTCTTTACTATCTAATTTTCCTTCAGGAACGACTAAAACAGAAACCATACTTAGTATTAATAAAGAAATAGCAAAATACCATGTAAAACGTTCAACTACGTTTGTAGTTCTTCCTGCACCTAAGATTTGATTACTTACACCACCAAATGTAGCGTTAACACCACCACCTTTAGGATTTTGAATTAAAACAATTCCGATTAACAATAAACATACTAAAATAATAACGATTCCTAATGCAACAAACATAATGATTTAATTTTTAAATTTTAATTACAATTTTTTATTTTATCTGCAAAATAAGCACTTTTTTCGGGAAATTGTTGAATTAATTTTTCATAAAGTAATTTTGCCTTATCCTTTAACCCTTGTCTTAAATATAAATCAGCTAGTGTTTCACTTAAAAAATCACTAGTTTCAGGTATTTCATTTAATGTATTTTTCTTAGAAATACTTTTGGATTCTTTTTTCCTACTTTCTATTTGAGAATTTATAAACTCATTTACTTTATCATCAAAATCTTGATATTCAATTTCATTTATATGAACTTGTTGTTCTAATTCTATTACATTTTCTAATTTTTCATGTGATTCAATTGGAGTATTTTCCGATATCTTTTCAATATGTTTATCCTCTGATTTATCCTCAATTTCCTTCGTATCTTTTTGATTAAGTTCGTTTAACCAACCAAAAAAAGAATTTGAAGAGTTGGTATTTTGTTCGGTTTGATTATAAACTTCTTGTGAATTTTGAGTTTCTGATATATTTTCTTTTTTCAAATGAACTTCATCCTCTTGATTTTGCATTTCAGAGATACTGTTTTTAATTATAGTAGAATCCTCATTTTTAATTTGTGTAATATTAGATTCGTTTTCTATAATTGCATTGTTTGAATTCAAAAATTCAATATAATCGTTAATTTCAGACAGGTTTATACCTGTAATATCTTCTATTTTTGATACTTCAAAATTAAGTTCAAGCATCTTTTTTGCAGCTAATATTTTTTCAACATATTTTTCATTTTCATATTTTTGAAAATCATCATTTTGTATTGTTAATACCGTTTCAATTTCTACTTCCACTTCGGGTGTAATTTCTATCTTTTCTTCTAATTGTTTATTAATTTGTTCAGAAAAACTAAAATCGATTATTTCTTCGGCTTTTTTGATTTCATTAATATTTTCAAAACTAATAATTTCATTTTCTTCTATTTTTTCTTTTTCAAATTTAAAATCAATAATAACAGAATCTGATTTATTAGGTTCTTCAAATTCAAAATCTATATTAATGTCTTTATTTGATGTCAAACTTTTTAAATCATTGTTAACTAATGGTTCTCCAATAACTTCTTTTTTGGAATTTTCAGATGACTCCGATTGTCTATTTACTAAGATATTAGATGGAATTTCATCACAAGATGTGTTTAAAATAGTAATATCTTTAGATATCCCTGAAAGATGATTATAAACTTTTTCGCTGATCTCATTTGAAGAAAAATCATCTGAGTATAAGTCTTTTAGACTCATTTTACTTGAAAATAAATGAAGATTATCTGAGTTTACCCCAAAAAAAAAGTAGCGTTATTAATAAACTGCTGAAGCCTAACTCTATCATAGCTTGCTAATGCTACATGATGCAATAATTGTTTATCTTCAGGATTTTGTTTTTTAATTAATAAAGCAATTTTAGGAAGTAAAAAATATGGTGCACTTGAAATGAGCTGAACCAATTCATCTTCAGATTTTTGTATATACTTTTTAAGATTGTTAGCTTTAAATGAATCTGTTACCATGATGAAAAGATTTTATTAAAAATTTGATTACTTATATTTTTACTTATTTTAGTAATTAATACATCTTCACTACCTGAAATATTATCAGAATAGACCTCAAAATTACTAAAATTTTCGTTCCATGTTACTTTTTTTTCTGTTTTTATATCTGTAAATTCAATTTGAACATTAATTGTAAGTCTGTATTGGTTTGAAAATCCACCAGTTGTGGGGGCTTGAGGTGAAATGTTATAATTTGTTATAACACCTTTTATTTGATAATCTCCATCTTTATCCAACACTTTTAAACCTCCGTCTTGAATCATTTTTTGTCTTAATTCAAGATTTAAAATTCGGTCCACCGAACTCCAACTATTTGGGGCCTTATTTACTATATATTCAATAGAAAGCGACTTGACATCAATTGGAACTGAAGCTCCTGAAAATGAATACACGCCACATTTTAAGTTCAATAAACTTAAAATGGTAAAAAAGAAAAATAATTTCAAATTTTTAGAAAGCATTTGATCGTTTAAATGTCAAATTTTTGTTTAATATAGTTTTCAAACGAAGAAAAAGACAATTTATTTCCTGTTGCTTTTTCGCAAATCTCATTTGAATTTAATAGTTTTCCATGAACATGAATGTGCTCATTATGCCATTTTTGAATCTTTTTAAATTCTTGATTTTTAATCATTTGGTCTAAATTATTGCTTTTTGAAATTTCCTCATACCATTGAGATGCATAAAAACTACCTTGACTATATGTAGGAAAATAGCCCATGCCTCCCATGCTCCAATGGATGTCTTGCAATGCGCCTTTTGCATCGTTTGGCACATCAAGATCTAAGAATTTTTTATAAGATTCGTTCCAATAACTTACAACATCTTTTACTTGAAGGGTGTTTTCAATCAACATTTTCTCTATTTCATAACGAATCATAATATGATAATGATACGTCAGTTCATCCGATTCCGTTCGAATTAATGAAGGCTTTACATAATTAACTTCATTAAAAATATCCGTTGGCGTTGCTTTTTCAAATTGCTTTGGAAAATGTTTTAACATGATTGGAAAAATCGCTTCAATAAAATGTTTATTTCTACCTATATTATTTTCCCAAAACCTAGATTGGCTTTCGTGGATACCTAAAGAAGTACTTTCGCTAATTGGCATACCAACTTCATTTTTATTTAATCCCATTTCATATAAACCGTGTCCCATTTCATGAATGGCACTCCAAACCACACTAGCAAGATCATTTTCGTCTATACGAGTAGTCATACGAATATCCGTTGGATGAAAATGCGTACAAAAAGGATGTGTAGCAAGTCCTAAATGATATGAATTAGCATCACAATTTAAAAAATCCAGAATATTTTTTGTAAAAAGCATTTGAGCATCTTTGTCAAAAAACTGTTTCATAAATTGTGTCGAAACGTTTTGTTTAGCTACTACGTTTTCAATTAATGGTTTTAATTTTGATTTCACTTCACCAAATAAAACATCTAAATCATTTACATTACTTCCTTCTTCATATAAATCTAAAAGTGCATTATATTTATGATTTTCATAACCGATGATTTCCGCTTTTTCTTTTAATAACTCAACAATTTCAGCAAGTTTTTTTTCATATAATTTAAAATCGGATTTTGACTTCGCGTCGGCCCAAATATGATGCGCTTCAGTAGTTAAACGCGCTTCTTTTTCTACAAATTCCTTTGTGAATTTTAGCGTTTGATCCAAGCTTTTTTTAATTTTTGAAATATTTTTTTGTTCAATTTCGGACAAATTGCTACCTTTCTCAGACAAATTTTTTACTAAATCAACCAATTTAGGGTTTGTAAACATCTGAAAATGCAATCCTGAAATATAAGCCGATTGATCTCCTCTAAAATTTCGATCCGAATTTTTAGGCATATTTACTTCCATATCCCAACTTAATAAAGCACCCATTGAAGATACTAATTGAAGTTCGTACATTTTTTCTTTTAACTGTTGATATTGCATAATGTAATTTTAAATGAACAAATATATAATTTTTTAATTATTTGAATGCTTTCAATAATGAATGATGCCTTAAGTTTTTTTTTATAGATCTTCTTTACTTTTTGGCCTTTGATTGATATTCCAAAAAAAACGATCTAATCGACTGTTTGTTAGATTAATATCTTTAACTGGATAAAAAGTAGCTTTTGGTTGTTCAAGAAACACAATTCGATCTAATTTGCTGTCATTAAAATAAGCGTTAAGTATATGACTTTCCGATCGATTTAGTCCCAAATAACCTTTTGGCGCATCTTCGGCATAATAAATACTTTTTGCATTATAAAATGCATTCATAAAGTCAATTTTTTTATTTTTAAGAAAAATAATAATAGTATCTGCAGCAATTTGATTGTAATAGGTAGGAATTTCTTCTTGAATCATCATACTTTCTTTATGGGCATAAATTTTTGAAGGTTGACGATTTTCCATTTGTAAAAATATTTTTTCACCTTTTAACTGCGAAATTTTTTTGCTATCTTTATCGATAAGCCAGGTAAAAGGTTCTCCTCGCATTCGCATCAAGGAATCAATCGTTTTAAAATTAAAACTATCACAAACGGCTTGAAACTCTTCGTTGAAAATTCGAACATTTTTAAACCCATTAAATACTTTATTGGTACTATCAATTTCAAAGGATTCTAGAGTATTAGCTCTAAGAAAAAGTGGATTTTTGTTGTCATTCTCATAGATTAATAAAGGTCTTTTGAACGCTAAAATTCTTTTAGATTTATTAAAATACTCCGCAGTATCTCCAAAAACATGAATATGTGCGGCTGTATCATGATATTCAAATGTTTTGAAAATACGTCCAAATCCAGTTGTTTTTTCGTAATAAATAGAATCGGTCATAAGCCACTGCGGCATATTATATATTATGGTTCCAACACCAAAAGAAGCCGTATTTGTTTTCTCATCATACCAGCCTTTATTACACCAAATATAGCCGCTATCATTTTCTATCGTAGTCCCTTTATAGAAATAATTGCGTTTTATTTTGGTATTATATTCTAATGTATCAGACTTCAGTTTGTAGTTTGGATTATCTACAACAACATTAAATTTAAAAAATACTTGTTGTGTTTCGGTGTAATACGTGCCGTGTTTTGAAGTAATTGTTGTACTATCATTTATAACTTTACCACCATTTGTAAAATAGCCTGTTTCATTATTCATATCATATGTGATATCAGGGGTGTAAAGTTTTGCTTTTTTGTCTGTTAAAATAACATTTCCTTGAATATGTGCTAATTTTTGAGCACTATAATAATTTAGAATTTCACCAAAAATTGTCGTTCCTTTTGGTCTTACAATTTTCACATTACTTTGTGCAAAAATATTGTTGTTTGCATAAATAGTTGCTTCGTCGCAATACATTAAAGTCCCCTTATGTCGAAGTTTTACTTTCCCTTTTAACTTCCGAACAGGTTCTTCATTTTCATAAAACATTTCACCTTCAGTAGAATTTAAAATTTCAACATTTGCTGTTTCTTGGGCATTTATTTTATGAATAAAAATAAATAGGTTTATTAAAATTAACGCTGTTTTAATTTTATTCAAGAAAATAAACATTTAATGAAATTATATTTTATTTTTTACCACCAAAAACTGAAAAGCTAACATATCGTTTTGGATTTTCTTTCATATCTTTAAGTAATAAATCCGCACTATTAGCAGTGGCATTTAATTTATTGTATAGTTCTTCATCTTTCATCAATTTACCTAAACTTCCTTTTCCTTTATTGACATCATTCATCAAAATCGATAACTCATCCATATTTTTGTTTAATTGATTTAAAGATTTTGATATGTCTGCTTGCTTCATTTGTTGAGTAAGTTCGCGTGTATTGCTTATAATCAATTGAATATCATTTTGTTTTTGAGCCATTGCTCCAGTAATTTTATCTACATTTGTTAAGGTTCCTTGTATACTTCGCTGATTATTTATCACCATCATATTCATACTTTCCATCATTTTTTGCATAGAAGCCAACGTCATGTTTAATTGATAAATCGTAATATATAAATTTTCTTTTTCATTTCTATCAAATAGCGTGTTTACATTACCGATTAATTCCGTAGAATTGTCTGCTAAAGGACCCATGTTTTCTGATAATCCATCTAAAATTCCCTTTTCATTTATTCCAATTAAGCTAGAGCCATTCTTGGCAATTTCAGATGAATTTCCAAAATTAATTTTTAATCCTTTATTACCCATTAAACTCACTGAGAAAATTTCCACTAATGAATTTTTAGGTATTTTGATATCATTTTTAACCGAAAATTGGACTTTGATTTTATCTGGTTGTTCATTGTTTTCAAAAGAAATATTTGTAATTATACCAACTTGCAAGCCATTTACAAAAACTCTATCTGATTTTTTTAAGCTAGTTACATTGGTAAATAATGCTTGGTAATTATTATCCGAAGAATGAAATAATGCGCCACTCATAAATTGATAACCAAGAATAAACATGATTATGGCAGCAATAGCTAATAGCGCAACTTTTATATCTTTATTCATATATTTATTATAATCACTTTAATTAAAAAGTGTGTTTAGAATCTTTACAAAGTTGCAAAAATAAGTAAAATACCCACATTATTAAGATTAAATTTGGATAAAGTATAGGTTAACGAATTTTTTCACTTTTTTTAATATCACGAAAAGTAAGGTTTAATCTAGGATTACGAATTGTTAGTTGCTTCGGAATGGCATGTTTCCAAAAATCCTGAAGACGTCCTTTCATGATCAAAAGGCTTCCATCGGTTATATTAAATTTGAAATTATAGTTTTTATTTTCGTTATGTTTAAAAACCATTGTTCGATCAGCACCAATACTTAAAGAAGCAATTGTTGGATTTTCACCAAGTTCTTTTTCATTGTCTGCATGAATTCCCATCGAATCGTTACCATTTCGATACCAATTGAGTAAAACACTATTGAATTTACAAGATGAAATGGATTCAATTTTTTCTTTAACTTTTAGTAGTTCCGAATTCCAAGGGTTAGGGATATTTTTCAATCCAGAATAAGAATAATAGGCTTCTTCATCGCCATACCAAGCCGTTAATCTTGGAGTTAAATATTCTTTACCAAAAATTTTAACCTTTGGTTGAAGCCAATTTATATGTTTAAATTTTGATTTACTTTGGTTTAGGGTTTCCGAATCTTCAGTAAATTCGGTTAAAAAACAAAATAAATTGTCACTAGCTATTTTTGATAGAAAATTTGGAATATAAATTAAAATACCATCGGGAATATTAATTTCAAAACCTTTTAAATTATGGTTATATGAATATGAAAAATCTGAAAATCTTGGAAAATTGTAAATTTTTTCTTCTTCAAAAATGAAGTAATTCATTCTGTTTACCAAATAAGTTTTTCTTTATTTAAAAAAGAACGAATTCCTTTTTTACAATCTTCCGTGTTTCTTTGTTTTGCGTTAGAATATGCCGCCATTTCTAACGCATCATCCAAGCACATTTCCCACTGGTCATTGATTAGTTTTTTAGTTGCTTGAATAGAATCATTACTTGTAGATGCAATATTTTTTTTAGTCCATTCAAAAACTTCATTTTTAATTTCTTCTTTTTTGTAAATTTGATGAACTAAACCACTGTTATATAGATTTTCAGAGGATACTAAATCGCCTGTTAAAAGTAAAGATTTGGCTTTGGCTTCTCCAATTTTTCGGACTAGAAAAATGGAAACTAAAGCGGGTATAAAACCAATTTTTACTTCAGTGTATCCAAATTTAGCTTCAGGAATAGCAAAACAAAAATCACAAACCGTTGCTAATCCACAACCTCCTGCAATTGCATGTCCTTCAACTTGCGAAATAACCAACTTTGGATAATTTAAAATCAATAGAAACAATTCCATCAAATGCCTAGAATCTTCAAGATTTTCATCAAAAGTATTTGTTTGCATTTTTTCTAATGCATCTAAATCGGCTCCAGCGCTAAAAATATCCGAGTTTGAAGCTAAAATGATAGCTTTTATATTATTTTCAGTCTCCCAGTTTTTTAATTGATTTTTTAGTTCAGATACAAATTCAAAATTTAAAGCATTTTTTTTGTCCAATCTATTGAGATAAATGTAACCGATTCGTTCTTTTATTTCGGAAACAATATATTTAAATTCCATTATTTAATTTTTTTTACAAAAATAAAATATTGAAGATTAAACTATTGAATAAAATTATTTAAAGTGAAATTTGGATAAAATATATTTATAATTTTCATAAATTTTACCCTTATTTTTTAAAAGTATTTTTGTAGATTTGCCCAAAATAATAAATCATGCAACCTACAATTCCTCAACTAGATTTGGATTTATTTCAAAATGAAAAAACAAGGCATTTGTTTATCGATCAAATTGGTAATGCTTTTAAAGAGATTGGCTTTGTAGCAATCAAAAATAAGTATATAAACCAAGAGGACATTGAAGCTTATTATGAAGAAGTAAAAACGTTTTTTCATCTTCCTGTAGCTCAAAAAGAACAATATGAAATTGAAGGTTTGGCAGGTCAAAGAGGTTACACGTCTTTTGGTAAAGAACATGCAAAAGGGAGTATTTACTCAGATTTAAAAGAATTTTGGCAAATGGGGCAAATTGAAAAAAGTCCTAATCCCGAATTAGAAATATATCCTGAAAATGTTACTGTAAATGAACTTCCCGAATTTAATCGATTGGGTAATGTTTTATACAAAGGTTTTGAAAAAACAGGTTCTGAAATTTTGAAAGCCATCGCTTTGTATTTAAATTTAGATGAAAACTATTTTGAACCACATATCAAAAAGGGGAATTCAATTTTGAGAGCTATTCATTATCCTCCAATAACTTCAGAGCCCGAAAATTCAATTCGAGCTGAAGCACACGAAGATATCAATTTGATTACTTTATTAGTAGGCGCAAGCGCTGATGGACTTCAACTGTTGTCAAAAAATAATGAATGGTTAAGTATTAATGCTCCTGCAAATTATTTTGTAATTAATGTAGGAGATATGCTTCAACGATTAACAAATAATGTATTAAAATCTACAACACACCGAGTTGTAAATCCGCCAAGGGAAGAATGGCATAAAAGTCGGTTTTCTATTCCATTTTTTTTACATCCAGTGAGTCAAATGGATTTAACGTGTCTTGACCAATGTGTTGAAAGTGGTAAAAATCCAAATTATGAACCAATAACCGCTGGAAAATATTTGGAAGAGCGATTAATTGAAATTGGATTACTTAAAAAATAGTTTACTTTTGAAATCTTCAGAAAAAGTATTTGAAAATACCATTTTTATTGACGAGGGAAAAGGCGCTCCAATTATTCTTTTGCACGGACTTTTTGGTGCATTAAGTAATTTTGATGCGTTAAAAGAGTTGTTGATAAAAAACAATTATCGAGTGATTATTCCAAAACTGCCACTCTATAATTCAGAACTAAAAGAAACTGATTTAGATGGATTAATTCATTTTTTAAATCGTTTTTTTAGTTTTTTAAAATTAGAATACATCAATGTTTCGCTTATTGGAAATTCTCTTGGGGGGCATTTAGCCTTAATGTTGGTATTACAAAATAAATTTAAGATTTCTTCTATTGTTTTAACGGCAAGTTCAGGTCTTTTTGAAAATGGTTTGGGGTCATCTTATCCAAAAAGAGATCGAGAAACATTAAGAGAAAAAATAGGTGAGACCTTTGGTTCTGATAAATTCGTTACAGAAGAGCTTGTTGATGAAGTAGAAGCTATTGTTACGGATAAATCTAAAGTAATTCGTGTAATTAAATTAGCAAAAAGTGCTACAAGAAATAATTTAAATGAGGTATTGTATCAAATTCAAATTCCTACGCTTTTAATTTGGGGAGATAAAGATACGATTACACCTCTTTTTGTTGCAAAACAATTTAATGAAAAAATCGATAATTCTATTTTAGAAATCATTCCAAATGTTGGCCACGCACCTATGATGGAAGAACCAATGTTATTTAATACTAAAGTACTTATTTTTTTTAAATCCATACATTTTTAGTTATGAAATTAATTATTTTTTTTATAATTTTAAACATAAATTCTGTTTTTGCTCATGGAAATGATATTTCTTGTAGACCACATGATCATAATGGTCGAGCTCGAGAAAAAACAGTGAAATTAAGCGATTTAGAATTATCCGTTTATTTAAATGAAAAAGAAGGCGCTGTAGAAGGCCATGCTAATTATAAATTTGAATATTTTAGAAAAGAAATAGATACTTTGTTTTTAGACGCTATTCAGTTTGATGTTCGTTCTATTCTTTTGAATAAAAATAAAGTAGAATATAAAACAGATAGCGCAGGAATTACCATTTATTTGCCAAAAGATAAATCGAATAAAAATCGACTTGAGATTTTTTATAAATGTTTTCCAAAAAGAGGTATGTATTTTTTAAATTGGAATAATAATAATTCAATTGCAAAAAAACAAATTTGGACACAAGGTCAAGGTATTGATAACAGACACTGGATTCCTGGTTTTGATGATGTAGCTAATCTTTTAACTACAAAATTGCATATTCGTTTTAATCGAAAATATCCTGTAATAAGCAACGGAAATTTAATAAAAAAAACATTGAATTCGGATAGTATTACACAAACTTGGACGTATGAAATGACAAAACCGCATGCATTATATTTACTTATGATTGCTGCGGGAGATTACAAAGTGAAAAAAATGAAGAGTTTAAGTGGGATTGTTTTAGAGCAATATTATTATCCGGAACTTGAAAAATATTTTGACGCAACATATACAAAAAGCGTTGAGATGATGGATTGGTTTGAAAATGAAATCGGAATTCCATATTCTTGGAGTAAAGTTTATCGAAATGTACCCACACAAGATTTTTTATTTGGTGCTATGGAAAATACGACAAGTACCATTTTTACCGATAGTTATCATCCAGATACGCGTGGCGCTTTAAATAGGCCATACGTTTCAATCAATGCTCACGAATTGGCGCATCAGTGGTTTGGAGATTTAATTACAGAAAGAAATCCCACCCATCATTGGCTTCATGAAAGTTTTGCCACGCATTACTCCAAATGGTTTATGCTTAATGCATATGGACAAGAAACCTATGATTGGATTCGAAGAGGAGAGCGCGACGCGGCATTTAGTGCTTCTATGAATAATGATTTACCCGTGGCGCATTCTCAAAGTGGAAGTGCAAGGCATTATCCAAAAGGAAGTTATGTTTTAGATATGATGCGTTGGGAACTAGGAAATGAAAATTATAGAAAAGTTATTCAAAATTATTTAAATAAGTATAAGCATTCCAATGTCGAATCCAACAATTTATATGAGTCTGTTTATGAAGTAGTTGGTCGAAATATAGATTGGTTTTTTGACCAGTGGATTTATAAAGGCGGTGAACCCAAAATACAAGTTTCGTATTCTAAAACAAGTAACAAAATTTTATTAACATTGCGTCAATTGCATAAAAAAAATGAAGTTATTAAGGCATTTCGTCTTCCATTAGATGTTCATATTTTGAATGAAAACCAAAATGAAATAATACATTCTATTATTTTTGATAAAGACAGTCAGACGTTTGAATTTGAAGTATCTGATGCATTTAAAATGCTAACTGTTGATCCAAATGCGAAGTTGCTTCGTAAATTTTCTTATGATTCCGAATTAAAAACGGAGTTTGATATTATAAAATATAGCAAATATCCGATGGCGCGTTTTGAAGCATTAGAACGTTTGAGAAACATAGAAATTAAGGATAAAATTAATGAATATTTTGAACTTTATAAAACTGAAAATCAAAGACTTGTAAAGGTAGAATTATTACAACAGCTAAAAAATGCCGAAAATTCTGAAAACGTATCTGAAATGCTTTTAAAAGGTCTTAATGATTCGGACCATCATGTTAGAGAAGCCGCCATACGTTCGATATCTTTTGTAAATGAACCAATTAAAGAAGCTTTACAAAAATCTATAAATGATAGCTCATATTTTAATATTGAATATGCATTACAACAATATATTAAGTTTTTCCCTAAAGAAAAAGAATTTGCTTTATCTAAAATTGAGCATCTTCAAGGATTAAACCATAATTTAGAAATAGTATATCATGGAGAAATGTTGCAAATATTTAAAGAAAATAAGGAAAGTCAAAAACACAAAGAAGCTTTAATTCGATTAAAAGAATTGGCTTCTCCAAATTATGAATTTAGGACAAGATTAAAATCATTTGAATATTTAATTGCTTCAAATCAATTGGATGTAGAAGTAATTCATTCTTTAATTCAAGGTTCGCTTCATTTTCATTACGGTTTAAGTGGCAGATGTCGTGAATATTTAGAGTATTCAAAACGAATGGTACCTGCTTTTTTTGAAAAAGCCTTATCTACTTTTACTTTTGAGAATGAAAAACAAAAATTAGATTTATTAAAGAAATTGTAAAAGATGAATATTAAGTATATTTCGGCAGTTGTATTTGTAGTAATCATTTCGATGATTGGTTTGATTATATTACAAATTAAATGGATTAATGATGCTTTTAATTTGAGAAAGAATACGTTTGATCAATCCGTTTATTCTGCACTAAATGAATCGCTTTCAGAATATGAAAAATTCGCTACACTTTCTTTTTTTAATACCAATAATGAATATAAATTGGATTATGCACGACAAGAAAAAATTTATAAGTTAAATGATTCTAATGGCAATTTAAATGTTTTATATAATCTTGAAGATACCACTTCGGAGTTTTATAAAACGATTACAACGGAATTAAATATGCCTAAAAAATTGATTGACCAAATTGGGCAATCCGAAAAAGAGCGACTTCAAAAGCATTTTAAAGAATTTAACGACAAATGGCGGAATCAAGCTCGTCTTTTACTTTATGAAAGTATTTGTGTGGATGAGAAAATTAATGCCGATACGTTAAGAAATTTTATTATAAATAGCCTTGAAAGTCAAAATATTAAATCCAAATTTAAAATGACGCTTTTAGATGGAAATACCAAAGGTATTATTTATACAGATTATAATTCCATTAACAAAAATATTATTGATAATAGCTACAAATCAAGATTGTTTCCGGAAAGTATTTTTAATAATTATGCCATTTTATTAATTAATTTCCCAGATAAAAATAACGATATTTTTCAAAAAATGTACGGTCCATTTGCGGCTTCTTTTTCTTTTATATTATTAATTTTATTAGCGTTTTCGTTCACGATTTACATCATATTCAAACAAAAAAAATTGAGCGATATGAAAACCGATTTTATTAACAATATGACGCATGAATTAAAAACACCCGTAGCAACAATTGCTTTAGCAAGTAATATGCTTCGAAATGAAAAAATTCAAGAAAGTAAAGAGAAGTTAAATAAATATGCTATGATGATAAAAGAAGAAAATGAACGACTTTTAAATAATATTGAAAAAGTACTTCAAGCGGCAAGTCTAAAAAAATCAAAGATTAAATTAAAAATCACAAATATTGATGTCCATGCATTATTGATTGAAAAAATTGAAAATATACGTTTGCTTTTGGCCGAAAATCAAGGAAAAGTAATTTTAAATTTAAATGCAAGTTATTTTCATATTGAGGCTGATAAAATACATTTTATGAACATTATTAATAATTTGATTGAAAATTCAATTAAATACAAAAAAGAAAATGAAATGCTCGTTTTAAAAGTATCTACAAATAATATTGAAAATGGAATTCAAATTCATATTGAAGATAATGGAATTGGTATGCCCAAAGAAGTATTAGATCGTATTTTTGAAAAATTTTATAGAGTGCCTACAGGAAATATTCATAATGTAAAAGGTTTTGGTCTTGGACTAAACTACGTAAAAGAATTAACAGAAGGGCATCTAGGAAAAGTAACTGTTGATAGTGAACTCGGCAAAGGAAGCGTTTTTACTTTGACATTTCCACTTACTTATCTTGGAAGTCATTCAGAAATTTAAGATTAAATACATTAATTTAATAAAAAATTATTTTTATCTAAAAATAAATAATTTGTGAATCATAACCTATTGAAATGGTCTCAGGTAAAATTTTAGAAACCTCATTATGAAGTCCCATATGATGACTTATATGAATAAATACCGTTTTTTTTGCATTTATTTTTTTAGCAATTTCGATAGATTCTTCTAACGAAAAATGACTCGGATGTTTGTCAATTCTTAATGCATCTAAAATTAAAACATCTAAATTTTTTAAATCTTCAAAAACATTTTCTGGTATATCATTTACATCGGTTAAATAGGCTAAATTGCCAAAACGAAAACCCAAACAAGGCATTTTGCCATGCCAAATACCTAATGCTTTAATATCAGTAGTTTCAAATTGAAATGTTGTGTTTTCTTTAATCTCTATATATTCAGTTGAAGGCAATGAAGGATAATCGGAAGCTTCAAATACATAATAAAATTGTTTTTTTAATGCTTCGTATGAAAAATGATTGGTATATAATTTAATTGGTTTTTCTTGAGAAAAGTTAAAACCTCTAATATCGTCATATCCGCCAATATGATCAAAATGTGGATGCGTGATTAAAATGGCATCAATATTTTCAATTTGATTATTTAGCATTTGTTGACGAAAATCTGGACCAATATCAATAAGGAAATTCTTGCCTTCGTATTCAATATACGCGCTTGTTCGTAGTCTTTTGTTTTTAGGTTGTTCACTTTTACAAACGATACATTTGCAACCAACCATTGGAATTCCAACCGATGTACCTGTTCCTAACAAAGTGATTTTATTTGTATTCATCAAATGGAATAGTGTTTACATATTGATGCAATTCAATTATTTTTTGAAGCATTTTTTTACTTGCTTCCGTTTTTATAGGTTTAAAATTTGAAAGAATTTGAGGAATTAAATCTAGAATTTTATTAAATCGAACTTCAGGAGTAAAATACTTATTAATAACGATTACTTGTTTATCTTGTAAAATACAATACCCCGAATTAAAACTCCCTTTTTCATAACGAAGTTCATAGCCAGCTTCTTTAATAAGCTGTTCTAATTTTTTTAAATTATGTGTAGAAAAATTCAAAATAGTATAAATGAAAAACGCCTCAAATATAGTAAATCTATCTTGAGGCGTTTTATAATTTTTTTTTAAAAAATCCTAGTAGTATGTATTTCTTAAAACTCCAGATATATATTTAGCCAATCGAATTACTTGAGCGGTATAACCAAATTCATTATCATACCAAGCATAAATCGTAACGCTTTTTTTATCATCACTAATAATGGTAGCATTACTATCATATTCTAAGGCATGTGAATTACCAATTACATCCGTACTCACCAATTCGGTACTAACTGAATAATCAATTTGTTCAATTAAATCTCCAGAAGTAGCTGCTTTTTTAATAATTTCATTAAACGTATCTTTATCGGTCTCCTTATTTAAACGTAAAGCTAAAATTGCTAATGAAACGTTAGGAATAGGTACACGCACCGAGTTTGCTGTTAACTTACCTTTTAATTGTGGTAAAGCTTTTACTGCGGCACTTGCAGCGCCCGTTTCAGTAATTACCATGTTCATTGGCGCCGAACGGCCTCTTCGTGTACTTTTGTGAAAATTATCAACAAGGTTTTGATCATTTGTAAATGCATGAACTGTTTCAATATGACCATTTTGGATTCCATAAACTTCATCAACAACTTTTAAGATTGGAACAACCGCATTTGTAGTACAACTTGCTGCAGAAAAAATCTTTACTTCATTAATATCATAGTTTTTATGATTGACGCCATAAACAATATTTGGAACACTTCCTTTTGCTGGAGCGGTTAAAAGTACTTTATCAATTCCTCTTGATTTTAAATGTAGGCCTAATTGCTCTTCCGTTCGGAAAGCACCCGTACTATCTATTAATAAGGCATTATTGATTCCATATTTTGTATAATCAATATTAGCAGGATCAGATTCTGTAATGATTTTAATTTGCTGTCCATTTGTAATTAACAAACCATTTTCAATATCATACTTCACCGTACCCTTCATTTGTCCGTGAATACTGTCTTTTTTCAATAAGTAGGCTCTTTTGATTATTTCTTCATCATTTTTCATACGAATTACGATGGCTTTAAGGCGCAATTGTGTTCCATTCTCTTCACTAATCATTCGAGCAACTAATCTACCTATTCGACCAAATCCAAATAATACGACATCTTTTGGTTCTAATTTTTTGGAATTTTCAATAGAAAAATTACCAATTTTAGCATTCAAAAATGCTTCCATCGAATTATAATTGCTATTTTCATTTATCCATTCTTTAGCAAGCCTTCCTAAATCAATTTTTGATGGAGCAATATCCATATTTTGAACTGTTTGAGCTATTTTCAACGTAGTTGATACATCAATGGGTTGACCAGCAAACTGTATAGCATATTCATGGATATTAATGATTTCAGTTACATTTTTATCGGATAACTTTCTGCGAAACAATACCAAATCAGTTTTTTTATCAAATTCTAATTTAGCACAAATATTTCCTAGTTCAAGTGCTTCTCTTTTTTGTTCAATCCAGTGATTTAAATTTTCTTCAAAATGTCCCATAATTTTATAATTTTATTTTAATTAATAATCAAAAAAGCCGAACCTAATTTTAAATTTGGTTCGGCTTAATTTTTTTAAATGTATATTTTTTTAAAATACATTACGTTAATTTATTCTGCAATTACTTCCAAAGGTATTTCAACGACTTCTTCTTTAGTAAGATTAATTAAGATGGTATAAGAACCAACCTCTTTAATATCTCCTTCTTTGATTGAAATTTTTCTTTTATCAATCTCAATACCTTTTGCTTTTAATTTTTCAGCAAGTTGAATAGCCTGAACCGATCCAAAAATCTTATTGTTACTTCCAACTTTAGCTCCAAATTCAATTTTTGTATCTTTTAATTGAGACATCATTGATTTTAATGCTTCTACTTGTTTAGCCTCAATTTTTTCTCTTCTTTTAAGACGCTCGTTTAATAATTTTTCGTTAGCTGCATTTTTAACAATTGCAAAACCTTTAGGTATTAAAAAATTTCTACCAAATCCAGGTTTAACTTTAACGATTTCATCAGCATAACCTAACTTATCTACGTCATTAATCAATATTACTTCCATGATTTATCTTTCTTTAGATTTTACAATATTTTATTTATATAAATCAGTTACATAAGGCATTAAAGCAATTTGACGTGCTCTTTTTACAGCTTGTGCAACCTTTCTTTGATATTTTAATGAATTACCAGTTAATCTTCTTGGCAATATTTTACCTTGTTCGTTTACAAAACGCATTAAAAAATCCGCATCTTTATAATCTATAAATTTAATGCCCATTTTTTTAAAACGACAATATTTTTTAGATTTTTGACCTAATTTTAAAGTAGTTAGGTATCTGATACTTTGATTTGCCTTACTCATTAGTTGCCTCCTCTTTATTTAAATTTTCTGATTTATTACTTTTCTTTTTGCCTAAATTTTGTCTTCTTTTATCTGCATATTCTACGCCATATTTATCCAATTTGATAGACATAAATCTTAAAATAGATTCATCTCGCTTGTATTGAACTTCTAATTTAGCAATAGTTTCTGCAGGTGCCATAAAGTCAAATAAATGATAAACACCAGTGTTTTTCTTTTCAATGGTATAAGCTAATTTTTTTAGCCCCCAATGTTCATCAACTATATTTTGTGCTCCATTAGATTCAAGCAAGTCACGGAAAGACTTTAACTTTGTTTTTACATCTTCGTCCGAGAGCACTGGAGTAAAGATGATTGTTGATTCATAACGATTCATTTTACGAAATTTTTTTAATGAATAAATAATTTAATTCGAATTTACGAATTTATTTGGAGGCGCAAAAATAAGTATTTTATTTTAATTAATGATTTTTTTTAGTTTCTACTAAAAAATCCCCTTATTTTCAAGTTGTTTCAAGATTTCTTTAAACCAAAATGCATACTTTTCAGGAGTTTGACGAATTTCTTCATTTATATCTTCTATAGACTTCCATTCAACGGCTTGAACTTCTTCTAAGTTAAAAGGAATATCACCATCAAAAGTTCCAAAAAAAACAGCATCTAATTCATGTTCGATAAGTCCAGATGCCGCATCGTATGCTTTATATATAAATTTGAATTTTTCTACTAATGAAATTTCAATCCCCAATTCTTCATAGACTCTTCGCTCTGCGGCATCCAAATAAGATTCATTTTTTCTTGGATGACTACAACATGAATTTGCCCAAACATGTGCCCAATGATATTTAGATGATGCCCGTTGCTGTATTAATAATTCATTATTTTTATTAAATATTAATACACTGATTGCTCTATGAAGTAATCCTTTTTCATGTGCTGAAATTTTTTCTTCATATCCTAAAACGTCATCATTTTCATTAACTAAAACTACCTCTTCCAATTTATTTTTTTAGCAAATTTATAAAGAAAAAATTTAAATTATATATTAAAGTATTTAAGATTTGTTCAAAATAGAATGAATGCTTAAATTACAATAAACTATTTTTGTAGTTTAATTTAATTTATTAAAATGTATCCAAAAATAGGAATTTTAGGTGGAGGACAGTTAGGGAGAATGTTGCAAGAAAAAGCTTTAGAATGGGGATTACAACTTTATTTTTTAGATCCGGATAAACATTGTAGTTGTTCTATTTTTAAAGATAGCTTAACTGTAGGAAGTTATAAAGATTTTAATAATGTAATGGATTTTGGAAATAAAATGGATGTTATTTCTATAGAAATCGAACATGTTAATATTGAAGCACTTGAAGTTTTAGAAAAAATGGGAAAACAAATTATTCCAAATGTTAATACGTTGAAAATAATACAAAATAAAGCATTACAAAAAAACATGTATGCTAAAAATGAAATTCCAACATCCGATTTTCATGTTTTAGAATCGCATCTGGATGTTAAGTCCTATTTATCTTTTCTTCCAGCGTTTCAAAAAACACAAAAAGATGGTTATGACGGAAAAGGCGTTCAATATCTTACTGAAGACACATTACATTTAGCTTTAGAAGCACCGTCAATACTCGAAAAACCAGTAGATTTAGAAAAAGAACTGGCTATAACTTTTGTTAAAAGTTCCGACGGTTCGGTTGTTTTTTATCCGATATGCGAAATGGTTTTTGACCCTATTTTAAATTTAGTACAATATTTAATTGCTCCTGCTACAATTTCAAACGATATTGCTTTAAACGTTCAAGAAATTGCACTAAAGGTGTCTGAAGTTATTGATAGTATCGGTGTTTTTAGCATAGAGTTTTTTTTAACCAAAGAAGGTGACGTTTTGGTAAATGAAATGGCTCCAAGAGCTCACAATTCCGCGCATTACACTATCGAAGCCTGCAATATTTCTCAATTTGACGCTCAATTGCGAACATTTTTAAACTACCCTATTCCAAATATCAAGTTAAATGGTTTTGCGAGTATGATAAATTTAATTGGTGACGAAGATACCTCTGGAATTCCTAATTTAGTAGGAGTTAATGATATTATGATAGAAAATGCTTATTTACATTTATATGGTAAAAGTCAAACGAAACCGGGAAGAAAAATGGGACATCTTACTATTTTGGATGATAATTACGAAAAATTAGTTTCAAAAACTAAAAATATATTATCGCAAGTAAAAATAGTAGGAGATCATCAAATAACATAATTTAGTAAACTTTTTGTCTCAAATTTTGTCAAGTACATTAAATAAGGTCTAAAATGCGCATTTTAATAAATATAATTTTAATAACAATTTCATTATCTTTATTTGGTCAACCAAAACCAATAAAGCCTATTGTTCTTTCAGAAAATGATCCTGAAGCTGAAAAGATTTTGAATTCATTTAATTCAAAATATCAAAAATTAAAAAGTTATACCTTCGATTTTGCTGTAAACATTTCTGATTTAGAGGCTAAAACTAAAGAAACGTATAATGGTACTTATAAAAATAAGGGTGTAAAGTTTTTTTTAAAATTAAAAGAAATGGATGTGTTTACAAATGGAAAAATGTATTATTCTGTAAACTATAAATCAAAAGAAGTCCAAATTCAAGATTACAATCAAAATCTTAAAAAAGATTTACCGTTCGAACAAATAAATAACTACAAGAAAAAATACAAATACAGAGTTAAAGAAGTTTTAGACAAAAATAGGAAAGTGATTGAATTGGTTCCCCTTAATAAAAATAATCCTATTTTTAAAATAGATGTAGTTATTCAAACCCAATCCAATCAATTGAAATCGATAAAAGTTTATGAAAAATCGGGTTATCGAATTTTATATACAATTAGCAAATTAAAAGAAAACGAAAAATTATCGGATACTGAATTTGAATTTAATTCAAAGAATTATTCAGATTTTGAAATATTAGATTTATAATTAAATTACAGAAAATTATGAGTAAGTTAAAACAAGAATGCTATTTCTGCGGAACAACAGCTAGCAAATCAAAATTACTTTTAGATGGCTTAAATGCAAAAATATGTGATCGATGTATAGAGCTAGGATCCGGAATGATTAAAGATATACTTAAAGAAAATCAAAATAAGGGTTCGGAAGATATACGATTTGAATTTGATAAAACGCCAAAAGAAATAGTTCATTATTTAGATCAATATATAATCGGACAATTTCAAGCCAAAAAAGTGCTTAGTGTAGCCATATACAATCACTATAAAAGAATTGAACAACAAATTTTGGAAGATGAGGTAGAAATTGAAAAGTCAAATATTTTGATGATTGGAAATACCGGAACTGGAAAAACGTTATTAGCCAAAACAGTTGCCAAATTGTTAAATGTACCATTTGCTATAGCCGACGCCACCACATTTACGCAAAGCGGATATGTAGGTGAAGATATTGAAAGTATTATTACTCGATTACTACAAAATTGCAACTATAATATCCCTATGGCCGAAAAAGGAATCGTTTTTGTAGATGAAATAGATAAAATTTCTCGAAAAGGAGAAAATGTATCGATTACTAGAGATGTCTCTGGAGAAGGCGTTCAACAAGGTTTATTAAAATTGTTAGAAGGAAGTGAAGTGCTTGTTCCACCTAATGGGGGTCGTAAACATCCAGATCAACCCATGCTTAAAGTAAATACAAAAAATATACTTTTTATTTGCGGAGGTGCTTTTGAAGGAATTGAAGAAATTATTGGAAGCCGAATAAATAAAAATACATTAGGATTTAAGAAAAAAAGCAGTATCGATGAAAAAATTGAAAAAAATGAAATCTTAAGTCAGGTAAACGCTTTAGATGTCAAAAAATATGGCATAATTCCTGAACTTTTAGGCAGGCTTCCCGTAGTAATTTCATTACAGCCATTGGATCGAGAAGCGCTAAAACGAATTCTTTTAGAACCTAAAAATAGTATCATTAAACAATATAAAAAATTGTTTGAGTTTGAAAAAAAGCAGTTAGAGTTTGAACCTGAAGCTATAGAATTTATATTAGATAAAGCCATTGAATATGAATTAGGCGCTAGAGGACTCCGTTCTATTTGTGAAATTATAATGACCGATATTATGTATGAATCTCCAAGTCTAAAAAATAAAAAAATTATAGTAACGTCCAAAATCGTTGAGCAAATTTTTAATTCGAATCAAGCTATCGCTTTATCTGCTTAAATCATGAGACGAATAATATTGTTTTGTATAATTATAAATCTATCGGCTTGCCATTATACGGCTCCAGAGTTTCGTAAAATCGAAAATATTAATGTAAATCAAATAAGTCCAAATAAAATAATAGTCAATGCCACAGCTCGCTTTCATAATCCAAATAAAAGTAGAATTATTAAAATAAGTTCGATACAATTAGATGCAATAGCTAATAATAGAACAATAGGAAGTGTTTCTAATAAAAATATACAAAAACCAATTTACAAAGATTCGGATATTTTACTTCCATTTGACTTAGAAGTGAATCCAACGAATTTGTTGTCAAATCTAAATAACATTATAGATATAATGAGTGGCAAATCTTTTATTTTAGATTTAAATGGATTTGTAGAAACTAAAATGTTTTTGTTCAAAAAAAGAGCAAAAGTTGAGCATCAGGAGTCTATCAACTTAAATAATATCATTAAAAAATAGAAAAAGCGATACAAATATAAAAAAAGTTGAAATTTTTTATCATTGATTTTGAGTAAATTAAGAAGAAAAAACGGTAAAAAAAGGAAAAAGGTAAAAAAAAGTTTGACAGATTAAAAATACAAGTTCTATATTTGCACTCCGTTTCGGGGGAAAGGCATAGCGCTTTAACGA
>Ga0208595_1000142_pt1 | contig 27382 bp, 22 predicted proteins | sample LakMenEpi28Jun11_FD_150742 | JGI IMG/M metagenome (GOLD analysis project Ga0208595, IMG submission 150742) | Freshwater microbial communities from Lake Mendota, WI - 28JUN2011 deep hole epilimnion (SPAdes) | ecosystem: Environmental > Aquatic > Freshwater > Lake > Epilimnion/Euphotic zone ...
GAATTAATACGAAGTAAATTTGCCTACTGGGATGATATTATAATTGCGAGAGATGGTGAATCCGTAACTATTGCAGGAAATGGTTTTTGTGGTTGTTCCAGAAAAACCCTTTTGCAATTATTGCAACAACGTTGTGTGGAAGAAGGTGTAAACTTGCATTTCGAACAAAATGTAGATGATTTAACACAATTTGCAGATTCCGATATTATTCTGGCAACAGACGGAATTGGAAGTGCTATTCGAACAAAATTTCAAAAAGAATTCGGTACAAAAGTCGAGTTAAAAAAGAACCGCTTTGTTTGGTTAGGTTCCACAAAACCGTTAGGTGCTTTTACTTATTTTTTCAGAAGTACGCCTCACGGAACCATCGTGGCACATTCGTATCAATATGAAGAAGGCATGAGTACTTGGATTTTTGAATGTAGCGATGAAACTTGGCAAAAACACGGTTTTGAAGTAACCAATGAAGCAGATACTATGGCAAAAATTGCCGAAATCTTCAAAGATGAATTAGACGGAAATCCCTTAATTTCAAATAAATCACACTGGCGCCAGTTTCCGCATGTAACGAATGAAAATTGGGATTATAATAACATTGTTTTATTAGGTGATGCCAAAGCTACAGCCCATTATTCTATTGGTTCAGGAACAAAATTGGCTATGGATTCTGCTATTGGCTTATCCGATGCGGTGATTGCTCATCCAAATGATGTTCAAGCCGCTTTTGCACAATACGATAAAACCCGAAGAAATACGGTTGAAATGATCCAGTATGCCGCCATCGTTTCATTAGATTGGTTTGAAAATATGGATCGTCACATGCAACATTCGTTTCAGCAATTTGCATTTGGCTGCATGACGCGTTCCAAAAAAGTAACGTATGAGAATTTACGCTTAAGAGATAGTTCTTTTACTGATAAAGTTTTGGTTGAGTTTAATGACAATTGCAATGTCAATATCAAAAATCAATCGGCTGCATTTTCAAGTTTCAAATTAAGAGATTTAGAATTGCAAAACCGTATCGTAATGTCGTCCATGGGGCAATATGTAGCCGAAAACGGATTGGTAAATGATTGGCATTTTCAGCATTATACATCAAGAGCAGTCGGCGGTTTAGGATTAATTCTTACCGAAATGACAGCTGTTTCTGACACAGGAAGAATTACAGAAGGTTGCGCAGGAATATATACCGAAAATCAAGTAATGGCTTGGAAAAGAATTACTGATTTTATTCACAAATATACCCAAACCAAAATCGGAATTCAATTGGGACATTCAGGAAGAAAAGGCTGTTCAAAAATTCCTTGGGAAGACCAATTTCAGGTTAAAAAATGGGAGTTACTTTCAGCTTCTGATATTCCTTTTAATGAAAATTCTGATTGTCCAAAACAAATGACTTTGGAAGATATGCAATTGGTTAAAAATCAATTTGTACAAGCTGCTAAAAATGCTTACGAAGCTGGTTTTGATATGATTGAATTACAAGCACATCACGGGTTTTTATTAGCCACCTTCTTATCTCCATTGACTAATATTCGTAACGATGAATTTGGTGGAAGCGTTGAAAATCGTTTAAAATATCCATTGGAAGTTTTTACGGCCATTCGCGAAGTATTTCCAACTGAAAAACCAATTTCTGTTAGAATATCGGCAACCGATTGGGCTGAAAACGGAATTTCAGAACAAGATGTTTTGGTGATTTCGGAAGCCTTCAAAAAGGCTGGTGCGGATATCATTAATGTTTCCACAGGAAATACAGTTGCTAACCAAAAACCACAAACTGGAAGAATGTGGCAAACGCCTTTCTCAGATGCGGTTCGAAACACGGTTCATATTCCAACAATAACTGCTGGATATATTCAAGATATTGATCAAATTAATACGATTATTTTAAACGGAAGAGCCGATTTAGTAGCACTTGGAAGACCTTTGTTATTAGATGCTAATTTTGTAAGAAATGCGCAAGCGTATGAACAATTTCAAGCAACAGATATTCCAAATTCCTATAAAATGGGCATTTCACATTTGTATCCATTAAAAGCTACCGAGAGAAAACAAGCAGAAGGCATGAAAAAAGCATTGAAACCGAAGAGTAATAAGAAGTAATTAATGATGAAAGATAATTTCGCTCAAATAAATTTACCTAATCCGGAGCTTCATCCAGAATATACCTTTTTGAATTTACCACAATTCCAACAACCTGAACAATTGAATTGTGTAGAAAAACTATTAGATTCTCACATCAAAGAAGGTCGAGGAAATGCAGTTTGCATACGGACCTTTGAAGAAACGTGGACGTATCAAGATTTGTTTGAAAAAGCCAATCAAATTGCTCATGTTTTAGTCGATGATTTCGGCTTACAATCCGGAAACCGTGTCTTGTTGCGTTCGGCAAATAACCCAATGATGGTCGCGTGTTGGTTTGCAGTTTTAAAAGCAGGCGGAATTGTCGTAGCCACTATGCCCTTATTGCGTGCTAAAGAAATAACCACTATAATTGATTGTGCTGAAATTTCTCACGCGTTTTGCGATAGCGATTTAGCCGAAGAAATGAATTTAGTATCTTCTGATTTTCTAAAACACATATGTTTTTACAGAAATTCCGATTTAGAAAAGTTAATGGAATCCAAACCAAAAACATTCGACAATTATCCGTCAAAATCAGAAGATGTGGCTTTGATTGGATTTACTTCGGGAACCACTGGTTTACCAAAAATGACCGCACATTATCACAAAGATATTTTAACTATTTGTGAAGCATTTCCAAACTATTCGTTGCAACCTACTTCAACTGATATTTTTATTGGAAGTCCGCCCATCGGTTTTACTTTTGGTTTAGGTGGATTGGTGTTGTTTCCGATGTATTTTGGTGCTTCCACTTTTTTAATCGAAAAACCAAGTCCAGACGTCTTGTTACAAGCCATTCAAGAGTATCAAATCACGATTTGTTTCACAGCTCCAACCGCATGGCGAATTATTACAACTAAAATTCAAGACTACGATATTTCGAGTTTACGAAAATGTGTTTCGGCAGGTGAAACATTACCGTTAAAAGTTTGGCAAGATTGGTATGATGCCACAGGGTTAAAAATTATTGATGGCATTGGCGCTACCGAAATGCTACATATTTTTATTTCGTCCAATGAAGAGAATATGAAACCTGGCGCAACTGGAAAAGCCATAACGGGTTACGAAGCTAAAATTATTGACCAACAAGGCAACGAATTACCAAGAAATGAAGCTGGAAGATTAGCAGTTCGAGGAATTACAGGTTGTAAATATTTGAATCGAGAAGAAAAACAAAAGGAATACGTTGAAAACGGCTGGAACATCACAGGCGATATTTTCCGTCAAGATGAAGAAGGGTATTTTCATTTTGTGGCTCGTGGCGATGATATGATTATTTCTTCGGGTTATAATATTGCGGCAATTGAAGTAGAATCCGTACTTTTAACACATGAAGCTATTTTAGAATGTGCCGTTGTGGGTTTACCCGATGAAGAACGAGGGATGTTGGTTTGTGCGCATATTGTTTTAAAAGAACAAGAAATGGCAGATGAAGCTTTAAAAATTCAGATTCAAAATTGGTTTAAAAACACAGCAGCGCCATATAAATATCCAAGAGTAATTAACTTTGTTACAAGTTTGCCAAAAACTGAAACAGGGAAAATTCAACGATTTAAGTTAAAATAATTAGTACTAATTTTGTAATTAGTGTTTAAAATAACAGAAATATGCAATTTATAAAACAAGAAAAAGTTCGTTTTCAACATATAGATTATGCCGGAATAGTTTTCTATCCGAGATTTTTAGAAATGCTCAATGGTTTAGTGGAAGATTGGTTTGAAGAAGCCTTAGACCGACCTTTTTCAAAAATGCACGAAACCAATGGTATTCCAACAGTTGATTTAAAAATTCAATTCAAAAATGCTGCACGTTTGGGTGAAATCTTAACTAAAAAACTTTGGGTAAAAGAGTTAAAAAACTCGTCTATTCTTTGCGGATTTGAGTTTGAAAACGAAAGCAATAATTTAGTTTTAGAAGGCGAAGTTACCTTAGTAAATGTAGCTTTCAACCCAGACAGAAACGGCATCAAAGCCGAACCTTTTACAGAAGAAATGAAAAATAAAATTATAAATTATAAACTATAAATTACAAATTATGAAAAGTATAGGATTTACATTAGTGTTGTTTTTGACAATAAACAGTTTTGCTCAAAATTCAACATCAAATTATGAAAAAGTGTATCAATTTGATGCTCATCATCAAGATTGGGCAAAAGTTAAAACAGTTGCAAATACGTATGGATTTATAGATAAGAGCGGAAAAGAAGTTGTACAAGCCATCTACTCTAAAATTTATGATTTTGAAATTCAAAAAGATGGAAAAAAATACGCAATGATTAAAAATGTTGCTGGTGCTTTTGGTTTTATTGATGAAAATGGAAAAGAAATTGTTGAAGGGATTTATTGGAAGAAAGAAGAAGCGATTCAAAAGCTAAATTATTATATAAATTCAAAATAAATTTTTAATTACGATTTAATCTTGCTTTCAATTCGTAAATAAATTATAAAACTAGTAACACAGATTTAAGGAATTATATAAATTTTTAAAATCTCTCCAATCTGTGTTCAAAAAAAAATCACAAATGGAATTCAAAAAATTCAAAGCCGCAACCGTTCAAACCTCACCTGTATTTCTAAACGTAGAAAAAACAGTGGATAAAGCCATTTCTTTTATTAAAGAAGCCGCCTCAAACCAAGCAAAACTTATTGCTTTTCCCGAAGTATTTATTTCTGGATATCCGTATTGGAATTGGATTATGACACCTGTTCAAGGGAGTAAGTGGTACGAAGAATTATATAAAAATTCGGTAGATATTTCTGGACCTGAAATTCAAAAATTGTGTTTGGCGGCTAAAGAAAATGATATGCATATCGTGATGGGAATCAACGAACGAGGCAAAAGCTATGGCGAAATTTACAATACCAATTTAATTATTGATAATAAAGGCGTTATCATCGGAAAACATAGAAAGTTAGTGCCAACTTGGGCAGAAAAATTAACGTGGACTTCAGGCGATGGATCGTCATTAAAAGTCTATGATACCGAAATAGGTCCTATCGGAACTTTGGCGTGTGGCGAAAACACCAATACGTTGGCACGTTTTACACTACTTTCGCAAGGTGAATTGATACATATTGCCAATTACATTTCGTTACCTGTAGCGCCACCCGATTATGATATGGCGGAAGCGATTAAAATTCGTGCCGCTGCGCATTCTTTTGAAGGTAAATTATTTACGATTGTGTCGTGTTCCACTATTTCTCAAGAAATAAAAGATGCCTTACGTGCCGATGTGCCGAATGTGGATGAATTATTAGACCGAAAAAGTTCTGCGTTCTCTGGATTTATTGGTCCTAACGGAGCTGTAATCGGTACGCCTTTAATTGATGAAGAAGGAATTGTATATGCTGAAATTGACATAGAAAAGTGCATCCAACCGAAACAAATGCACGATATTTTAGGACATTACAACCGATTTGATATTTTCGATTTGAGAGTAAATACCGCTCCCACACGAAATATTACATTTATTGATAATCACGAGGAGTTTAATAAAAGATAATAATAGCCACGGATTATAAGATTTTCACGGATAAAGCAATATGTAAAATCCTTTTAATCCTTTAATCAGTGGCAGAAAAATAAGAAAATGGAAGATAATAACTTTTCAGATGACCAAATCGGTCGTGCAAGAGTACAAGATTCACCCGAATTAGTTGCCTATTACAAAGAACTTGAAGCTTTAGGCGCAGGTGCTTTATGGACAGTAGCCAATGACATCGAACCTTGGGAACCGCGTTCGTCATCTGTTCCAATGCTCTGGAAATATGATGATTTACGCAATTTAGTTTTAAAATCATCTGAATTAGTCACACCCGAACAAGCTGGTAGACGTGTGGTTTATTTAGTAAACGACAAACGTAAAGACGTTTCGGCAGCTGTGGGTTGGTTGTACACTGGAATTCAAGTAACGCGTCCAGGTGAAAGTACTTCAGCGCACCGTCATAAGGCATCGGCATTACGATTTATTATGGAAGGCGAAAAAGGCTATACCGTTGTGGATGGTAATAAAATTATGCTTGAAGTGAATGATTTTGTTATTACACCCAATTCCACTTGGCACGAGCATGGTGTAGAAGAAGGCGGAAAAACCTGCATTTGGCAAGATGGTTTGGACATTCCCTTAGTAAATGCTTTAGAGGCGAATGATTATGCAGTTTATGATGGCAAGCAACCTTTGGTGAAACCATTAAATTACTCGCCTATTACCTATGGTTGTGCAGGATTAATTCCAGCTGATAAAACGTGGGACAAACCCTATTCGCCTTTATTTAAATATTCTTGGAAAAATGTGTATCCAGCACTTTTAGAAGCTCAAAAAGTAAATGAAGTTAATCCGTTTGATGGCATTTTTATGCAATATTCGAATCCGTTAACAGGCGGACACGTGATGCAAACGATGGGAGCCGCGATGCAATTATTACCCGCAGGTTTCAAAGGAAAAGCACACAAGCATACGGGTTCTTTCGTATATCAATGCGCGAAAGGAAAAGGTTTTTCCATCATCAACGGCCAACGCTTCGATTGGAAAGAAAGAGATATTTTCTGTGTTCCGAGTTGGGCTTGGCACGAACATCACAACCTTTCCGAAACAGAAGATGCTTGTCTTTTTCAATTCAACGATTTACCTGTAATTGAAAGTTTAGGGCTTTTTCAATCAAGAGAATTGGAAGAAAATAATGGTCATCAAAATGTAATTATATAAATTCAATAAATATTAAACAAAAATAAGAAATATGAAGCTTAAACTTATTCTATCTCTTCTATTCGTTAATTCTCTAATTTTTGGTCAAATTAATTTTAACCAAGGAAAGATAAATGATAAAGAGTATTATGAAGTCATACCATATGAAACAGAAATAGGAAAAATAATACTCCCTGTTACTATAAATAACAAAACATATCGATTTTTGTTAGATACTGGAGCGCCTAATTTATTCTCTACAGAATTATTGAAGGAAATAAATGTTGCTGAAGGCGATTCCATAAATGTAAACGATGCAAACAATCAAGATCAAAAAATGAAATTCGCCGTGGTTCCTCAACTAAAAATTGGTAACCTTGTTTTTGAAAATCAAGCGGGTTTAATTTATAATTTTGAAGAACATAATTTGCTTAGTTGTTATAAAATTGATGGTTTTATTGGTAGTAATTTATTACGAAATTCAATTATTAAGATGAATGGCGCTAATAAAACTATAATTATCACCAATAAAATAAAATCATTAAAAATTGATAAAAAACCAATTAAGATGAAATTATATGGAAATCAAAAATCACCCTTTGTAGAATTAAAATTTGTAGGTAAAAATAATGAAAAAGCTTCAGATATGGTTCTTGTGGATACGGGTATGGATGGCCTTTACGATATGTCAAAAAGAGCGTACACGATTTTTGAGAATAGTAAAATTTTTGAAGCATTATACACAGCTAAAGGTATTGGAGATTCAGGTCTTTTTGGTGCAGGTGATAGCAGTGAACAAAAATTACTTGAAATTGAAAACGCTAATTTGAACCAGCAAATCATCAATAATATAATGGTTTCAACAACCTTAGATGATAACTCAAGAATTGGATTAGATATTCTAAAATATGGAGATGTAACTTTAGATTTTTTAAACAAAAAATTCTATTTTGAATCTACCAAAACTATTGATGTAAAAGAGAAAACACCAAAGTTTTATACTTCCGTTCAAAATGATAAAGTAGTTGTCGGTTTAGTTTGGGATGAAAAACTTAAATTATTAATGAACACAGGTGACGAAGTGATTAGTATTGATCAAATAAATATTTCTGATATGTCTCTTTGTGATTTTTTAAGACTTAAAAAAGAATGGAAAAATAAAGAAAGTTATATTTTAAAATTAAAAAATAAAGAAGGTCAAATCAGCGAAATTACTATTGAAAATTAATAAATTTACAAATGAAATTTTTAAAATTATTTTACAATTCAATTAATATTGTTACAATTATATTTTTTATTATTAGTATTTATCTAATACAACAAAAAGACGATTTCGCAATATTTTTAGGATATATTGGTATTGTTTGGTGGTCAATAATTATTTCAATCAATATATATAAAAATCTCAAAAATCAATAAAAAACTTTGCTGCTTTGTAACTTAGCAACTTTGAAACATAAAAAAATATGAAATTACTTACCTACAAAACACAAGACACAGCACCTCGTTTAGGCTTCATTCATAACAATCAAGTCATTGACATGGAAGATTTTGGAGAAATATCTAATTTCCCATTACCTAATGATATGTTAGATTTAATTGATATGGGCTTTGAAATTATTCCAGAAATTTCAGAACTAATTTCGGAAACACCAGAAAATTTCTTCGAAGAAATCGCTTATGAAATGAACAAAATTACGATTTTAGCGCCCATCGAAAAACCAAGAAAAAACATTATTGGTATTGGATTAAATTACACTGAACACGTGGCAGAAAGTGCTCGCACATTAGATACCACTGGGAAATTACCAACGAAGCCAATTATTTTCTCCAAACCACCTACAACGGTTACGGCTACCAATACCGAAATCATCAAAAATACAAAGTTGACTTCACAATTGGATTGGGAATGTGAATTGGCGGTTGTTATCTCTAAAAAAGGGAAATATGTAACCAAAGAAAATGCAATGGATTATGTGTTTGGTTACACCGTAATTAATGATATTTCTGCACGCGATTGTCGTAGAGAAGGACAATGGATTGTATCTAAAGGACAAGATACGTTTGCACCAATGGGACCTTATTTGGTTACAAAAGACGAAATCGAAAACCCGCACAACTTGAATTTATCATTAAAAGTTAATGGTGTGGAAAAACAAAATTCCAACACCAAATTTTTGTTATTCAATATCAACGATTTAATTGAAGATTTAAGCATCGTGTTTACCTTAGAAGCAGGCGACATCATAGCAACAGGAACTCCAGCAGGCGTTGGCGCAGGTCGTGATCCACAAGAATGGATGCATAATGGTGATGTGGTAGAAGCCACAGTGGAAGGCATTGGAACTATAACGAATACAGTTAAAGAGATATAAAGTTATTACACAGAGTTCCACAGAGAAAAGCACAGAGTAGCACAAAATTTTTTGTGAATCTTTGTGAAAACTTTGTGAATCTCTGCGAAAAAAAACAAATAATGTTATGAAATACAGAATAGGACAAATAGTTCCATCATCAAACGTTACGATGGAAACCGAAATACCAGCCATTTTTCGCTCACGCGAAACCATTTTACCTGAGCGTTTTACGTTTCACAGCAGTAGAATGCGTATGAAAAAAGTAACCAAAGAAGAATTGGAAGCTATGGATGCGATGAGTTTAAAATGCGCACAAGAACTGTCTGATGCTCACGTAGATGTAATGGGTTATGCCTGTTTAGTAGCCATTATGAGTATGGGACGCGGCTATCATTGCGTTTCGGAAGTAAATTTACATCAAGAAACAGTAGCTAATGATTTTCCAACGCCAATTGTTACTTCTGCAGGTGCATTAATTAACGGATTAAAGGTTTTGGGTGCGAAACAAATTTCGATTATTACGCCTTATATGCGACCATTAACTGATATGGTGGTGGATTATATTGAACATCAAGGTATCAAAGTAAAACAGAGTATTGCTTTAGAAATTCCAGATAATTTGGAAGTAGCCGCTCAAAACCCAATGAATTTATTGGAAATCTATAAACAATTAGATTTGACAGATGTAGATGTTTTAGTTGCTTCAGCTTGTGTACAAATGCCATCGCTAGAAGCAATAGATTTAATTCAAGCAGAATGTGGTATCCCAGTTACTTCTGCAGCTGTTTGTACCACTTATGAAATGATGAAGAAAATAGGAATCGAAGCTAAATCCGCTATTGGTGGAGAATTATTGAGTGGAAAATATTAATTGAATCAAGATCATAAAAAAATGCGTTCGGAATATGAATCAGAACGCATTTTGTTTTTTAAATAGGATGTTTAAAAACTATATTTTGCACCACCATATATATTTCTTCCACCTGCATTAATTCCAGAAGCAAAATTTCTATATTGTGTATCTAATAGGTTTTCTACACCTGTAAATAAAGTAAATCCTTGTATTGATTTTGTTGCCGCTTTAAAATTATACGTCTCCCAAGCTGGCATTCCATTTGCAGGGGCATAATTTAAGTTGTCTTCACCACTTGTAGAATAATCACTTAAGTGTTTTTTCCCGTTAAACAGCATATAAGCTTCAAAATTGGCCCATTTTGGTGTATAATTAATTCCTAATTTTCCAAAATAAGGTGGAATATGATCTAAAGGTCTTTTGTTTCCATCAGTAGTAACTCTTCCTAAAGTAATATTATAAGAACCATTGAATTGAACGTTTTTAGCCAAAGTTGTTTTTATATTTCCGTTTACTCCAGTTACAAATGCTTTTCCTAAATTTTGATTGGCAATTACGTTTCTTACATCTCCTCCACCAAAATCGTAGGTATTTTGACCATTAAAAGTAAATTTATCTGTTACAATGGCATCGTATAATTGCGTGTAAAAATAGGTAGCATCAAATTGATGTTTGTTCGATTTAGATTTTAAAACAAATCCAAAATCTCCGGTAATAGTTTGTTCTGGTTTCAAATCTTTATTAGGAACTATTAAAGTCCCAGCACCAGATTCAAATATTTTTGCTAAATCATCAATATTCGGCACTCTAAAACCAGAACTTACATTGGTTTTAAGGATAAAATTTTCCGAAGCGTTATGAACTAAACCAATGTTACCGCTATAGGTAAAATTTTGCTGTTTAATTTCATTAAAAGGTAAGGGCATTATTGAGTTATCAGCAATTGTGCTATTAAGTGAAGCGTATCCAATTCTTGCACCCATAGAAAAATTAGTAGCCACATATCTTTTGGATGTGTATGAAATATAGATATCATTTCGCATCATATTGTTTTTTCCATTCGGATATCTTGTGTCTAAAGGTGCGATTACACCAGTTTTAATATTGTTTTTAAAGGCGGTCGATTTTAAATCATCATAATAATTTTCAATACCATAATATAAATTTCCTCTTTTTAATTTGGTTTCAAAATTGGCGCCTAATGAATATATATTCACATTTTCTATTCTGTTTTGCAAGTTGTAATTTCCAAAATTTCTATTCATTCTACTTTCTTCCACATTTTGATAACCCGCATCTAATTTAAAATCTGTATTTGCAAACACATTTTCTTTTTCTAAACTGTACACTCCTAAAAGTCTTTTTTGTGGTCCGTAGTACCATTCGGCGCTTTTTAAACCGGTACCTGAAGGATCTGTTAATCGGTCGTATCTATTGATGTTTGAAGAGGTTGAATATTGAAAATTAGCATTATGAGTATAACCACTTTTTGAAGTATAAATTAATTTTTGCATAAAGTTGTACTGTTTAAAAGCACTTCCAATTTGTACATATTTGATGTTATTTTGGGTTAAAATATCCACTCCATTTATGGTTTCAACATATTTTGTTCTTTCTCCAAAGAAATCACCGTTATGATTTTTAGATTTTCCCATTTTCAAATCACCAAAATCATTGTATGAAAAAGCGGTTAAAGACGCAAAATTCTTGCTTCCATAATTAATGTCAAAATAACCTGATTTTTCTTCGTTTACAGAAGAATATCGTGTATTAAAATTTCCAGTAAAACCATCAATTAACTTTGCGTTTTTCGTAATCATATTTACCGAACCTCCAAGAGCGTCACTTCCATATAGGGATGAGGTAGGTCCGTATTGAACTAAAGCTGTTTCTAAGAAATTTTCATCAACTGTAATCACATTTTGTAAATGACCCGATCTAAAAATTAGATTATTCATACGTACACCATCAACTAAAAGTAAAATCCGACTGGCTTCAAATCCTCTAATTACTGGACTTCCACCGCCTTGTTGCGATTTTTGAACAAATAAAGCACCAGAGTTTGCCAACATATCGGCCGTGCTTTGAAAGTTTTGAAATTCTATTTTTTCTTTTGAAAAGATTTCAATTTGTGAAGGTGTTTGATTTTTATCAATTGTAATTTTCTTAGAATTGATTTTTACCTCTTCAATGTTTTGAGTCTTGATGGTATCTGTAACATCTTGACTAAAAGATAATTGTGAATTTAATAGGATAAAAAAGAAAAAAAATGCGTAGTTTTTTAACATGTTAAATTTATTTAAAAATAACGCATCAAAAATTATGCCATATGATTGTCGTTATTTTTTATTAGGTTCAATTATTACGGCACTTGGATATTTCTTTTTAATATTAATTAAAGACTTTTCAGCTTCAATTTTACTTTTAAAGCTACCTACCCAAACTTTATAAGATGGATTACTAAAAATAATGGTTCCGTCTAGTAAAATAAATTCTTTTTTAAAGGCAAGCAATATTTTTTTCGATTCTTCAATGTTTCCAAAAAATATTTGAATCTTAAACTTGTCATTTATAGTAATGCCCGAATTGTTTTTTCTTTTTTCTTGAAGCAATTTTTCAATTTTTTCATCTTGTTCAATAATCGTTTTCGTGGTTTGTGAAAAAATATTTTGCGAGAACAAAAAAGTGATAATTAAGATTGAAAATGCGTTTATTTTATTTAAAGTCTTCATAATGAATGATATTTAATGCAAATTTATTACTTAGAATTAAATAAATGCCCTTTATCTTATTTAGAATTAAAATAAATTACATTTTAAGATAAATTTAGGGTTTTTATAATTATTCTAATGTTGTATTTTTGTCCAAGTTTTTAAAAAAGTATGATGAAGCATTAGCTAAAACCATACCAAAAAATAAGTTTGATAATTAATTTTTAATATGAAAAAGTTGGGTAACCCTAAATCGTTTTCAAAAACTATCTTTTCTTTAGCACTTTCTGCATTTTTTGCAGTAGGTGTTTCAGCGCAAGAAGCTGTTGCAGCTGCTGCGCCTGTTGCAACCGCAGCGGCACCAGCAACTGGTTCAGGTGATCCGGTAAAAGGAAAAGAATTGTTTAACACTAATTGTGCCGCTTGTCACAAATTAGATGCAAAAATGACTGGTCCTGCATTGAGAGGTGTTGGCGATAAGTATGACAAAGAATGGTTGTACAAATGGATTAAAAATAGTTCAGACTTAATTAAGTCTGGTGATGCTAAAGCAGTAAAAGTATACGAAGAATATGCGAAAGCAAATATGACGGCTTTTCCTCAATTATCTAATGGAGACATTGATAACATTATAGCATACACTATGGAAGTGGCTCCGGCTGCTGAAACTCCAAAAACAGCATCAGGTGGAACCGCTGAAAAATCAAACGGTGGTGTATCAAATAACTTAATATTAGGTGTCTTGGCATTTGTGTTAGGTATTTTGGTATTTATGTTGGTTACTGTTAAACGATTATTGAAAAATGTTATAGAGTCTAAAGGCCTTGAAGTTGCAGAAGCACCAAAAGGATTGCCTTTCTGGAAAGCATTTGTTAAAAATCAGTTTTTAATGGTGGTAACTGCAATTTTGTTTCTTTTAATTTCTGCTTATTTTATGTATGGGTATTTCATGCAAATTGGAGTAGATCAAGGATATGAGCCAATTCAGCCAATTCATTATTCACATAAAATTCACGCTGGTGAAAATGGTATTGATTGTAAATACTGTCACTCATCTGCAAGAGTTTCTAAAAACGCGGGTATTCCTTCATTAAATGTGTGTATGAATTGTCATAAAAATATTGCTGAGTTCCAAGGTTCTAAAGATTCAACTTATGTAGAATATACTAAAGAATTTTACACAGGTGAAATTCAAAAATTGTATGATGCAGTTGGATGGGATAAAGCCACTCAAAAATACACAGGAAAAACAAAACCTGTAAAATGGGTAAGAATTCATAATTTACCAGATTTCGTATATTTTAATCACGCACAACACGTAACTGTTGGTGGTATTGAATGTCAAAAATGTCATGGTGAAGTGCAAACTTTCGAAGTAATGAAACAAGATCAACCATTAACTATGGGATGGTGTATTAACTGTCACAGAGAGACAAATGTGAAAGTTGAAGACAATGGTTATTACAAAAAAATCCACGAACAATTATCTAAAAAATTAGGTGTTTCTAAGTTGACAGCTGCTCAAATGGGTGGTTTAGAGTGTGGAAAATGTCACTATTAATAATAATATAAGAAGTTAATATCTATATACAATGGCATCAAACAAAAAATACTGGAAAAGTGTTGAAGAACTAAATGAAAATAGTTCTATTGTTGAGGCGTTACAAAGCAACGAATTTGTAGAGCAAATTCCTGTTGATGCGTTTTTAGGTGATAAAGAAAATCTTTCTAATTCATCTACTTCACGTCGTGACTTTTTAAAGTACGTTGGTTTCAGTACAGCCGCAGCATCATTAGCAGCTTGTGAAGGGCCGGTAATTAAGTCAATTCCTTATGTGGTTCAACCAGAAGAAATTATCCCTGGTGTAGCTGATTATTACGCTACAACTATTGCGGATGGGTATGATTTTGCGAATATTTTAATTAAAACTCGTGAAGGTCGTCCTATTAAAGTTGAAAACAACACAACTGAAGGAGCTGTATCAGGAGCAAATGCAAGAGTTCATGCTTCCGTTTTGTCTTTATATGATAATTTAAGATTGAAAAATCCTAAAATTGATAAAAAAGAGGCATCTTGGAATGAAGTAAATGCAAAGGTAAAAGCTAGTTTAGTTGACGCTAAAGCCAAAGGCGGTCAAGTTGTAGTTTTAACAAACACAACAGCAAGTCCTTCAACCGATAAATTAATTTCAGATTTAGCAACTAAATATACGAATGTTAAACACATTATATATGATGCAATTTCTGATTCAAATGCTTTAGATGCTTTTCAAGCGGTATACGGTTTCAGAGGTTTAGCAAATTACAACTTCGCTAATGCAGATACAATAGTTTCTGTTGGCGCTGATTTCTTAGGAGATTGGCAAGGTGGAGGTTTTGATGTAGGTTATGCAAAAGGACGTATTCCGAAAAACGGAAAAATGTCTAAACACATTCAAATTGAAGCAAATATGTCATTAGCCGGTGCTAATGCAGATAAAAGAATTCCTTTAACTGTAGCTAATCAAAAATTAGCTTTAGTAAAATTATACAATGCTGTTACAGGTTCAAATGTTTCTGTAAATAGTGTTGGTGCTTTAGATAAAGAAGTAGAAAAAGCTGCACAACAATTAAAAGCCGCTGGTTCAAAAGGAGTAGTGGTTACAGGTTTAGATGATTTTGATGCACAATATTTAGTGTTGGGTATCAATTTAGCTTTAAAATCTGAAGCATTCAATCCTTCTGATGCTAAGTTAACCAGAAAAGGTGATGCAAAGGCAGTTGCTCAATTAGTAGCAGATATGAATGCTGGAAAAGTTCACACATTAATTATGAGTGGCGTAAATCCAGTATATACTTTAGCCAATTCTAAAGAGTTTATTGCAGGTTTAGGAAAAGTAAAATTATCAGTAGCATTTTCAACTAAAGAAGATGAAACTGCTGTTAAGACTACAATCGCTGCTGCAGCAAGTCATTACTTAGAATCTTGGAATGATGTTGCAATAACACGTTCAAACTATAGTATTGCTCAGCCAACAATTCGTCCATTATTCAATACAAAACAATTTCAAGAAGCGTTATTAGCTTGGAATGATAATGCTACACCATATTATGATTTCTTAAAAGGTTTTGCTACAACTAATTTAGGTGGTAAATCTTGGAATCAAGCCGTTCACGATGGTTTTGTTGTAACTGATGCTGGAAATGTATCTGCTCAAGCAGGTAACTTTGGAGCTTCAGCTACAAAACTTTCAGGTGCAAAATCTAATGGTTTAGACTTAGTTTTATACAGTAAAGTTGGAATGGGAGATGGGCAACAAGCCAATAACCCTTGGTTACAAGAGTTTCCAGATCCAATTACAAGAGTTTCTTGGGATAACTATGTAACCGTATCTAAAGCAGATGCTGAAAAATATAAATTAGAAAACTTTAATGTAGCAAACGGAGGTTTAAACGGAAGTTATGTTTCAATAAAAGTTGGAAATGCTACTTTAGAAAATGTACCAGTAATTATTCAACCAGGTCAAGCTGCTGGAACAATTGGTTTAGCTTTTGGTTACGGTAGAAAAGAAGCTTTAAAAGACGAAATGCAAACTGGTGTTAACGCATATACGCTATATGCAAACGGTAATGCAAATCAAACCGCTTCGGTTACTTTAACAGAAGGTGAGCACGAATTTGCTTGCGTACAATTACAAAGAACTTTAATGGGTAGAGGGGATATCGTAAAAGATACTACTTTATCTATTTTCAATAAAGCAAATGAAGCGGGTAATAAAGAAGTTTATAATCCAACACCAGTTGTTTCATTAGATCACAAAGAAGTTGCTGCTACATCAGTAGATTTATGGGCTTCTTTTGACAGAACTACAGGTCACCATTTTAACTTATCTATCGATTTAAATGCTTGTACAGGTTGTGGCGCATGTGTTATCGCATGTCACGCTGAAAATAATGTACCAGTAGTTGGAAAAACTGAAATAAGAAGAAGTCGTGATATGCATTGGTTAAGAATCGACAGATATTATTCATCTGAAGAAACTTTTGCAGGTGATATTACTACTAAAAACAGTTCTGAAGGTTTAACAGGAACTATTTCAACTTTCCAAGAATTAGAAGATCCTTCTGCTAATCCACAAGTTGTTTTCCAGCCTGTAATGTGTCAGCACTGTAATCACGCTCCTTGTGAGACTGTATGTCCAGTTGCAGCTACATCGCACTCACGTCAAGGTCAAAACCATATGGCATACAACAGATGTGTTGGTACGCGTTACTGTGCGAATAACTGTCCGTATAAAGTACGTCGTTTCAACTGGTTCTTATATAACAAAAATGACGAGTTTGATTACCACATGAATGATGATTTAGGTCGTATGGTATTAAATCCAGATGTAAATGTACGTTCTCGTGGGGTTATGGAAAAATGTTCTATGTGTATCCAAATGACTCAAGCTACAATATTAAAAGCTAAGAAAGAAGGAAAAGAAGTTGGTAAAGATGATTTCCAAACCGCTTGTTCTGCAGCTTGTACCTCAGGAGCTATGATTTTTGGAGATGTTAATAATAAAGAATCAGATGTTGCGCAACTTACAGAAGACGACAGAATGTATCATTTATTAGAAAGCATTGGAACAAAACCAAACGTAATGTATCACGTTAAGGTAAGAAACGATAAATAATTATTAATAGAAACAATATAAAGGATTATGTCTCATTACGAAGCACCCATTAGAAAACCTTTGGTTATTGGTGATAAATCTTATCACGATATAACTGTAGATGTTGCTCGTCCAGTTGAAGGAAGAGCTAACAAATTATGGTGGACAGTATTTTCAATAGCATTAGCTGCGTTCCTTTGGGGACTTGGTTGTATGGTATACACAATCACAACAGGTATCGGTACTTGGGGTTTAAATAAAACAATTGGATGGGCTTGGGATATTACCAACTTCGTTTGGTGGGTAGGTATTGGTCACGCAGGAACACTTATTTCTGCTGTACTTTTATTATTCCGTCAAAAATGGAGAATGGCGATTAACCGTTCAGCAGAAGCGATGACTATTTTCTCTGTAATTCAAGCTGGTTTGTTTCCAATTATTCACATGGGTCGTCCATGGTTAGCATATTGGGTATTACCAATTCCAAATCAATTCGGATCATTATGGGTGAATTTTAACTCACCATTATTATGGGACGTATTCGCAATTTCAACGTATTTATCAGTATCATTAGTTTTCTGGTGGACTGGTTTACTTCCAGATTTCGCAATGCTTAGAGATAGAGCAATCACACCATTTAATAAAAGAGTTTATTCTATCCTTTCTTTTGGATGGAGTGGAAGAGCAAAAGACTGGCAACGTTTTGAAGAAGTATCTTTAGTATTGGCTGGTTTAGCAACGCCTCTTGTACTTTCTGTTCACACTATTGTATCTTTTGACTTTGCTACATCAGTTATTCCTGGTTGGCATACTACAATTCTACCTCCATATTTCGTGGCGGGTGCAGTTTTCTCTGGGTTTGCTATGGTAAATACATTATTAATTGTAATGCGTAAAGTTTCTGGCTTAGAAGATTATATTACCGTACAACACATTGAATTAATGAATATCATTATTATGATTACAGGTTCAATCGTAGGATGTGCTTATATTACCGAATTATTTGTAGCTTGGTATTCAGGAGTAGAATATGAACAATATGCTTTCCTTAATAGAGCAACCGGACCTTACTGGTGGTCATATTGGTTAATGATGACTTGTAACGTATTCTCTCCACAATTTATGTGGTTCAAAAAATTAAGAACAAGTATTGCCTTTTCTTTCATTATTTCTATTGTAGTAAACATTGGTATGTGGTTTGAACGTTTCGTAATTATCGTAACTTCATTACACAGAGATTATTTACCATCATCTTGGACCATGTTCCAACCTACTTTTGTTGACGCAGGTATATTTATTGGAACTATTGGATTCTTCTTCGTATTGTTCTTATTATATTCAAGAAGTTTCCCAGTAATTGCTCAAGCAGAGGTAAAAACAATCTTAAAATCATCTGGAGATAATTTCAAAAGAGAAAGAGGAGATAGTAAACCACATCATGACAATCACGGACATGATGCACACGAAGGACACGATCATCATTAATATTAAGAATTATGAGTAATAAAGTAGTACACGCTATATATAACGACGATGATATTTTGTTAGCTGCAGTTCATAAAACTAAAGCGGCACACTATCATATTGAAGAAGTTTATACGCCATTTCCAGTTCACGGACTTGATAAGGCGATGGGTTTACCAGCAACACGACTTGCAATTTGTGCATTTCTATATGGTATAACAGGTTTATTTATATATTTTAATTTATTAAGATTTATAATGATTAAAGATTGGCCTCAAGATATTGGTGGAAAGCCATCTTTTGAATTCATTCAAAATATGCCTGCATTTGTACCTGTATTATTTGAAGGAACCGTATTTTTTGCAGCCCACTTAATGGTTATCACTTTTTATATGAGAAGTAAATTATGGCCATTTAAAAAAGCAGAAAATCCAGATGTAAGAACAACTGACGATCACTTTTTAATGGAAGTTGGCGTTCATGATAACGAAGAAGAATTGGTTTCATTCTTCAAAAACACTGGGGCAGTAGAAGTAAAAGTAATTGATAAGCATTAATAGGTATGAAAAGTATTTTAAATATATTGACATTAGTTGGAGCATCTTTGCTAATGACATCTTGTTTTGATAAAACTGCGCCTAATTATCAGCTTTTTCCAAACATGTACGAACCAATTCCTTACGAAACATATGGCGAATCTGACGTTTTCAATTCACCTACTGGTGAAAAAGGAAAAGTTAGTCAAATTCCACCAGCAGGAACAATTAAACAAGGGTTTGTTCCTTATGAAATTCCAAATACTCCAGAAGGGTATATAGCTTCTAAAAATAATGTGTCTCCATTAGCTGCTGATCAAGTTGATGCAGAAAAAGGAAAAGAATTATTTACTATTTATTGTGCTATTTGTCACGGTGAAGGTGGAGATGGAAAAGGGAATTTAGTAAAGAGAGAAAAATTTCTAGGGGTTCCTAGTTATAAAGATAGAGTAATTACTACAGGTAGTGTATTTCACGTTGTTACTTATGGTTTAAACTCAATGGGTTCTCATGCAAATCAATTGTCAAAAGAAGAAAGATGGCAAGTAGCTGATTATGTTATGAAACTTAAATCAGAATTAAAATAGTATTACTTTTTAGAAAAAATAAAAATATGTACCAGTTTTCTAGTAGATTAAAAAGCTTTTCATTCGCCTTAATGGTTTTGGGTATTTTAGGAATCGGTTACGGTTTCTGGTCAGCACCTAAAACTGATGAAGATGTTGAAGCAATTTTAAAAGAGCAAGAAGCTCATCATGGTGTCGCACACCACGATACTCATGCCGAAGCAACACATTCTGATGCTTCTCATGAGGAACATGCTAATGCAGAAGCACACACTTCTCACGAAGCTTCAACTCATAAAGTTGAAAGTGCAGATTCAGTTAGCCATGAAGTAGCCCATGTAGCAGTTGATTCTGCTGCACATTCAACACACGACTCTACAATTGTAGCTATTGCTCCTGATGTGACTAATTCTAAAAGTGATATTTACGTAAGTAAGTTTCATAAAGAAATTGTTGATCACGAAGCTGAGCACAAAGAACATGTAGCACATGTAAAACATCAATTGCAAAATAAACCATGGTCTGCATTATATGTAGCTTGTATTTTCTTTATGCTAATTGCAGTTGGGGCCTTAGCTTTTTATGCAATCCAATGGGTGGCACAAGCAGGTTGGTCGCCAATGTTGTTTAGAGTAATGGAAGGAATTACAGCCTATGTGTTGCCAGGTTCAATTATTTTCTTTATTTTATTAGCTTTAGCAGGTTTCCATTTTAATCATATGTTTACATGGATGGCAGATGGTGTTACAGACCCTAATAGTTCAAATTATGATCATATTATTGCAGGTAAATCTGGTTTCTTAAACGTGCCTTTTTTCTTAATAAGAGCAGCGATTTTCTTAATTGGTTGGAATTTATTTAGATATGTTTCTAGAAAAAATTCAATCAAATTAGATGAAACAAAAGACATGTCTTTCTTTAAGAAAAATTATAATGCTGCGGCAATGTTCTTAGTATTCTTCATTATTTCTGAGTCTATGATGTCTTGGGATTGGATTATGTCTGTAGATCCTCACTGGTATAGTACATTATTCGGTTGGTATGTTTTTGCAAGTTTCTTTGTAAGTGGTATCACTATGATTACTTTAACAACTATTTATTTGAAAAATAAAGGTTTATTACCAGAAGTTAATAAATCGCATTTACATGATTTAGCTAAATTTATGTTTGGTATCAGTGTATTCTGGACCTACTTATGGTTTTCTCAATTCATGTTAATGTGGTATTCTAATATTCCAGAAGAAGTTACTTATTTTGTAACTCGTATTGAGAACTATAATTTACCGTTCTTTGGAATGGTAGTTATGAATTTTGTATTCCCATTATTAATATTAATGAATGCCGACTTTAAACGCCTTCAGTGGATTGTTGTAATGGCTGGTATCGTAATATTAGCAGGTCATTATGTTGATTTCTTCAATATGATTATGCCTGCAACAGTTGGTGATCAATGGTTTATTGGTGTATCAGAAATTAGTTCGGTACTTTTCTTCGCAGGATTATTTATTTTTGTTGTCTTCACGGCATTAACAAAAGCACCATTAGCTTCAGAAGGAAATCCTTATATAGAAGAAAGCAAACATTTTCATTATTAATAATTAATTAACGAAATAAACAAATGAACGGTTTATTGATACTTTTAATCATAGTTTTATTAGGTGTTGCCGCTTGGCAATTATCTAAGATATTTAGTCTAACTCAAATTGGTACTGCAAAAGATGATTCTGCAATAGCGACAGATAGAGACAATAATATAAATGGATACTTAATGTTTGGTTTCCTTGCATTTATCTACATTTTTACAATTTATTCCTTTGTTAAATGGGGTAGTTTTGTTTTAGACACTCCAGCATCATTACACGGAAAAGATGTTGATAATTTGATGAATATCTCAATGGCAATTATCTTTTTTGTACAAACATTAACTCAGTTTTTATTACATTATTTTGCATTTAAATACAGAGGTAAAGAAGGTCAAAAAGCATTATATTTTGCTGATAACAATAAATTAGAGGCTGTTTGGACAATTATTCCTGTTATTGTTTTAGCCGTTCTAATCCTTTACGGATTATATACTTGGAACCAAATTATGTTTGTTAACGAAGATGAAGAAGTAATCAATGTAGAGCTTTACGCAAAACAATTTGCTTGGGAAGCTCGTTACGCAGGTGATGACAATACATTAGGAAAAGCGAATGTTCGTTACATTAAGGATGTTAATACACTTGGTGTTGATATGTCTGACCCAAATTCACAAGACGATAAAGTAGTGGCTGAAATTCATTTGCCTGTTGGTAAAAAAATTCATTTCAGAATGCGTTCTCAAGATGTATTACACTCAGCTTATATGCCTCACTTTAGAGCGCAAATGAACTGTGTTCCTGGTATGGTTACCGAATTTGCTTTTGTTCCAACATTAACTACTGCAGAAATGCGTGGAACAGCTATGATGATGAAAAAAGTTGACGGTATTAATAAAATTAGAGCTAAAAAATCAGAAGCATTAGTTGCTGAAGGAAAACCAGCTTTAGAGCCTTATACTTTTGACTATTTATTATTGTGTAACAAAATTTGTGGTGCCTCTCATTACAATATGCAATTAAAAATTATTGTAGAGTCTGAAGCAGATTACAAAAAATGGTTAAAAGAACAAAAAACAATTTCTGTTGCAGTAAAAGAAGCCAATGCTCCTAAAGTAGATCCTGCAATTAATCCTGCTGATGCAAAAGTAGTTGTAGATTCTACTAAAACATTAGCACAAGTTGTAACAAAAAAATAAATTAAGATTCAAAAAATAATATAATTATTATGTCACACGATCACGGTCATCATAAAGATACTTTCATTACTAAATACATTTTTAGTATTGATCATAAAATGATTGCTAAGCAATACTTAATTTCAGGTTTGTTGATGGGAATTATAGGGGTAGTATTATCTTTATTCTTCAGAATGCAAATTGCTTGGCCAGAAGAATCTTTTGAAATTTTTAAAGTATTCTTAGGGGAAAGAATGGCTCCAGGTGGAGTTATGAGAAATGATATTTACTTGGCTTTAGTTACCATACATGGTACAATCATGGTCTTCTTTGTATTAACTGCAGGATTGTCGGGGACGTTTAGTAACTTATTAATTCCATTGCAAATTGGTGCTCGAGATATGGCTTCAGGCTTCATGAATATGTTGTCTTTTTGGATGTTCTTTATTTCTTGTGTTGTTATGATTGCTTCACTATTCGTAGAATCAGGTCCTGCATCTGCGGGTTGGACAATTTATCCACCACTTTCTGCAATTGAAGAAGCGATACCAGGTTCTGGAATGGGTATGACTTTATGGTTAGTTTCAATGGCTATTTTCATTGCATCATCATTAATGGGTTCATTAAATTATATCGTAACTGTTATCAATTTAAGAACAGAAGGTATGACAATGACAAGATTGCCACTTACAGTATGGGCTTTCTTTGTAACTGCAATTATTGGTGTAATTTCTTTCCCAGTATTGTTTTCTGCAGCTTTATTGTTAATTTTCGATAGAAGTTTCGGAACGTCATTCTACTTATCAGATATTTTTATTAAAGGGGAAGTATTACATTACCAAGGAGGTTCACCTGTTTTATTCGAACACTTATTCTGGTTCTTAGGACATCCTGAGGTGTATATTGTATTATTACCAGCTTTAGGAATTACTTCAGAAGTTATTGCAACAAACTCAAGAAAACCAATTTTTGGATACCGTGCTATGATTGCATCAATTATAGCTATTGCATTCTTATCTACAATTGTTTGGGGTCACCATATGTTTATCTCAGGAATGAATCCTTTCTTAGGTTCGGTATTTACATTCACAACCTTATTAATTGCAATTCCTTCTGCTGTAAAAGCATTTAACTATATCACTACATTATGGAAGGGTAACTTACAATTAAACCCAGGAATGTTATTCTCTATTGGTTTGGTTTCTACTTTCATTACTGGAGGTTTAACAGGAATCATCTTAGGAGACAGTACTTTGGATATTAACGTGCATGATACATATTTCGTTGTTGCGCATTTCCACTTAGTAATGGGTATTTCAGCATTATATGGATTCTTTGCTGGGGTGTACCACTGGTTCCCAAGAATGTTCGGAAGAATGATGAACAAAACACAAGGTTATATTCACTTTTGGGTAACTGCAGTTTGTGCTTACGGAGTTTTCTTCCCAATGCACTTTATTGGAATGGCAGGTTTACCGAGAAGATATTATACCAACTCTAACTTTCCATTATTTGACGAGTTAGCAGATACTAACGTATTAATTACTGTTTTTGCTTTAGTTGGAGCAGCATTCCAATTGGTTTTCTTCTGGAACTTCTTCTATAGTATTTTCAAAGGTAAAAAAGCACCAATGAATCCTTGGCGTTCTAATACTTTAGAATGGACTGCACCAGTAGAGCATATGCATGGTAACTGGCCAGGAGATATCCCAGCTGTTCACCGTTGGCCATATGACTACAGTAAACCAGGTCATGATGAAGATTTTGTACCTCAAAACGTACCAATGAAAGATGGTGAAGTTGAATTACATCACTAAAATATATAAAAAAAGTCCTAATGAAAATTAGGACTTTTTTGTGAATGCTATTTAGATATTTAATTGTTTAAACTATTTATATAACTAGTATTAAGATTGAAGTTCACACCACTTTTTAATTCATCAATTAAGCTATCCAAACAATAACCCAGCCAAACGCTGGGTTATTTTGTGTTATTTATATTCTAAAAAGTAAATTATATTCCCAAAACCAATTTCGCAATAGTAAAGTAAATAATAATCCCCATAATGTCATTACTGGTGGTAATAAAAGGTCCGGTGGCTAATGCAGGATCCACTCCATATTTATCTAAAACTATCGGAATAAATGTTCCTATTAATGAGGCGATAACAATTACACTCAATAATGCAATAGAAACGGTAATGCCAATAATAAATTCGTAGCCAAGTAGAAAATGACTCCCAAGAATTAAAATTCCAGCTAAAATACTTCCGTTTAATAAACTTAACGATAATTCTTTAAGTAATCGGTTCCATAAACTTCCTGTGATGGAGTTGTTTGCCAAACCTTGCACCACAATAGCACTCGATTGCACCCCAACATTTCCTGCCATTGCAGCAATAAGTGGCGTAAAGAATAACAACATTCTGTGACTTTCCATCATAGGTTCAAAAATACCTAATACTTTTACGGAAATAAAACCACCAAATAAAGCTAAAACTAACCAAGGTAAACGTGCTTTGGTTAGTTCCAAAATGCTATCATCTGCCTCAACGTCTTGCGAGATACCGGCAGCTAACTGATAATCTTTATCAGCTTCTTCTTTTATAATATCAATAATATCGTCAATTGTAACGCGACCAACTAATCTGCCTAATTCATCCACAACAGGAATGGCTTCCAAGTCGTATTTCTGCATAATTCGGGCTACTTCTACGTCTTTAGTTTCTACTCTAACGTAATCTACTTTTTTTATGTAAATATCGCTAATTTGAGTTTTTGTTGATGTGGTCAATAAATCTTTTAACGACAAACGACCTTTTAAACGGTCTTCGTCATCTACCACATAAATCGAATGTACTCTGGTAACATTTTCTGCCTGATGACGCATTTCTTTCACGCAAGTTAATACGTTCCAGTTTTCGTTTACTCGTACTAATTCTTTCGCCATAATACCACCTGCGGTATTTTCGTCATATCGTAAAAGGTCAACAATATCTTTGGCGTGCTCCACATCTTCAAGCTCCGAAATTACCTGTGCTTTTTTAGATTGAGGTAACTCGGCAATAATATCTGCCGCATCATCCGTGTCTAATTCATCAAGTTCTTCGGCAATTTCTTTTGCAGATAAGGTACTTAAAATAGTTTCACGAACTTCTTCATCAAGTTCAAGTAATATTTCAGCAGTAATTTCTGAATCTAATAAGTTGAAAATATAAATGGCTTCGGACGTATCCAAATCATTCATAATTTCAGCAATATCAGCAAAGTGAATTTCGTGCAAAATGGTTTCCAATTCAACAATATTATTTTGCTGAATTAAATTTTCAATTTGCGTGATAAGTTCTTTACTGATTTTAAATTCCATCTGCCGCTATTTTTTGTGTTAAAGAAATAAATTCTTCTACAGATAATTGTTCAGGTCGTTGTGCAAAGATAGTATCTTCTTGTAATTTATCGGATAAATTTAAACTTTTTAAACTATTTCTTAATGTTTTTCTTCTTTGTTGAAATGCTGTTTTTACCACTTTAAATAATAATTTTTCATCGCAAGGCAATTCGTAATTTTCTTTTCGTGTCATACGCATCACACCTGAATCGACTTTCGGTGGTGGATTAAAAACCGTTGGCGGTACCGTAAATAAGTATTCTACATCGTAAAAGGCTTGTGCCAAAACGGATAAAATACCATATACTTTACTCCCTTTTTTACTACAAATTCGTTCTGCCACTTCTTTTTGAAACATTCCTGAAAATTCTGGAATAAATTGACGTAATTCTAACGTTTTAAAAACAATTTGCGTGGAAATATTATAAGGAAAGTTCCCAATTATGGCAAATTGTTCGTCTTTAAAAGCGGTTTGCCAATCGTGACGTAAAAAATCTAATGAGAAAATGTTATTCGCTAATTTTAAATAATGGGCTTGTAAGTATGCAACGGATTCGGTGTCAATTTCAACCACAAATGTTTCGTAAGGTTTTTCTAATAAATATTTTGTTAAAACACCCATCCCCGGACCAATTTCTAACACTTTTTTGTAGTTAGTACCTACCAACGAATCGGCAATTTGCTGTGCAATGCCTTCATCTGTAAGAAAATGTTGCCCTAAATGTTTTTTTGCTTTAACTGACATAAATATTTTTTAAATTCGTAAATCCCAATTCGTAATTCGTAAATGAATTAGTTTTCATTACTGAAAAACTCGTTTAATACTTCTAATTCGGTTCTAAAAGCTAACATTTTATCACCAAATAAACGAAGACCTTCCTCTCTCAAAGCTGGCGCGAAAGTTTTATAATATTCTTGAAGTTTTTCATTACTTTCTGTAGCGTATTGAATAGAATAGGTTGTTCCTCCCATTTCTTCTTCAACTAAAACTTTTGAAAGTTTCGCTTTATAAAAACAGCCAGTAGCCAAAACGTCTCCAATATGTTTGGTCTTTAACCAATTTAACCATTGGTCGTGAGCACTATCGTCTATATTTATGGTAACATTATAAATAATCATATGCTTAATTTTTTACAAAGATACTTTTTTAATAGCAATGACAATAGCAATGCTAAAATTCAATTATTTTTAATTTGGGCGTGCCCCTATGGGTCGGGCTTTCCGTTCCCGCTTTTTTTGTACCGAAGAAAAATCGGAACAAAAAAGAGCTCCACTGCAATCCCTCACGCAAGAAACCGGTA
>Ga0208595_1000143_pt1 | contig 27377 bp, 24 predicted proteins | sample LakMenEpi28Jun11_FD_150742 | JGI IMG/M metagenome (GOLD analysis project Ga0208595, IMG submission 150742) | Freshwater microbial communities from Lake Mendota, WI - 28JUN2011 deep hole epilimnion (SPAdes) | ecosystem: Environmental > Aquatic > Freshwater > Lake > Epilimnion/Euphotic zone ...
CAATTTCCGACGGATGTATTTTTGATTCTTTTATTACATTTAAAATACATTCCCATTGCGATTCCCAAATTTCATTCGCATCGTGTTCTACCCAATCGGATTTTGGAAAAAATTGAGTAAATTCTTTTTGAGCTATCGAAACCATCTGAAAATTTGCATCAAAAATAATCGCTCTACTCGACGTCGTTCCTTGATCTATACTTAAAAAATACATTAACCTGTTTTTAAATTTATAAATAATATCCTGCTTTTTCAATTTCTTCACGAACCAGTTCAGGTACCAAATATTGTATCGATTTTTGGTTTTTAATTAAGCCTCTGATATTTGTAGAAGAAATTTGGATTTTTGGAACCTCTAAAAAAACAATTTGCGGACTTTGTGGCGCATTTTCAAGATTTGATGCATTGCGATCATAAACGTATATGCGATGATTTTCTATAATTTTTTCATAGTTTTTCCATTGCTTTATGGTTGCAATATTGTCGCCACCCATTAAAAGTGAAAACTCATGAAACGGAAATTTTTCTTTTAAATAAGAAAGCGTATTTATTGTGTAATTGGGTTTGGGAAGCCCAAATTCAATGTTTGAAACCAAAAATTTTGAATTGTTTTGTACGGCCAGTTCCACTAAAAAATAACGCTGATGTTCATTTAATAATTGAGCGGACTTTTTAAAGGGACTTTGAGGCGATACCACAAACCAAACTTGTTCCGTTTCCGATTGATTTAAAATACTTTGTGCTATAATTAAATGACCCACATGAATGGGATTAAATGACCCAAAAAACAAAGTAACTTTTGACATTATTTTGTAAATGTTATTAATAAATTCATCGAAAAATTATAAAACATCACCACAATAACAGCTAATATTTTACTTATATAAAAGTTAACGCGAAACTTGTCATTAAAGAAATAAATAATACCATTGTTTATCAAAAGTCCAACGGATGCAATCGCCATAAATTTTAGAAATTGTGCCGTTACATCAAGGTCTTGACTTTTAAATGTCCAAAGGCGATTCATAAAAAAGTTAAATGTGGCCGCAATTAAAAAGCCTGTGGTATTGGCAATAAACTTGTTGATTTTAAACCTTTCTTTAAGAAGATACGTCATTGAAAAATCAATAATGAAAGATGAAAATCCGACAATACCAAATTTAATAAAAACCGAAAATATAGCTTTAATATTCAAGTTAAATGGTTTAATTGTTTACGAATGCATTAATGATTCAATTTCTTCTACTTCGATAGGGCAATTATTAAGAAAATCTATATGTACTCCGTTAGACTTTAATAAAATATCATTTTCAATTCGAATGCCTATACCTTCATCTTGAATATAAATTCCGGGCTCACAAGTTAAAACCGCATTTTCAGGCAATATCTCATAATGATTGCCAACATCGTGAACATCCAATCCTAAAAAGTGAGCGACGCCATGCGGAAAATATTTACGATATAATGGATTATTTGGATCTTGTTTCAAGACTTCATTTTTATCTAATAATCCTATTTGAATGAGCTCAGACTCCATAATTTTTTTACACTCGTTATTGTAATCTAACAAACTTATCGAGCAGCTCATCAACGCTTTTGATTTTTTAAATACATTTAAACATGCATTATAAATGGTTTTTTGTCTCTCCGAAAACGTACCTGAATATGGAATGGTTCGTGTCATATCCGAAGTATAGTTTCCAAAACGCGCCCCGTAGTCCATTAGAATTAAATCTCCGGCTTTCAACGGTTTATCATTGTCATTATAATGCAACACATTGGCATTGGCGCCTCCTGCAATAATTGGATTATAGGCGTGTTCGGCTCTATTTTTATTAAAGAAATAGGTGATTTCTGCTTCGATTTCAAATTCGTGTTTGAAATGACGCATATTTTTAAGCAAATGGACAAACGAGTCTTTAGTAATATTTGCAGCCTTTTGCATTAAATCAATTTCATAATCTTTTTTTGCCGTTCTTAATTGCGACACTATGGGTGCACTTCGATGGTATTGATGTAGAGGAAACTGCGATTTTAATTCTGTAAATAATCTAAAATCCTTGTAATCCCCTTCAAAATGCGATCGATCGTGTTCATTGAGATTAATATAAACATGCTGCGCTTGATGCATCATCATTTTAATTAAACTATTAAATGTACTATTCCACTTAATTGTTTTGATGCCCGATAATTCATTCGCTTCTTCTTGCGTATATTTATATCCCTCCCAAATTTTGATTTGTTCGGAAGTTTGTTTTAAAAATAAAACTTCTCTCCATTCCGGAACGGGAGCATCTGGAAACAATACTAAAATTGTATCTTCTTGGTCAATGCCGCTGAGATAAAACAAATCGGGATTCTGATAAAATGTATGCGTGGCATCCGCAGATTTTAAAAATTGGTCACCCGAATGAAAAATCGCAATCGCATTAGGTTGCATTTTTGACATCAACGCATTCCTGTTTTGTACAAAAAATGCTGCGTTTTTTTGAATAAATCGTCTCATATATTAATTTTATTAAACCGAACCTGGAGGTCTTGAATCATTATTATTTGAATATACTGGTGGGGTATCGTTGTCTTTTATTCTGCCAAAACTGTCTTCATATTTTTTGATATTGTCTTTCAGTGCGCTCAAAAATCGCTTCGCATTTTCGGGCGCTAAAATCACTCTTGAACGAACACTTGCATTGGCTGCATTTGGAATTAATTGCACAAAATCAAAAACAAACTCAGTTGGAGAATGCGAGATAATGGACAAATTAGAATAAACGCCAAACATTACATCTTCTTTAATGTCTATTTGAATTTGATTTTCCATAAAATTATTGTTTAAGTAAGCAAATTTACAAATTTTGAAATAAGTTACGTATTTCTTTTATAAATCAAAGCATAATAATAAGGCTTCATTTCGATTTTTGACATGATTTGTTACCATTTTATATTTATTTTATTTAAAAACATCAAATTATAATTATTATATTTGCCCTAAAAACCATTTGGATTGAAAATAAAAATTACTTTTTTTTTATTAATTATCTATTTTAACACCAAGAGTCAAATTCGATTTTTAGAAGGTGGTCAAAATGGTTGTGCCCCGTTTAATATTGTAGTGGTTAATGACCCCAATCCTGGCGGATTTCATACCTGGAATTTTAATAGCTCCTCAACAATTACCGACACCTTTCGTTTTTTAATAACGACTACAGGAAATTTTACTTTATCTGTAAATAGTGGTGCTTCAATTACAATAAATTCTCTAAACAAACCAACGGGCAATTTGTTAACCAATAAAGATAGCGGCTGTTTACCTTTTATTTTTAATGCTTCTACTAATATTATTTATCCGAGTGGAATAAGCCCAATAACCGAAAAATGGATTTTTAATGATGGAAGTGAAGCCATAGGAAACAATGTTTGGCACAGCATTCAAACTAAAGAAGGAAACATTTCGGCTTCTTTTGATGTCATTACGAGTCCTCCAAGTTGTAATTTTAGAATTAATAAAAACAATTATCTATTTACCTTAGAAGTTCCAAAAACTAAATTTACCATATCCGACACCTTTAGTTGTTTTATTCCAAAAACCATTAGTTTACAAAATCTTTCTACACACACAGCACTTCAAAATGTTAAATACGAATGGAATTGGCAAAATAATGGTAATCAATCCAGCACTAATTTTAACATTAATAACCAAACGTTTAATCAAGAGGGCACGTTTAACTTTTCGTTAAAAACAACGAATCAGTTAGGATGCAGTTCTCAATTTTCTAAAACGTTAAAAATTGAAAGACCCAATGTAGGCTTTACAACGGTGGATACTTTTTGTCAATCCGATATCAAGTTTAAACTATTCATTAATAATTTTGACACCAATTATGTTTACACATATTATTCTAACAATTACGCAAAATCTGGAGACCTTGGGCCACTATCCGATTCAAATGAATTTTATAACATGGTTTCTTTAAGAAACAACTTCCCATTATCCATTATAAAAACGCTTAAATCCAATTCTTTGTGTAGCGACACGATGACTAAAAATATCTTTCTTTTAGAATATAAGCCTACAATTAAATTTTCCACTGCTCAAATCTGTAATTTTCCATTTATTTTTAAACCCAAAACCTTGGTTTTTGATCCATTGATTAAAAATTATGATTGGAAATTTAAAGTATACGATTATTTAAATAAGATGATTCAAAGTGATAGTTCTACTTTGGAGGAACCTACATTTATTGGTGCATTTTCTAATAAAAAAGATAGCTTTTATCGCCGAAGTGTTCTGCTTGTAGATATACAAATTGGTGTATTTAGTCAAGACTTTTCTTGTAAAAGCTACTCAAATAGTATGGAAAATTTTTATCCTTTTTCAACCTATTTAGTTGCCACAAAAACATCGATGTGTAAGGGTGGAGATTTAAAAATAATGGCAAGATCAACAAAACATCACAAAATTAAAAAAGTGTCTTGGTTTGTAAACAATAATCCCCTTTCGCCGTCCTCTTCAGATTCTATTATTTCTCAAACATTTAATCAATCTGGCACCTTTCGATATTTTGCTGTTGTGGAAAGCCAAACGGGTTGTTTGGATACCACACAAATTTTAAACATTACCATTTACGATTCCATTATTTTAAATAAAAATACAACGTTTTCCGTTTCAAAAAACAATTTGTGTGCACCCGATTCTTTAATAATTAAAAATACAATCCAAGATTCTTTCGACCATTTTCATCTTTGGTTTAATGATAAACCTTATTATTGGAAAAAAGGAGATAGTCTTGTGATTAAAAACTTTGAAAATAGGCCGCAAAATATAATAACTTATGTGGCTCAAAATGGAAATTGTAATAGTATTGTACGAGATACGATATCTTTAAATAGTGCCGCGACTCGAATTGGTTATCATTATAATTGCAACGAACGCAATCGATTTTATTTTTATGAAGACTCGGGATTAAACGCAAATACCTATATTTGGAATTATGGCGATGGAAACAGTTATACAAAAAGCTCTAAAGACACACATTCATATCAATATATGACACGTGGCGATTACTGGGTATCACTAACCAGTAAAAATGCGGCCAATAATTGTGAACACAAGGATAGCGTAAAAATTCATGTTCGTTTTGTAAAGGCAATTATTGATACGCCAAGATATAAATGCCGTGTAGTAAATGAGTCGGTTCATAACGGTTTTCCATATTTGGTGAATCCTAATTTGTCTAAAGATGCCGAATATCAATGTAGTTATTTATACACATGGTTTTTTGAAAATGCCAAAAGCCCTATTCGAAGCTATACGGTAAGAGATTCTGCAGAAATTGATTTTCCTAAGAAATCATTTACTTTAGGACTAGTCGCACGCGATTTTTATGGTTGTACCGACACCGCAAGAATGGCTTACGCGTTTGATTCTTTTTCATTTTCGTATCAACTCAACAAACCTGTTTATTGTTTGGACGATACGTTAAAACTTAAAAACACCAGTTACAGCAAACATCCTATTTTAATTTCTGATTGGCGCCTTGAATTAATTGAAGACGGCAATTATGTTTTTTTAAAAGGCGGAAGTGGCTTGGAAATTAATTTTCCTGTAAAGATTAATCGAATTGATAAAGATTCTATCGTTTTAACTTTAAAAACAAAAGATACCGGTACCTATTGTTTGGATGAAACGGCAACCATTTCGGTTCCATTTTATTCAAATGATCAAAAAAGCATTTTTTCTGAACTCAATGATTCCGTTTGTATTGATTTAAAAACTATATTGAATTATAAAGATTCATTTAAGCCCAATAATGATTATATCTGGTTTAATCCTTTATTTGATACCATAAAAAAAGCGGATACGTTTGTAGAAATTGAATTTAATCAATTGGGGAAACGAAAATACACGCTTCATACAATTCATAAATCGTATCAGTGCCGAGATACAATTATAAAAGAGTTTGTTGTAATGCCAAAAATGAGATTATTTGATTCAATTTCAACGGCCTCAAAACCATTTTTATGTTTTCCTGAAACCGCGCGCGTATTTATTGATGATTCTAGCCAATCAAACTATAGCGTAAATTGGTACTTAAATACCTTTAATAATTCGGTTGGAATTTTACCTTCGAGTACCATCGCTTTAGAAAAAGGACTTAATTCGATTTGGGGCGTCATTAAAAATAATTATTCTTGTCTTGATACGGTTTCATTTTCCGCACTTGTTATTAACCCTTCTGCCGATATTATCTTATCTGAAGATTCTATATGTAAAAAAGATGCTTTAATAATAAAACCTATTAATGCCATAGATGTAGATTCATTTTATTGGAATCTTGGTTATCAAAATGTTTATGCTTCAAAATCAGACACCTCATTTTCTGTTAACTTTAAGAATAAATCTTTAACTAGTGATTCCGTTTTAATTTCAGCTATTTTTTATTCTCCTGGTAATCAGTGCGTAAGCAGCTATTCTAAAACCATTAAAATTTATGAATCTAAAACCATTTTAAATAAAACAATAGATACGTTTTGTCACTTAAATGGCGAATCTCTTAATCTTTCGGATAGCGGATTAAATCATCAATGGTATATAAATAATATCTTTTATTCAAATACTAAAAATCTAAATACGTCTAATCTGCTACCTGGTGGCTATTTGGCTAAATTAATTTCTAATAATAAAACCCTAACTAGATGTAAAGATACGTCCATTTTGGATTTAACTATTTTGCCTAATCCTAAGCTTATTTTTAAAAATGACACCGTTTGTTTTGGCGATTCTTTAAATTTAAATATTCAAGACGCCTTATCAAATACCTTTTTGTTTTTTAATCCAAAATTAATTTCGGATTCTCTAAAACTCCCTGTAAAAATAAAACCGACAGAAAATCAGCTATATCAAATAAAAAGTAAAAGCCGTTTTGGTTGTTTGGATAGTATATCGTATGAAATTTTTGTTGTGAATCCTATTGTTTTAGATTCGCTTGATACGATTGTGGCTCAAGGTCAAAAAGTAATTCTTCCGCTTGATTATCAATCTAATTATATTTACAAATGGAATCCTACACCCGATAGCACCAATTGTTTACATTGTACTAATCCGGAGCTTAAAATTATTGATAGTGTTTTTATTCGATTTTCGGCCACTGATTTTAAAGGCTGTTTTGAAAATAATACTTTTTATAGAATTCGGGTTTATCCCGATATTCATATCAAGGTTCCTGCAGCATTTACACCAAACGGAGATGGCAATAATGACATTTTATTTGCACGAGGATTTGGTATAAAGAAACTTATATTTTTTAAAATATTTAATCGGCAAGGGCAGTTAATTTTTGAAACCAATAATGAAAATTTTGGCTGGGACGGCACTTATAAAGGTTTACTCCAAAATCAAGATGTTTATTTTTACACCTATGAGGCTGAAAGTTATACTCCAGGTAAGATTATAAATGGCGAAGGTAGTTTTATGTTATTAAAATAGTTTTCTATAAAATATAAGGTCTTTTATTTATATTTTATAATTTTGCTAAGATATATGCGTTATGTAAATATTTTGGTACATATTTGAAAAGCCGGTCGGTATTTATCTATTTTATTTTTGATTTGATATTCCTTTTAATATCACTTGTTGCCTTTATTGCATACTTTTCAACGCAATCCGACGCTTCCGTATTTTTTAGTTTTTTGTCCTCTAAAAATTTTCCATTTTTATATCCCTTTAGTTATATATCCTTTTGGTTAATTTTGTATTATTACTCTGGGTTTTATTGGTCGATTTTTGATAAATCAAGATTTAGAGAATTTTACAAAACCATTTTCATTCATTTTCTTGGGTTTGCAGTTCTAAATATTTTATTATTTATTTTCTTTACCTGTAGTTTATCTATTAAAGAGAATTTTTTATTATTTACGACACAAACTTTTTTGGTTTTATTGTCTCGAATTTTAATTGTATCCTTTGCCATTTATAAAATGAAACATGGATTTTCTGTCTATAAAACAGTACTTGTTTTTGATATTTTTGACCCTATACGATTTGAAGAAATTCTAAAATATAAGATTCCCGGTCAAAAAATCATTGGTTATGTAAACCACCAAGCGCGGCCCGAAATTAGAGATTTAAAAATGTTAGGATTTTATGATGATTTATCCAAAATTATTGAGAATAATGAAATTAACGATGTTTTAATCGTTTCAGATAAAAAAGAATTTTTTATAAACACCTTGCACAAATTAGCTATTTTGCCCTTACGAATTCGAACCATAGCCAATATTGATGACATTATTTTACGAAGCTTTCGTATTCAAAAAGTGGAAACGCCTTTATATTTAGAAATTTATCCTGACGTGATGCCTTTGTGGGAAAAAAATATTAAATCTTCTTTGGATAAACTGATTTCATTAATTGCTATAATTTTGCTATTACCTTTATATATTTTGGTTTCTTTGCTTATTAAATTAACTTCTAAAGGGTCCATTTTATATACACAAGAGCGTTTGGGATATTTAGGAAAGCCTTTTCAAATCATCAAATTTAGGACCATGTTTGTCAATGCAGAAATTGAAAAACCTTTATTAAGTTCTAAAAATGATCCAAGAATAACTAAAATTGGTCGGTTTTTAAGAAAATGGCGCATTGATGAGTTTCCGCAATTCTTTAATGTATTAAAAGGCGACATGAGTCTTGTAGGTTATCGCGCGGAGCGTTCTTATTTTATTAATCAAATTATGGAACAAATTCCGTATTATCAACATTTGTTCCGAACGAAGCCTGGCCTAACGTCTTTAGGAATGGTAAATTATGGCTATGCCGAAAATATTAATGAAATGATCGAACGACTAAAATTTGATATTATTTATATTGAAAATATGGGCTTGATTTTAGATTTTAAAATTATGATTAAAACCATTTTAATATTATTTCAAGGCAAAGGAAGATAATTTGATATTTTTGTATTACATTTTAAAAAATTCGTATATGAAACCTTTTTTAATTATTGCTTTTTTATCACTTTCTCTCATTTCATTCGGACAAGAAGAGCGAAAAGAAGATTGGGATAATGAAAAAGTATCAAACCCCGAATCTGTTTTAAATTCGACAAACGAATTTCGAAGAAACGTTCGTATTGGTGGTGAATTTGGGCTTTCTTCTGTAAATTTTAACGCACGAACACCTTTATATGGAATGTTTTTATCTTTAAAGCCTCAAATTACGTATGTTTTTAATGATTTTTTAGAAGCTGGAATTTCTACGGGTTATTCCTACATGGGGACTTTTGGTACTGTAAATTATCATTGGTTTGAGTTTGGACCTATTGCTCGTTTTTATCCTACAGAAGGACTATTTATTCAAGGCGAATGGAATATCACAAGAGCTTCTACTAATATTAACGATCAAAAAAACTCCGACACGTATGATAACTTTTTTGTGGGCGGTGGCATGCGCAATGCGATTAGTGAAACGTCATACATTTTATATGGCATTAAGTTTAACTTAAAGAAAAATGAGTATACGTTTAATCAGATTATTCCTTCTGCATTTTTCACATTTCATTTTGGTTTATAAAAATCTCATAAATATTTAAGATTTTTATGAAACCGTATGTTTTAAGTTTTTATTTTTTTATAATTTTATTCGTCGTTTCTTGTGCGCAAGTGGTCGTTCCCTCTGGTGGGCCAAAAGATACCTCGCCGCCAAAACCAGTTAAAAGTTATCCCGAATGGGGTAGCACTAATTTTGACGATCAAAAAGTAGTACTTCAGTTTAATGAATTTGTAGTTTTAGAAAACCCAACCCAAAATATAACGGTTTCTCCATTTTACAAAGGAACGATTAAAACAAAACTTTTAGGTAAAAATGTTGTTTTATTTTTTGAAGAAAAACTTAATAAAGATAAAACATATATCATTTCATTTAATAAAGCGATTAAAGATTTTAAAGCCGACAATTTTTTAAATTTTTATGAACACCGATTCAGTACGGGTTCTAAAATTGACTCCGGTTTATTAAAAATTTCGCATATTTTTTCAGAAAATGGAAAATCTGTAGAAAATGGTACTGTTATTTTAGTTCAATCGCATCAAGACTTTGACAGTTCTAGATTTTTGTATTATACAACAACTGCAGAAGGTGTTTCAAAAATGCAAAATTTAGACTCAAATTTGTATTTTCCGTTCGGTTTTTTAGATAGCAACTTTAATAAAAAGTGGGACAAAAACGAATATCTTGGTTTCTATAATAAAAAGATTTCGGTCATAGATACCGGTGTTATTTTACAATACTTTAAAGAAAAACCAGATTCAATAATTTTTGAAACCAAACATTTAGGCCCAAATTTGGTTTCCATCGAATTTAATTATCAAGCCGATGAAATTAAATTGGAAGATTCTAAAAAATATGATTTAATCAAATCTTCAAATAATAAATTTTTCCTTTTTTCAAAACAACCTTTTAAAGAACGAGTTAATATCTTTTTAGATAATAAAAAACATTTGATAACCATTCCCGCGGTCAAAAATTTAGACAGTTTTAAAGTTTTACTTTTAAGCGAAAATAAAACGGACAAAAGACAAGCTGAAGTAAAAGTGTTCGACACACTATCATTATTGTTTAATTCGAACATTACAAAAATTGTCGACTCAAATATTATTTTTACATATGATACGACTAGAGACAAAAAAGTAAAATATATTGTATCAAATAATAAGATCAAATTTTATAATTTAACGCATAGCAAAAACTATAAAGTCCGGTTTTTAAAAAATTCGGTTTTTTCGGATCTTATTAAAAATGATTCGTTTGATTATTCTTTTTCTACTTTATCGGATTCTTCCATTTTTGATACTGTTCAAGTAACTTTTAAATTCAAAGATACATCAAACAACTATTATTATAAAATTAATGAAATTGATAATAATTCATTTTTTAAAATAAGAAATAACGATGTCGTTACATTAAAGAAAATATATTTTTCTTCGCTTCATTTTCATATTTACAAAGATGAAAATAATGATGGACAAAGAGAAAAGGGAAGTTACAAAGAACGAAAAATTCCTGAAAAATCGATTTTTAAAGATTTAACTTTAGAGAAAAACAAAAAAACGTATACCATTGAATTTTGAATTTAACGATGTATTAAAAGGAAAACGATTGGAATTGATTCGTACAATTCCTACATTAGCTTTTTCTGAAGTTTTATTTAAAACCGTTGACTCAAATCGGGAACATTTTAAACCTTGGTTTCCTTGGGTTAACCAAACACTTTCGTCGGAAGATAGCTACAATTATTTATTAGACAAAGAAGAAAAAACAAAACGTAAAGAAATTATTGAATATGGGATTTATTACTTAAATCAATATATTGGGAATATTTCGATTTTTGATTTGAATAATATTGTGAAATCTGGTGAAATTGGATATTGGATTTCGAAAGAATATACCAATAAGGGTTTAATGACCGAAGCGGTAAAAATACTTGAAAAAGAATTTTTTGAACATTTCGAATTTAATCGCCTTCAAATAAAATGTGATATCTTAAATGAAGCTTCAAAAAAAGTAGCTTTAAATTGTAATTTTAAAACTGAGGGTGTTTTACGTGAAGACCATTTTAATTCTTACAATAATAATTTTAGATCTACTATTGTTTTCTCAAAATTACGCTCAGAATATTTTGCATAAAAAAAGGCCGACATTTGCCGACCTTTATAATTTAATCTAGAATTTTACGCATGTTGATCCTGGAGGTCCAAATTTTTTATATAACGCTATAAATGAATCCGCATTTTTAATGTCTAAAGTGTATTCTTTAAAAGGTTTTGTAAGATCCGTTTTTTTATAAACAATAATTGCCGTTTGTCCTGCACAATATTTTGAATAATAAACTTCGTCGCAACATCTTACACAACCGGTTCCTAGCGTTTCGGAACAAATATCATTATTTTGCTTGTCGCCACATGAGTTTACCGAAAATAAAAAAACAAAAAGAGAACTAAATAATAAATATTTCATGATTTTAAAATTTATCTACAAAAATACAAAATCTTATTTTAAATAATTTCCAATAAATTGTATTTTAACTAATCTTATATCTTCAACAGGTAAATCATCTTCTACAAAATGTTTAAAACATGCTTCTATGTCGCCGGTTTCATTATTTTTAAACCAGTCGTACATTTCCTCTAATAAATCAAAATCTAAAATCTCATTGAGATAATAATTGATATCCAATCTTGTGCCGCTCATTATAATGCTTTCCATTTCTTCTACCAATTCTTCAAAACTACATTGTAATTCTCGAGCTAACGTTTCTAGTTGAATTTTTTTATCTACACTTTTTATGATTTTTATTTTATCGTTGCTTTTATTTACAACGGTACGAATAATCATATCCACCGAACGCTCAATTTGATTTTCTTCTACATATTTTTTAATTTCATCTACAAAAATCTGACCAAACTTCAGCACTTTAGATTTGGTAACTCCTGTAATATCTTCTAATTCTTCAAGCGTTATCGGATATTTCAAACACATTTCTTCTAAAGAAGGATCTTGCAACAAAACGTAAGGTGGAAGTTTTTGCTTTGCGGCTTCTTTTTTACGAATATCTTTTAATATTTGAAATAAAACTTTATCATGTGCCGAATGATTATTTGAAGCTAAAACTATAGCCGTTTCACTTTCATAATCATGATTAAGCGCAATTTTAATTGAATACGGTTTCTCAATATAATCATGACCTTTTGGATGCATTTTTAATGTTCCGTATTCTTCTATTTCGCGATAAACTAAATTTTGTATAATCGCATTTCTAAACACTGAGGTCCAATAAATTTCATCTTTATCTTTTCCAAATCCAAACTGTGGCAATAAATGATGTTTGTAAGATGCTACCGAATCACTTTTTTCTCCAACCATTATTTTGGTTAAATGATGAATAAAATTGGATTCTTCACAATCAATAATGGTTTTTAAAGCCATAACCATATCTTCGGTGATATCTTTTTCTTCCTTAGGATTTCTACAATTATCACACATTTTTTGCTCCGAACACGACTCATCTTTATAATCTTGTCCAAAATAATTTAGTAAAAATTTTCTTCGACATTGACCCGTTTCGATATAGGCAACCGTTTCATCAATTAAAACCATGCCTCTTTCGCGCTCTGTAACGGTTTTATCGCTTAATAATTTTTCGACTTTATTGATGTCTTTATAATTAAAATACGCAATACAATTTCCTTCAAGGCCATCTCTTCCTGCCCTTCCTGTTTCTTGGTAATAATTTTCAATACTTTTTGCAATGTTAAAATGAATCACAAAACGAATGTCTGGTTTATCAATACCCATTCCGAAAGCAACGGTGGCTACAATAACATTTATTTCTTCATTTAAAAAGTCATCTTGTGTTTTTGATCGTAATTTTCCTTCAATTCCAGCATGGTAAGGTGCTGCTTTTATTCCATTTACACATAAAATTTCTGCAATTTTTTCTGCGGATTTTCTATTTAAAACATAAACGATTCCGGATTTATTTTCTTGTGTTTTAATATAGTGAACGATATTACGGATTGCCCAATCGTCATTTATTTTATGTCGTATTTCATAGTATAAATTTGGGCGGTTAAATGAGCTTACATACAAATTATAATCTTTTAAGCCTAAATTTTTGGCAATATCTGACTGTACTTTTGGTGTAGCAGTTGCGGTAAGCGCAACTACTGGAAATGTATAATTAAAACGATTTATAGCATCTTTTATTCTTCGGTATTCAGGTCTGAAATCATGACCCCATTCAGAAATACAATGTGCTTCATCAATAGCAATAAAAGATATTTTAAATGAATTATAAAAATTAAAATTATCTTCTTTAGCAAATGTTTCGGGAGCCACATATAATAACTTGGTTTTCCCATTTTTTACATCTTCTTCTACTTGTCTTTTTTGAGTAACGTTTAATGTACTATTATAAAAGTGCGCAATGGTGTCGGTTTCATTATAATTTCTAATTAAATCAACTTGATTTTTCATTAATGCAATTAAAGGCGAAACGATAATTGCAGTTCCTTCTGAAATAATTGCTGGTAATTGATAACATAATGATTTTCCTCCTCCAGTTGGCATTAATACAAATGTATCTTTGCCATCCAAAATAGAATTAATAATCTCTTTTTGATCTCCTTTAAATGAATCAAAACCAAAATTCTTTTGGAGTAATTGATTTAAATTAATTTCTTTAGAAATTGCGCTACTCATGTTTACCTATATTTTACGAAGTTAAAGATACAATGAATTTTTTTTTTCAAGTCAAATATTTAATGATTTCTTAAAATTTTTAGTAAAAGGTTTTATTTTATTATTTTAAGGTTCTCAATATTTAAATATTATGATTCAAAATGCGTCTTTTCATACGTAAAATCTATGTTAGGATAATTTTTTTGGTATTGAATAATCTTTTCTTTATAACTCTTAACAAACTTTTGATGTTCTTCGGAGTGTGAATTTTTAGTTTTGTGCTGTGTGGCTAAATATAATTTATTCATTTCATCAATTATATCAAAATCTTTTTCTTCAATACATAATTGTTTAAAATAATCAAATACAATTTCAGTTGCCAAATAATTTGGATGTGCAAAATCAATGTCAAAAAATCGATAATCTCTTAAAACATCAATGACTATTTCATATGCCGGAAAATAGTAAAATTTATAATTTTTTTCTTGAAGTCTTGTCAAAGCTTCAATTAACCTCGATTTCGATTTATTGTTTTCTATTACTCCATCTCTTAAATGTCTTACCGGGCTAATTGTAAATATTATTTTCGTTTCCGCATTTAGCGATTTAATATTATAAATAATATTAATTAATTGATTTTCAATTTCTTCTATTGATACTAAAACTTTTTCAAATTGATTTTGTGGATATTTATGACAATTCGCTACAAACTGATTTTCTTCAACTAAACGATACGAAAACGCACTACCCAAAGTAATAATTACAAATTTTGATTTTTTTAAAAATTGATTTGCATTACATATAGAATTATTGATTTTTTCTATCGTATTTTGACTTTCTGTATCGTTAAAATCAGAATGATGATTCCAACTTAAATAAACATCTTTATATTTTACAATATCATCAAATTGATATGTTTTATTATTTTTAATATCCTCCAAAGCTCTTGAAATAGATAAGGTATCAAATAATATTCCGTATGGATTTAACAAGACATCAAATTTTCGCCTTTGTAATTTTTGATACATTTCGGTAGAAAAACAAGACCCTATTAAAAATATAGAATCGAACGCTTTTATTTTATCGTCATTTTCTCTAAATGTTGGATTTAAAATTAACTGCTGTTGCATTAAATTTTTTCTTAACTACTGATTAAAAACAAATTGAATAATGTTAGCACCCATTTTTAATGCTTTTTCTCTAACATCGGGAGTGTCTTTATGCACTTCTAAATCTTCCCAACCATCTCCTAAATCGGATTCATAGCTATAAAAACAAACTAATCTTCCTTTCCAAAATAATCCAAGACCTTCGGCCGGTTTGTTATCATGCGCATGAATTTTTGGTAATCCATTCGGAAACTTATATTTTTGATTAAAAATAGGGTGATTATTTGGAATCGAAACAAATGAAAGTTCGGGAAATACTTTTTGCATTTCTTTTCTAAAAAATTTATCTAATCCATAATTATCATCAGCGTGTAAAAATCCACCAGAAATTAAATAATTTCTTAAGTTTTTTGCTTCTTGATCTGAAAAAATTATATTTCCATGGCCGGTTACGTGTACCATTGGGTAATTAAAAATTTCTATACTACCAACCTCAACGGTTGGCGATTGCAAACATAAATTTGTACCTAAATTTTGATTACAAAACTTACTTAAATTAGATAACGATGTAGGATTTGCATACCAATCGCCTCCTCCGTTATATTTTAAAAGAGCAATACAATTTTGACTATAAATTGTGTTAAGTAAAAATAAACTAAAAAATATAATTACATATCGTTTTTTGTACATTTTTCTTTTTTTTGCAAATATATATAAATTGTCTCTAATTCTATAAAAAGTATAATAATTTTATATGATATAAAGTGTTGTACTATTTTTAATACACAATGTGGAAAAGATAATAAAAGTCTAAAATTATTTATCCTAATTTTGTTACAAATAAATTTTATACTATGTTTGATATATTGAGTAAATTAGGAGATATTAAAGGAAAAGCAGAAAATGCTAAAAATGAAATTATTAATAAAAAAATAGAGTATTCAGATTCGAATAATTATATACAAATAACACTAAATGGAAAAAAAGATATTTTGAATATTCAAATTTCGGATTTATTTAATGAATTATCAAAAGAAGAAAAACAAAATGTTTTGTTAAAAGCATTGCAAGAAGCACTAAAAGAAAGTGAAAAATTTACTATTGATCAATTTAAATCGGTCATTCCTAATATACCAGGATTTAATTTATTTTAATAAAGACTTGATTTTAAGAAATATAACAATTGTTTAATTTAATTGTTAGTAGTGTATTAAAACAAGGTCAATTTTAAGTAAAATGAAAAAAATCGATTTTTTATCCAATATTGATAAACAAAGTTATTCTATATAAAAACTATTTATTAACAAATTTTATAAATACTAAATATTAACATTACATTAATTTTAAATTTGTGGACAATGTATAAATTATTAAAAATTAATATTTTAGAATAATTAAAATAAAGTAAAATTGTTAGTTAACAAAAAAGCAAAAAAAAATAATATAATTATTAAGAAATCCACAGCCCTTATTATTATATATAGTTTTTTTATTTAAAAAAATATTTAATATATAATAAAGAATGTGCATTACTTTTGTCATAAATCAATAATCAAAAAATTGTAAATTATTACATCAGTAAAATATGAAAATATTAATTCTTTTAATTCTTTTAGCACAAACCATGTTTTCTCAAGATTTTTTTAATCAGCAGCTTTTGTTTCCAAGAGTCGGAAATGCATTTATAAACAAAAGAGATAGTATTCAATTGTTATTAAAAAATAATAACATTGAAATAGAAAATCTAAATGTTTTTTGGCGTGCTACCAAATGGAATAAGAAGTTAGAATTATTTGCTTTTGATTTTAAGTTAAATAAATATAAGCTAATAAAGATTTATGATATTTGTGCCATCGTTGGTGATTTGGGACCAAAACGCAAAGAAGGTGATTTACAAATTCCAGAGGGTTTTTATTATATTAAAACCTTTAATCCTAACAGTAAATACCATTTATCATTAGAGTTAAATTATCCAAATGAAAGTGATTTAGTCACCTGTGATCCAATTAAACCAGGTGGTGATATTTATATTCATGGAAAATGCGAAACTATAGGCTGTTTGCCAATGACTGATCATGTCATGGAGGAAATCTATATAATTAACTTGTATGCCAAACAGGCTGGTCAAGAATATATTCCTGTTCATATTTATCCAACTAAGCTAACGTTGAATAATTTTAATAAACTAAAATCAGATTATTTTAAAAATAATATAAAATTACTTGAATTTTGGTCAAATCTAAAAGAACATTGGGATTATTTTGAAAAAAATAAAACCCTTCCTTATTATGAAGTAAATAGAATTAATGGAAAGTATATAATAATTAATAAATGATAGATTCAAATTCATTATTTTTTGACATTTCAGAGTCTTTAGATAATTCAAATTTTATTGATTTAATAAAAGAAAATGAATTATATATTTATTTAAATGAGAATTGGTCAGATTTAAAAATGCAAGTAGAATTTTTATTTGTTTCCTCTTCTGAAATGATTGATTATAATAATCAATTTTTAAATCATAATTATGATACTGACATATTAACATTTAATTTATCCACAGATAATTCCTTTATAATAGGCCAATGTATTCTGTCAATTAACAAAATAAATGAAAATGCTGTGGATTATAATGAAAGTTTAGAATCCGAATTGAACCGAGTTATTTATCATGGTTTATTACATTTAATTGGTTATAATGATGAAACCAAAAATGATAAAGTAGTGATGCGTGATTTAGAAAATAAGTATCTAAAATATTTAAATTTATAATTTGATGAGATATTTATTATTTTGTTTATTATTTTTTAATTTTTCGTTTGCTCAAAACTTAATTCGAGTTCAAGAAAAAGAATATGAGTTTTATTTTAAGAAGAATAAAGAAATAGAAAAATATAATGATATTTTAGAATATAAAATAAAAGTAAATCAAGATTGTACTTTTGAACTAATAGATTATGGAAAATCTAGAATACAAGCTAGAAATATTATTAATAAGTTTTTAAGAAATAAAAATATAAATGATATTATTTATGATTTATATTTAGTGGAACCTCGTTTTAGTGAGAAATTTAAACGACCGTATGCAGAGAAAGTACAAAAAATTAAACAAGAAGATTATTGTGATTTATTAAAAGATAAAGTGCTTTATTATAATGAATCATTTAAAGATATCTTTTAAAATCATGTTCCACGTGGAACACTAATATTTAAATAAAGTTTAATAAATTCAATTGTTCCACGTGGAACATCTTATTGACCAAATAATTCCTCGTACCTACTTTTTAATAAACTATCGTTTTTAGAATTGTTTTCAATCTTAATCATAGAGTCAATTTTCTTTTGTTGTAACTCTAATTTATAAAATCGATTTTTCTTTTCTTTAGTTTCTTTAAATTGTTTGTAACCAAAATAACAAGTTTTTAATTTTTGACTGAGTTCATACATGGAAGCATCCAAAATTTCATCTTCCGAAAAATAACAAAATCTATATATTTCATCTAATTCATCTGGATCATTAATTCTTAAAATTGACGAAATATAATCTCTATTATATTTTTGATTTGCTATTTCACGTTTTTGTATTAAAACCAAAGTATTTAAACGGCGTTTTTCTTTTTTATTAAAAGCATAATACAACATGGATATAGGACTCGATATAGCATTAATAGGATTACTAAAATAGGATTTTGGATTAAATATATTTCTTTTTATCTCAACGTCTTCTTCCTTTTCTTGATAAACTACAGAGTTTTTGGCTAAATTTTCATGTCTGATTATCGCTGGTTTTATTTGTTTTATGTATTGTAGTAATTCAAATTGAATAAATTTAGTGCTTTCTGTAATGTAAATAAATTCGGTTTGTTTTCCAATATAAGATGCTTGAATCATATCACCAATATTTCCTGTAATCATAAATTTTCCTTCTTCATTCGTAATAGTGCCTCGGTCGGTATTAATATTATAAATAGAACATCCAGAAATAGGTTTATTCGTATTTAAATCAAAAACAATTCCATAGTATGTATTCTGACTTAATAAAGAAATATTTATTGAAATAAATAATAAAAAAAGAAATTTATACATTTAAAGTTGACAATTTAATGTAAATATAAATAAAAAAAGCTATCTCATTGGATAGCTTTAACTTTTTATAATTTTATAACATTTTCATCTTTGAGCTGATATCGTTCGCCATTTTTACAAATAGCCAATCCATCCGAATCAAATTGTAATCGATGACCTTCCTCGCTATACCAACCTTTTTGTTTTGCTGGATTACCAACCATTAGTGCATAAGGTTTTACATCACTTATCACAACACTTCCTGCACCAATAAATGAATAAGCTCCTAATGTAATTCCACAAACTATTGTTGCATTGGCACCAATGGTACAACCTTTTTTTACTATGGTTTTTGCATATTCGCTTTTACGATTTACGCCACTTCTTGGATTAATAACATTTGTAAATACACAAGATGGTCCTAAAAAAACATCATCTTCACAAATGGTGCCGGTATAAACCGAAACATTATTCTGTATTTTTACATTGTTTCCAAGAATAACTTCTGGACTGATTACAACATTTTGTCCAATATTACAATTGTTTCCTATTTTAGAATGGATCATTATATGACTAAAATGCCAAATTTTAGTGCCTTCTCCAATTTCGCAAGGTTCGTCTACATAAGAAGACTCATGAATAAATACATTTTTCATATTAAAAGTTTTTTATAGTTTCTACAATATAATGTAATTGACTCTCTGTCATTTCTGTATGTATTGGTAATGAAAGCACTTCTTTAGATAATTTTTCACTTACACTTAAGTCATATGATGCATTATAATGCATTGAATATGCTTTTTGAAAATGCAATGGCATAGGATAATAAATCATCGACGGTATTTCTTTTTCTTGTAAATATGTTTTTAAGGCCTCGCGTTTGCCATTTTTAATTTTCATTGTATATTGGTGAAATACATGTGTGGAATTTTTAGATCGAAATGGTGTTTCAATCCAATCTATTTCTTTTAAAGCGTTAACATAAAAATCAGCAACTTTATTTCTTGACGTTTCATAATCTTTTAAACGTTTAATTTTTGCATTTAAAATGACAGCTTGTAACGTATCAAGTCTCGAATTACATCCTACAATATCATGGTAATATTTTACACCAAGTTCGCCATGATGACAAATTCCTTTAAGACGTACAGCCAAATCATCATCATTGGTATAAATAGCGCCTCCATCCCCATAAGCGCCAAGATTTTTAGATGGATAAAAAGATGTCGTTCCAATATTTCCAATTGTTCCGGCTTGTTTTACAGCACCATCTGAAAATGTATATTCACTACCAATTGCTTGTGCAGTATCTTCTACAACAAATAAATTGTATTTTTTTGCCAATTCCATTATTTTTTCCATCTCACAAGTTTGGCCATATAAATGAACCGGAACAATCGCTTTTGTTTTGGAAGTAATTTTCTCTTCGATTTTATTTACATCAATATTAAAAGAAAAATAATCCGCATCGATAAAAACAGGTTTTAGTCTTAATAGTGCAATAACTTCAGCGGTTGCCACATACGTCCAAGTAGGAACGATTACTTCATCGCCAGGTTCTAAACCTAACGCCATTAACGCTACTTGAATCGCATCGGTTCCATTAGCACAAGGAATAATATGATTGGATCTTGTAAATGTTTTTAAGGCTTCTGTAAACTCTTTTACTTGTTTTCCATTAATAAACTGTGAGGATTCAAAAACATCGTCAAAGCCTTTATAAATTTCGTCTTTAATTTTTAAAAATTGACTTTTTGTGTCAACCATTTGGATGTTTAAATTCATATAATTTTTAATTTAAGGTTGTTATAATTTTTGAATTAAATTTTTGATTTATAAAGGCACTATTTTTAGATAAGGATTTGTTACTTTGAAGATTAAACGTTTCAGAGTCGTTTAAATCAACGATACAAAAACGGCCTTTTTGATGTTCTTCAAAACTTCCAAGATTTATATTAAAATATTTGGATTGATTTAAAGATAAAACCTTTGTAATTAACTCAATTTGATTTTTACCCACTTGTTCAACAAGCGCTTGAAAACATGTTTGCAGCCCAATATTACCGTTTTCGGCTAAATCAAATTCAAGTATTTTTTCTTCGGGTGTTAATGGTGTATGTTGAGTGTAAACAAAATCAATGGTTCCATCCGTCAAGGCAGTTAAAAGCGCCATTTGATCTTCTTTTGCTCTAAGTGGAGGATTTAATTTAAAATTCGTGTCAAAATCTAAAACAGAATCTTCATTAAAAATCAAATTATTTATTGAAACGCCTATTTTAAAATCCATTTCCTTACGATAACTCTTGATGATTTCTATACTTTCTTTTGTAGATATATCAATTATTATAGGCGAATATTTACAATATTTTGCAAGGTCTAAAATTTCTTTTAAAGCAATGGTTTCAGCTTCTACTGGAATTCCTTTAAATCCACAATAAAGCGCACTTTTTCCTTGATGAATTTGTCCACCTTTACTCAAACTTACTTTTTCGGGATGAATTAAAAAATGTGAATTATTAGTTTTACAATAATTAAAAAGATTTACTAATAAATCAGCGGAAAGCGAATGTTGGTTTTGATTGGTAAATCCGGCAATATTTTCATTACTGATTTCTAAAATTTCGCTCATTAAATTTTTAGAATCCGATTTTACAATGTTTGCAACAGGATGTATTTTTACGTTTTCATTTATATATTTATTTATAAATGAAATATCACTTTTTGAATCAAAAGCATTTTGTATGCTTGGAAAATGAAAAATACTTGTAAAACCACCTTTTTTGGCCGCATGGCATAATGAATCAAAAGTTTCACGACTTGAAACATTAGGTTCACCCGAAGTACAGTAAATATCTATTAGGCCCGGAATCAAACACAATTCCTTTCCATCAATAGTTTCATCTACAATATCGGTTATTTTTGTATCAATTTTTTCAATGCCTTTTTCGCTCCAAATAAAATCGACGTTTTTATTATAAAATGAAGAGCCAGGAAATAGAATTTTTACATTTTTAAAAAGTGTTTTTTTCATTTGTAAAATATATTTTTATAACAGAAAAATGTATTGCAATTTATTTACTTAAAGAAGAAACATTACAAAATTAAAATATTTATTCAAAAACGGGTTTTTTACTTAAATATTTATAAAAATCATATTAAAAATTAAATAGTTTAATTATACAACAATCATCATAAAATTAGAAAAAAATGTAATTTTTAGGTGTAAATTAATTAAAAAATCAAATGGAAACAATACAAATAAAACTTAAAAACAAACAAAATGGCTTTAAAATTATATAAAGTTGACAAATACAACAATTTTTATATGGATAAATTTACAGTTTAATTTTGCTTAATGCATTTTTAGCGGCCTCGCTATTTTTTATATCTAAAAATTCAATAATTAGGTATTCAGAAGTATGTTTTATCGAGCATCCAAAAGGAATTTTAGAAACATGTTCCAAAATTTTTCCAAAGGTTTCAGATTTATAATATAAAGAATCTTTATTTTGAATTAAATAACAACGCATTTTATTGTTTTTTAAAATAATTCGTTCGATGCCTAGAGGTGAAGCAATCCATTTTAACCGAAGCGCATTACATATTTCAAATATTTGACTCGGAAGTTTTCCAAATCGATCTTTTAATTTTTTAAGAAAAGCCTCAAGTTCTTCTTCGTTTTTTAATATATTTAGTTCGGTATAAATTGAAATACGCTCCTGACTTTGAGAAATATATTTGTCGGGAATATATAAATCATAATCCGTTTCAATCACACAATCTTTAGCATAATTGATTTGATTGATATCTAAATCGTATAAATCACGATAATCATTTTCTTTAAGTTCAGTAATGGTTTCATCCAAAATTTTCATAAATGTGTCGTATCCAATGTCCGAAATAAATCCACTTTGTTCGCCACCAAGTAAATTTCCTGCACCTCGCAAATCTAAATCGCGCATCGCAATTTGAAAACCACTTCCTAAATCCGAATTTTGTTCAATCGCTCTCAACCGCTGTTTAGATTCATTCGTTAAACTATGAACATTTGGACACAAAAGATAGCAATACGCTTTTTTGTTACTCCTTCCTACCCGACCGCGCATTTGATGTAAATCGCTCATTCCAAATTGATGCGCATTATTTATGATAATCGTATTGGCATTTGGAATATCAATCCCACTTTCTATAATGTTTGTACTAAATAAAACATCATATTTTTTTTCCATAAAATCAACGATAATATTTTCCAATTTATCGCCTTCCATTTGACCGTGCGCCAAAACCATATCAATATTTGGCATCAAAGGTTTTAAAATGCTCATTAGTTGTTCTAATTCTTTGATACGATTGTTTATAAAAAAAACTTGACCGCCACGAAAAACTTCGTTTTCAATAATTTCTTTTATAAAATCGGGTTCAAATTGTGCAATTTCGGTATAAACCGGAATTCGATTTGGTGGTGGCGTTTGTATTAAACTATAATCGCGCGCGCCCAATAATGAAAACTGCAAGGTTCTAGGAATTGGAGTTGCTGTTAATGTAAGTGTGTCGACATTTAATTTTACTTCTTTGAGCTTTTCTTTTACCGCCACGCCAAATTTTTGTTCTTCGTCAATAATTAATAAACCTAAATCTTTAAATTTAACTTTACTTCCAACAATAGCATGCGTACCGATTAAAATATCAATTTTGCCACTTTCAAGATTTTTGAAAATCTCCGTTTTTTGTTTTTGTGTTTTAAATCGATTAATAAACTCAATGCGACAAGGAAAATCTTTGAGCCGTTCGCTAAAAGTTCGGTAATGTTGAAGCGCTAAAATAGTAGTAGGCACCAAAACGGCAACTTGCTTACTGTCCGCAACCGCTTTAAAGGCCGCACGAATGGCAATTTCGGTTTTACCAAAACCCACATCGCCACAAACTAAACGATCCATCGGAATCATTTTTTCCATATCTTGTTTTACTTCAAGCGTTGCTTTAGCTTGGTCGGGCGTATCTTCATAAATAAAACTTTCTTCCAACTCATATTGCATATACGTATCGGCACTAAAAGCAAAACCTTTACTAGATTTTCTTTTTGCATAAAGCTTTATCAAATCTTCGGCAATATCTTTTATTCGTTTTTTTGTTTTCCGTTTTATGGCTTGCCAGCTATCGCCTCCAATTTTGTTTAATTTAGGTTCCGTGCCTTCTTTACCAACGTATTTGCTGATTTTATACAACGAATTGATATGCACATATAAAATATCATTATTTTGATAAATCAAACGAACGGCTTCTTGAATATTTCCATTGATTTCAAGCTGCTCGAGCCCCGAAAATTTTCCAACACCATGATCAATATGCGTTACAAAATCGCCAGGCTTTAGTTCTTTAATGTTTTTAATTAAAATCGCTTGCGCCGATTGATTTGAACTTTTAGAAAAATCATTTTTCTTAAAACGTTGAAAAATCTCATGTGAGGTAAAAAAAATTAATTTTTGCTCAAAATCAACAAAGCCAAAACTAAATTCGCCAAGATGTTTTACATAGGTAATGTTTTTGCTTAAATCTTTAAAAATAACATCATATCGGTCAAATTGTTTTTCGTCTTCGCACATTAATGTAACCACAAAACCGTCCGATTGGTATTTTTCTATTTCTTGGCAAAGTTTATTAAAGTTTTTTTGAATGACGGGAGAAGGTTCCGAAATCGTTTCGTTTAAATATTCAACATTCGATTTTTTTATGCTATCAATTGAAATAAATGATTTGTGGCTAAATAATTCATCAACAGCATTCGGCTCAATAAAATAATTTGCTGGGATTACATCGTCGGAGCTATCCATTCTTTTTTCGTTAAAAAACAAATGAAGTTGCTCCATTTTAGTTTTTAACTTTTCGGAATCTTTTATCCAAAAACGCGTGTCTGTAGGAAAACTTTCCCAAACAGGAACAAACGAGGTTTCTTTATTCTTAAGATAACTACTGCTTAAAATAAAATGATCATGAAATGAAACGGAAAGTTGGTCTTCAATATCAAAACAACGAATTTCTTCAATTTCATTATCAAAGAGTTCGATACGATAAGGTAAAGCATTGCTGTAAGAATAGACATCTAAAATATTGCCTCGAATTGCATATTGACCAAACTCATAAACAAATGGAACGCGCTCAAAACCCATTTCGTCGCAAAGCGCAATAAATTTTGGAATATCTAAAATTTCGCCCTTTTTATATGATTTTAAAAAACGCTGTTGCGAAGCCATTTTTTCATAAAGGGCTTCAGGATAGGTTACCGCTATAATTTCTTCCCGTTTTAAAAACTGATCAATTTGAACGGAACGATCACTAATTTTTGGTTTTAAAATAGAAATGGATTTATTTTTGATTTCAAAAGCGCTATCTAAAAATAAATACGGATATTCAGAATGCACAATTTTAAAATCGTTGAGCATTTGAAGCGCTTCTTCCCGATCGGATAAAACAATTATGTTTCTCTTTTTTGATTTTTTGCAAACATTGTAAATAAAGAGATTGTCTATAGAATTCGATTGCCAAAAATAACCGCAGTTGGGGTTGTTTAATGATTTTTCATAAAAGTTTTGAATTCTTCTGTCGTTAGAATATTTTGAAAACAACGCCTAATTTTTAAATATTATAAATTCATTAAAATTTCGTTCTTTTTCGTTTCAAACTCTTGCTGTGTAATCAGCCCCGCTTCATAAAGTTTTTTAAGTTTCGTTAAAACTTCAGTTGTTCGATCTTCGGGCGTTTGTTCAATAGGAATCGGTTCATCAATAATTTTTTCTTCTTCTACAATAATCTTAGAATCTTTGTTTAAATCAATTTGTTCTTTGCTAATTGCATATAATCTTCGCGCTTGACTTTTTGGAAGATAATCCATTTCTAATAAAGAGCCGTCTTTAGTTTTTACTTTAATGTCCGCACCCAAAAGACCTTCTTTTAAAATACAATCCACAATATTTTTCCAATAGTAATCGACAAAATCCATGGAAAGACCAAGGTTTTTTTGTTTACAAAAAACAATACGTTTATTTGTAATCGCAATACAATCGGGAGCAATATTACCAACAGGTTTTTTTTGAATCGCCAAATACATCAAATCTTCACCGGAAGTCATCAAAGTGATTAATTTTTTATGCAATTTGCTAACGGTTTCAGGATCTTGTTCGTCTTGAATTAAATGTTCAAAAGTATTCATAAAATTGGATTTATCTACAAAAGTAAAAAATTTCTCAAAATTAAATCTTATTTATTCAAAAAGTTATACTTTTGATAAAAAATTGAAGTGAAAACAAAGAATATTTTTTTTGTTGGATTTATGGGAAGCGGAAAAACGTTTTTTGGTAAAAAGTTGTCCAAAAAATGGAATAAATCTTTTATTGATTTAGATCAATATATTGAAGAAAAAATGGAAAAATCAATAGATTTAATTTTTAAAGAATACGGAGAACATTATTTTAGAAAATTAGAAAATCAATTTTTACAAGAACTATCTAACCAAGAAAATTTAATTATTAGCTGTGGTGGTGGCACACCTATTTTTCATAATAATTTAGAAATTATGAAAAAATCTGGAATTGTAATTTACATCAAACAGCCAAAGGAAATTTTATTAGGTAGATTAAGAAGAAATAAACAAAAAAGACCTTTAGTTCAAAAATTAAATGACGACGAATTAAGAGAATTTATAAATCATAAACTTGACGCGCGCGAAAAATTTTACAATCAAGCCAATATTATTATAGAAAGCCCAAACCTAGAAAAAATAGAACAGCAAATCTTAACATTATGTTAAATCGTTAGTTTTCAAAATAAAAAGTCATCAATATTCAAAAATTTAGATATTTTTGTATTTCAAATAATTTTACACAATTTGTGTATTTAAATTTTTAAGTTATGAAAAAACTTCTACTTTTAACTGCTTTGACCATTCAGTTATTGATCCAAGCTCAAACAAC
>Ga0208595_1000144_pt1 | contig 27168 bp, 24 predicted proteins | sample LakMenEpi28Jun11_FD_150742 | JGI IMG/M metagenome (GOLD analysis project Ga0208595, IMG submission 150742) | Freshwater microbial communities from Lake Mendota, WI - 28JUN2011 deep hole epilimnion (SPAdes) | ecosystem: Environmental > Aquatic > Freshwater > Lake > Epilimnion/Euphotic zone ...
AGCTTTTGTAAATTCCCGCTCGCGTTTCGGCCCCAAACGAAACTCCGGCGCGCGCAAGATGCGCGGCAATGCCTCTGCCGCCAGTCCCTTAATCTACAGCATGCGCGACCTCCGCAAGGGCATTGGCTAAGACGCACAATAGACAGAGGGCAAATCCTCAATCTGGGCAGCACCAGCAGTGCTGCGATAGAATGGTCGGGGCGGCCAGATTCGAACTGACGACTTCCTGCTCCCAAAGCAGGCGCTCTACCAGGCTGAGCTACGCCCCGTGACGGACGCACAGATTAGTCCGAACGCCGTCGTGAATCAAGAAATTCCTCGCAAAAGCCGATGACATTTCTCCTCAGCTTGACATCGCTTCGGTCAAAAACAAGATTTCTGCACGACAGGGGCGCCCTACGAACGATGGGCCGAGATGTTCCGACGCGCTGAACAGACCCTCCGAACCTGATGCGGATCATGCCGCCGTAGGAAGTCGAGCCAATCACTCTTCCACTCCTCGGCCGTGCCAGTCCGCACGGCTTTTTTTATTTCACCACAGCACCGACACATCATGAAAATCACCGAAGAAACATCCGGAAGTCACGACGCCTCCCGCACTCCCCTGCCCGCTTCGACACGTGTTTATGTGGAGGGTAAACTGCATCCTTCGCTTCGGGTGCCAATGCGCGAAATTTCACTCTCACCCACCAAGTCATTCAACGGCCGCGAAGAAAACAACGAACCGGTTCGTGTCTACGATTGCTCCGGCCCGTGGGGTGACCCCACATTCGATGGAACGGTCGAGCAAGGACTTCCCGCACTGCGCCGCGAATGGATTTTGCAACGCGGTGATGTCGAAAGCTACGAAGGCCGCCCTGTCAAACCGCAGGACAACGGTTATCTCACGGAAAAGCATGCCGAGTACGCCTCGCAGTCGGAACGATCAAATCGCTTGCTCGAATTTCCCGGCCTCACCAGTGAACGCCGCAACCCACTGCGCGCCAAAAACACCAAGCCCGTCACCCAGCTTCACTACGCCAAAGCCGGCATCATCACGCCAGAAATGGAATTTATCGCGATCCGCGAAAACATGCGTCGCGCCAAACTCGCAGACCTCAAAGACGACATCGTTCGCAATCATCCCGACAAGCAGCATAGCGGCTCTTCACAACTATCCGACAGTCCCTACACGCCGTCGATTTTCTCGCGTTTCCCGCAGCGCATTCCGGATGAAATCACCCCCGAGTTCGTTCGCAGCGAAGTTGCCGCCGGCCGTGCGATCATTCCTGTGAATGTCAATCATCCCGAATGTGAACCGATGATCATCGGGCGCAACTTCCTCGTAAAGATCAATGCCAACATCGGCAACAGCGCCGTGGCGTCGAGCATTGAGGAAGAAGTCGAAAAAATGCGTTGGGCCACGAAATGGGGCGCCGACACGGTGATGGATCTCTCGACCGGCAAAAACATCCATGCGACGCGCGAATGGATCCTACGCAACTCGCCTGTCCCGATCGGTACCGTGCCGATTTACCAAGCTCTTGAAAAAGTGAATGGCAAGGCCGAGGACCTCACATGGGAACTGTATCGCGACACCCTCATCGAGCAGGCCGAGCAAGGCGTCGACTATTTCACAATCCACGCGGGTGTGCTGCTGCGATTCGTGCCGCTCACTGCAAGCCGCATGACTGGCATCGTTTCGCGCGGCGGATCCATCATGGCCAAATGGTGCCTCGCCCATCACAAAGAGAATTTCCTGTACACCCACTGGGACGAAATCTGCGACATCTGCGCGGCATACGATGTGTCATTCTCGATCGGCGACGGGCTTCGTCCCGGATCGGTGGCCGATGCCAATGACAAGGCGCAGTTTGGCGAACTCGAAGTTCAAGGCGAGCTCACCAAACGCGCGTGGGCAAAAGGCTGCCAAGTGATGAACGAAGGCCCAGGCCATGTGCCGATGCACATGATCGAGGAAAACATGGCAAAGCAACTTGAGTGGTGCCATGAAGCGCCCTTCTACACGCTTGGACCACTCACCACCGACATCGCCCCGGGCTATGACCACATCACCTCCGGCATCGGTGCCGCCATGATCGGCTGGTATGGTTGCGCGATGCTTTGTTATGTGACTCCCAAAGAGCACCTCGGTTTGCCAAACAAGGATGATGTGAAGGTAGGTGTCATCACCTACAAACTCGCCGCCCATGCGGCCGACCTTGCGAAAGGGCATCCCGGCGCGCAGTACCGCGACAACGCCCTCAGCAAAGCCCGCTTCGAGTTCCGCTGGGAAGACCAGTTCAACCTCGGTCTCGATCCCGACACCGCCCGTGCTTATCACGATGAAACCCTACCCCAGGATGGTGCCAAAACAGCGCATTTCTGCTCCATGTGTGGACCTCATTTCTGCTCGATGAAAATCACCGAGGATGTGCGCAAATACGCTGCCGAGCAGGGACTTTCGGAAGCAGATGCCCTCAATGCCGGCATGGCCGAAAAAAGCCGCGAGTTCACCGAAAGCGGCAGCGAGCTATACGCAAGCCGTTGATTCGTCCGCTCAGCTCCGAAGCCACACCGACTTGAGATATTTCTCGCCGATAAAGTCGGCCGGCATCGGTGCGTGCTTCACTGAATAGTTTCGTGATAGGGCGGAGAGCAGCTGTCTTTCAAATTCACGTGGCGTCATCTGCCGGAAATTCGTGCAGCAAAGGATCCACCCATCCGGAGCAAGAACCTTTTCAGCGAGCGCGACAAGCTCGCCGAAATTTTCCTCCACACGAAAAACCCTGCCGTCCTTGTCGCGAGAAAAGGTCGGCGGATCCAGCACGATGCCGTCAAACTTTCGGCCCTGTTTCGCAAATCGCGACAGCCAATGGAAGGTATCGCCCTTGCAATAGTGGTGCTTCTGTGGATCCAAGCCGTTGTGCGAAAAATTGCGCTTCGCCCAATCGAGATAGGGCTGCGAAAGATCAAGCGTGGTCGTCTCCGCACCGGACGCAGCCGCAGCTACCGAAAAAGCACCGGTGTAAGCAAAGGTGTTGAGCACTTTTTTTCCGGACCCAAGCATCCGGCGAAGCTCCGCGCGATTGTCGCGCTGATCCAAAAAAATCCCCTGCGAGTAGCCCGATTGAAATGAAATTTCAAATTTCAGCCCATTCTCACGAATCAAAAATGGTTCATCACAGCGCGGCCCGCAAACCCACGCGGGCGATTCCTTCGCATGCATGTCGAGCCGCTTTGCGTAGACCGCCACATCTTGATCGCGCAGCCATTCGCCCAATGACGACTGGATCCGATCACTCGTTGACGACAAGAGCCAGTGACCTGCAAAAGTTTCGAGATAAATATTTGGCAGTGAATCGCCCGCACCGTCCATCAATCGCACCGCATCGGTATCGGGCCCCAAAACCCCAGCCCTGCGGGCGAGCGCGGATTCCAACAGTTCACGCATCGAGTTGCCGGATCGGGAATTTTCTCTCACGACGTTCACAGAGCTTTGGCAATTTTTTCGAGCCCCTCCATCATCCTCTCGCGCGGGCAACCAAAATTGAAGCGTACAAATCCGGGCCATCCGAAAAACGCCCCGTCCGACAAAAACAATCCCGCCGTTTCTTCAAAATGCTTCGCCGGATTTTCCACACCCATGCCGCGAGCATCGATCCATGCCAGATAGGTTGCCTCCCCCGCCGCGACCTTCAAAGTCGGACAACACCGCACGATGAAATCCACCAACTCGTCACGATTTCCACGAAGGTAATCCACAAGCTCCACCCGCCATGGCTCGCCGTAACGGTATGCCGCTTCAGCCGCGTAGTATGAAAGTGCACTGATCTCCGCCAGCGTGTGACCGCGTGCTGCGGAAAAACGGCGACGCAACGAATCATCCGGCACCACCGCAAACGCATATCCAAGCCCCGCGATGTTCCAAGTCTTGCTTGGTGACAAAAGTGCGATGACGCGTGATTGGAATTTTTCCGGCAAATTCAGCGCCGAAACATGCGGCGTCGCCTTTTCATCAAATATCAAATCGCAGTGAATCTCGTCCGAAACCAAAACCAAATCATGGCGCTCACAAAAATCCGCCAACCGCTCGATTTCATCGCGTGTGAAAACACGGCCCAGCGGATTCTGCGGATTGCACAATAGGAAAACCCTGAGATCAGGCGTCACCGCGCGCTCCATCGCATCCCAATCAAAGCCCCAACCCAGATCGGTCATGACATGATCGATGGTGATCAATCTCGCGCCAGAGTCATGATGCACCCCGACGAATGGAGGGTACACCGGCGTGCAGGTCATCACCGCACCACCGCCGCCAACAGCCCTCACCGCCAGCGACAAAGCCGGCACCAGCCCACCAAGATGAACAATTTGTTCGAGCGGGATTTCAACACCTCGCCTGTCGCGCAAATAATCAAGCACCGCCTCGTTAAGACCCTCATGGGGCTGCGCATAACCAAAAACACCGTGATCCACACGGCGATGCAAGGCCTCGAGAATCGCCGGGGCTGAGGCGAAATCCATGTCCGCCACCCAGAACGGATCCAACTCCGGCCTGCGGTCGTACTTGATGCAGCCCGTGCCTTTTCTTTCGATCCGATGGTCAAAATTCTCAATCATCCGCCCTTTTGTCGCCGCATATGGTCTGGAATTCAAGCCTCGGAATTCGCCTTCGGCCCGGCTACAGAGCTTGCAGTCACACCCGGCATGAAGCATGATTCGATCCGTGCCTGAGATGATGAAAAGTCAAAGTTGGAACGCCTATGTCTGCCCGACATGCCGTCTGGTTTTCAAGTTTCCCAGCGACTCCATGGACACGGGGGCCGTTTGCCCTGCCTGCCAACAAATCCTGCAAATCCCTGAACACAAATCCGCTACAATCCCGCCGATTGCTGAAACAACCGGGATGCCCGAATCACCAAACAAAATCAGGAAGCGCCGCAAGAAAAACAGCGCAAAGGAAACTCTCTCATGGGAAAAGGAAAGTGGCCCCAAGCTGGTTCGCAAAGGCAATCGCCAACAGCCAACCCTGCTCATCTTTTGCACCATACTGCTCAGCGGACTGGTCGCATGGTACTTTTGGACTCAACAGCACAGGCCACCTTCCTCAAACGAACCCGCAATCGACGCCCAATCGATCACCCAACCGTCACCAACGAAAATAACGACCAACAAGCCTACCCCGGATTCCGAACTACTCGAAATAAATGCGGCATTGCTCACCGAGGCAGAAGAATTGGCTCGCAAGTTCTTATCCGCCCAAACCGTCGAGGATCTCAGGGGGCTGATCAGAAACCCGGATGTCAACATCCCGCGGATCATGAAACTTCACCCGGATGGCAAGATCGACATGGGCGGACTCCTGACATTCAACGCTGAAGAACAAGCAATTCAGGCGGGCAAGTTCATTTCTCTCACCGTTCGCACGAAAAACTACGACGAGCGCACCATGGTTTTTGCCGATACCTCAGAAGGAATACGCGTCGATTGGGAAAGTTGGGTCGGTTGGTGCGAAATGAGCTGGGAGGACTTCATGACTGCCAAACCGACCTCTGGCACACTATTCAGGGTCAAGCTCAACGACACCAACTACTACAATTTCGATTTTTCAGACGAAGCCAAATGGAAATCCTACACATTGCTCTCAATCGATGAAAAATACCAGATCTACGGCTATGTCGAAGTCGGGTCGCAAACGGCGATGGACATCGGCGAAGCGCTCGAGCCTGGCGACCGCTTTTTTACGCTGTCGCTCAAATTCCCCGAAAACGCTGAGTCCAACAACCAAGTCATCATCGAGCGTGTGATCGCAAACGGTTGGATCACCCCTGACCCACCACCATGAAACCTACTTCATACGACAAGGCTCTCGAGCTCAACCTCGACCCCAAAGTCTACGGCACACTGGCCGAAATTGGCGCCGGACAGGAGACTGCCAACTGGTTTTTCCGCGCATCCGGGACCGCGGGCCTCGTTGCCAAAACGATTTCGGCTTACGACATGACCATGAGCGACGAGATCTACGGCAAGACCGGTCGCTATGTCTCCGCCGAAAGACTCGCATCGATGCTGCAACACGAATATGGCATCCTGCTTGATCGCCTCGCGCCAAAACGCGGCGCGGATACGACCTTCTTCTCGTTCTGCAACACCGTTCGCGCGCGAGGCTACCGCGATTCCGGCGAATGCCACGGCTGGCTCGGCATCCGTTTCCAAATCAAGCCCGGCGATCCGCCATCGGACATCGTCATCCACATCAGGCTGCTCGAGCAGCGCTCGATCGATCAGATGGAGGCTCTCGGCATCGTCGGTCTCAACCTGATTTATGCCGCCTACCGCCACCGCGGCCACCTCAGTGAGTTCGCAGAGTCGCTCACCGACAACCTCAACCCCGGAAGGGTCGAGATCGATCTTCTGAAATTCAGCGGTCATGGATACAGCTTCTTCGACAATCGCCTCTGCGCTCTGCAACTCGTGCAAAGCGGGCTCACCGATGCGACAATGTTCATGCCCGATGGCGAAGTCGTCCAACCTTCCGAAGCGCTTTATCACAGACCTGTTCTTTTGCTTCGCGGAAGTTTCAATCCTGTAATGAACATCCACCTCGAAATGCTCAAAGGAGCCCGCCAGCAATTCTCGCAATCACTCACACCGGAAGAACAAGGACGCGAAATCGAACTCTGCGAAATTTCGATGCACAACCTCCTGCGCGGACCCGGCGTTGATCCGGTCGATTTCATCGATCGCGCCGATGCGCTGCAAGCGCTTGGAAAAACCGTGCTTGTTTCGCGCTGCGCCGAGTTCCACCGCATCACCGCGTTTCTCAACCGCTGCACCGACAGCCCCGTCGGCATCGTCCTGAGCATCGGCCTTCTCAACGAGCTGTTCAAAGCGAAGTGGTCCGAAAACCTCGCTGGCGGACTGCTCGAATCGTTCGGACGACTCTTCAAAAAAGGGGTCACACTCGAAGTCTATCCGTGGAAAAACCGCAAAACCGGCGAGCTGGTCACGGCAGAAAATTTCCTCGCGCCGGAAAACTGCAAGCACCTCTACCGGCACTTTGTGGAGAACGGTCGCATCAGGGCCATCCCTTGTGGAAATGATTCCCTGCTTGCCTTCACCGGCCGCGATGTCTCGCGCATGATCCAGCAAAACGATCCTCAATGGCGGCAGCTTGTCCCCGAAAAAGCATGGAGAATCGCCGAGCGTCAGGCAAAAATTTCCGAATAAGCCACCGACATGAGCGACACCCCATCTACCGCAGAGATAACGCAAGGACAGAACAACGCTGTCGTGATGCGGCAGCTTGTGAAGTATCTCGAATCGGAAAAAGAAAAAGGCCGCAGCCATGTTCTCCTCGATGCGGACGCGCGCCAAGTCCTGCGCCACCTGGCGAACCGACCAAGCGCAAAGCAGCTCGACAACTCAACAGCACCAATCGCAACTCCGGCCCCATCGATCAAAAAAATCATGATCGTGCCCAACATGGCAGACACCATCGATTTGCCCGGGCTCGACCCCATATCCCCATCGCTACCAAAGACGGAACAGCTCGCGCAACTCGAACAACAACTGCGCGGATGGCTCACGGGAAATTTCCCTCAAGCCCTGCGCCAAACGCTGGTCTTTTCCTCGGGCAGCTCCGATGGACGCGTCATGCTCATCGGTGAAGCCCCCGGCCACGAAGAGGAAAAAGCTCTAAGACCCTTCGAAGGCCCCGCCGGCAAGAAGCTCGACAAAATTCTCGAAGCGATGGGTCTCAATCGCGACGAGGTCTATGTCACCAACCTTGTGAAATTCCGCCCCGCCACACCGAGGCAAACGACCAACAACCGCAAGCCCACCCCAGCAGAAGTCGCCGCCTTCATGCCGGTGATCCGCGAGGAAATCCGCATCGTGCAACCGCAATGCATCGTCGCACTCGGTGCCACCCCGCTCGAAGCATTGCTGCAAACGGACTCGACGGTATCGACGATGCGCGGAAGCTGGCATGCGTTCGATGGCATCCCCTTGCGCGTCACCTACCACCCGAGCTATCTCCTGCAATCCGGCGAAAGCCCCGCAGTGAAACGCATGATCTGGGAAGACATGCTGGCGGTGATGGAAAAACTCGGCATGGAGATCTCCTCCAAACAACGCGGGTATTTTCTGCCGAATTCCTGACGCTTCAAGGCAACGGCTTTTCTCCAAGAATCCGCATCGGCTTGGGCATCGGCTTGCGGCGCAGACCAAACTGCCTCACCGCATGACGCTGCAAATGCGCCACGGCATCCTCGACATCGTCGGTGAAGAAAATCAACTCGGGATCCTCGGGGCTGATCATTCCCTCGTCCGCCATCCTGTAAACAAAATCCACAAGCGGCTTCCAATAGTCCTTGCCCATCAGGATGATCGGAAACCCCTTGAGCTTGCCGGTCTGGATCAGCGTCATGGTCTCAAACATTTCGTCCATGGTCCCCGCGCCACCCGGCATCACGATGAATGCATACGAGTATTTCACCAAGACCACCTTGCGCGTGAAGAAATGCCGCATGGTCAGCGACCGGTGCACATAGGGATTGAGGTGCTGTTCAAACGGCAACTCGATGTTCACGCCGACCGAGCGCCCGCCGATTTCATACGCCCCCTGGTTGCCTGCCTGCATGATGCCCGGGCCACCACCGGTCATCACCGTGAAACCAAGCCGGCTCGACTCCTCTCCCATTCGCCGCGCCATTTCATAATAGCGCGATCCAGGAGCAACCCGCGCCGAACCGAAGATCGTCACACACGGCCCCACAAAGTGCAGCACGCGAAACGCCCGCAACATGTCGACGCAGATCCGAAAAAGCGTGGTCAAGTCCTTGATCCGCGAACTCGGGCCGGAGAGCAGCGTACGGTCGGGCAACTCGAGCTCATACAACCTGAGCTCCTCCATGTCCTTTTCGGTGATCGCCGGGTCCGCAGCGGCATTGGCGCGTGGTGATGGGCTTGTATGGTCCACGGCATCGATCATGATGCAAATACCCAACCAATGGAACTACGGAATCACAGCACATTTGATCTGCCGAAGCCTCGAGATTTTGGATCGGGCACATGGGATTTGCTCGACTACCACGGGCTCGCGAATCTATGAATTCCTCAGTCAAAAACGCCACCCAACATGTCGGAAAAAACACTCTTCGAAAAGATCCGCGATCGCGAAATTCCAGCCGACATCGTCCATGAGGACGATCACTGCCTTGCCTTTCGCGACATCTCGCCGCAGTCACCCCTGCACATTCTGGTCGTTCCGAAAAAAGTCATCCCGCGCATCGCCGCTGCCAACGAAAATGACGCCCACCTGCTCGGCAGCCTCTTGATCGCTGCCGCGGCCGTCGCCGCCCAACAAGGCGTCGCCGAAAGCGGCTTCCGCCTCGTCATCAATAACGGCCGCGACGGCGGCGAAACCGTCCCTCACCTGCACATCCACCTCTTGGGCGGCCGCCCGCTCGAATGGCCACCCGGCTGAAATACCCATGGCCGGGCCGCTCCGTCATTTGCTTGCCGCAATTCTGATTTCCATGAGCACGCTCGCCAAGGAACCCGAGACATCCCATGTGGTCTTGGTGCATGGATTCATGGACACCGGCTCGGTTTTCAAATCCCTTCAACGCCAACTCGAGAGCCATGGCCATCGCTGCGTCGTGCCAAACCTCCAGCCGCGCGATGCCCGCAATGGCATCGAGCCACTCGCCGAAAGCCTGCGTCAGGAAATCGAAACCCAAATCCCGCACCGGCAATCGTTCACACTCATCGGCTTCAGCATGGGAGGACTCGTCGCCCGTCACTACTTGCAGCAGCTCGGGGGAGCCAAACGCTGCAATCGGCTCATCACGATTTCATCACCGCATCAAGGCACACTCACGGCTTGGCTCCACCCCAGCAAAGGCGCGCAACAAATGCGGCCCGGCAGCGGTTTCCTCAAGGATCTCACCGCCACCGAATCCCACCTCGGCGAAATCCCGGTCATTTCCTACCGCTCTCCCTTCGACCTGATGATCTTTCCATCGCGAAGCTCCAAATGGCAGCGCGCCACCAACCTCAGCTTCACGGTGCTCCTGCACCCGATGATGCCGGGCGCAAAATCCGTGATCGCCGATATCACGAAACGCCTGCGCGAAGATTGACCCCACACCAAGCGCCCGCGCCATCAATCAACTCTCGGCCTTGATGTGGCCAAGGACCTCAACCTTCACCGGCACGACACCGCGCTTGACAAAGCCAAGTCGCTCGGCCGATCCAATCGTCACATCAATGATCCGCCCGCGAATGAAGGGCCCGCGGTCGGTGATGGTCACAATCTCGGACTTGCCGTTGACCTGATTGGTCACGCGCACCTTGGTGCCCATCGGCAGAGTCTTGTGCGCCGCCGTCGGAGCATGATTGCAAAGCCTTGCACCGCTGGCCGTACGGGTGCCGCGATTGGTCTTGATCGAGTACCATGAGGCCTCGCCGTGCTGCACCGATTTCACCGGCGGCGTAGCTGCCACGTTTTCCTGCTTGGCATTGCTGGTGGAGGCACAGCTGGGAATCAAAAGAATGGCACCGAGAGCCAGGCAAACAGAGTGAAGTTTCCGTGTCATGATCGTCGTTGGTAATTTTTTTGATCTCCGCCGCAATCCTGAAGCGCACGGGGCGAAACTTGTAAGGGCTTGAAAATGAAGAATCAAGCCAAAACGAACGCACGCATGATGCCGTGAAACTCCAATAAAATCTAGACCTGCAAGCCATGTAGTTAAGACAAATTAAGTAAATATTTTCAAATTTTGTCGCGGTTTTCGCGTTTCCCGAAAGATCAGACCTCACACCTGATTTCGGTCTGGCTTGCGCCCGTCGCGCAGCTTTGCTTGGATCCGCAGCCGCGAATGCCTCGAGGCACAAGCTCCCCCATCCAGCGATCTCCATGTTTTTTCTCACCACCGCCATCGACTACACCAACGGCTCGCCCCACATCGGTCACGCCTACGAAAAGATCCTCGCTGATGTCCTGACCCGTTACCGCCGCCTGCGTGGCGACGAGGCCTACTTCCTCACCGGTGTCGATCAGCACGGCCAAAAAGTCCAACAGACCGCCGAAAAGGAAGGCGTCGATCCGGCAAGCTTCGTGGCGGAGATCACCCAAAGGTTCACCAGCCTTTGGGAAACACTTGGCGTCGAGTTCGACGGCTGGGCCGAAACGACCGACGATCGCCACAAAAAATGCGTTCAGGCGATTCTTTCAAATCTCAAGGCCGCCGACCAACTCTACAAGAAATCCCACTCAGGCCACTACTCGGTGCGCCAGGAACAATTCCTCTCCGACCGCGACCGCGACGAATCCGGAAATTTCGGACCTGAATGGGGCGAGGTGGTGATCATCGAGGAAGAAAACTGGTATTTCAAACTCAGCGAACACACGGCTTGGCTGAAATCCTATCTCGAGCAAACCCAAGATGCGGTCATTCCCGCCTTCCGCAAATCGGAGCTGCTCAACGCGCTCGAACGCAACCCCGGCACCGACCTCTGCATATCGCGACCCAAGGCCCGCCTCCACTGGGGCATCGAGCTGCCCTTCGACAACGACTTCGTCACCTATGTCTGGTTCGATGCGCTAATCAACTATGTCTCGTTCGCCGGTTATCACTCGACCCCGGCCGACCACCTACCCAATTTCCAAAATCTCTGGACCAACGACGAACGCCCCGTCCACCTCATTGGCAAGGACATCCTCGTGCCAGCACACGGCATCTACTGGCTCTGCATGCTGCACGCGATGGGCTTTCCCGATGCCGAAATGCCGCGCCTACTCGTCCACGGCTGGTGGAACATCCGCGGCGAAAAAATGAGCAAATCACTCGGCAACATCGTCGATCCAAAAGAGCTCGCAGAAAAATTCGGAGTCAATGCCCTGCGCTACTACCTCATGCGCGACATCGTCACCGGCAAGGACGCCGACTTCGACCCGTCGCGACTCGTGATGCTCTACAACACCGAGCTCGCCAACGAATTGGGCAACCTCTGCAACCGCGCGCTCAACATGACCCAGCGATTCACCGCAGGCATCTTGCACCGCGGCGGCATGGCCACCGACGATGACCTCGCCCTGCAAAGCTCACTCATCACCTCCACCGCCGATTACCGCGCGGCGATGGATGACTTCAATGTCGCAGCCGCGCTCGAGGCGATCAGCCGCCATGTCGTTCATTGCAACGGCTACGCCGAACGCATGAAACCATGGGAGCTCAACAAGGATCCGCAAAAACACGAACGCCTCGCGACCGTGCTCTACCACCTCGCCGAAAGCGTCGCTCACTGCGCAGTGCTGCTCGGCCCGATCCTTCCCACCGCAGTCGGAAGCCTCGCGGCCCAACTCAAGCTCCCCCACCTCGCGCAACTTCACCTGCACGACCTGCGCTGGGGACTCATCGCCGATGGCCACGAAATCGACAAACCTGCCCCGATTTTCCCGAGGATCATCGATGCGGAACCCGCCTGAGGCCGCACCCGCTTACCACGACACGACATCATCCGAGCCCTTCAGCGGCTCCACGCTGCGCGCGTTTCCACCTTTGCCCTTCTGGCCGTCCTTGCCATAGGACCAAAAGACATAGGCCTCGTCTTTGGGCTTGGTTTCATGATACTCGGCAAGCCCCCAGGTGTGCAGCCTCCGATCATTGCGGCCATCGTCGAAATCCACCAACTTGTCCGACGGATTGGTCGATTTGAAACCATTGATCGCCACAATGACATTGCCACCCCAGGGATCGAGCAATCTGCCATCCGGCCCGATGCCATACTTTCCGTCCTGGGCCATTTGAAAAACCATGTAGGACTTCTTCTGCGGGTTGCTTTCCCGCGTTGAGAAAGTCTCGCCCTTGTACGGAAACTCACGATCCTCGCCAGCCAAGGCCGCGACGAGGAACTGCGTGGAGTAATTGCCGTCCGGGTCGCCATAAATCGTGTCCCACCCGCTGTCGCGCTTCGACCTCGGAATCGGCGGCTTCTGGTAGTCGCCCTCAAAAAGCGACATGCCCATCTGGAAATCGCGAAACTGCGAAAGCGCCTTCGACTTGCGCCCGTTTTCCACCATGCGCATGCTCCCCGCAACCCCCGCCGCGCAAAGCAGCAAAAACACCGCCATGCCCACCGCCAACTCCATCAACCTGAACCCAGGACGCTGGTCGGCAATTCGCTTCAAACCTTCAAACATGGCAAAAGGAATAATGTCGGAAAAACCACCATCGGTTGCAGCGTTTTTTACGCAATCACGCTTGACCAGAAATTTTCCCAGCCCACTGCCCTGATGAACCAATCGTCAAAATGGACTGCCCTGCTGGCGACAATCCGCACGCCCAATATCCCCAGCGTCGCCTGCAATGCCCTCACCGGCATCCTGCTCGCCAGCATCACAGCTCCCATCCAGACGCCACACGCGATCACCGCCATCGCTTCCGGCATCCTGCTCTACCTCGCCGGCAACCTCCTCAATGATTGGCACGACCGCGACTGGGACGCGCTCCACCGCCCCGAACGCGCGCTGCCGCAAAAATTTTTCCAACCATCAAGCTACTTAACCCTAGCCATCGCCTGCAGCCTCGCCGGTCTTGTCACCGCCGCTGCAAATCCACGCTCGCTTGCCATCGCCGCGATGATCCTCGGCCTGATCCTCATTTACACGAAATCGCACAAGTCCTCCCCGCTCGCGATCATCCCGATGGGACTCTGCCGCGCATTTCTTCCAATACTCGGATACTTCGCATGCTCTGATCAAGCGATCACACCCAGCCTCATCCTGATCGCCGCCGCCTTGCTGATCCATACCTGCGGACTCTCGCTCGTCGCACGCAGCGAATCAAAACCCGAGCGCCACAAAAGTCGCTTGTTTCTTTACGCCTATCCGCTCGCCGTCGCAATCGCCTGCCTCGCAGCTCACATCAACAGCACACGCAGCATCATTCACCTATGGCCCGCCGCACTGCCTTATTTGCTGTGGACTTTTCTCGCGCTCTTCATTTTGCGTCGATCAGCCTTTACTGGCGTATCCATGCTGCTCGCTGGAATCCCACTCGTTGATTGGGCCTTTCTCATCCCCTTTGCAAAACACCCCGACGCCTCACTGCCATGGCTCGCTCTGTGCGCACCACCCATCGCATTCATCCTCGGAAAATCCCTGCAAAAAATCGTCCCCGCGACCTGATCCACGATCCGGCTTGCGGTCCCACCCATCCGCAGTTTCAAATCCCCAACACCACTCATGACCATCGCCGAAAAACAAAATCAACTGCTCGACGAACTCGCTCTCTTCAACGATTGGACCGAACGCTACGAGTATGTCATCGGCCTCGGCAAAAAACTCCCAGCCATGGAGGAATCCGCCAAAACCCCGGATCACCTGATCAAAGGCTGCCAATCACAAGTCTGGCTCGATGCCTCGATGCACGACGGCCGCATCGAATTCGCCGCCGATTCCGACTCACTCATCACCAAAGGGATGATCGCCCTCTTCATCCGCGTGCTTAACGGCGAGTCACCCGATGCGATCCTCACCGCCGACATGAGCTTCATCGACCGCACCGGCCTCAAGGAACACCTCGCTCCCACGCGCGCCAACGCCCTTGGTCTCATGGCATCACAAATGAAACAACGCGCACTCGCCTTTGCCTCGCAGCAATCTTGATGCGGCGATCGCCCGAAAGATCAGGCCCAACAAAAAAATGCGGCCGACCCTCACGAGCCGACCGCATGATTGAAAGCGTTTTTACGCTGGGAAAAATCAACCCGGAAGCAGGCTCTTCACCGCATCGCGCTCTTCCTTGAGCTCGTTGATCGATGCATCAATCTTCTCGCGGCTGAAGGCATCAATCGGCAGACCCTGCACGACTTCCCACTTGCCGTCGCTGATCGTGCGGATCGGCATCGAAGCCATCAGGCCTTTTTCAATGCCATAAGATCCATCGGAACAAACAGCAACCGAATGCCAATCGCCTGCAGGTGTCGGCGTGATGAGGCTCTTGACGGTGTCCAGCGCGGCATTCGCGGCCGATGCTGCCGAAGAAGCGCCGCGGGCCTTGATGATCGCCGCTCCGCGCTGCTGCACGGTGCTGATGAAATCACCCTTGAGCCACTCGACATGCGAGATGACATCGGTCACCGGACGACCGTGGATTTTTGCATTGGTGAAATCCGGGTACTGGGTCGCCGAGTGATTTCCCCAGATGCAGAGGTTGGTGACCTTCGACTGATGCACGCTGGCCTTCTTCGCGAGTTGGCTCTTGGCGCGGTTTTCATCAAGGCGGGTCATCGCAAAGAAACGATCCTTCGGCACGCCGTCCGCGTTGTTCATCGCGATCAGCGCGTTGGTGTTGCAGGGATTGCCGACCACAAGCACGCGCACATCGTTGGCCGCGTTGCGGGCGATGGCCTTGCCCTGACCGGTGAAAATTTTTCCGTTGATGCCAAGAAGGTCACCACGCTCCATCCCTGCCTTGCGCGGCACGGAGCCGACCAAGAGCGCCCAGTTGGTGCCTTTGAATCCTTCATTGAGATCGGAAGTACCCACCACATCGTTGAGCAAGGGGAAGGCGCAGTCATCGAGCTCCATCATCACGCCCTCAAGCGCGGCCATGCCGGGCTCGATTTCGATGAGCCGCAGGTTCACAGGTTGATCCGGGCCAAATACGAAGCCGGATGCGATGCGAAAAAGGAGCGCGTAGCCGATCTGACCGGCCGCACCGGTGACTGAAACTGTGATGGGTGTCTTCATGTGTAATGTGGGAAAGGCGGCGAATCTAGGACCCCACACGGGTTTGGTCAACCGACAAGCCATGCGATGACCCAAATTTCCAAATCTCCGCATTCAGCCGCAAAACCACCACACCGATTGCGCTTTGCAGCCAGCCGGGCATGCCTTAAACCCCCGAACATCATGAGCGACATCGTTCTTCTATTCTCCGGACAAGGGGCCCAGAAAACCGGCATGGGCAAGGACTTCATCGAATCATCCGCAACCGCCCGCAAAATGGCCGAAGCGGCCGATCAAGCACTCGGTTTTTCGATTTCCAAAATCATGACCGAAGGGCCCGAGGATGAACTCACCAAAACCTCGCACTGCCAACCCGCTCTCTACCTCCACGGCCTCATGGCCCTCGCCCTGCTGCGCGAAAAAGTCCCCAGCCTCAAGCCTGTCGCTGCCGCAGGTCTCTCACTCGGCGAATTCACCGCCCACGCCGCCGCCGGCACCTTCAGCTTTGAGGATGGCCTCAAAATCGTCGGCAAACGCGGAGCCCTTATGGAACAAGCTTGCCTCGCCACCCAAGGCTCGATGGCCGCACTCATCGGCGGCGATGAAGCCCAAGTCCGCGAACTCGCCAAAGCCGCCGACGTCGATGTCGCCAATCTCAACGCCCCAGGCCAAATCGTCCTCTCCGGCAGCGTATCCGGAATCGATGACGCGATCGCCAAAGCCAAAGACTTCGGCATCCGCCGCGCCATCAAACTCAATGTAGCCGGCGCCTACCACTCCCGCCTCATGCAATCGGCACAAAACGCACTCGCCCCAGAACTCGCCGTCGTGCCGATGCAAGCACCCACCATCCCGGTGGTCTGCAACTACGCCGCCAAGGCAGTCAACGAACCTGACGAAATCCGCTCAATGCTCGAAAAGCAAGTCACCGGCTCAGTCCGCTGGACGGAATCCATCCAGACGCTCACCAGCATGGGCCATCGCCATTTCATCGAACTCGGACCCGGCAAAGTCATCGCTGGACTCGTCGCCAAAATCGACAAGGACGCCATCGTGATCTCGGTCGAAGACCTCCCAAGCCTCGATGCCGCAATCCAACAACTCGCCTGATCGAATGAAAATTTTCAATCATTTGAAAAAAGGTATTGCCTCCGCCCGAAGCGCCTCCTAGTTTCCCGCCCACCCGAACGGGATGGAGCGGTAGCTCAGTTGGTTAGAGCGCCAGCCTGTCACGTTGGAGGTCGCGGGTTCGAGCCCCGTCCGCTCCGCCATCCCCGTTCGTGAATCAACCCCGCCCCACAAGGGCGGGGTTTTTTCGTAGCGGCGATCACCGGTCGCCGCTCTTCCCTCTTTCTCTTCTCCCTCCTCTTCTTCCCCATCGCCAAATCATCCCGCTCCATGCTTTGAAAAAGCACATGAGGCCGCCGCTTCTTCATCTTGCGTCTTGTGCCTTCAAGTCTTCCGTCTCCCCACAGGATGTCGCAAAACCTTGCGTTCCGCGGGTTTCCACCTTTTCATGCCCACCCCATGCCTACTGTCGCCATCGTCGGCCGCCCGAATGTCGGGAAATCCGCGCTCTTCAACCGCCTCGCAGGTCGCAAGATCGCCATCGTGCACGACCAACCCGGCGTGACCCGCGACCGCATCAGCGCGCCATCTAAAGCAACCGCCCACCCCTGCACGATCATCGACACCGGTGGCATCGGCGGCAACATCGAGGATGGCTTCGACGCGCAAGTCGCCATCGAGGCAGACATCGCGATGCAAACAGCCGACCTCATCCTGTTCGTAGTCGACGCCCACGACGGCCTCACAGCAACCGATCAATCGATCGCCCAAAAACTTCGCAAGGCCACCCCTCCGGTCATGCTCGTGCTCAACAAGGTCGATGACCCGAAACACGAATCCTCATTCTCCGATTTCGCCCGACTCGGGTTTTCAAAAGTCCTCTTCGTCTCCGCCGAACATGGACGCAACTTCGGTCGCCTCTGCGATGAAATCGATGCGGTGATCGCACCACTTGCCGAGGAAACGGAAGCCATGGCCGAGGTAGCGGAAAACGAAGGCATCAAAATCGCTATCGTCGGCAAACCGAACGCAGGGAAATCCTCACTCGCCAACGCCATCCTCAAGGACGAACGCACGATCGTCTCCGACATCGCCGGCACTACCCGCGATGCGATCGATCTGCCCTGCTCGTTCCAAGGAGAAAACTTCACACTCATCGATACCGCCGGACTCCGCCCACGCGGCAAACGCGACAACTCGGTCGAAGTCTTTTCCGCGATGCGCACCGAAAAGGCCATTCGCCGCGCCGACCTCTGCGTGCTGGTCGTCGATGTCGCCGCCGGCATCTCGGCTCAAGACCGCAAGATCGCCCAAACGATCATCGATGAGAAAAAACCCTGCCTCATCGTCCTCAATAAATTCGACCTCTACCACCCCGGAGCCAACCAATCCGCGCGCCTCGAAGAAGCGACCGCCCACGCCCGCCGCGAATTGTTTTTCCTCCACTATGCCCCCCTCGTCGCCTGCTCGGCCAAAACCGGCGGATCCGTGGAAAAGGTTCTCAAGGAGGCCCTCAAAATCCGCAAGGGCTCGCAAAACATCCCCGGCACCGGTCAACTCAACCGCATCCTCCAAACGGCTTTCGAAACCAACCCGCCTCCAATCGACAGCCGACTCAAACGCCGACTCAAACTCTACTACGCCACCGCCGCCACCAACGAAAAATACAGCGTGATTCCCGTGCCGGTGATCGTACTCTTCGTCAACGACAAGCGCCTCATGGCCAGCAGCTACGAATCATATCTCACCAACCAATACCGCGCCGCCCACCCGGCTCCCGGCATCCCGGTGATATTCTCGGTACGCTCACGCTCACGCCGCGAATGGGAACCCCGCCAAAAGCCACAAGGCCACTGAAGCACCTTCAAAGCATGAATCCCATTTCAATCATCGCCATCACCCTCGTCACCGCACTTTGCGCCGAGGCAAGGCCGTGGAAGAATGCAGATGGCACAAAATCCCTCGAAGGGGAATTTGTCAAACGCACCGCGAACGATATCACCATCCGTCTCCCCAACAAAACCACCTCCACCATTCCCCTCGAAAAACTCCATGCGGAGGATCGTTTCTGGCTGGATACCAAACATCCGCTGAACGCCAAACCCTCAGCCAACCCCGCCGCGATTTTCGATCAACTGACCTTCGGCGACAACCACAAGCAGGTGGAGGAAAAACTCAAGGCCAGCAAGTTCGCCAAACTCACCGTCGCCGAAACCTTCCTCGGCCGCTCGGGACTCAACGGCGTTTTCCGCACCACCGAACAAATCGGCGGGCTCGACGCATCCCTCTATTTCGAGTGGGAAAACGAAGACAGCCTCAGCGAAATCAACCTCCACACCGACCCTCAACCCATCGCACAAGCCCAGCAGACGCTCGTTCCTTGCTGGAAGGAGTTCGCAAAGTTGCTCAGCAACCTCTACGGCAAGCCAGTGATCTCATCACCCGAACTCAACATTTCTTCGATCCCCGACGGAGCATATCAACCCACCCACCTCTGGAACCTCAGCCCAAAAGGCAGCGTCACACTCGGCGCCTCACGCGAAGGCGATAAACTTCTGATCGTCTGCCGCTTTTCAGAGAAAAAAACCAATCCGGTCGCACTCCCCGAATAAGCAAACCCCATGCCGGGAAAATCCGAACTCCTGAACCTGCAGTTCATCGAAGCGCGCCACTCGCTCGTCGAACTCGCAGCGTTTATCGATCGCTTCGATCGCCATGATGGCCCATCCGACTTTCGCCTCGAAGCGCTGAAAAACGCGCTGCCCATCCTGCTGGAAAATCATCCGGATCGCGCCCGCAAAATTCTCGAGTCGCTCTCGGACCCCTCCAGCGAACCGATCCCCCACGCCACCACCCAAGGTGCCGCCGGAGCGCCCAAGCCAGACCTCTGACTTCCCCACACGATGAAATACATCGAACCCCACGCCCACATGGTCAGCCGCACGACGGATGACTATGAAAAGCTCGCACTCGCCGGCTGTCAGGCGGTTTGTGAGCCGGCGTTCTGGGCCGGCTTCGATCGCTCATCCGCTCAAGGTTTCCACGATTATTTCCGCCAACTCACCGAGTACGAACCTCAACGCGCGGCGAAATTTGGCATCAAACATTTCTCGTGGCTCTGCATCAACCCAAAGGAAGCCGACGACCCGGGCTTTGCTCGCGAAGTGATGTCGCTCATCCCGGAGTTCCTCAAGGCACCCAATGTCCTCGGCATCGGCGAAATCGGTCTCAACAAAAACACGCGCAACGAACTCACCATCTTCGAAGAACATGTGCAGCTTGCGCTCGATCACCAACTGCCGGTCCTGATCCACACTCCCCACCTCGAGGACAAACTCAAGGGCACACGACTCATCCTCGATTCGCTCGCGAATTTTTCCCAACTCAACCGCTCGCAGGTGATCATCGACCATGTCGAGGAACACACGGTCTCACAGGTGCTCGATGCCGGCTACTGGGCGGGCATGACGCTTTACCCGCACAGCAAGTGCTCGCTCGACCGCGCGATCGACATTCTCGAAGTCCACGGGCCCGACCGCCTCTGGATGAACTCTGCCTGCGATTGGGGCATCTCGGATCCACTTGCCGTGCCGAAGTGCGCCCTGCGCATGAAGGCCCGCGGCCACGATCCCGCAGCGATCGAAAGGGTCATTCATCAAAACCCCGTCGACTTCCTCAGCCAGTCGCCGAGATTCGTGATCTAACAGAATCGTCTTTTGAAATTCCACCGCGCCCATCTCGCATATTGCACCAATATCCACCCAGCCGGAAACTGGGAGGAAACACGCCACAGCCTTCAAACCCACACGATTGGCGTCCGCGACCTGCTGAAAAAACAAGGCATGCTCGCCAGCAACGAGGCCTTCGCGATCGGGCTTCGCCTTTCGGCTCACGCGGCTAGCGAGCTGCTGCAGGGCGACCAACTCGCACGCTTTCGCGATTGGCTCACCGAGACAAACACCTATGTCTTCACAATCAACGGATTTCCCTACGGAAACTTCCACGGCACCCGCGTGAAAGAACAGGTCTTCGCACCGGATTGGACACATCAAGACCGCGTCGATTACACCAAAAATCTTTTCGAAATCCTTGCCGCCATCGCTCCTGCAAGCAGCGGCGGATCCGTTTCAACCCTGCCTGGGTCACACAAGCTCTTCGAAGCGGACGAATCAATCATTCGGAAAAACCTGATCAGCCTTGCCGATTGGCTCGATGATCTCTCAGCTCACTCAGGCAAAGACCTGCACCTCGGACTCGAACCGGAACCACTCGGCCACATCGAAAACACCCACGAGTCGCTGGCATTTTTCGATCGCCTCACAAATGAGGCAAGTCACCCGACATCGTTGCTCAATCGCATCGGCATCAACTACGACTGCTGCCACTTCGCCCTGCAGTTCGAAGACGCGAAACATTCACTCGACGCACTCACCCACGCCGGCATCCGCATTTCAAAAGTTCACCTCTCCAACGCCCTCGCACTCGATCCGCAAAATCCCGCAGCCATTTCGGCCATCGCGGGCTTCGATGAGCCGGTGTACTCGCATCAGGTCATTCATCAAAATGCATCCGGCACCTTGAGCCGCTTCATGGATCTGCCCGATTTCCTCCGCGCCGCCCCATCCAGCCTCACCGGCGAAGCGCGCGTGCATTTCCACATCCCGCTCGATGCGAAGCCATCGACGCCGCTCAGCTCGACCAGCGATCATGTCACCGACACGCTGTCATGGCTTGGATCTCACCCCGATGCTTGCACGCACCTCGAGATCGAAACCTACACGTGGGGCGTGCTGCCGACCGAACTTCGCCGCCCGGTCGAGGAACAAATCGCCGCCGAATACCGCTGGGTGCTCGCGCAAAGCATGTAGCGCATTGCCAAGCGAGCGCCGCTCGTGTTTGATCGCGCCATGTCCGACATCAAAATCACCATTCACACAACCGCCGGCGACATCGACGCCACCCTCTACGCGTCCAAGGCCCCTCTCACCTGCGCAAATTTCCTCAACCTCGCACGCCGCGGCTACTACAACAATGTGGCCTTCCACCGCGTGATCGAAGGCTTCATGCTGCAAGGTGGCGACCCAACGGAAACCGGCCGCGGCGGCCCGGGCTACAAGTTTGCCGATGAGTTCCATCCCGAACTTCGCCACCGCTCACCAGGCGTCTTCTCCATGGCCAACGCCGGCCCCGGCACGAACGGCTCGCAATTCTTCATCACGACCGTACCCACTCCCTTCCTTGACAACCGTCACTCAGTCTTCGGCCAAGTCACCAACGGCCTCGACATCGTGGAAAAAATCACCGGCAAAAACAACACCGGCGAGCGCGGCTGCAAATACAACGGTGTCGGCGACAAGATCACCTCGATCACGATTCACGACGACTCGACCGCGCTCTTCGAGTCGCAAAAGGACAACGTCGAACACTGGAACTCGATCCTCGATCGCTGACCTTTCAGCTCAACGCCGACCGCGTCTCCGGCCTTGGCCGGAACGCCCACCTCCCGCCGACTGTTTCGCGGCCGATGGCCTTGCGCCATTCGCGGACTTGCCACGCGCATGACGCTCGGCGAGTGATTCGTTGTGCCAGTCATGACCTTCCCACTTCGGAATCGCCATGCGGATGGTCTTCTCAATCTCGCGCAAAAATTCCAATTCCTCCTCCGAGCAAAAGGAAACTGCCCGACCATCAGCACCCGCACGCGCAGTCCGGCCGATCCGGTGGACATACGACTCGGGCTCATTGGGAAGATCGAAATTCACCACAAGACCGACCTCTTTGACGTCGACCCCGCGAGCCGCAACATCAGTCGCCACCAAAATCGGCGTGAGCCCTTTTTTGAAGCGTTCCAAGGCCTTCTCGCGCTGTGATTGCGATTTGTCGCCGTGAATCGCTTCCGACGGATAACCCGCCGCATTCAAGCTCTTCGCGAGTTTGTTCGCGCCATGCTTGGTGCGACTGAAAACAATCGTGAGCTTCTGCTGCTTCGCCTCGAACTGCTCCCGCAACAATTGCTCAAGCAGCGGCCGCTTGTACTCACGATTCAGGAAACAAACCCGCTGCTCGATCTTCTCGGCAGTGGTGGTCTCCGGCGTGATGCTCACTCGCGCGGGATCCTTCAAAATCGTTTGCGCAAGCTCAACAATGTTCGGTGCCAGTGTGGCCGAGAAAAACAAGGACTGCCTTCGCGATGGCAGCAGCGAAATAATGCGCTTCACATCACGCAAAAATCCCATGTCCAACATCCGATCAACCTCATCGAGCACGAAAAACTCGACCTGCGAAAGATCGACGTGACGCTGGTCGATCAAATCCAGCAAACGCCCAGGCGTTGCCACGAGCACATCGACGCCATTGCGCATTGCATTGATCTGCGGCACCGATCCGACACCACCATAGATCAATGTCTGGCGAAATTTGATCAACTTTCCATAAGTCGCAAAGCTCTTGCCAACCTGCCCCGCAAGCTCGCGTGTCGGCGCCAAAACCAAGGCACGACATGCCTTCGGCCGCACGGTTTTGCGTCGTTCATGGAGTTGCTGCAAAATCGGCAACGCAAAACTCGCGGTCTTGCCAGTGCCGGTCTGTGCACAACCGAGCAGATCCTTGCCCTGCAACAAAATCGGAATCGCCTGCGCCTGGATCGGCGATGGCTCCTCGTACCCGAGCTCTTTCAACACTTGCTGCAAGGGCGCCGCCAACGGCAACGCGTCAAATCGATTGGTATTCATTTCTTGATAAGGTCCGCACCCACCGGATCTCGGCGTCGGACAGGTCGATGAGCATGTTCAGTGAAACCTCAGGCCAACTCTCATCGATCAAGAAGGGAAAAAGGGGCCAAACCATCGGATGAAGTCACAAAGGATCCACCGGCAAGGCAGGCCCAGAGGTCATGCGGATCCACCAGATTTGCAAGATGATTCGCGGGAAATCACTGATGCAGCTCCCGCATGGCCATCGAATCAGCTTATTCCGACTTGATCCGACGCCGGGAAAAATCAAACTCACCGGAGCATGTCCGCAGCCTTCCAACACACCCTCGCCGGCCCCGCCACTCTCGAAGGAACCTCACTCCACACCGGACAAAAGGTCACCCTCACCCTCAAACCCGCACCCGAGGGCCACGGCTTCAAATTTCGCCGCATCGACCTGCCCGACCAACCCTTCATCAATGCCGATGTCGACAAGGTCCAAACCGTCGAACGCGCGACCACGCTCGCCGAAGGCTCGGTGAAGGTCCACACGGTCGAGCACGTGATCTCCGCCCTCACCGGCATGGGCGTTGACAACGCGCTCATCGAAATGGACGCAAACGAACCGCCGATCGGCGACGGATCCTCACGACCATTCGTCGAAATGATCCGCAAGGCTGGCCTCGTCGCTCAACCATCACCGCGCCGCGTTTGGGAAATCCGCGAAACAATCCACCAAGAAACCGCCGATGGCACGCTGATCACGATCGTCCCCTGCAAGACCTTCAAAATTTCCGTCACCAATGTCGGGCCCGACGGACGCTTCACCCAATATTTCTCCAGCGAGATCACGCCCGAAAAGTACGAACAGGAAATCGCACCGGCGCGCACCTTTGTTTATTACGAAGATGTCAAACCGCTCTTGGAAAAAGGCCTCATCAAGGGAGGCTCGCTCGAAAGCGCGGTGGTCATCCGCGGCGATGAAATCATGTCGAAGGAGCCCATGCGCTTCAACAACGAGTTCGCACGCCACAAGGCCCTCGACATCATCGGCGACCTGATGCTCTCCGGCGTTCGCATTCACGGCCATGTGATTGCGGTGAAACCGGGCCACGGCCCGAACACCAAAATGGCCGCCACGCTCAAGGCCGAATACCAACGCATGCGCTCGATGGTCCCCGCCGCCGTCAGCATCCCCGATGGCGAAAGCGTGCTCGACATTCAAGAGGTGCTCAAAATTCTCCCTCACCGTTACCCATTCCTCATGGTCGACCGCATCGTCGATTGCCTCGGCGAGAACAAGTGCACCGGCTTGAAAAATGTGACGATGAACGAGCCGTACTTTCCCGGCCACTTCCCTGGTCACCCGATCATGCCCGGCGTGCTTCAACTCGAAGCGATGGCCCAGGTCTCCTCGGTGCTGATGCTTCGCAAACCGGAAAATGTCGGCAAAATCGGCTATTTCATGAGCGCCGACAATGTGAAGTGGCGCCGCCCGGTGCTCCCCGGCGACACGCTGCTGATCGAAACCGAAATCATCAAGATCCGCGGCTCGATCGGCCAAACCCGCTGCCGCTGCCTCGTCAACAACGAGGTGGTGTCCGAAGCGGAATTGAAGTTCGCGCTGATGGATCGCTGATCAAAAAAATCCCCACTCAAATCGCCGAGCGGGATATCATCAGCAAGCGCAAGCCATTGAGGCACACCAGCACGGTGCTGCCTTCGTGACCCACCACGCCAATCGGCAAGGGCAGGCCCCAGCCAAGGGCGGCAAGAATGAGTAGAACAATCACGCCACCGGAAAAACACAGGTTCTGCAACAAGACCCGCTTGGCTCGGCGCGCGTGATTCAACAACAACGGAATGTTTTCCAAACGGTCACCCATCAGCACGATGTCCGCCGTTTCCATCGCCACATCAGTACCGGCCGCACCCATCGCCACTCCAATGTCCGCCATCGCCAAGGCCGGAGCATCATTGACCCCATCGCCGATCATCATCACCCGACCTTCCTGACGCAGCTGCCGTATGAGCTTGAGTTTATCCTCCGGCAATAGCCCCGCATGCACTTCATCGACATGAGCCTCGCGCGCAATCGCTTCGGCGACAGGTTGCTGATCCCCCGTAAGCATCACCACGCGACGCACACCAAGTTTGTGCAAATCATCCGTCAGAGTACGCGCCTCTTCCCGAATGGTATCGGCCATGACCATCACCGCCTTCGCAACCACGCGGTCGCCCTCACGCAGCCCCATCCACACACAGGTCTTTCCCATCTGCTGCAATGACCGGGAGTGATTTTCAATCTCCTCAAATCCACTCACCTCAAGTTCGCGGAACAAACGCTCGCTACCCACAATCACTCGCAAGCCATCGACATTTCCTTCCGCACCCTTGCCAGGCGTCGCTTGGAAATCCGTCACCTCGGGCGATGCAATCCCGCAATCCAGCGCGCCCTTCACAATGGCATGCGCCAATGGGTGCTCCGACTTGGCCTCAAGCGCCGCAGCCAAACGTAATAATACCGTAACCTCCTCCGGCAAACTCGCACCCAAAGCATGCACTCCATCGCCCGTGACGATCTCCGTCAGCGACGGCTTGCCCACGGTCAGTGTTCCGGTCTTGTCGACCGCGACAATGTCGATCAAGGCCGCACGCTCAAGATGCGATCCGCCCTTGATCAAAATACCCCTCCTCGCCGCACCACCAATCGCCGATAACACAGTCGCTGGCGTGCTGATGACCAAGGCACACGGCGAGGCCACCACCATCAGCGTCATCGCACGATAAAACGCAGTGGAAAAATTTTCTCCCATCGCCAAAAACGGAATGAGGAAAACCGCAAACGTGAAGCCAATGACGCCCATCGCATAATACTGTTCCGCGCGCTCAAGAAACCTCTGCGTGCCAGACTTTTCCGCCTGCGCTTCCGCCACCAGCTTGACCATTCGAGCGAGCGCCGAATCCTCCGGTCGCTTGGTGACACGCAACTCAATGCCGCCACTTTGATTGAGCGTTCCCGCAAACAGCAAGCTGCCAACGGTCTTTGAAACTGGCATCGACTCACCGGTCAGCGAGGATTCGTTAACATGCGTGGAGCCCTCGCTCAGCACGCCATCCACCGAAATCTGCTCACCAGGTTTCACCACCACAATTTCATCCACCTCGACCTGCTCAACCGGCACCCGCACCACTGCCCCGTCGCGTTTGACCATCGCCTCGGTCGGCCGCAGCGTGAGCAAGGCCTCGATCGCCCGCCGCGTGCGATCCATCGCATGACGCTGCAGCACATTGGAAAAGCTGAACAAAAACAACAGCAAGGCACCTTCAAAGGGCGCACCAATCAAGGCCGCGCCCAAGGCCGCAAGCACCATCAGCACATCGACATCAAGCACCCACTCGCGCAGCGACGCGATCGCCGACCTCACCCCTTGCTGACCCGCAAACACATAGGCCCCGACATACAATCCATGTGACCAAGGCTCACTCACCCATCGACCGACTACCCAGGCGGCGATCAAAAACACAAAGCCCAAAGCACAGGAAATTTCCTCGTTCAAATCGCCCGCCCGAACCTTTTCCCACAGCGAACGCTTTTCCAATATGCTCGCCTGCAAGGGCTGAATGTCGGCACCTGCATGCTTGAGGTCGGCGATGATCGCTTCTTCGGACTTGATCTGTGTG
>Ga0208595_1000145_pt1 | contig 27077 bp, 19 predicted proteins | sample LakMenEpi28Jun11_FD_150742 | JGI IMG/M metagenome (GOLD analysis project Ga0208595, IMG submission 150742) | Freshwater microbial communities from Lake Mendota, WI - 28JUN2011 deep hole epilimnion (SPAdes) | ecosystem: Environmental > Aquatic > Freshwater > Lake > Epilimnion/Euphotic zone ...
TTTTTGTAGGTAAATATAGGCGCATTAAATCGTAAGGCTAATGCAATTGCGTCAGACGTTCTCGCATCGATTACTTCTTCTTTTGCCTCTTTTTCGCAAACAATACTGGAATAAAAAACACCGTCTACTAATTTATGAATAATCACTTGAGTAATTACGATTTCATATTTATCTGCGATGGTTTTGAATAAATCGTGTGTTAAAGGACGTGGTGGCGTAATTTCTTTTTCTAAAGCAATAGCAATTGATTGTGCTTCAAAGGCACCAATAACTATTGGTAATTGTCTGTCGCCATCTACTTCATTCAAAATTAAAGCATAGGCTCCATTTTGTGTTTGACTATACGATATTCCTTTAATGGTTAATTTAACTAAACTCATTTTGTACTTAAACTTTATTCAAATGTACTATAAAAATATTTTCTATAAAATAAAAGGCTATCTAAATTGGATATTTCTATCGTATTTAGATAGCCTTTTTAGGAGGCACAATATATAAAAAATTTATGCGTTTGCCGCTTTAAAAGCTTTTAATTTTTCAATCAATTTAGGAACAACATCAAAAGCATCTCCTATAATACCATAATCGGCTACTTTAAAGAAAGGCGCTTCTGCATCGGTATTAATTACCACTTTAACTTTAGAAGAGTTGATTCCTGCAATATGCTGTATAGCTCCAGAAATTCCGATAGCTATGTATAAATTAGCTGCAACGGGTTTTCCTGTTTGCCCTACGTGTTCTCCGTGTGGACGCCATCCAATATCTGAAACGGGTTTCGAACAAGCGGTTGCTGCACCAAGTACAGTTGCCAATTCTTCAATCATTCCCCAATTTTCTGGTCCTTTTAATCCACGTCCTGCAGACACCACAACTTCAGCATCAGCAATGGTTACTTTACCAGTTGTTTTTTCTGAATTGGTTACTTTCACGCCAAAATCTGAATCCGATAAGGCTGGTGAAAAATCTTCTTCCGTTAATGAAGTTTCATTTTCAATCAAACCGAATGAATTTTTAGAAATTCCTAAAACTTTTACATCTGTAGCAATTTCTGTTAAATTAAATGCTTTGTTAGAAAAAGCACTTCTTTTTACTTGAAATGGAGCCACACTAATTGGCGCTTCAATTACATTTGAAGCAAATCCTGCATTTAAATGTACAGCTACCAATGGAGCTATGTGTAAACTATCTGTAGTTGAAGCTAAAATTACCACTTTAGCTCCCTCTTTTTCAGCAGCTTGTTTAATTACATCTGCATACGCTTTAGCGCTGAAAGAAGTTAATTTGTCATTTGTTACTTTTAACACTTTACTCACTCCGTAAGCAGATAAAGCATTATTTTCTGTAGCATTAATTGAAACAGCAGTTACTGTTGTTCCAAGCATATCGGCTACTTTTTTAGCGTATGAAGCAATCTCAAAAGCTACTTTTTTGAATTTACCTTCGTTTGATTCTGTATATATTAAAACTGACATTTTTTTAGTTTAAAAGTTTAAAAATAGTTTAAAAGTTTATTCGTTTGGTTTGAAAACGGAACACTAAAAACTGATTACTGATCACTTATATTACTTTGGCTTCGTTATGTAACAAATTAATTAATTCATCTATATTATCTGCGCTAATTAATTTTACGGCTGATTTTGCTGCTGGTTTTTCAAATTTTATTGAAGACGTAGCAGTTGCATCTGCAGTTGGCTCTATAACATTCAACGCTTTTGTTCTCGCTGTCATGATACCACGCATATTTGGAATTCTTAAATCTTTTTCTTCAACCAAACCTTTTTTACCTGCAATAATTAAAGGTAAACTTGATGTAGCCGTTTCTTTACCGCCATCAATTTCTCTAATCGTTGTAGCTTCAGTGCCAGAAATTTCAATTCCTATACAAGCGTTTACAAAATTAAAACCTAATAATCCAGCTAACATTCCAGGTACCATTCCTCCATTATAATCAATAGATTCTGTACCTGCAATAATTAAATCGTAGCCACCTTGCTTCACCACATTAGCCAATTGTTTTGCAACAAATAAACCGTCTGTTGGTTGAGTGTTAACTCGAATGGCTTCATCTGCACCAATAGCTAAAGCTTTTCTTAAAGTAGCTTCGGCATCTGCACCACCTACATTAACAACAGTTACGTGGGCACCATTTTGCTCTTTTAACACAATTGCTTTGGTTAAACCGAACTCGTCATTTGGATTAATAACATATTGTACGCCATTTGTATCAAACTCGGTATCGTTATTAACAAAATTAATTTTTGAAGTAGTATCAGGAACGTGACTGATGCAAACTAATATTTTCATTTTTATACTGATTTTATATTGATGCCACGAAATTACAAAAAATGTTTTAAAAAAATATTATGCACGCATACAAAATATTGTTTTTTCACAAAAATTAAATAAATTTTATGAATTGTTGAATTTAAGTAAGTAAAAATAAGAATTTGATAAGATATTATTAAAGAAATCGATTGAGTAAAAATATTAAATAATAATGATAGTAGTCATTAAATTTTATTATTTTTGCCCTTCACTAAGTTTTAGAATTAATTTTATGAGAACAATACAGTTTAGAGAAGCTATTTGTGAAGCAATGAGCGAAGAAATGCGTCGTGATGAAACGGTGTACTTAATGGGAGAAGAAGTTGCAGAATATAATGGAGCCTATAAAGCTTCAAAAGGTATGCTTGATGAATTTGGACCAAAAAGAGTAATCGATACTCCAATTGCAGAATTAGGTTTTGCAGGTATTGCAGTAGGTTCAGCTATGAACGGATGCCGACCAATTGTAGAATATATGACATTCAATTTCTCTTTAGTTGGAATTGATCAAATTATAAATAATGCGGCGAAAATGCGTCAAATGTCGGCTGGACAATTTCCAATGCCAATGGTTTTTCGTGGACCAACAGCATCTGCAGGACAATTAGGTGCAACACACTCACAAGCTTTTGAAAACTGGTTTGCCAACACGCCTGGTTTAAAAGTAGTTGTGCCAAGTACCGTTTATGACGCAAAAGGTTTGTTAAAAGCTGCCATTCGTGATAACGATCCAGTTATTTTTATGGAATCTGAACAAATGTATGGTGATAAAGGTGAAGTTCCAGAAGGAGACTACATTATCCCACTTGGTGTAGCAGATATCAAACGTGAAGGAACTGATGTGACTATCGTTTCATTTGGTAAAATCATCAAAGAAGCATTTATAGCAGCTGAAGAATTAGCAAAAGAAGGCATCTCTTGTGAAATTATCGATTTAAGAACCGTTCGTCCAATGGATTACGACTGTATTATTAATTCGGTTAAAAAAACAAATAGATTAGTCGTTTTAGAAGAAGCTTGGCCGTTTGCCTCTGTTGCTTCAGAAATTACATATATGGTGCAAGAACGTGCTTTTGATTATTTAGATGCACCTATCCAACGTATTACAACTGCTGATACACCAGCGCCATATGCACCAACTTTATTAAAAGAATGGTTGCCAAATAGTAACGATGTAGTAAAAGCCGTTAAAAAAGTTATGTATAAAAAATAAAAACAGATAATTAGAAAATATTTATTACAATAAATTTTTCAATTTGTCTACTACTCTAAAATAAAGTATATTTGAATCCCGATTTTTTCGGGATTTTTTATATTAAATACCCAAATGAAAAACCTACTAACGCTTATTATTCTAATTTCATCACTTGCTTTTTCCCAAACAAAAGTAAGTGGAATTATATTAGATGACGCCAAACAACCTGTTTCTTATGCAACGGTAGCATTTAAAAATTCCGCAGAGGGCGTAATTGCCGACGAAAATGGAAAATTTTATCTCGAATCAAAAAAAACGTTTCCTACTTTAGTGGTTTCCTTTGTTGGATATAAAGACAAAGAAATATCGCTTTCTGGCGAACATAATTACGATTTAAAAATTGTTTTAGAAAACGCAAACGAAATTGCCGAAGTAAAAGTATATGGCGGAAAAACTTCAAAGAAAAACAATCCTGCTATAGATATTCTTAGAAAAATATGGGAAAGAAAAAAGAAAAATGGATTACGACAATTTAATCAATACGAATACGATAAGTATGAAAAAATCGAATTTGATATCAATTCTATAGACAGCACATTTATGAAAAATAAAATCTTCAAAAATGTAGAATTTATTTTTCAACACGTGGACACTTCAGCCATTACAGGTAAAAATTTCTTGCCTATTTTCATTAACGAAACCAAAAGCAAAGTATATGGCGACAATGTAAAAAACAAAACAAAAGACGTTTTAGAAGCCAATAAATATTCTGGATTTGGAAACGCAAATAATGATGGTGTAAATGCCTTTTTAAAAGATTTATATGCCGATTACGATATTTATAATAATTACCTAAAATTTTTCGATAAAGATTTTGTAAGTCCGTTATCCCGAACTGGAATTCAAGTATATAATTACGTTTTAGCAGACAGTACATTTATTGATAAAAAATGGTGCTATAATATTGTATACTATCCAAGAAGAAAAAACGAGCTGACTTTTAAAGGTGATTTTTGGGTAAACGATTCTACTTATGCCATAAAGAGCATAAATATGGAAGCGAGTAAAAGCGCAAATATCAACTGGGTTCGAGATATTTATATTGAACAAGAATTTGATGTACTAAACGATTCGGTTTTTTTATTAAAACGAGATCATATGATGACGGATTTTGCCTTAACCAAAAAAGAAGGTTCAAATGGTATGTACGGAAAACGAACAACTATGTTCAAAAATCATCAATTCAATAAAGAAAAAGACGATAAATTTTACCGGGAAGAAGTCAATACTTTTAATAAAGAAGCGTTTACCAAAACTGAGGAATATTGGGAAGAAAATCGATTTGAAACTCTAAATTCTAATGAAAAAGGAATTTATGAAATGCTCGATACCTTAAAAACAGTCCCTAAAATTAAACGATTTTACAATTTAGTATCTATTTTAGGAAGTGGCTACATTCAAGTTGGAAAATTTGACATCGGACCTATTTTCTCTACTTTCGGATACAATGACGTTGAAGGGCAACGTATTAGATTAGGAGGAAGAACGTACTTCGGACCTAATGACTCTTGGCGTATTCAGGGATACACTGCTTATGGTTTTAAAGACCAAAAAATAAAATACGGAATCAATGCTCGAGTAATGTTGGATAAGAAAAATCGCTTTATCGCCTCTTTTGGAAACCGAAGAGATGTTGAACAAATTGGCGTAAGCTTAACCACTTCTAATGATGTATTGGGTAGAAGTTTTGCTTCTTCTTCTTTTTTCTCAAGTGGTATAAACAATAAATTAACCAATGTAAATTTAACCAATTTAGGTTTCGAAATAGAACCCGTTAAAAATCTGGTTTTCGAAAGTAGTTTTTCATACAGAACCTTATCATCTGCCTCTCCAGAATTTAAGTTGGACTATTTTATAGATGACACTTTTAGTAAAACAGCTAACAAAATAACTCAATCTGAAGTCAATTTCTTAATCAACTATACGCCAAATAGAAAAATGATTGGCTATGGGGTGGATCGAATGGAAGTAGATTTAAATTATCCAAGAATTTTTGTGAGCTATTCTCAAGGATTAAAAGGAGTTTTAAATAGCGATTTTAATTATTCTAAATTACAGCTTTTTTATCGTCAACCATTATTAATTGGTGGATTTGGACGATTATTCACTACTTTAGAAGTAGGGAAAACTTTCGGAACAGTTCCTTTATCTTTAATGGGAATTATTCCTGGTAATCAGTCGTTTTTTATTATTGATAATACCTATAACTTATTAAACTATTACGATTTTGTAGCCGACCAATATACCTCGCTTCATTTGGAACATAATTTTAATGGAAAATTATTTTCAAGAGTGCCTTTACTTAGAAAACTAAATTGGCGAGAAATCATTGGCGTAAAAGCCGTTTACGGTTCAGTTTCAAACGAAAACAAAGCGCTTAATGCCTCTGGGCAAATTTATCAAGCACCAGTAGATGGGTATTACGAATATTCTGCAGGAATAGGTAATATTTTTAAAGTTATGCGAGTGGATGCCTCTTGGCGTGGAAGTTATTTTGATATTCCTGAAGCTCGAAAATTCACAATCCGAGTAGGTTTTGGATTTTATTTTTAAGAGATTATCATTCTTGTTATTTTAAAAAAATTAATTTTTCATAATTTTTTTAATGTTTTTTTATGGTAAATGTATTTTTACTATTATAAAATCTATAATTTAAGAAATCGAATACGTGCTAAACCCTAAGCTATAACTTTTTTCTACCTTTGCAGTCGATAAATAAATACAAAAATGACAGCAGATAAAGTAACAACATTTGATGTTTTGGTAGAAATCCCAAGAGGAAGTCGAAACAAATATGAATATGATTTTGATTTAAAAAGAATGCGTTTTGACAGAATGCTATTTTCTTCAATGATGTATCCAGCAGATTACGGATTTATCCCTGAAACGTTAGCATTAGACGGTGATCCTCTGGATGTATTAGTTTTAGTAACCAAGCCAACATTTCCAGGATGTGTTATCGAAGTAAAACCTATTGGAGTATTTCATATGGCAGATGACAAAGGTCCAGATGAAAAAGTAATTTGTGTGCCGGTTTCAGACCCAATTTGGAATTCATTAAACGACTTAAGTGACGTAAATCCGCACTTAGTAAAAGAAATTGAACACTTTTTTCAAGTTTATAAAGATTTAGAAAATAAAAATGTAGATGTAGAAGGTTGGGGAGATGTAAATGAAGCCCGTGCCATCATTAATGAATGCACAGAACGATTTGAAGCAATTGAAAACAAACCAGAAGGTTTATTCAGTATAAAATAAAAAAAATTTAACAATTTTTATTAAAAAAGGCAATTATGATTAGAATAATTGCCTTTTTTGTGTATTTTTGCTCGATTAAATTAAAATTAACTATTTACAAAAAACTATGAATAATTTTATGATTTACTTGCCAATTATTATGGCAATTATTGGTTTGCTTTTTATGGCAATGAAACGTGCATGGGTATTAAAACAAGATGCCGGTGACGGTAAAATGAAAGAAATTTCAGATTACATCTATGAAGGAGCATTGGCTTTTCTTAAAGCCGAATATAGATTATTGACTTTCTTCGTTATTGGTGCAAGTGCAGTTTTAGCGGGGATTTCATTTATAGTTCCTACAACACATATATTAATAGTAGTAGCATTTATTTTCGGAGCTTTCTTTTCAGCATTAGCTGGAAATATGGGTATGAAAATTGCTACAAAAACAAATGTTAGAACTACGCAAGCAGCTCGTACAAGTTTACCACAAGCATTGAAAGTGTCTTTCGGTGGTGGAACTGTAATGGGATTAGGTGTTGCTGGTTTAGCAGTATTAGGATTAACCGCTTTCTTTATTCTTTTCTTCCAATTTTTTATGGGAGGAGTTTGGGGTGTTGACGGAACAGATAAAATGACAATTGTTCTGGAAACATTAGCAGGATTCTCTTTAGGTGCTGAATCTATTGCATTATTTGCACGTGTTGGTGGTGGTATTTATACCAAAGCTGCTGACGTTGGTGCGGATTTAGTTGGAAAAGTAGAAGCAGGAATTCCAGAAGATGACCCAAGAAACCCAGCAACTATTGCTGATAATGTGGGTGATAACGTAGGTGACGTAGCTGGTATGGGTGCCGATTTATTTGGTTCTTATGTAGCAACGGTTTTAGCGGCTATGGTTTTAGGAAATTATGTAATTAAAGATATGGGTGGTAAAATCGAAGACGCTTTTGGCGGAATCGGACCTATTTTATTACCAATGGCAATTGCTGGTTTTGGAATTTTATTTTCTATCATCGGAACAATGTTAGTGAAAATTTCAAGCGATGACGCTAAAGAAGCACAAGTACAAAAAGCATTAAATATCGGAAACTGGGTTTCTATCCTTTTAACGTTAGTTGCTTGTTTCTTTTTAGTTGATTATATGTTACCAACCACAATGAAAATGGAATTCTATGGAGAAGGATTGAAAGATATTTCTTCAATGCGTGTTTTCTATGCTACAATTGTAGGATTAGTAGTTGGTGGTGCTATTTCATCAGTAACTGAATATTATACAGGATTAGGAACAAAACCAGTATTAGCTATTGTTCAAAAATCATCAACAGGAGCAGGAACTAACGTAATTGCAGGTTTAGCTACTGGTATGATTTCAACTTTCCCAACTGTGATTTTATTTGCTGCAGCAATTTGGGCTTCGTATGCTTTTGCAGGATTTTATGGTGTGGCTTTAGCTGCTTCTGCAATGATGGCTACAACAGCTATGCAATTAGCAATTGATGCTTTCGGACCTATTTCTGATAACGCAGGTGGTATTGCTGAAATGAGTGAATTACCAAAAGAAGTTCGTACTCGTACCGATATTTTAGATTCAGTCGGTAACACAACTGCTGCAACAGGAAAAGGATTCGCAATCGCTTCTGCAGCGTTAACATCGTTAGCTTTATTTGCTGCCTATGTAACGTTTACAGGAATTGACGGTATTAATATTTTCAAAGCACCAGTATTAGCTATGTTATTTATTGGAGGAATGATTCCTGTAGTATTCTCTGCATTAGCAATGAATTCTGTAGGAAAAGCAGCAATGGATATGGTGTATGAAGTACGTCGTCAGTTCAAAGAAATTCCAGGAATTATGGAAGGAACAGGTAAACCAGAATATGGTAAATGTGTTGAAATTTCAACTAAAGCCGCTTTACGCGAAATGATGTTACCAGGAATTTTAACGATTGGTTTTCCAATTGCAATTGTGCTTTTAGGAAAATTAGTATACCCAGATGATAATCAATTAATCGCTGAAATGTTAGGTGGTTATATGGCTGGAGTTACCGTTTCAGGTGTACTTTGGGCAGTATTCCAAAACAACGCAGGTGGTGCTTGGGATAATGCTAAAAAATCTTTCGAAGCTGGAGTTGAAATCAATGGAGAAATGACATATAAAGGTTCAGATGCTCATAAAGCAGCAGTAACTGGAGATACTGTTGGAGATCCATTTAAAGATACTTCTGGTCCTTCAATGAACATCTTAATTAAATTAACGTGTTTAATTGGATTGGTAATCGCACCTATTTTAGGTGGTCATTCTGAAGGAACAAAAAAAGAAATGAAATACACAATTATCAAAATGAATGGTGATAGTATTTCAGAAATGGGTAAATGCGATATGACAAAATGCGCAACTATGACTAAAGATGAATGTGCAAAAATGTGTGATTCTTTAGGTTGTTCTGCAGAAGAGAAAGAAATGTGTATGTCTCATTACGATGCTAATGGTAAATTCATTGGAAAAGAAGGAGAAAAATCTTGCTGTTCTAAAGACGCTGATAAAAACGTTAAAGTAGAAATTACAAATAATAATGGAAAAGCAAAAGCAACAGTTACAACTTCTATTAACAAGAGTGTAAACGTTCAAACTTTTGAAGGATCGTTAGAAGATGTTAAGGCTAAAGTTGAAGCTTTGAAATAAAAGATTCTTTATAAAATAGAAAACCGCACAGCAATGTGCGGTTTTTTTTATGCATTTATTTTGTATATTTATCCTGTACATAAATATTTACTTATGAAAACCACCTATACATTTCTATTATTTTTATTAATCTCGTTGAGTTTTTCTCAAAACAATATTGCAATTATACCAAAACCACAAAACACTTTAGCAGGAAAAGGTAGTTTTTACATTACTACAAAAACGTATATTCAAGCCGATGAAAATTCATTTGAAGCTAATTATTTAAAAGAAGCAATACAAATTCAAACAGGATTACATCTAAAAATAACTTCAAAAAATAATTCTAAAAACATCCATTTGGTTTTACTAGAACCTAAAATTGCAAATTTCAACAAAGAGCAATATAAAATAGTTGTATCTGATTCAGAAATAGTTATTTCAGCCCTAACTAATCAAGGACTTTTTTATGGTATTCAAACATTATTGCAAATGGTTCCGTTCGAGAATAAAAACGAAATTGAGATCCCTTGTATAAAAATATCAGATGCCCCAAAATACGCTTGGCGTGGTATGCATCTTGATGTTTGCAGACACTACTTCCCTATTACCTTCATCAAAAAATACATTGATTATTTAGCGCATTATAAAATGAATACTTTTCATTGGCACTTAACCGAAGATCAAGGTTGGCGTATTGAAATCAAAAAATATCCAAAATTAACTGAGGTTGGAGCGTGGCGAAATGGTTCAATGATTGGACGTTATGACGACCAAAAATTTGATGACATAAAATATGGTGGTTTTTACACCCAAGAAGAGATTAAAGAAGTAGTCGCTTATGCATCACAACGACACATAACAATTATTCCTGAAATCGAAATGCCAGGACATTCACTTGCTGCGTTAGCTGCTTATCCAGAATTATCTTGTACGGGCGATCCATTTGAAGTAGGGAAAAAATGGGGCGTTTTCGATGATGTATATTGCCCTAAAGAAGAAACTTTTACGTTTTTAGAAAATGTGCTGTCCGAAGTACTGGCTTTATTTCCTTCTGAATACATTCATATTGGTGGTGATGAATGCCCAAAAACTCGATGGAAAAGTTGTGCAAATTGCCAAAAAATTATAAAAGAAAAAGGATTAAAAGATGAACACGAATTACAAAGTTATTTTATCCAACGTATCGAAAAATTTGTAAATAGTAAAGGTCGAAAAATTATTGGTTGGGATGAAATTCTAGAAGGCGGATTAGCTCCAAACGCTGCTGTTATGAGTTGGCGCGGAACTGAAGGCGGAATTGCAGCAGCCAAGCAAAAACATTATGTAGTAATGACTCCCGGTTCTCACTGTTATTTTGATCATTACCAAGGAAAACCCGAAAACGAACCTTTAGCCATTGGTGGATTTACTTCTTTAGAAAAAGTATATAATTTTAATCCAATGCCGAAAGAACTTGATTTAGAAGAACAAAAATATATTTTAGGCGCGCAAGCCAATGTTTGGACAGAATACATTCTTACTCCAGAACAGGTTGAATATATGATTATGCCAAGAATGTCTGCGTTGGCTGAAGTTTTATGGGGAACCGCAAATCCTGAAAATTTTATTGATTTTAAAACCCGTTTGCAAGCACAAGAAATTTGGCTTAGAAACAACAATATCAATTATAGAAAAACCTCATTTACAGAATAAATAGGATGACAAATAGAAGAAATTTTTTAAAGAAAACCGCTCTAGCCACTGCAGGTTTGGCGCTTACAAGTTTCAAAAATACGACTGAAACTGTTGAAAATAAAGTGGCGTTAAATACGGTTCAAAAACCAATAGTGCTTTCCACTTGGCGATTCGGAATTGAAGCCAATGCCGCCGCTTGGGAAATTATAAGCAAAAATGGCAGGGCTTTAGATGCCGTAGAAGCTGGCGTGAAAATTCCAGAAGGCGATCCAAATGAACGCAGCGTAGGCTATGGTGGCCGACCTGATAGAGACGGTAAAGTAACACTTGATGCTTGTATTATGGACGAATTATCGAATATTGGTTCGGTAGCCTGTTTGGAACACATCAAACATCCTATTTCTGTCGCCAGAGCAGTGATGGAAAAAACACCACACGTGATGTTGGTCGGAAAAGGAGCGTTACAATTTGCACTTTCACAAGGATTTAAAAAAGAAAATTTATTAGTTGAAGACTCCGAAAAAGAATGGAAAGATTGGTTAAAAACCAGCCAATACAAACCCATTGCGAATATCGAAAACCACGACACCATCGGAATGATTGCTTTAGATGCAAATGGAAATTTATCAGGTGCGTGTACAACCAGCGGTATGGCGTTTAAAATGCACGGTCGTGTGGGTGATTCCCCAATTATTGGTGCGGGATTATATGTAGATAATGAAATAGGCGCTGCAACTGCAACAGGGCACGGCGAGGAAGTCATTCGGATTACAGGATGCCATTTGGTAGTTGAATTAATGCGACAAGGCTTGTCTCCTCAAAAAGCTTGTGAAGAAGCGGTAATGCGAATTGTAAAACTAACTAAAAATCGAGGTAAAGAATTAAAAGACATTCAAGTTGGATTTATTGCTTTGAATAAAAAAGGAGAATATGGTTCCTATTGTATACAAGGTGGTTTCAATTATGCCGTTTATGACGCAACTGGAAATAGATTAATAGATGCTAATTACTTTTTGAAATAATTTTTCGCCATAGATTAAAGGATTTTAAGGATTATTTAATCCGTGAGAATTTGTGTAATCCGTGGCAAATATTCATAATTTATGTTCCAAAATAAAAAAATAGAAATCGCTTGTTTTAATCTCGAATCAGCACTAATAGCTCAAAAAGCAGGTGCGGATAGAGTCGAATTATGTGCTAATATTTCAGTTGGAGGAACTACGCCGTCAATCGAAATTATTCAACAAGGTCGAAAAAATCTAACTATTGATTTATATGTTATGATTCGTCCAAGAGGCGGGAATTTTGTTTACTCTGAAGCAGAATTGGATCAAATGAAATCGGACATCGAAAACATCAAACAACTTGGCGTTAACGGATTTGTTTTTGGAATTTTAAATGAAGATAAAACAATTAATATCGAACAAAATAAAGCTTTAGTTGAATTGGCAAAACCATTTCCTTGTTCTTATCATCGTGCTTTTGATGCTGTTTCTAATTATAAACAAGCTTTGGAAGATGTTATTGCTTGCGGATTTTCAACCTTACTAACTTCAGGCACATTTTCTAATGTTACGGAAGGAAAAGAAGTCTTGAAAAAATTAGTTGGACAAGCAAAAAATCGCCTCGAAATTATGCCAGGTGGTGGCTTGCGTTCAACCAATATTTCAGAATTGAATCAAATCGTCAATGCAAATTGGTATCATTCATCCGCTATTACCGATGGAGGTGAAATCGCGAATCCAGAGGAAATTATTCTATTAAAGAACAAACTCAAATCTTAAATGAACTTTTATGCCTTACATGTTTAAAATATTAAATTCAAAAATTGTTTATTAAAAGAGATTCCTAACGGAATGACAAGTTTGGGGTAAAAAAAACTTTTATGAACTTCTTTAATTTGCCGCTTTTATTATCAAAACTTATATGACTTATATGTTTAAAAAAATATTCTTGTTTTTGATTATAGTTTGCTGTTCGGTTTCAGCACAGACTTCTTATCGGAATTTATCATCAGAAAATTGGTTATTCAACAAACAAGGTGAAACTATAAAACACATAGCTACCATTCCCGGAACCGTTCACACCGATTTATATGAAAACCAATTAATTCCTGATCCATTTTACGGGGCCAATGAAAGACAATTACAATGGATTGAAAATGAAAATTGGGAATATGAATCCACATTTTCCTTATCTGAAAAAGAAATTTCCAATGAAAATATCGAATTAGAATTTGATGGTTTAGACACCTATGCTACTATTTATATAAATGGGAAAATGGTTTTAGAAGCGGATAATATGTTTCGAAAATGGATAATTTCAGCGAAAAACCATCTTAAAAAAGGAAAAAATCATCTAAAAATTGTATTTCTATCAGCCGTTCAAAAAGGAAAAGTAGAAGCTTCAAAATTACCTTATACCTTACCCGAAAAAGAACGTGTTTTTGTAAGAAAAGCACAATATCAGTTTGGTTGGGATTGGGGTCCACGATTTGTAACAGCAGGAATTTGGAAAAAAGTGCATTTGAAATTTTGGAATTCGGCGAAAATTGAAAGTGTAAATTACGATCAAAAAGTGTTGAATGAATCAGTTGCTGATTTGGATTTCATATTTACCATTAATGCCGAAAAATCAGGAATGTACCAAATCAAATTAGGTCAAAAATTATTTCCTTTTGAATTAAAAAAAGGACAAAATCAGGTTAAAATCCCTTTATCGATTCCTAATCCTATTTTATGGTGGAGTAATGGTTTGGGTGTTCCGCATCAATACGTTTTTCATTTTTCATTGGAACAAAGTCGAAAAATCATAGATAACAAAGAACTAAAAATAGGTCTTCGAACCATTGAATTAATTCAAGATAAAGATGAATTTGGAACAAGCTTTTATTTCAAATTAAACGGCAAACCAGTTTTTATGAAAGGGGCAAATTATATTCCGCCAGATAGTTTTATTCCAAAACAAACGCTATCAAGTTATCACGAGACAATTCAAAACGCCAGAAAAGCAAATATGAATATGCTTCGCGTTTGGGGTGGTGGCGTATATGCCGATGACGAATTTTACAATGCTTGTGATGCTAATGGAATTTTAGTTTGGCAAGATTTTATGTTTGCTTGCGCGATGTATCCAGGTGATGAAAAATTTTTAGAAAACATAAAACAAGAAGTAATTGATAACGTAAATCGTCTTCAAAATCATCCAAGTATTGCGCTTTGGTGTGGCAATAACGAAAACGACGAAGGTTGGAACAATTGGGGTTGGCAAAAACAATTTAATTATTCAAAAGCAGATTCGACTCAAATTTGGAACGATTATAAAAAAGTATTTCAAGAACTCATTCCTCAAACATTAGATAGTATTTTATCCAAAGAAAAAAATCTGTATTGGCCTTCTTCTCCCTCTATTGGTTGGGGTAGAAAAGAAAGTTTAACTCAAGGCGATTCGCATTATTGGGGCGTTTGGTGGGGCAAAGAACCGTTTGAAATGTATAAGAAAAAAGTAGGCCGATTTATGAGTGAATATGGCTTTCAAGGTATGCCAAATTTAGAAACGTTGCAAAAAGTAATTGCTAAAGAAGATTTTAATTTTACTTCAGAAGCGTTTAAAAATCATCAAAAACATCCTACTGGTTTTGAAACTATTACAGAATATATGACCCGAGATTTTCCTGTGCCAACTTCTATGGAAAAATACAATTATGTCTCGCAATTACTGCAAGCTTATGGAATGAAAATCGCAATTGAAGCGCACCGATTAGCGAAACCATATTGTATGGGATCTTTATATTGGCAATTAAACGATTGTTGGCCTGTAACTTCTTGGAGTACTTTAGATTATTACGGCAATTGGAAAGCGGCGCATTACCAAGTCAAAGAAAGTTTTGCTCCGATACTTTTAGCAGTAACAGAAAATGCGGATGGATATTCAATTATTGGAAGTAACGATAATTTGGAAGTAAAAGAAGTATTGGTAACCGCTAAGTTACTTGATTTTTCTGGAAATGAACTTTGGACTGCTTCAAAGGAATGTGTTTTGAACGTTGAAAGAAATACAACTTGTATGCAGATTTTGAATACAGAATTGCCAAAATTTGTAAAAGAAAAAACAGTTTTGCAGATTGAATTTACTAGCAATCAGAAAAAAACTGTTGCGCATCATTACTTTGTAAAACCAAAAGAGTTACAACTAGAACAACCAACCATTGAAGTGAAAATTGTGGGTGAAACACTTATCGAGCTTAAAACAAATACACTTGCAAAAAACGTGTACTTACAAGCAAAAGATACTTTTTTTGAAGAAAATTATTTTGATTTAATTCCTGGAATCCCAAAGATAATTAAGACCGAAAAACCAACTCAAGAAACTAAGGTATTGTCTTTATTTGATGTTATGAATGAATAAATCATAAAAAAAACACCTCAATTGAGGCGTTTAAATTTTTAAAATAAACCGTTTATTTCGGCATCTATTCTATTTATGATGTTTCCTAAATCTTCAGGATTGTTTACAAAATCTATATCATCCACATCTATAATTAATAATTTTCCTTTTGTGTATGTAGTAACCCAAGCTTCGTAACGCTCATTCAATCTGCTTAAATAATCGATTGAAATTGAATTTTCATAATCCCTTCCGCGTTTATGAATTTGCCCTACCAAATTTGGAATTGAACTTCTTAAATAAATAAGTAAATCTGGCGCTCCCACTAAACCTTCCATCAAATCAAAAAGTAATTTATAATTGGTATAATCTCTATTAGACATTAAACCCATTGCGTGTAAATTGGGTGCGAAAATAAAAGCATCTTCATAAATGGTTCTATCTTGTATGGTTTTTTTACCTGATTTTCTTATCTCTAAAATTTGTCTGAAACGACTATTTAAAAAATAAATTTGCAGATTAAAACTCCAACGCTCCATTGAATGATAAAAATCATCCAAATACGGATTGTCATCTACATCTTCAAAATGCGGTTCCCATTTAAAATGTTTGGATAACAACTTTGTTAATGTAGTTTTTCCAGCGCCAATATTTCCTGCAATAGCTATATGCATATGTTATTTTTTTATTTGAAAAGTACTTAATTGATAGTTTGTAAAAATAGAAAAAAATCCATCTGTATAACAAAAATTTTCAATCAATTTTTCATTAATATTAATTCTTGTTGATAACTGATTTTCAAAGGTATAATAATATATTTTATCTTCAAAAAGATAAAACAAATCGGTTTGACTTAAAAAGAATACTTTTTCAAAAGGCATTATTTTACCCAAACTTTTTATTTTTCCAAATTTAGAAATCGAAAAGGCATTGTTTTCATTATCAATCCAATACAAATAATTATAATCCGATTGCGAACACTTAATGTTTTTAATTGGGTTAGATAAAAATTTAAATATTTTAGAATTTAAATTGTACAAACCTATTTGCTGACTTAAACTGTCATAAAACCACAATTCATTTTGAGAAGCAGGCTTCAAAAACTCGCAATTAATTTCCGAAAAAATAGCAGTCTTAATTTCGTTAAGCTGGGCATCTAACAAAACAAAAGCATTATTTTCTTTATAAAAAACAAGTGTTTGTAACATATTAAACGTTTCTACACTTGAAATTTTTCCAAAGTTATTATTTGCGTAGTTTAACGTATCGGATTTACTAACTTTATATAATGTATTACTCTTTGAAAAAAAATGTTTACCTGAAAGGTCATTTCCCCAAAACACTTCATAATTAAATAGCTTTGATTCTATCTTAACTGACTCAATATTTTGAGCTGAAGAATAAAAAGTGATAAATAAAAAAAATAGTAAAATTCGCATATAATGAATATTAACACAAAAATAACAAATTATAATGTAACTAATAGCTATTTTTAGAGTCTAATAGTGAATAAAATTAACTAAAATATGAAAAAAATATTTTTAGCCGTATTGAGTTTAACAACTTTTATGGCCACTGCACAAAAAGATTTCCAAGGAATGGCGGTTTACGAATCTAAAACATCAACATCAGAATTTGCAAAAAACTTTGATGGAAACAAAGATATGACGCCAGAAATGAAAAATCAAATTATGGAAAGAATGAAAAAAATGTTTGAAAAAACATTCGTTCTTAATTTCGATAAATCGGCCTCGATATATAAAGAAGAAGAAAAACTTGATGCACCTGGACAAGGAGGTGGCGGAAGAATGATGGCGTCTTTTATGGGCGGTGGCGGAACGTATTTTAAAAACGTTAAAGAAAAACAATACACGGTTGATAAAGAAGTGTTTGGAAAAGAATTTTTAATTAAAGATTCCTTACCGAATTTAAAATGGGTACTAAGTGACGAATCTAAAAAAATTGGCGATTATACTTGTTTTAAAGCAACAGCAGTAAAAGAAGCTAGTAAAACGGATTTTAGAAATTTTAGAAGAAAAAAAGAAGAACCAAAAAAAGATACTGAAGAAGGCAAAACAGATGAAAAGGCTACCGAAGAGAAAAAAGAAGAAAAGAAAACCAACTTTTTTGCCGAAATAGATATGCCTAAAGAAGTTACTGTTACTGCTTGGTATTGTCCAGAAATTCCAGTAAACCAAGGTCCAGATGAATATTGGGGCTTACCTGGTTTAATTATGGAAGTTAACGATGGAAAAACGGTAATTATGTGTTCAAAATTAGTACTGAATGTAAAAGAAAAAATCGAAATTAAAGCACCAACTGGTGGTGATAAAGTCACTCAAAAAGAATACGACGATATTATGATTAAAAAAATGAAAGAAATGAGTGAAATGGGCGGCGGACCTGGATCAAGAGGTGGTATGCAAATGAGATTTTCTAGATAAAATAGTAACTTAAATTAAACCCCAAATACTATGAAAAATATATCTAAATTCTGTTTACTACTTTTCTCTGCAACCCTTTTTGGGCAAGATTTTTATGGAAAAGTAGAATATCAAACCATTCAAAATAAATCTAAAAAAGAAGCTGTTTCTATTTCAAAAGAATCTGAAAAAGATGCGGCGGAAGATGCTATAGCTGGGATAGATAAAGAAGCATTTGAAGAAGCTATGAAAAAAGCATTTCAAAAAAACTACCTGTTAACATTCAATAAAAATGAAGCGCTTTTTGAAGAAGTTGTAGCATTAGAAAAACCAAAACCAGGACAAGGCGGTGTGTCTTTTTCTGTTAGTGTTAGTATGTCTGGTGATGGAGATAAATATATGAATACAAAAGATAAAATTTCATACACTGAAGAAGATATTTTTGGTGATGAATTTGTGATAAAAGATTCGTTACCAAAAATTGCTTGGGAAATTTCTAACGAAACAAAAATAATTGGTGATTATAACTGCGTAAAAGCAACTTATACTGAACCCGTTTCTAAAAATGATTTAGAAGCATACGAACGTTATCAAGAAAAAACAAAGAACGGAAAATCTTCATTATTTGAAATGAAAAAACCAGAACCAAAGACTATTACAGCTTGGTACACCAGTGAAATACCTGTTAGTTTTGGTCCAAATGGCGTATGGGGTTTGCCTGGATTAATTTTACAACTTGAAAATGAAAATTATATTTACTTTTGCACGAAAGTAAGCTTAAAAAACAACGAAAAAGTTAAAATAAAAATTCCGAATTCTGGTAAAGTCATTTCCAAAAAAGAATATGAAAAATACGAGAAAAAAATGCAAAAACAAATGGAAGACAATGGCGGCACAATTATGTTTCGTGAAACAAAAAACTAACAAACAAACCTAAATGAAAAAAATAATTTTAGTACTAAGCTTGTTTCTTACTGGAATGAGTTATGCGCAATCTGTAAAGGTTTCCGGAATATTAAAAGATAGCGATAATTTGGTTATAGAAACCGCCAATGTAATGGCTATTAACCAAGTTACAAAAGCGATGGATGCGTACAACATCACCAGTGAAAAAGGGGAATTTTCATTAAACTTAAAAGCCAATACAGAATATATTATTAAAGCCGGTTATATAGGTTATGCGCCTTTTGAACAAAAAATTACGACTACAAAAGAAAACCAAACTTTTAATATTGTCTTATCAAGTTCAAATACCATTGAAACCGTTGAGATTGTTCGAGAAATGCCTGTAAGAATTAGCGGTGACACTATTATTTATAATTCTGATTCGTTTACCAACGGAACCGAAAAGAAGTTAGAAGATGTACTTAAAAAACTACCTGGCGTATCTGTTAACAAAGACGGTGAAATTTCTGTAGAAGGAAAAACAGCACAAAAATTAATGGTTAATGGAAAAGATTTTTTTGATGGCGATACGAAATTAGGAGTTAAAAATATACCTGCAGATGCCATTGACAAAGTACAAGTTTTAAGAAATTATAATGAAGTTTCTAATTTGAAAGGATTGGAAAATAATGAAGAAAACATTGCTATTAATATTAAATTAAAACAAGGTAAAACCAACTTTTGGTTTGGTGATGTCCTTGCTGGAGAAGGCATTATAGACTCGAAAAACAGAAGTATCGTTAATCCAAAATTATTTTATTATAGTCCAAAATACAGCGTTAATTTAATAGGGAATTTAAATAATATTGGAGAGTTACCGCTTACCACGCAGGACTATTTTAAATTTACAGGTGGATTTAGAAATATGATGCGAAAAGGGGGTTCTAGTTTTAATGTTTCTTCAAACGATTTGGGAATTGGGGGATTGAGAAACAATCGTGCAAAAAATATTGATACGAAATTTGGCGCGGCGAACTTTTCCTATAACCCATCGAAAGTATGGACAATTAGTGGATTTGGTATTTACTCGTACAACAAAACCGATTTACAAACCGATAATGTTTACAATCGTGTAGATAGATTGCCAAATGGATCAACCGTAAATATTACAGAAACACGTCAAGACATTTCTAGACAGAGAAACAATTTAGGATTGTTTAAATTAAGTAGTAGCTATGTGCCTTCTACTAAAATGCACCTGGATTACGATGCATTACTAAAAACATCTGATCAATTGGATAGACAAAATGTAGTATCAAGTTTACAAGGGAATATTTTAACCGAAAAAAACCAACAACCTATTTCATTAAATCAAAACTTAAACTACTATTATACACTAAATGATAAAAATGTATTTGCTTTTGAAATGCAAAATTTATTTCAACAAGAAGATCCGTTTTATAATGCCAATTTACAAATACAACCATTTATTTTGGCAGGATACAATAGTGCTCAGTCAAGAAACAGCATCAATCAAAATCGATTTATTAAAACAAATAAAACGGATGCAAAATTTGATTACTACTATATGGTAACACCAAAAAGTAACATTAACGTTACCATTGGAAACACGTATTCGTATCAAAACTTTAACTCCAATATGTTTCAAACATTAGATAATGGCACACAAAATAATTTATCTGATAGTCAAAACACCAATAAAGTAAATTATGTATTTAACGATGCTTTTGTAGGCTTACATTATAAAATGTTGGTTGGGAAATTTACTTTTAATCCAGGAGTTACTTTACATCAATTTAATACCAGTGACACCCAATTGAACAGCGTAAATAATATGAGTTTCAATAGAGTTTTACCAGATTTCTTTGCATTATGGCAAATGAAAAAATCACAAACATTATCGTACAATTTCTCATTAACTAATAATTTTACAGATGTCGTAAAATTAGCACAAGGGTATGTGTTTTCAAATTATAACAGTTTATTTAGCGGAAATAGATTCTTAGAAAATTCAATTTCACAAGTACACTCTTTGCGTTTTTTTAAATTTAGTATGTTTAATATGGAAAATATTTCTGCTAATATTACCTATTCAAAACAAACTGAAATTATTACCAATCGTGCTTTATTAACAGGTATTAATCAAGTTTCAAGTTCGGTAAACATCAATTCTAATTTTCCAAATGAGTCGCTTTCAGGAAGAATTAATTATGGAAGATCTTTTGCAAGATATTTTAAAGCAGATGGAGGCGCAAGCATCAGCAGAAGTACAAATAACAATATTCGTGTAAATCCAGATAATTCTGAGTTTATTCAAAATACAAAATCGTTTACACAAAATTATAAAATTGGGTTTTCAACAAATTTTAAAAAAATCCCTAATATAGAATTGGCATACGATTATACAGTTAACGATTTTCAAAACCAGATAAATTATGTAGATAATCCATCGGTTACATTAGAATATTTCTTTTTAGATGCCTTTTCTTTTACGTCTGAATACAATTTTTATCACAATAGAGATAAAGCGAAAACTTTTGATACTGAATATGATTTCTTAACCGCATCCTTATCATACCAAAAAAGAGATAGTAAATTTGAGTATAAAGTAAGTGCAACCAATTTATTAAACACAACAGCACTAAACGACAATAGTTTTAATGCCTTAGGTGGTTCTACAAACTTTTCGAGTTTTTATGTACAACCTCGTTTTGTAGTTTTTAGCTTAAAATATGTGTTATAATTAATACAAGTATAAAACCCAAAAACCCGATTTGTATCAAAAACAAATCGGGTTTTTTATTGAATAAAAGAATTACATCCCTGTTCGAATGGCTTCTACAGGATCTAATCTTGAAGCTGAAATAGCGGGTAAAATCCCTGAAATTAATCCAATAATTATTGACAAACTTGAGCCTAATAAAATATTAAAAGAACTCAATACAAACTCAAAATCTAGAACGTTTGTTAAAACTAAGGCAATTAACCAAACCAAAACGATTCCAATTAATCCACCAAACATTGCCAAAATAACAGCTTCAAATAAAAATTGAAACAAGATAAATCGGTTTTTTGCCCCTAATGCTTTCTGAATTCCAATTAAATTGGTGCGTTCTTTAACAGAAACAAACATAATATTTGCAATTCCGAAACCACCAACTAAAAGTGAAAAAATACTTATTCCCCAACCTGCAATATTCATTTTACCAATAATGTCATCAATAAAATTGGTAAAGCCAGACAGAATGTTTACAAAAAAACTATTAATTTCTCCCGCTCGCAAACCTCTAATACTCCTCATTTTATTAGTCAATTCCGCTTTAAACTCTTCAATATCAACTCCTGCTTTTGGTTTGATTAAAATAGCTGGTGTAAAATTTATACTGTTGTCGCCATATAATTTTCTAATATTATTTACAGGTAAAAAAACCGCAACATCATTAGAATCTCCAAAGGCATTTTGCCCCATTTTTTTTAATACGCCTATTACAGTAAAACGTTGACCATATAACCGAATTTGCTTTCCAATTGGTTCGTTACCTTTAAATAAGCCATCTGCAACTTCACTACCAATTACAATTACGGAAGTTCCTGAATTGGATTCCGCTTCATTAAATAACCTTCCTTTATCTACTTTAAACGGTTCAATTTCAAAAAATTCATTTGTAGAAGGCTTCACTCGAATAGAATTTACCGTATTGTCGTCATATTTTATACTTTGATTTTTCGTAAAAAAATTAAATGAAATTTTATCAATATCAGGCATACTTTTTTGCAAATATTGATATTCATCGTATTTTACTTGCGGAAATTGGTCGCGCTTCCATTTTTCAACTTCCGTTGGTCCAAAAGAATATTTAAATAAATAAATAGTGTTTTTATCCATTCCGTCTAAACTGTCAACAATATTTTTCTTCAATGAATCAACTGCTGCTAAAACCGCAATAATAGAAAAAATACCAACAGTAACTCCAAGTAAAGAAAGAAACGTTCGTAATTTATTACTTCTCAGTGCATTAAAAGCAAAAGCAAAACTTTCTTTAAGTAAACGAATATATAGTATCATAAAATGTATATCTTAAATATTTGTAGTCAAAAAGTACTATTTGTTACAATTTTTAAAGGAAATTTATTTGAAAATGTTACACAATTAGAGATTACAACTATTGGATTTTCTTAATCAAATTGTTACTTTTGCAGTTCAAAACAAACAACAACATAATGACTCACACAAAACAAATCAAATCGGCATTAATTTCTGTATTTGACAAAACTGGTTTAGAACCAATCATTAAAGCACTTCATCAAAATAATGTAACAATTTATTCTACAGGTGGTACCGAAGATTTTATTAAAAATTTACAAGTTCCTGTTGTAGCTGTAGAAGATGTAACTTCTTATCCTTCTATTTTAGGCGGTAGAGTAAAAACCTTACATCCAAAAATTTTTGGTGGAATTTTAAACCGTCAAGATCACGAAGGCGACGTAGCCCAAATGACAGAATTTGATATTCCTCAAATTGATTTGGTAATTGTAGATTTATATCCATTTGAAAAAACGGTTGCTTCAGGAGCAAGTGAAGCTGATAGTATCGAAAAAATTGATATCGGTGGGATATCATTAATTCGCGCTGCAGCGAAAAACTTTAAAGATACTGTGATTGTGGCATCTGTAGATGAATATGCTACTTTCTTAAATTTTTACACTGAAAATCAAGGCGCTACTTCTATTGAACAAAGAAAACATTTAGCGACAAAAGCGTTTCATACTTCATCAAACTACGATACGGCCATTTTTAATTATTTCAATACTGAAGACACGTATTTAAAAATTAGCGAAGAAAAAGGACAAATTTTACGTTATGGTGAAAACCCGCATCAAAAAGGATTTTTCTTTGGAGATTTTGATAAAATGTTTACCAAACTTCACGGAAAAGAATTGTCTTATAATAATTTATTAGATGTTGATGCTTCTGTAAATTTAATCAATGAGTTTAAACATAACGATCCAACTTTTGCTATTTTAAAACACAATAACGCGTGTGGTTTGGCTACAAGAGCTACAATGAAAGAAGCCTATTTAGATGCTTTAGCAGGTGATCCTACTTCAGCATTTGGTGGCGTACTTATTGCGAATGGAAATATTGATGTAGCAACAGCTGAAGAAATAAATAAACTATTTTGCGAAGTGGTTATCGCACCATCATACGACCAAGAAGCTATTGATATTTTAGAAGAAAAAAAGAACCGAATCATTTTAGTAATTAACGATGTGGCTTTACCAGCCAAAAACATTCGTACGTGTTTAAATGGTGTTTTAGTTCAAGACAAAGACAATATTACCGATTCAGCTGAACTATTAAAAACAGCCACAAAAACAGCTCCTACAGCAGAAGAAATTGAAGATTTATTATTCGCGTCAAAAATTTGCAAACACACTAAATCTAACACAATAGTTTTTGCTAAAAATCGTCAATTATGTGCTTCTGGAACTGGACAAACTTCAAGAGTTGATGCCTTAAATCAAGCCATTGAAAAAGCCAAAACGTTTGACTTCGATTTAACTGGTGCCGTTATGGCAAGTGATGCTTTTTTCCCATTTCCTGATTGTGTAGAAATTGCAAATAAAGCTGGAATTACAGCTATTATACAACCAGGAGGATCTATAAAAGACGAATTAAGTATTGACTACTGTAACGCAAATAATGTGGCAATGGTGATGACAGGAGTACGCCATTTTAAACACTAAAAAACGCTAAAAAATATCGCTATTTTAAAACGCATTAAAAAAATATTTTTTAATGCGTTTTTATTTTAAATAATTCCAATTTATTTTTATACTTTTGTTAGTTGAATAGATTTACACAAAATACTAAACCCTTCAATAAATATGGGATTTTTTGACTTTATGACTGAGGATATCGCAATTGACCTTGGAACCGCAAATACACTAATAATTCACAACGATAAAGTTGTTATAGACTGTCCTTCAATTGTTGCGAGAGACAGAATAACTGGAAAAATAATTGCAGTTGGTAAAGAAGCCAATATGATGCAAGGAAAAACCCACGAAAATATAAAAACAATTCGTCCACTAAAAGATGGAGTAATTGCCGATTTTGATGCGTCTGAGAAAATGCTTCAAATGTTAATTAAAAGCATTCCAGCATTAAAGAAAAAACTTTTTACACCGGCATTGCGTTTAGTAATTTGTATTCCTTCTGGAATTACAGAAGTGGAAATGCGAGCTGTAAAAGAATCTGCAGAGCGTGTTAACGGAAAAGAAGTATACTTAATTCACGAACCGATGGCAGCTGCAATTGGTATTGGAATTGATATTATGCAACCAAAAGGAAATATGATTGTCGATATCGGTGGTGGAACTACAGAAATTGCAGTAATAGCATTAGCAGGAATTGTTTGTGATAAATCTGTAAAAATTGCTGGTGACGTGTTTACGAACGACATCATTTACTATATGAGAACACAACACAATTTATTTGTAGGAGAAACTACTGCAGAAAAAATTAAAATACAAATTGGTGCTGCGATTGAAGACTTAGAAAGTCCTCCTGAAGATATGTCGGTTCAAGGACGAGATTTGTTAACTGGGAAACCAAAACAAGTTGATGTTTCTTACAGAGAAATTGCTAAAGCATTAGATAAATCTATTCAAAGAATTGAAGATGCTATTATGGAAACGTTATCTCAAACACCACCAGAATTAGCCGCAGATATTTACAACACAGGTATTTATTTAGCCGGTGGAGGTTCAATGTTAAGAGGTTTAGATAAACGAATTTCATTGAAAACAGATTTGCCTGTTTATATCGCTGAAGACCCTTTAAGAGCGGTTGTAAGAGGAACTGGAATGACACTTAAAAACTTAGCGAAGTACAAAAATATCTTAATTAAATAAGCACGTAATACATGCAGCAAATTATAATTTTTCTTATAAAAAACAGCTATAAATTGCTGTTTTTGCTGCTTTTGGGTATTTCATTAACGCTTACAATTAAATCACATTCTTTTCATAGAAGTCAGTATATTAATTCTTCTAACGCATTTTCAGGTTACACGTATAGCCAAATAAATAGCGTTAAAGAATATTTTGGACTGCAACAAAAAAATGAAGATTTAGCGAGAGAAAACGCACGGTTAAAAGAAATTTTATTCAATAAAAAAGACACAATTTTAGAAAGTAAAATTGCAGTACCGAATATTTTATCGGATTTTGTTGTGAGACAAGCAAAAGTGATAAAAAATTCTTACACCAAACAAGAAAATTTTTTAACGTTAAGTAAAGGTTCGTTTGAAGGTCTGAAAACCGATATGGCTGTGATTAGCGATAAAGGTGTGGTTGGAATTATTGAAAAAACATCAAAAAACTTTGCTACAGTAATCAGTATTCTTCATACTAAAAACCCATTAAACGGAAAAATAAAAAATTCAGATCATTTTGGTTCAATAACTTGGGATGGAAAAAATGCAGGTTATGTACAACTTATTGATGTGCCAAAATTAGCCACATTAAAAAAAGGCGATACTATTGTAACTGGGGCACAATCTGCCATATTTCCTGAAAACATTCCAATTGGAAAAATCGAACAAATTTTTGCAGAAAAAACCAGTAACAAATTTGTTATCAATGTAAGACTTTTCAACGATATGACGTCACTTGGTTATGTGTACGTTATTGAAAATAAAAAGAAAAAAGAAAAAGAAGCGCTGGAAGAAGCAACAGAAAAAGATCCAACTAAGTAATAATGAACAGTAACTTCATTTTAAATTTAATCCGTTTTATTGTTTTGCTAACAATACAAATTGTTGTGCTTGAACAAGTGAAATTAGGCGGTTGGATTAATCCTTATTTGTATGTGCTTTTTATAATTTTATATCCAATTAACTCTAATAAATCTGGTTTTTTAGCCGCAAGTTTTTGTTTGGGATTAATTATGGATTTATTTTGTGATAGCGGCGGTGTTCACGCAACTGCTTCTTTACTTTTAGCCTATTTTAGACCTTTTTTCTTAAAGTTTGCTTTCGGATTAAGTTACGAATACCAAACCATCAGAATAGCTGATAAACTATCTGTAGACCGATTTACGTTTATCATGTCTGCAATCGTTTTTCATCATTTAATACTTTTTAGTTTAGAATTATATAGAATCGATTTGTTTTTTGAAATTATCACACGTACA
>Ga0208595_1000146_pt1 | contig 27067 bp, 21 predicted proteins | sample LakMenEpi28Jun11_FD_150742 | JGI IMG/M metagenome (GOLD analysis project Ga0208595, IMG submission 150742) | Freshwater microbial communities from Lake Mendota, WI - 28JUN2011 deep hole epilimnion (SPAdes) | ecosystem: Environmental > Aquatic > Freshwater > Lake > Epilimnion/Euphotic zone ...
GCGCCCACTTCTTTGGCGTAAATCGTTTGATATCGTTCTTTATCGGAAGGGTCTAGTCCTCTTTGTTTTACAATATATTTAGGAAGTGGTGTTTCTCCAAAAGAGAATAAATAATCACGGAATGTACTACTGTCGCCATCATAAAAGAAACGTAATGTTCGGCCTCTTGATGTGGTGTTGTCAATAACTTCCGCAACTAACATATAATCCTTGCCAAAATACAATTTGTTTCCAACTCGGATTTTACGAGCCGGATCTACCAATACATCCCAAACAAATTGCTCAGAATTGAGCTCACGCAATAAAAAAACCTCAATTTTGGCTCCTGTTTTTTCTTTTGTTGCCCACATTCTCGCCGGCATTACTTTTGTATTATTAAAAAGCATCAAATCGCCATCGCCAAAATAGTCTAAAATATCTTTAAACATTTTATGTTCAATAGTACCTTTCTTACGATCTACAACCATCATTCGGCTATCGCCTCGTTCTTTTGGGGGATATTTTGCTACTAAATCTTCTGTTAAGTCAAATTCAAATTTGTTTAATTTATAAACCTCAGACATATTTTTTGAATAAATTTTAAAATCCACAAATATACAATTTTGGAATAGCTTTTGTCAAGTTATTTTGATATTAATAACGAATTCAAGCAAATTAAGCTGTGAGAGAGTAATCTAAAAAAGTTAAACTCAAATTGGGTTTAACCAAAATTATGGAAATGGATTGGACCATTTCTTATTTGTAAACACATCAGACCCAGAAAGCGTTTTCAAAAAGGCTTCAACGGCATTAACTTCTTGCGCATTTAGATTTAATTGTTGTCCAATATTATTTGGTTTTAAACGATTATCTAAATTTGTATTATTAGCTGCCGCCGCCGTTAAATTTCCATAATGACCAATAGCCGCTTGAATGGTTTTGATAACTCCTGTATGCATAAGAGGCGTTGCAATCGTTCCATTTGTTTTGGTAATATTTCTAAGTGATGGCGCTTTTGTATTTGTAAAATCCGGGCCTCCTTGGATACTTCCACCAATTCCATTACTACGGCTATTTGGATCAATATCAAACTCAGGGGCTCGATGACATCCACCACAGCCTAATCCTCCTGATGTTCGTTGGCTATTTGCATCAAAAGTTGGACGCGTAATAAATAGATTTTTACCTTGATTTTCTTGTGCGGTAAAATTAGGGAAATTGGCTAGGTCATTATTTACTTGAGCTCTACCTACATCATATTTTGCATCAAAAGATTGAATACTTCGTATAAATTGAGATAAAGCCGTTTGGATTTTTTGCTCTGAGATTTCTTCGCTTCCAAATCCTTTTTTAAATAAAATTTTGTAATAATCTACAGCACTTAGTTTTGTAATTAAATTTGCAAAATTTGGATCGCCATTGGTCCCGCTAAAGCCCATTTCAACATGATCTTTTATGGGTTGCGTGCTTTGATTTTCGAGTGATGAAGCCCGTTCATCCCAAAAGAATTTTATTTCTTCTGAAAACCTAGAGTTTATTAATCGCATACTTTGTCTGCTTGTGTTTCCAGCAACGCCTTTACTTGGTGTGGCGGTGTCGCCAAAAGCAAATTCTTGTTTATGACAAGATCCACAAGAAACACTATTGTTTACAGATAGTTTTTTATCATAAAATAAAACTCTACCTAAAGTAGCCACCGCATCATTAACTTGATTTCCATTGGTATTATCTCTTGTTATATAGGCGGGTTTTGATTGATTAGAATAGTTTTCTAATTGGGTTAGATTAATACTACCTTTAAATGTCTGATCTAAAATTGATTGATCCGAACTGCTTGAGTTTTCATTTTTATTACATGATACATAAAATAAAATGAAGAGAAGAAATATTTTAACAAATTTAGTCATAGAAATTTTATTTATAATTAAACCTTAACAAAATTATAATATTTTTTTATAATTATATTTTTTTTATTCAAAAGTATAATATTTTTTATTTTTTAGAAATGCTTATATTAGTTTTGCGGTTTTTAAGAAGATAATTTAAAGCGATATGAATATTCTTTTATTAGGTTCAGGAGGAAGAGAATCCGCATTGGCATGGAAGATAAAACAATCTAAAAAATGCGATACATTATTTATTGCGCCCGGAAATGGTGGTACGTCTCAGTTTGGAAAAAATGTTGATTTAAATCCTTTAGATTTTGAGCAAATTAAAGAATTTTCCGAAAATAATAAAATTGAAATTATTGTTTGTGGTCCAGAGTTGCCCGCAGTAAATGGTATTTGGGATTATTTTCAATCACATCCGACAATAAAAGTTGTTGCACCCTCAAAAATTGCTGCAAACCTTGAAGGTTCTAAATTCTTTGCTAAGCAATTTATGGAGAAACATCAAATTCCAACGGCATCATATATTCAAGTAGATGCTCATAATATCGAAAAAGGATTTGAATGGTTCGAAAAAAATCAACCCCCTTTTGTAATCAAAGCCGACGGTTTGGCTGAAGGTAAAGGTGTCGTTATTTCAGACTCTAAAGAAGATGCAAAAGCAACTTTAGAATCATTTATTTTAAATCAGAAATTTGGTGCGTCTAGTCAAAATGTGGTTTTAGAAGAATTTTTAGAAGGCATTGAATTCTCTATTTTTGTATATACCAATGGAAATGAATATGTGATGTTGCCAAATGCTAAAGACTACAAAAGAAGGTTCGAAGGTAATATTGGATTAAATACCGGTGGCATGGGATGTATTTCTCCAGTCCCTTTTGTAGATAAAGCCTTGTTAGAAAAGGTTAAAAATCAAATTATTGAACCAACAATTAAAGGTCTTCAAAAGGATAAAATGCCTTATTTTGGATTTATATATTTTGGTTTAATATTAACTAAAGAGGGGCCAAAAGTTATTGAATATAATTGTAGGCTGGGCGATCCCGAAACTCAGGTCATCCTTCCTCGAATTCATTCAGATATAATTGAACTTTTTGAAAGGGGTTTTGAAAATACATTAAGTCAATATCAAATTGAAATTTCGGAAGATTTTGCAACAACGGTAATTTTAGCCTCCGATGGATATCCCGAAAATTATGTAAAAGGATTTGAAATAAAAGGAATGGAAAATGTAAATGAAAGTATCGTTTTCCATGCAGGTACTAAATTAGAAAATAATTTGGTATTTACCAATGGAGGTCGAGTTATGGCAATAACCTCAATGGCAAATTCATTAAACGAGGCATTAGAAAAAAGTTATCAATCTATTAATCAAATTCATTATAAAGGAAAAGTATTTCGTAATGATATTGGCTTTGAATTTTTATAAATATGCTGATTTTTAAGCAAAAACGCAATTTTTAGTATACTTTTGCATTCTTTTTACACTAATATAGAAATCAATGTATAGCATTAAATTTGGAACGGATGGATGGAGAGCTATAATAGCTCAAGATTATACAACTGAAAATGTAGCACGTGTGGCTGCAGCTACAGCAGATTGGATTTTAGCAAAAAATAAAAATCCAAAAATAACGCTAGGCTATGATTGCCGTTTTGGAGGATCTTTGTTTGCCGAAGTGGTTATAAAAGTGATGTATCAAAAGGGTGTAAAAGTGTTGTTTAATAAAGATTTTTGCACAACGCCTATTTTGTCTTTTGCTACTCAATATTACAAAGCGGATATAGGAGTTATGATTACAGCTAGTCATAATCCGCCTTCTTATAATGGATATAAGTTGAAATCAACTTTTGGAGGACCTTCATCACCTGCTGAAATATCTGAAATTGAAGCTTTGATTCCATCAAGTTATGAAATTTCCAATGTTGAGATAGATACAATCGTTCAACAACAAAAATTAGAGTATTGTAATTTTTCGGAGTTATATGAAAAAGCAATTTATCAAAGATTTGATATTGAAAAAATGCGTCAATCGGGTTTAAATATTGCTTATGATGCCATGTTTGGTGGTGGGCAAAGTATTGTGCCCAAATTATTTCCAAATGCCCTTTTGGTGCAATGTGAGTGGAATCCAAGATTTAATAATATTGCACCAGAACCAATTCCTTCTAATTTAGAATTTTTTGCAAAACAAATAAAATCGCATGGCAAAATTGATTTTGCGTTTGCCAACGATGGTGATGCCGATCGAATTGCTTTGATGGATAAAGAGGGTAATTATATTGATGCCCATATGATCATATTGATGCTCATTTATATCTTGCATAAATACCATCAAATGCATGGGAAAGTTGTCGTTGCATTTTCGGTAAGTCCAAAAATTGCAAAAATGTGCGAAAAATATGGATTACCAATCGAAATTACGCCTATTGGATTTAAATATATTGCGGAGCGAATTATGGAAGGCAATGTGCTGGTAGGTGGAGAAGAAAGTGGAGGCATTTCAGTTGCAGGACATATTCCAGAACGAGATGGAATTTGGGATGCATTAATTATTCTTGAATATTTATCTAAGTATAATAAAACGTTAGATCAGTTAATCGAAGAAGTGAATCAAGAAGTAGGTGCTTTTGCTTATGGAAGAAATGATTTAAGATTAACCGAACATCAAAAAGTGGCCATTTTAGATTATTGTAAAACACGACAAATAAATTCCTTAGGTGGTTTGATAGTTGAAAAACTTGAAACCATAGATGGATTTAAATATCATCTCGAAGGCGAACGTGTTTTGATGATTCGAGCCAGTGGTACAGAACCATTGCTTAGAGTATATTGCCAAGCCGAAACGAAAGAAAAAGTTCAAGATATTCTTGAAAACGTTTCCAGTTTTTTAAAATCAATCAATTAAAATAATATTATGAGCCAAGAGATTTCTTTAAATGAATTAGAAATACAACGAAGAGCCAATTTACAAAAGTTAAGAGATGCCGGTATAGATCCTTATCCAGCGGATTTATTCGAAGTTAATGCCTATTCCGACGATATTTTAGCACATTATAATGACGAAGAAAAGAATTTCCAAGAGGTATCTTTAGCAGGACGAATGATGAGTGTTAGAGATATGGGAAAAGCTTGTTTTGCTGAGCTACAAGATAGTAAAGGAAGAATTCAAATATACGTAAATAGAGATGAGATTTGCCCAGGTGAAGACAAGACGTTTTATAACGCCGTATTTAAAAAATATTTAGACTTAGGCGATTTTATTGGCGTAAAAGGATATGTTTTTAAAACAAAAACAGGTCATACAAGTATTCATGTAAGTGAAATCAAAGTATTGGCAAAAACATTAAAGCCTTTACCTGTAGTAAAAGTTGATGAGGATGGAAAAGTCCATGATGCATTTAGTGATATTGAGCAGAGATATCGTATGCGTTATGTTGATTTAGTAGTCAATCCGCATGTTAAAGAAACCTTTATTTTGCGTAGTAAGATTATCCAATCGATGCGTAATTTCTTTTTAGATAAAGGGTATTTAGAGGTTGACACACCAGTTTTACAAGCAATCCCTGGAGGCGCCGCTGCAAGGCCGTTTATTACCCATCATAATGCTTTGGATATTCCGTTATATTTGAGAATTGCTAATGAATTGTATCTAAAAAGATTGATTGTTGGAGGCTTTGAAGGGGTTTTTGAATTTTCAAAAAACTTTAGAAATGAAGGCATCGATCGAACGCATAATCCAGAGTTTACCGCAATGGAAATTTATGTGTCGTACAAAGATTATAATTGGATGATGACCTTTACTGAACAAACCTTGGGTCATATTGCTCAAGAAGTTTTTGGCAAAACACAAATCCCATTTGGCGAACATCAAATCGAATTTTCGGGTCCTTATGAGCGCCTTTCGATGTATAATGCTATTTTAAAATACACAGGAATAGATATTTCAAGTATGGATGAGGAAGGTGTTCGAGACGTTTGTAAGTCCCTAAAAGTGCCTCAAGACCAAACTATGGGTCGAGGAAAATTAATCGATCAAATATTTGGTGAAAAATGTGAATCACACTTAATTCAGCCTACTTTTATTACAGATTATCCTATTGAAATGTCACCATTATGTAAAAAACATCGAAATGATCCTAATTTAACAGAACGATTTGAGCTTTTTATTAATGGTAAAGAAGTGGCAAATGCATACAGCGAGTTAAATGATCCAATTGATCAGTTAGAGCGATTCAAAGACCAATTAAAACTTTCTGAAAAAGGCGACGATGAGGCCATGCGAATTGATATGGATTTTATACGTTCACTTGAATATGGAATGCCTCCAACATCAGGTTTAGGAATTGGTATTGATCGTTTGGTTATGTTTTTTACCAACAACGCAAGTATACAAGAAGTGTTGCTTTTTCCGCAAATGAGACCCCAAAATGATTAAAAAATAGAAATTAACAATTATTAACATTTTAAAGTTGAATAATGGACCGTTTACTAATTATATGAATTTATTTTATCATTTTATTTCTTTTTTTTTATAACTTTGCATAATATTATTTTTAAGATAATAACTTTGCATGAAATCACTTTTATTAATTTTCACTTTTAGTGTTTTAAACCTAAATGAAATTTCGGCACAAGAATGTGGCGAAACAAAGTTTCGAATATTTGGAGGACCAGAGTTTTCGCATTTAATTTCTGCAGATAGTTCCACTTCAAGAGGTATGCAATTGGGCGCAGGCATAGGTGGAGAGGTGAGTCATTTCGTTGGATGCAATTTATCTTTAAATACCGGCCTTAGTTATTATTATTCTCCAACGGATTATTGGGTAGATAATGATACGTTAGTTGATTTTGCCAAACTGAGAACGCATACTTTTGAAATACCTTTAGGGATTCGTTTTAATACCAATTATAATTCCAATTCAACAGCCTATTATTTTGGATTGGCATACACAAACAATCTAGCGATTGCTTCAAGCAAAGTATATCAAACGGTTTTTATATTTCCTACCGACTATCAAAGTATTGAAAGAGAAGGTACCTATATGCTTTATAATCCAGGAGCCAAATTTGAGATTGGGCTTCAAAATAAATTTGATGGCAAAAATTCAATAACGGTAGGGTTCCATTCAAGATTTGTATACCATAACTTTTTTTCTGGGGTTCCTTCGGATAAGGTCTTAACGATGTCCATCGGCCTTCAGTTAGGGTATATTTTTTAATCCTTTTTGTTAATATTTATAACGTTCTATTGAAAAATTCAATAGAAACTATTGTTATTATCAATGAAAGATATCGAGAAAATTCTCGTATATTTGCATTCAAATTTATTCATAAATAAAAATAATTATTATGTCATTCGTAGGTAAAAAATTTCCAAACATCTCAACAACCGCAATCGACCATATGGGCGATAATTTCGAATTAAATGTTTTAGAAAAAGCAGTTAATGAAAAGAAAAAAGTCCTTTTATTTTGGTATCCTAAAGATTTCACTTTTGTGTGTCCAACGGAATTACATGCATTTCAAGAAGCTAAAGCAGAATTCGAAAAAAGAAATACAATTTTAGTAGGTGCTTCTTGCGATACTGCCGAAGTACATTTCGCTTGGTTAAATACCCCTAAAAATGCGGGAGGCATCGAAGGTGTCGAATATCCTTTGATAGCAGATGCAAACAGAAACTTATCTAGTGTTTTAGACATTCTTGACGGTGAGTATATCGAAGAAAACAATGGTACGTATTTAATGAAAGGCGATAATGTTTCTTATCGTGCTACATATTTGATTGATGAAGAAGGAACGGTAGTTCATGAAAGTATTAATCATATGCCAATTGGAAGAAACGTTCATGAATATTTAAGAATTATTGATGCCTATTCTCATGTTCAAACGCATGGAGAAGTTTGTCCTGCAAACTGGGAAAAAGGTAAAGAAGCCATGAATGCCACAAGAGATGGTGTTGCAGGATATTTGTCTAAAAACTAAAAATTTAAAAATATGTTTCTAGAACTCGAAAAAGATAATTTATCTGAAATCATTGCTCAAAATCAAAAAGTTTACGTTCAATTTTCGGCAGGTTGGTGTGGTAATTGTAAAATTATGAAACCAAAATTTAAAAAATTGGCATCTGAAAATGAACAAGCTACTTGGGTTATTGTAGATGCGGAACAATTTGCAGACTCTCGTAAATTAGCTAATGTAGACAATTTGCCAACTTTTGCGGCTTTTGAATCTGGAAATTTATTAGGTCAAATTCAAACCAATAAAGCAGAGTCTTTAATTGAATTTGTTCAAAATCATTAATTATATTTTTATATGAAACTTCCTGTTATCAAACATCTTGTAAATTTTGCCGAAACTAATGATATCGATTATCTTCACGAAACTATCGAAACGTTAGAGCATCTCATTGAGTTGGATTCTTTAAAAGATGAAGAGTTGGATGTCATTGGTGAGCTTTTATCCAATATGAGTGGCGCAATTGAAGTGCATAAAATGATAAAAGAAGGCAAGACCAAAACGGAAGCTTTAAATGGTTTTATGTCTAGAGTTCTAGGTTCAATAGACAAGTAATTTTGTATTTTAAATTTAAAATTTATAGCCATCCCAAAAGGGTGGCTATTTTTGTTTTTAAGAATTTAAACCATGTTTGAATTTAAGTTCTTATTTTTGTAGATTATTCAAATATAAGTCGAAAAATGAACGCGATTTCAAATACTAAAACTCAAGAATTCATAGATTTAGAAGATCGATATGGTGCCCATAATTACCATCCCTTACCCGTCGTTTTAGAACGCGGAAAAGGTATTTTCGTTTGGGATGTAGAAGGTAAACAATATTTTGATTTTTTATCAGCCTACTCAGCGGTTAATCAAGGACATTGCCATCCAAAAATAGTAGAAGCGCTTCATCAGCAGTCTCAGCAACTCACATTGAGCTGTCGTGCATTTTATTCGAGTAAACTAGGCGCTTTTGAAGCATTTATGTGCAATACATTTTGTTTTGATAAGTTATTACCAATGAACACCGGTGCTGAGGCCGTAGAAACAGCACTTAAGTTATGCAGAAAATGGGCATATGAGAAAAAAGGAATTTCAGAGAATGACGCCGTAATCATTTTTGCTACGGGTAATTTTCACGGTCGAACTTTATCCATCATCTCCGCAAGTACCGACCCACAAAGTCGTGGCGGTTTTGGTCCGTATATGCCAAATTTTAAGATCGTAGAATACAACAATGTAGAAGCACTAAAAGATGCTTTAAAAGATAAAAATGTAGCGGGGTTTGTGGTAGAACCGATTCAAGGTGAAGCAGGAATTATAATTCCAGACGACAATTATTTAAAAGATTGCTACAATTTATGTAAAGAACACAATGTCTTATTTATTGCCGACGAAGTTCAAACTGGTATTGCTAGAACGGGAAAAATGTTGGCGGTATATCACCATAATATTCAACCCGATATTTTAATTTTAGGAAAAGCCGTTTCGGGTGGTGTTTATCCAGTTTCATGTGTTTTGGCTAATGATGATATTATGCTTTGTATCAAACCAGGCGAACACGGAAGTACCTTTGGCGGTAATCCTTTGGCTTGTGCTGTAGCTACTGCTGCGATGCAAGTCGTGGTAGATGAAAAATTAGCGGAAAATGCTCAAAAAATGGGCGAAATGATGCGAAATGCGTTAAAGAAAATCTCAAATCCTTTGATTAAAGAAGTTCGAGGAAGAGGACTTTTAAACGCTATTGAGATAAACGATTCACCGGAAAGTGAAACGGCATGGAACTTATGTTTAACTTTTGCAAAAAATGGACTTTTAGCAAAACCTACGCATGGTAATATTATTCGATTGGCGCCACCTTTAGTAATAAATGAAAATCAAATTCTTGAAGCGGTAAAAATTATTGAAAAAAGTATTAACGAATTGACAAACTCTCTATAAATGAACGAAAAAATAATTATCTTCGATTTTGGTTCTCAATATACTCAATTAATCGCGCGTCGTGTTCGTGAGCAAAATGTATATTCTGAAATTATTCCATATTTCAAACCGATAGATATACATGATACATCTATAAAAGGTATCATTTTTTCTGGAAGCCCATTCAGTTGCTTAGATGAAAATGCTCCAAAAATTGATTATGAAAAATATTTGAATCATTTCCCAATTTTATCTATTTGTTATAGTGCGCAATATGCAATGCAACATTTAGGGGGGAAAGTTCATAAAAGTAGCGTTCGTGAATATGGAAGAGCCGCAATTTCAATTCAACCGAATTGTGATTTATTCAAAGATATTGATGCCCAAATTTCAATTTGGATGAGTCATAGTGATAGTATTCAAGAAGTTGGAAGCGATTTTGAAATCGTAGCTAAAACCGATAATCAAATTGTGGCTGCGTTTCAGTCTAAAGCTGGAATATTTCAAAAACCATTTTATGGATTACAATTTCATCCTGAAGTAACGCATTCCGAAAAAGGTTCGCAGTTGTTTCAGAATTTTATTCAAAATATTTGTAAATGTAAATGTGATTGGACACCCAATGCATTTATCGAAGAACAAGTTGCGTTATATTCAAAGTCACTTGAAAATCAAAAAGTTGTTTTGGGACTTAGCGGAGGTGTTGACTCTTCGGTGGCCGCATTTCTTTTGCATCGAGCAATTGGTAAAAATTTATTTTGTATTTTTATTGACAACGGATTACTTCGAAAAAATGAATTTACCGAAGTTCTTGAATCTTATAAAGAATGTGGATTAAATGTAATTGGTGTTGATGCCAAGTCCGAATTTTATGAAGCCCTAAATAATGTAGAAGATCCAGAAACCAAAAGAAAAGCCATAGGTAGAGTTTTTATTGAAATTTTTGAAAAAGAAGCTAAAAAGATACAAGATGTATCCTATTTAGCTCAAGGTACAATTTATCCAGATGTCATCGAGTCTATTTCGGTTCATGGGCCAAGTGTCACGATTAAATCGCATCATAACGTAGGAGGACTTCCAGATAAATTAGGTTTAAAAATTGTAGAACCTCTGCGTTCTCTTTTTAAAGATGAAGTTCGTAATGTAGGTAAAGAACTTGGTGTTCCATTAGATATTTTAAATCGCCATCCTTTTCCGGGTCCAGGTTTGGGTATTCGAATCATTGGAGCCATTACCGAATCGCAAGTGGCTATGCTTCAAGAAGCAGATGCTATTTTTACAAAACATCTAAAAGATAGTGGCTGGTATGATAAAGTATGGCAAAGTGGCGCTATTTTGCTGCCTGTTAAAAGTGTTGGTGTCATGGGAGATGAAAGAACTTATGAGCAAGTTGTCGCTTTGAGATGTGTGCATTCGGTTGACGGAATGACCGCGGACTGGGTTCATCTTCCATATGAATTATTAGCAAAAATTTCAAATGAAATTATTAATAAAGTTAAAGGTATAAATCGTGTAGTTTATGATATCAGCTCAAAACCTCCAGCTACTATTGAGTGGGAGTAAAGTAAAATTCTTTTTCACTTTACTTATTTTACTAAGCGCTAATATTTTAATCGCTCAGGACGACGACGACGATGACGAAGTCGTAACGGAGTTGTCTAAAGAACATCCGTTTAAACATCTTCAAAGTTTAGAAAAAGATAAAAAAGAAACCTATCACATTGCTTTTATTCTTCCCATTCGAAAAAAAGATGGTTCGGTAAATAAAGATGCGCTTTCTTTTTGGGAAGGCGTTCAAGTAGCATTGCCACGAATTAAAAAATTAAACTCTAAATTTAAAATTCATATCTGGGATAATTATAATAGTGATTCTATAACAAAAAGCATTATTCAAAATGATTTAATGAATTTGCCAATAGACGTTGTAGTAGCCCCTTTTTATACTAAAGAAGCATTTATAGTCAGCCAATTTTGTAAAAACAATAGAATACCCATGTTTTTGCCATTAAATCCATCGGATGCAGTGGCCAAAAATAATCCTTATGTATTCAAATTGTCTACCTCAAAAAATCGAATGTTCTTTGATATTTATAAGGAAATCGTTTCATCGCCTGAAGAAAAAAATACAAAGTTGTTTTACTTATATGATTCGAGTTCCAAAAATGAACGAAGAATGGCGCACTATCTTAATTATGCTCAAAAGAAAGACGGATCGAATCGATTAACAATTATTCCAAGTAGTCAAAGATCAGAGATTATTCCTAAAATGTCAAGCACCAATACGAATGTTTTGCTTGTTTCTCAGTATAAAGATGTTCAAGTTAATGAAATTCTGAATGCGTTAAAAGAAGAAGATAAAGTCATAAAATTATATGGAAATGCATCTTGGGTTCGAAATCCAAGAATTCTTCCAGAAAATGTTTCTTCATTCAATACGATGGTTCATAGCGAATTTTATCTTAGAAAAAATGCGCCTGAGTTTGAAGAAGTCAAAAAACAATATTATGAACTTTGTAGTGATAATGTAAATTCTGAGGTTTTTCAAGGTTATGATTTAATCAATTATATCACGCAAGTTATTGAAATGTATGGCAAAAAGTTTCCTTTAAATGTTGAAAAATATTCCTATAAAGGACTCTCTACAAACATTGAAATGAAACCACTTTACGACGATGAAGATCGTATTTTGTTTTACGAAAATGTATACAAAGATATTTTAAAAGCGTATCCAGAGGGTTGGTATCGTATAAATGATTAAAAAATGCTAACATCTGCTATTCAAGCACTTATTTTTGTTTCTCCTTCGCCGATTTCAACCGAAGAAATCTTGGAGGCTTTGCATTTACAAAATAGTTATGAATCATTAAATATTGAAATTTTAACAGAAACTTTAGCCGAAATCCAAAAACAGTTTAGTCAGGTTACCTTTGGTTTTGAATTAGAAAAGTCGGCTTTGGGTTGGAAATTTGTCACCAAAAAGGAATTTTATCCTGTAATTGCAAGTCATATCGAATCGTATCAGAAAAAAAGATTATCTAAATCGGCATTAGAGACATTGTCTATTATAGCTTTTCAGCCTGATTGCACTAAAGCCGATATTGAGCTGATTCGTGGTGTCGCGGCAGATTATGCTATTGACAAATTACTAGAGCGAGAATTAATTGAAATATCGGGTCGTAAAGAAACCATTGGTCATCCGGCAATGTATCGAACCAGCCCAAAATTTCTAGACTATTTTGGATTAAATTCAATTGACGAACTCCCTAAGCCCGAAAAAATGCAACAAGAAAATATGCTTGGAAAAGAAGGCGAGCATGATAATGCTTCTAATTAATTCGTTTATTACATCTTTTCTGGAGCTTCAATACCAAGCAACCATAAACTTTTTTCTAATATGTAATTGGTAAACCAAGTAAACGTTAATCTTTGATTTCGTAGCGCTTCATCTTCTATGTTTAAAATGCCACAATGATGATAAAAACGATTAAATGTTTTAGCAAGACCAAGAGCATATTGAGCGATTTCAGAAGGGTCATAATTTAACGCAGCCTGCTCGATGGATTTTCCAAAAAATGCTAATTGTAAAAGGAGTTCTTTTTCGGACTCTTCCAATTGATTCGTCAAAGCAATGACGTTTGGTTTTTCAAAATTAGATTTTTTTAATAATGCTTTTGTTCTTACAAAACTATATTGAATAAATGGAGCGGTGTCACCATTCAAATCCACATTTTCTTTAGCATCAAATGGAATGTTCTTTTTAGGATTTACTTTGAGCATCGAAAAACGCAAAGCGCCCAAACCTATAATGCGAGACAAATCGTCGAGATATGATTCTGAAAAATGATTCGCTTTTCCGGTTTCTATGGTTTGTTCTTTGGCTTCGTTGATAATATCGGCAATAATATCATCCGCATCGGCAGCCGTTCCTTCTCTACTTTTAAATTTGGAACCATCTTTGCTCGTAACCATGCCATAAGACAAATGATAAATGGATTTAGAAAAATCCATTTGCAGCGCTTGACATATTTCATTTAGTACTTTGAAATGATAATTTTGTTCATCCGCCACCACATAAATCATCCGATCCATTTGATAATCGCGATATCGCTCACGAATTAAGGCTAAATCTTGAGTAATATAAATCGAAGTGCCATCACCACGTTGTACAATTTTTTTATCCAAGCCTTTTTCGGTCAAATCTATAAAAGCAGCGCCTGTATCATCTGTTTGAAAAACGCCTTTTGACAGTCCTTCTTGTACAATTTCTTTACCTTTTAAATATTCTTTACTTTCGTAATATTCTTTTTCAAAATCTACTTGAAGTATATCATATGTTTTTTGTAAGCCTTCATAAACCCATCCATTCATTCGATTCCATAGCGCAACGGTTTCTTCATCGCCAGCTTCCCATTTTCGGAGCATTTCTTCATTAGCAATAGCTATTGGAGCATTTTTTTCGGCTTCTTTTGGGTTTAACCCTGTTTTAATTAATGCTTCTGTTTCCGTTTTTAACGCTTGCGCATATTTCACATAAAAATTCCCAACAAAATGATCGGATTTCATTCCAGTGCTTTCGGGCGTTGTTCCATTGCCAAAAAGTTGATATCCCATCATACTTTTGCAGATGGCGATTCCTCGGTCGTTGTAGATATTTACTTTATGCACATCGTGCCCATACATGCTTAAAATTCGAGCTGTAGAAAAACCTAAAAATAGATTTCGAATATGACCGATATGTAGCGGTTTATTGGTGTTTGGGCCACAATATTCCAAAACAATTTTTTCAGGATTTGATGTTTTTGGTGTTTCAATGATATGATTGGCCAAAAGGGTCCAAGTCTCCGAATTTAAAGATAGATTTAAAAATCCTTTAATGACGTTGAACTCCGAAATAATATTTTTATTTAATAAAAAATTTCCAATTTCTTGGCACAACGCTTCAGGATTTTGTCCTACTTTTTTAGCTAATGGGAAAACCAATAATGTTAAATCGCCTTGATGTTCTTTTTTAGTTCGTTCCAAAACCAATGAGGCTCTTTCAAACGCAGTTTGATATGTTTTTGTTGAAAAATCAATAATGGCATCGCGCAATAAATCAATAACAGCCTGCATATTCTACAATTTCTTTTAGGATGCCACAAAGGTACAAATTTTTTAGTATCTTTTTTTAAAAGCTAGAAGAAATCAAGAAATGGTCTAAAAATTGTCATTTGCATTTTTCTATTTATTTCTATACTATTTTATTTAGTTTTGAGGCAAATTACATTATGGCCAAGGTAAAAAAAGCATTTTTTTGTAAACAGTGTGGCAATGAATCGCCAAAATGGTTGGGTAAATGCCCCGGTTGTGGCGAATGGAATTCGTATATCGAAGAAATTACATCCGTAGAACCTAATATAAAAAATGCGTCACCCATAACGAATTGGACATCCAAACCCAATACGCCTGTTTTGTTAAATGAAATTGAATGGACCAATACGTCAAGACATGCCACGAATGATCTTGAATTTAATCGAGTAATGGGTGGAGGTATTGTTCCCGGTTCGATTACATTGATTGGAGGCGAGCCCGGAATTGGTAAATCCACATTATTACTTCAAATTGCCTTGATGCTTAAAGATTTAAAAGTACTTTATGTGTCGGGTGAGGAGAGTGCCGAACAAATAAAAATGCGCTCGGATCGCATCGATTTAAATCATCCAAATCTCTATATTTTTTCAGAAACCAATACACAAGCTATTTTTCAACAAATTAGCAAAATACAGCCGCAGTTATTAATCATTGATTCGATTCAAACGGTTTATAGTAATTTGATTATATCGAGTGCAGGGAGTATTTCACAAGTTAGAGAATGTGCTGCTGAATTTCAGCGTCTTGCTAAAGAAACCCAAATCCCTGTAATTTTAATTGGTCATATTAATAAAGATGGCGAATTGGCAGGCCCAAAAATATTGGAACACATCGTAGATGTGGTGCTTCAGTTTGAAGGCGATCGTAATTATACCTATCGATTGCTGCGTACGATCAAAAATCGATTTGGTTCGGCGTTAGAACTTGGAGTTTATGAAATGAAAGGTTATGGATTGCGCCCCGTTATAAATCCGTCTGAAATATTGATGAGCCAACGCGACGAAGCGTTGAGTGGCATTTCTATTGCTGCAACGCTTGAAGGACTGCGGCCTTTGATGATTGAAACGCAAGCTTTGGTGGCAAGTGCGGTTTATGGCAATCCGCAGCGAAGCACCACCGGATTTGATAATCGAAGATTAAATATGTTGCTGGCAGTCCTTGAAAAGCGTGCGGGGTTTGCTCTTGGTCAAAAAGATGTATTTTTAAATATTGCTGGAGGTATTAAAATTATGGATCCTGCTATTGATCTAGCTGTAATTAGTGCAGTAATGAGTAGTTTTGAAGATGTAGAAATTAGTAGTAAAATTGCATTTTGTGGTGAAGTGGGGCTCAGTGGCGAAATCAGAGCCATCAACCGAATCGAGCAACGCATTGCGGAAGCAGATAAACTAGGTTTTGAAAAGATATTTATTTCAAAATACAATCAAAAAGTAGATACCCGCAATTATAAAATCCAGATTGTTGAAGTAGGAAAAGTTTTGGAGGTTTTTAATAAATTATTTTAATCTGCATTTTTTGCTAAAGCGAGCCATAATTGCTCTTCGCGTATTGGGGCTTTAAAAAGTAAACGTTCTTTGGTAATAGGATGGATCATTTCTATTTGGTACGCATGCAAATCAATGCTTTGATCGGTATTGCTTCGTTTAAAACCATATTTATTGTCGCCTTTAAGAGGAAAGCCCATGTGTGAAAATTGCGCACGAATTTGATGATGCCTTCCTGTCAGTAATTCAATAGAAACTAACTGGTAATTGGTGCCTTTTGATAAAATTTCATATTTAAGCTCCGCCAATTTATAATCCTGAAAAGCGTGCTCTTTTACAAAAGATTTGTTATTTTTTTCACTTCGTTTTAAAAAATGTTTCCAATGTCCTTTTTCGGAGAGATTTCCTTTTTCTATAATAGCCCAATAGGTTTTATGAATTTCTTTTTTTTGAAACATTTCATTAACTCGAACTAAGGATTTACTTGTTTTACACAAAATAACCAATCCGCTAGTAGGGCGATCGATTCGATGTGGAATGCCTAGATAAACATTTCCAGGCTTTTGGTCTCGTTTTTTAATAAAATCTTTTGCTAAAGACTCTAAACTTTCTTGATTGGAGGCGTCGGCTTGAACTAAAATTCCTGCAGGTTTATTTACAATCATCAAATGATTGTCTTCAAATAGAATCCGATTTTGAAAATAATCCATTTTTTTATCCTTTAAACATTTTGGAGAGAATGGGTACAAAAGATTCTTTTCCATTTAAATGTGCAAATCCTAATCCTTTTTTTCTAAAAATCTTTTCAGATTCGAGGGCATTGGCCGAAATCGTTTCTTGAATTTTATGGGCTTCTTTTGAAGCATTAACCCATTCAAAAGTTTCTTTTTCTGGATTATAAAGTTGAATCAGTCCAAGATTTTCAAAATGATATTCGGCATCATCCTCAATTCGAATACCGTATATTTGATGCTTAGCTTGCACCAAAGAAAGCTCTTTTTCAAATGAATTGCTTTCTAAAAAATCGGAGAGGATAAACGCTGTAGTTCGTTTTTTTAAGGTGTTGTGTAAAAAGCGCAACGCTTCTCCAATGTCGGTTTGATTTCCTGTGGGTTCGGTTTCAAGCAATTCACGAATGATTCTTAAAATATGCAACTTTCCTTTTTTAGGCGGAATATATTTTTCGATTCGGTCAGTAAAAAATAATACCCCTACTTTATCATTGTTTTTTAAAGAACTAAAAGCTAAGGTCGCTGCAATTTCAGCTACAAAATCGCGCTTGCGTTGCATACTTCCAAAATCCATACTTGAAGAAATGTCGATCAATAACATAAATGTAAGTTCGCGCTCTTCTTCATATTCTTTGACGAAAGGTTCGCCACTTCGGCTGGTCACATTCCAATCGATATTTCGAATATCATCCCCATAGGTATACGCTCTAACTTCGCTAAAGCTCATTCCCCTGCCTTTAAATGTACTTGCATAATTACCAGAAAAGAGTTCTTTGCTTAATTTTTTAGTTTTAAATTCGATTTGGCGTACCTTTTTTAATAACTCTTGAAGTTCCATGCCCAAACATTTTTACAAAAATAATAGTATTGAATTAGTTGTTGGATTAAAAAAAGTAAAAAATAGAAAAGCCTTTTAAAAACTTTTAGAATCCTTGCCTGCAAGCATCGGTACAAACATAAATTTCCCAAAATTTTCTTCCTCTAGCGAGCCATCGTCTTTTTTTGTCAAACGAATCATATCCTGTTTACCTTTTCCATCATCTTTTGGCAAGACCATTTGTCCACCAATTTTTAATTGATCAATCAACGTTTGTGGTATTTCGGGTGCTCCACACGTAAGAAGAATTTTGTCATAGGGCGCATATCTTGGATTTCCAATAAATCCATCTTGAAAAAAGGTTCTAAAGTTTTTAAAACCTAATTTGCGTAACTTTTCCGTAGATTTTTTGTATAAAACTTCGTGACGCTCCAAACTAACCACTTCTTTTGCCAAAAGACAAAGCACCGCTGCTTGATATCCGCTTCCTGTTCCTATTTCTAAAATATGATCTTCGGGTTTAATATCTAAAATATAAGTTTGAATTGCTACGGTTAGCGGTTGAGAAATGGTTTGGTCAGCCTCAATTTCTATGGCTTCATTTTCATAAGCCAAAACTTCAAAACCTTTTGCTAAAAAAAAGTGTCTTGGGATTTGACTTATTGCATCCAAAACCTTTTCATAATTTGTGTAGACTGATTTTTTAAATTCTTTTTCTAACTCTTCGGTTAATCTTCTGCGCAATCCAATTGTAATGGAGGTGTCAAACGTTTCAAAATCCATAAATGCACTCTAAATTATTCTTTTTCCGATTTTCCCTTTTTTAAACTTTCAATAAATTCGGCCCATCGAAGCGGACTAAAAATATTTTGAATCGGTTGAACGCCTTGTTTGTAAATATTTTCTCTATTTTGATTTGCCAATCCTATTTGTTGAATGGCTTGTCCATCATAAGATACACTTTGTTGGAGTTCTTTCCATCGGGTGTATTGCAAATTTTGGTATGCTCTTACAATATCGCCTTCATTGAGTTTTAAATCAACAAACGCTTTTTTTAAGTCGTCCACATCTTTCCAAGGTACTATAATCGCTTCGGGAAGACTCATGGTATCACGAATGATGATTTGAGTTGCATAAAACTTGCGACCTTTGATATCTTTCGGAATCGTAATTCTATTTTTTCTAAATCCTACCGAACTGTACTCTAATACATCACCGCGCGCCACAACCAAGCTGTAATTTCCATCTACATTGGAGTATGCACCGGAGTTTCTTGTTAAATTCTTGACAAGAACAAAAGGAACAGGCATTAATGAATCTCTACCTGATGTTAAAATGGTTCCCGAAAATTGTATTAAAGAATCATTTTGACTATGCATTGCAAAAAAAGCAAACTGAAAGCCAATTAAAAATAAAATTTTCTTTAAATAATTCATAGTTGCCATTTTTTAATAAAAATATATATTAAAGCATCAATAGTGCTTCAACTGGATCGGAACCAATAAGCATTTTTTCCGGATTTTCAAGGTAATCTTTCACAGTTACTAAAAACCCAACGCTTTCTTTTCCATCGATAATTCGGTGGTCGTAACTCAAAGCAAGATACATCATAGGTCGGATGACCATTTGTCCATTTTCTACCATCACGCGGTCTTGAATTTTATGCATACCTAAAATAGCACTTTGTGGTGGATTGATAATTGGGGTACTCATTAATGAACCAAAAACGCCGCCGTTAGTAATTGTAAATGTGCCTCCTTCCATATCTTCCATGGTTAGATTTCCGTCTCTACCTTTTTTGGCTAATAAAGCTACCGCTTTTTCTATACCATCCATGCTCAAACTTTCGGCATTGCGAATCACAGGAACGACTAATCCTTTTGGCGTAGAAACCGCAATGGAAATATCCGCATAATTATGATAAATTAATTCACCTTTTTCTACATCAATATAAGCATTTACTTCAGGAAATTTCATTAATGCTAAGCTACAAGCTTTGGTAAAAAAGCTCATAAATCCTAAATTGATGCCGTGTATTTCTTTAAATTTATCTTTATATTTAGTTCTAATATCCATAATAGGCTGCATGTTTACTTCATTAAATGTCGTTAACATGGCCGTACTATTTTTTGCAAATACCAATCGTTCCGAAATGACTTTTCGTATTCTTGGCATCTTTTTTACTTCGTCCGTTCGGTCAAATGCATTCGGCTGTTGGATTAGATTTTGAATACTTTGTTGTAATGTAGCCGTTCCATTTTGTACTGCTAATAATGCATCTTCTTTCGTAATTCGGCCATTTTTACCCGTACCTGATATTTTATTTACATCCAATTGATTTTCCGAAACAATTTTGCGTGCCGCAGGAGAAGGTGTTCCTGTAGCATAATTGGTGTCGGCTTTTTCTTCTTTTGGATTTTCTACTGGAGTTGGAGTGGCTTCTACTTTTACTTCTGATTTTGGAGCTTCCGTTTCTGCTGGAGCAGCAGCGCTTGTGTCAATTTTTGCGATTAAGCCACCTACTGCTACATCGTCGCCTTCAGCTACTACAAGTTCTATGATACCCGCTTTTTCAGCTATCAGTTCTTGAGACGCTTTGTCGGTCTCTACTTCGCAAATCGGTTGGTCTAATTTAACATAATCGCCTGTTTTTACAAACCATGTACCTAACGTTACTTCTGTAATTGATTCTGCCACATTCGGAATAACTACCTCTAAAATCATTTTTTTGATATTAAATATTAAATAATCTTGTTTAAAATGCAAATATACCATTTTTTTTTTAATAAAATTTGTTCAACACTTAAGATGGTTCTTTTTTAAGCATTTTTTTCAAAATTCATTTCCTCTAGTATGAAGAATTTTATGTTTTTTTTTGTGCAAATTGAACAATTTGAATCGGAATCTAAAATATATTTTATTTTAACATAATTACTTGTGAATTATCATTTGTTTCTAGGTTGACAAATTAATGAAAAAAAAAATAAACTTTTTTTTTAGATATTCTATATTTGCAAACTTTATAAAATCTAATGAAATGACACTGATTCAAAAAATACAAAAACGTTCTTATATATTAGTCGCTTTGATTGCGGTTGCGCTTATATCATTTTTATTTATGGATATCGATAAAAATGCATCCATGCTAGGACAAAGCTTTTCAGATGTAGGTGAGGTTAATGGAACCTCTTTAACCTATGAAACATTTGAAGAACAATATAAAGCGGACGAAGCGCGATATATAGAAATGAAAGGTGGACAAGCGCTTTCAGAAAATGAACAAAATCAACTTAGAACCCAAATTTGGCAACGATTTTTGAATGAGCAAGTGGTAAAATCCGTAATGGAATCTGCTGGAATTATAGTTTCTACAAAAGAGATGGCCGAATTAACGATGGGCGCAAATGCCGATCAACAATTACAAATGACCCCTGCATTTCAAAATGCGCAAGGTAAATTTGACCCTTTATTAGTTTCTAATTATATCAAAAATTTAGGTATTGATGATCCAGGAACGCCTCCAGGTTCAAAAAGAAAACAATGGATGGAGTTTGAAAAACAAATAAAAGAAAGTCGTTTAAATTCAAAATTTAATAATCTTGTGGAGAATAGTTTTTATGTTCCATCTTGGTTGAATGATTTTGATATACTTACGTTTACAAAAGAAGTAGATTTTGATTATGTTTATGTTCCATTTTCTTCGATTAATGACAAAGAAGTGAAAATAGAAGAAAGTGATTTAAAAGCGTATTTCGAAAAATATAAAAGAAAATTTTCGGATAATCAAGAATATCAAAAAGTATCTTATGCGTTATTTCCATTAAAACCAACTCAAACAGACTCTATAGATTTGGCATCGAAGTTTAATGAAAAAGTGGCCTTGATGCAGTCTTCTACAAACGATACAAATTTCATGAGAAGTTATGCCGATAATAGTTTTGATGTTAATTTTTATAAAAAAGAAGATTTAAGTCGTTTTACCAATATCGATGCATTATTTCAAGCACCTGCAGGAAGTATCGTAGGTCCATTTATTGAAAAAGATAATTTTAAAGCAGTTAAAATACTTGGAAAAAGAAATATAACGGATTCCGTAATGATTCGTGAAGTGGTTATTTCGTTCAAAAATCATATGCAAAGCCAAGAAGCGGTTTCAAGTCGAATGAAATTCGTAGATTCGGTGTTTAAAATGTTAGATACGTTAAATATGAGTTTTGATGCGGTAGCGGCTCAATATTCTGAAGATAAAGGCCAGTCGCCAGCGCGATGGACTTACTTAACGGAAGGGCTTTTAACACGTGAAGTTTTTCAATATGGTGGCACCAAAAAATATTTTAAAGTGCCTTCGGATCGTGAAGGATTGGTTCGTATCGTTCAAATAGTCAATTATCCAGCTACAATTCCGGCTATACAAATTGGAGAAATTTCAGCGCCATATGCACCTTCAGAGCAAACGACAAATACTATTTATAGTAATGCATCTAATTTTAAAAATAAGATTAAAACGGCTAAAGATATTGAAAAAGAAATTTTAAAATATGCGGATGCACGATCTTCAACAGCATTTTTATCTCCTGCCGAAACGCAATTAGGTGGTATCGAAGGTTCTCCAAGAGAATTAGTTCGTTGGGTATTTAATAGCAAAAATAATGAGGTTTCAAATATTATTACAATAGGAAATCATTATGTGGTGGCGCTTAACTTAGGAAGTCGTTCTTATGATAAAATTGAATTTGAAATGGCTAAAGAAGACGTAAAAGAAATTTATTTAGCTGAGGCAAAATCAAAAATGTTGATGGAGAAAATGGCAAAAGCTACAAACCTTCAAGATGCAGCAAGTCAGTTTAAAACAACAGTAACAAAAGCATCAGCTGTGACGTTTCAAAATGCTTCATTTGCAGGGTCTCCGGAGCCAGCGGCAGTAGCATATTCGGTAATGGCTAAATTAAATAAGGTTTCTAAACCAATTAAAGGTTTTGGAGGCGTTATGCGTATCTTACCAACGCGTGTAGCAACTCAAAATACGGATCCTGCTCAATTATTAGATATTCGTGCTCAAATCAGTATGCAATACAAAAATATTAAAGGTATCGTTGAGGGTATGTTAAATACGGCTAAAGTTAAAGACTTAAGAATGAACTTTTTTTAAAGGTTTTAGGGATTAGTTTATTGAGTAATTAGTGATTAGAGATGAGATATGAGATATGAGATATGAGATTTGAGGGATTAGTTCTTTTGGAAAAGGGGTGCTTTGCGGAATATTCGTTCCCGAATCGCAGGCTTTCGGGACTTTCAGCCTTCTCGAAAATTTTCAGCAACTTCATATTTATTTTATCCGCATAATATAATTTGAAAATGTATCGGGAATCTCAAAAACAATTTGAGATTCCGCATATTTTTTTTGGAGGTTACTAGACAGTCAAAAAAAATTACGGAATGACGGGGGTGCGCGTATAATTTGAAAGAAAGGATTTAGGCATTAACATCTAATCACAAATTACCCGTCACTAATTACTTAATAGCTTTTTATTCCAAAAAAGTCTCAAATCTCAAATCTATTATCTTGTATCTAAAATCTAACATCCAATTTTCCCATAATTTATAAAAATAATTTCTACAATTTGTTTAAATAGTTTTATATTTACCACCAAATTTTGAAGATTATGAAGATTTGTTATATACTTTTATTTTTTTTATTAGTTATTAATTTAAAAGGGCAATCTCCTGCAAATCCTTCTTTGTATTGCGGTGGAATAATTCCAGGAGGAGCTTCAACTGCCGATGAAAAAATTGGAAGGGTGCAGATTCTTGGGACGAATTTAAATAATCCATCTACGTTGTGTGTTCCAAATGAAAATTTTACAAACATCATTACCCAGCTAGTTCCCGGAGATACTTATACAATGATAATTAATGGTTATGATTGTGATGGAGGAACCTTTGCTTTTAGTGCGGGCATCTCGGTATTTATAGATTTAAATAATGATAAAATATTTCAACCAGCTGAGCGTTTAGTTGCTTTAGCGCCACAACCTTTCCCTAATTTTCCAGGCACTAATTTTACAACAACGTTAACAATACCAACTGCAGGAGTAGCCTTCGGTGAATCTACATTAATGCGAGTTTCAGTTTTTGAAAATGTTCCGGGTGCTACACATACAGGATGCAACAGTCATGCAAATTGGGGTCAGGTTGAAGATTATACTGTGTTTTTAGGTAGAAAAATAAATGACTATACCGTTACGGGTATCGCGGCTCCAGATACGTTTGGATTTTGCGGTCAAAATCCACAAAATTTTAGTATTAATGTTCGAAATGTAGGTAATCAAGATATGCAAGGCGGTACGGTTACCGTTAAATTAAAAGGAGCGGCTTTAGGTACCGTAACCCGTTCAAAAACATTTCAAAATGCATTGGTAAAAGATCAAACCATTACGGTGGATTTAGACAATCCATTCAGTTTTCCAGCAGAAGAGTTTGTAGATGTCGAAGCTGTAATTCGTAATCCTATTGATACATTCTTTAAAAATGATACGTTTAGAGAGCGCATTTATGTGTATAAAAATCCAAAAGTGACGTTAAAGTATGATAGTTTTTGTGTAGGAGAAACAACAAATGTTTGGTTAGTTAATGACAATAAGATAATAAGAGGTAACGACACCATCCTATTGCCACTAACAAGAGTATTATGGGAAAATCAATCGGAAAAAGATACGATTTTGATGACCGCAAGTCAGCCTATTTTTGCAAATGTTAGTGTTTCAAGAGGACCATGTTCAAAAACGGAGAGAGTGCAGTTAGTGCCGGATTCTTTACCAAAATTTATAATGCCTCGTGATACCGCTTTATGTCAAGGTCAACAAGTCTTATTGGCTCCTGAAATTCCGAGTTTGAGTTTGTATAATTTTTCTTGGGACTTCCCAGAAAATCCAGTAGATAGTTATAAAAATAATGTAAATGGAAGTTCTTCATCCGAATATAGATTTACTTTAACCGATAAAACTACGGGTTGTAAAACAACTAAAACAACAAAAGTAAAACAAGTGACCGTTCCTAATTATGCAATTTTTAACGACTCCGTTTGTGCTAAAAATTCGGGAAATATTGGTTTTGAATTGGTGCAGGGTTTTTCTTATGAATGGAAAAATTTAAATAGTTCTAAAAATACGGTAACAATACCAACTACGGAAACGATGATTGGAAAAAATCTATATACCGCCGATATTAGATACCAAGGTTGTCGTAAAACCGACACCGCAAATGTTACCGTTTTAGAACTTCCAAAAGGAGCATTAAGCCTTACTGACAATAGTATCTGTGAAGGAAAAAATACAACACTTTCTATCATTGGTATTAGTAATAATGATCTTTTTAAATGGTATGATTTTAATTCTACTCTAAAATCGGTATCCGTTAGCCCGCTTAAAACGACCACGTATAAAGCAGATGTCATTAATACTTTTGGTTGTGTAAATACGTTAGAAACACAATTAATCATCAATCCAAAACCTGTTTTAAAAGTATATTCGAATCGTTTTAACGATATTTTATGTATGGGAGATGATGCAATTTTATATGCCAATGGTGCGAAAACTGTTAGATGGTTCGATTTAACAGGTCCTGAAGCAATGGATACGGTACGATATATTTCGGACACTATAAAATCTTCTAAATTGTTTGTATTGGAAGCTATAAGTGACAAAGGTTGTAAAGATACGTTTCAATATCGCTTAAATCTAAAACCTTCAAATTTTGATGCTTCGGTTTCTATTTTGCCTACACCTAAAGTATGTAAAGGCGAAAATGTTCAATTTGATGCTGTAATTAAAGGCGCCACAAGTAATGCAGGTTATACCTTTAATTGGGGCGGGTTAGATGATAATGGATCCGCTTTATCTAAAAATACACCGGCTATTAAATCTACGAAGTATACAGTAACGATCACCAATAGTGATAATTGCCAAAAAGTATTTAATGCCGATGTAGAAGTGATTGAGCCTCCAGTAGTTACAGCTCAAGGTGCCATAGTTTGTGAAGGCAGTCAAGCTAACGTATCTGTGTCAGGGTCAACCAATCAATATACATATCAATGGTCAAATAGTGGAGGAAATTCAAATAAAGCAAGTTTTAGACCAGCGGGTAATACTACATATACTGTTACGGTTTCGGATTTACTAAGTAGTTCGGCAAATTGTGCTACTGTAGTGAATGTTCCTGTTACTGTGGTTCCTACTTCTGGTGTGGCAGAAATTCGTTCTATACAAAAAACAGAATATATTTGTCCTACCGTTCCAATTACCTTAGTAGCCGTTCCAGTTGGCGGCATTTTTGAAGGATTTGGAGTAGAAGGGAATAAATTGGCTATTGAAACGTTTGCAAATGGCACTTATTCGGTTAAATATACATTTATTGAACCCATAAATGGTTGTAAACAAGAAGATATTAAATCATTTAGTGTTATAAAATGTACTTCGGGAATTGATGATGTTCTGCAAAATCAAAATAGTTTGGTTGTTTATCCAAATCCATTTACGGATCTATTTCAAGTAAAATGGGAGGCTTTAAAAAGACAAAACGTATCGATGCGTTTAGTAGATTTATTAGGAAAAGTGGTTTTACAAGAAACCAAAGTACTAAATCCGGGCACGCATATTCTTGATTTTAATCCTACAAATATTGCTTCGGGTTCTTATATTTTTGAGTTTACTGTAGATGGAGCGTATACGCATCAAGTTAAAATCATGAAAAAATAACACGAACGTATTTATGAATATACTTGTAATAGGCCAAGAAGACAAACAGAAAGAATTTGTAAGTTCCATATCTAATGAAAAAATAGAATGGACTTTTTCAGATGGCGATTCCGAAGAAGATTTTGACGATTTTGAAGTGATTTTTGATTTGAATTTTGATGATGATCATGAAAATTTCGCAACCTATGCGCAGTTAAAGAATACGATTGTATTTCTTTCTGCAGCCAAACAGTCCATTTCCGAAGCGGCTTTTATGTTTGACGTCAAAGTTAGAAGTTTTATTTTTGGTATCAATGCGCTACCGGTATATTTATCGGATGCTTCTGTTGAACTATCTGCGTATCGAGCACATGAGAAAGATAAA
>Ga0208595_1000147_pt1 | contig 27061 bp, 23 predicted proteins | sample LakMenEpi28Jun11_FD_150742 | JGI IMG/M metagenome (GOLD analysis project Ga0208595, IMG submission 150742) | Freshwater microbial communities from Lake Mendota, WI - 28JUN2011 deep hole epilimnion (SPAdes) | ecosystem: Environmental > Aquatic > Freshwater > Lake > Epilimnion/Euphotic zone ...
GGCGAAATCATTCCGATGATTCCAACTGTTTTTTTATTACAAATAATTTCTAAAGCATCCTCAAATGAATTATGCGCAATCGCTTTTAATTCTAACTTTTTGGCAAAACGATTTACAATTTGATTTACCGTCCCCATCAAACTGTAAAAGCTGGAAGAAACGCCTTTTGGATTTTGCCAATATCCTACTTCAAATTGACCGGAATGCAAAATCGCCAAATGCCTTTTTTGTCCATACGCTTCTTTTTTGAAATACGCATTTCCAAATTCAAACAATTTTAAATCTTTTTGATCCCGATTAATATTATAGCTCGCTACTTCCAAAAAACCCGAAATCATATCTTCGCGCATGGTATCCAGTTCGCTGGTCATCGCATTTAACAATGGCACACGATGTTCGCTTTGATAGATTTTACTCGAAGCGATGGAATTGGTCATGATTTCAAAATGGCCCTGTCCAACTAAATCATTGGCAAGTTGTTCTTCCAATTCAAATATCGTTTTGTGCGGTTTAAAACTCAATGTGGATCTCAAAAACTTTGGATACGGAATTTCATCAAACCCAATAATTCGCATGATTTCTTCAATAACATCTTCCTCGCGGGTCACATCATATTTAAAATGCGGCACTTCGAGTTGAAGCGCTTCCGACGATTCAGAAAGCACTTGAATTTCTAATGATGTTAGAATTTGATGTACCTGTTTTTTATCTATTTCAAACCCTGCGTATTGATATAATTTATCAAAAGTTAAAGGAACCGAATTCGGTTTAAATTCTTGATTGCAAATCGAAACAATTTCCGAGTTTAATGTAGCGCCTGTAATTTCGCCAAGCATATTTAGCATTTTTTGATTGGCCAAATCCAATCCATGCGGGTCAATTCCTTTTTCGAACTTTGATGCCGATTCGGAACGGAAACCAATTCTTGTCGTTGTTTGTCGTATTTTAGTTGGATTAAAATACGCCGTTTCTAATAATATCGATTTTGTATTGGCCGAAACACTACTGTTGCTCCCACCAACAATCCCTGCTAAACATAACGTTTTATTTTCATCTGCAATAACCAAATCTCCTGCGGTAAGTTCAAATTCTTGATCGATTAAAGACGCAAATTTTTCTTGTTGCGAAAGTTCTTTAACTTGTAATGTATGATTTTTAATTTGGCTAGCATCAAAACAATGTGTCGGTTGGCCTAAATCATGGAGTATAAAATTACTACAATCCACGACCGAATTAATACTTCGCTCTCCAATAACTTCTAATCGGAATTTTAACCATTTCGGCGATTCCATATTTTGGATATCTTCTAATAAAGAAGCTTGATAGATCGAGCAATTTTCAGATGAAACTTCAACGCTGAGTTTCTTTTTTTCGCCCTTTGATATATTTTTGAAAACCTTGCCCATCGGAAAATATTCATGCGGAATATTTCTTGCCGTGAGGGCTACGTGTAAATCTCGCGCAACGCCTTTGTGGCTCATCGCATCCATTCGATTTGGAGTTAATCCAATTTCAATTGCAGCATCCGAGTCTATTTGATAATAATCACTAGCTGGCATACCTATTTGTGCATCTTTAGGCAAAACAATAATACCGTCATGACTGTTTCCAATACCGATTTCATCTTCGGCACAAATCATACCATGGCTTTCTACGCCTCTTATTTTGGCCGCTTTGATTTCAAAAGGATTTCCATTTTTGGGATGTAAAATACTACCCACCGTGGCCACAACCACTTTTTGGCCAACGGCTACATTTGGCGCACCACAAACAATTTGTTGAACACCAAACGCTTCACCCAAATTTACTTTAGTTACATTTAATTTATCTGCATTTTCATGCTTAACAACATCGAGCACTTCTCCGATAAAAATTCCTTCCAAACCGCCCGGAATCGATTGCACTTTTTCAATCATTTCCACTTCTAAGCCAATTTGAGTTAAAATTACACCTATTTCTTCAACGCTTAACGTCGTTGAGATGTAATCACAAAGCCAATTCCAAGAAATCCTCATCTTATTTTATTTTTAAAATGCAAAGAAACAAAAAATTAGCCAAAAATTGGAGATTAGTTATTATACCAATCTTACTTATAAAATAGTCCAAACTATTTTTTAAGTTTAAAGTGGCAAATGCCTTTATAATATGAAAATAGTAGAATCTAGAAACACGAAGATTGGACTATATTGAATGCATATACGGTATTAATGCAATTTATAAAAAATATAATTCGTAAATTTGCACTCCATTTTAATTTATGGTAATTTTTTGATGGTTTTTTAATCCGAATCGAAGCGCATGCAAATTAAAAAAATATATTTATTTGCCATTTTTATCTTAGTTGTAATCAATATTTTTGCCGTATTTTTTATTTTTAAAAAATATCGAAGTTCTACAAAGAAAAGTTCTGAAATCTCAGCGGTAAAAATCAAGTTTGCCGAAATTAAGGAGAAAATCAACAAAATGCCGGATTCCATTCTTATGGATTCTTCGTTTCTATCGATTTGGCAAGATATCGAAAAAACAAATTTCGAAGTGGATTCTCTTTTACAAGGTTTAAATTATGATACGGTAGGAATTTCTATTATTCACCAAAAAATTGACCATGTTGCTACACATGTTCAAAAAATTAAGCCTTAATTATTAACCCAACATTGCTATCATTTTGTCCAATGCTTTTCGGCGATGGCTGATTTCATTTTTTTGCACTTTGGTTAATTGGGCATTGGTCAACGTTTGATTATCAGCCATAAAAATAGGATCATAACCAAAACCATTTTCACCTTTGATTTCATGGATTATAGCTCCCTTCATTACGCCTTCGGTAATGATTTCTTGGCTTCCATCATAAAAAACCATAACGGATTTAAATTGTGCCCTACGATTTTCAACGCCTTGCATTAATTCAAGAACTTTATGAATATTGGCTAAATCATTTTTTTCGGGTCCTGCAAATCGTGCGCTAAAGGCGCTTGGCTTTCCATCTAATGCGTCCACTTCCAGCCCACTATCTTCCGAAAAACAAGGTTTGCCGGTTTTCTCAAAAAAATAATGCGCCTTATGAATCGCATTTTCACGAATGGTATCAAAAGGTTCCGGAATTTCTTCTGTCCAATTTATGTCTTTTAAGCCCAATACTTCAAATTTGGTTTTGAGTATGGCGCGCATTTCCTCAATTTTATTTTGATTGCCCGAAGCGACTAAGATTTGATGCATCATAAAAATTAGATTTTATCTTTAATATAATTTTCAATAGTTCCTTCGTATTTTACAGTCCAGCCCAAGCCTTCGGTAAGCGAAATTAACGACTGTAATTTTTCTATAAAAACTTGTTTTGCTTGATTTTTTAAGCCACTTTTTTCGATTTCATTTAAAACAAAGGCTTTTGCATTTTTTTGAATTTTATTAAAATCCGAAGGCTTAAATTTATTTAAAACACTATTTTCTATATCATAATATTCTAAATCAGGCTCAATTATGATTTCTTCTTTTGGCAATGATTGAATAATTAACTGTTTGTTTTCTTTATCAATCTTGATTTTTAATTTTTTTAAATCATAACTTATCTGAGCTTTGGCTTTAAGCAAAACAATGGCTTTCTTCTCGGTAGGCACAAGATTAAAAAATACTTTTTCCGTTTCTTTATAGGTATAAATTTCGCTCCACTGACTTTCGAGCACGACTAGTTTACTCACCGAAGTCACTGATTTTAAGATTATCTGTGCATCTTCTTCTACTTTTTTATCGTCCTTAGTAGTTTTAAAATACAAAAAAACAGCAGCGATAAGCACTACAAAAAATAGAATTACGTTTATCGTTTTTTTAGAAGAAGCGGCGTTGGTCATAACTATAAAATTACAAATATACTATAAAATGATAAGAATCTTATTTCCACTTTTTAGTTGCTTCATCTTCAAAGAACTTAAGCCGTAGCTGATCAAAATAATACCAATACTACTCGATGTCATCAATATAGCTGCAATGATAGGTTTTAAAGTTCCTTGAACGGCATAAAACAGTCCGAAGACATTAAATATTATGGAGAATATAAAACAAATCCAAATTACGCGTTTTCCAAAATGTACAAATTCTATAATTTTTGGAAGTTGGGTGATATTCTTGGCTTTTAAAATTGCTTTTGCGGCAGGCGTAAATGTATTAAAATCTTCCGCAACGGCTATTCCTACATGACTTTTTGAAAGGGCTAAGGCATCATTCAATCCATCTCCAACCATCATCACTTTTTGACTTTTATTTTGAACATCCAAAATATATGCTAATTTATCTTCGGGTTTTTGATGGAATAACAATTTTGTATTGGGTAAATGTGAACTTAAATATGCTTCTTGATAATTACTATCCCCCGACAAAATGCTTGTTTTATACCTTTTAGAAAATCCATGAATCATTGCTAATGCGCCATCACGAAATGCTTTATGAATCAAGAATTTTCCTTTAATCACATCATTTATTTTTACATAAAGTACCGAAGCATTTTCGATAACTTCATTTTCTAAACCAACAAAAATGGCACTACCAAGCATATATTCAAAATTATTGACATTTGCCTTGATGCCCTTTCCTTCAATTTCCTGAATAGTTATTATTGTTTTTTCAACAGGTATTTTTAAAAACTGAAAAACGGCTTGAGCTATGGGATGTTTCGATTGCCACAACATCTCAGCAATATGATTCATTTCCTCATTTTTTAGTAACGATCCTTCAAATGAAATTTGATCGTCGTGATGATGCGTTATCGTTCCTGTTTTATCAAAAACTAGATGTTTTATTTCTTGAAGTTGACTTAAAACATCCGCATTTTTTAAATACATGCCCCATTGATTTAGCAATCTCATAATATTTCCATTTGTAAAATTGGTAGCCAAAAGTAAGGCACAAGGACACGCAATAATAAAAACAGTTGTCATGGCGTTCCACATGAGCTGCGTTTCGTTATTAAAATACCAATAAACGCCTGCCGAAATGCCCAAAACAAAAACTAATAAACTAAAATATTGAGACAATATATCTTCAAATTTTTCTTTAACCGCCTCGGTGGTATTTCTATTCTTATTCCATAAACTATTCAAATAACTCTGAGAAACGCTATGGCTGGCGATAATTTCAATAGCTCCTTGCGTTTGTTTGGCACCAGCATAAATAACTTCGCCAATTTTCGAAGCGATAATCTGACTTTCTCCGGTTACAAAACTATAATCCAACATGGCATTCCCTTTACTTAATATGCCGTCTACAGGAATAATTTCTTGTGCATGAATTTTTAATATATCGTTTTTTTGGATATTTTTAATGTTTTCGGGCGTAAAGCCATTTTCATTTTTTTTGAAAACGGCGATTGGTAAAAACGACGTGAATTCTCGATTAAAAACAATATGTGTTTCGGTTTTTTCTTGCAGCCACCTTCCAATTAATAAAAAAAAGACAACGCCCGACATACTATCTAAATAACCAATACCTAAAGTATGTTGCATTTCATACAAACTTCTAAAAAATGTAATCGTCAATGCAGCCGCAACTGGAAAATCTATATTAATGATTCGATGCTTCATACCTTTATACGCCGAAATAAAAAATTCATTACCGGCATATCCCAAAACTGGAATGGATAACAATAAAGCTAAAATTTGAAAACCTCTTGAAAGCGGTATCGTCACTTCGTTAGAAACGGTAAGATATTCCGGAAAACTAAGCATCATAATATTGCTAAAACAAAATCCAGCCACTCCAATTTTATACAACCTTTTTCGTGCTACATTTTTTTTAATTTCCGACTCGTTTTTGTCTATTTCTAAAATCGGTTCATATCCAATTTTTGCCAATAAAATGACCAAATCTTTTATTGATAGTAGATTGTGGTCAAATACAACAAAAAGCTCTTTAGACTTAAAATTAACCGTGCTTTCAATTACCGCAGGGTTAATTTTGTATAATCGCTCTAATACCCAAAGACAACTGCTACAGTGCATTTGTGGAATATAAAACGTTATATGACTTTTTTTAGCGTCTGAAAACTGAATCCATTTGTTTTTAAACTCGGGTAATTCTAAAAAATCATATTTATTACTTCGAATTCCGTCTTTATTTGCAATGCCCGGATTTTGATTTAAATCATAATACGCACACATGTCATTTTGATTTAATATTTGATAAACCGTTTGACAGCCATTACAACAAAAAAAATGATCTCCGAAATGCCATTTTTTGCTCATACAAACATCTCCACAATGGAAACAATGTAATGCATTTTGAGATCGGTTCATTTTTAGAAATTATTAAGAAATGGAAAGAAAAAACTGTTGGGTTTCAAGGTCATTTTTAATCGTTTCAATACTATGCATATCAAACAATTTTTGAAGTTCGGCTTTTATTGGTTTAAATTTAAAATGCAACGGGCAGGGTTTATTTTCGGTACATTTTTTTAACCCCAAAATACAATTGGTAAAAAGCTCATTACCATCTATCAATTTAATAATATTGATTAAAGGCATATTTCGTTGTTCTTCCGATAAGAAAAATCCTCCATTAGGGCCTTTTTTTGAAATGACCAATCCCGCTTTCGCTAGCTGTTGCATAATTTTTATTACGAATGGAAGCGGTGCATGAATCATCTCTGTTATTTTCTTTAAATCCACACGCTCCTCTTCTTTGTAATGCAAAGCAATACAAATTAAGGTTCGCATTGCATATTCACAAGTTTTAGATAACATATTTTTATTTTGTTAGCGCAAAGATAAGAAGTCTTTAATAAAAGACCTAAAAATCTTTTATTTTTATTTCATAACAAATTGAAATAAAGATAATTATAAAAAATTAATCGAAATTTAAATTTTAGCCCTTAATTTTGCACTTAAATTATTTTATCTAAAAATATTCAGCATGCAACTGTCTAACAAAGTAGATAAAAGAATACTCAAAGAAAAACTGAAAGACGTAGAGGATTCTTTTGTAACCATTTCATTTTATCGATATAAATACATCGAAAATCCACAAGCCTTAAGAGATGAATTTTACCGCGCATGGTTCGCTATGGGCGTTATGGGACGAATATACATAGCCCACGAAGGCATTAATGCACAACTTTGTATTCCTTCTAAGTATTTAGATGTTTTTAATACGTATTTAGAGCTTTTTCCAATTACAAAAAAAATACGAAGAAATATTGCCGTAGAGCAAGGAAAGTCCTTTTTTAAACTAAAAATTCTAGTTCGAAACAAAATTGTAGCGGATGGCATTGATGACCCTGCTTTTGATTCTTCAAATTGTGGCATTCATTTAAATGCTAAAGATTTTAATATGATGATGGAAAATCCTGATACGATTGTAGTAGATTTTCGAAATCATTATGAAAGTGAAGTCGGGCATTTTGAAGGCGCTATTTTACCCGACGTGGATACGTTTAGAGAGCAATTACCAAAGGTAGCCGAGCAACTTGCCGACAGAAAAGACAAACCCATTTTGATGTATTGTACGGGTGGTATTCGTTGCGAAAAAGCAAGTGCTTATATGAAATATAAAGGATTTGAAAATGTTTTTCAATTAGAGGGTGGTATAATCAAATATGCTAAAGATTGTAAAGAGCATGAAATCAAACCTAAGTTCATAGGCAAAAATTTTGTTTTTGACGAAAGACTTGGAGAGCGAATTACCGAAGATATTATTAGTAATTGCCATCAGTGTGGAACACCTGCCGATACACACACCAATTGTATTAATGAAGCATGTCATCTTTTGTTTATTCAATGTGATAATTGTAAAGAAAAATATGAAAACTGCTGTAGTCCATCTTGTCAAGATTTTATCAAGCTACCTATTGAAGAACAGAAGAGACTTCGCAAAGGTAAAGATAAAGGTCAAATGATTTTTAAAAAAGGAAGAGCCGGTCATTTAATTTATACTTTAGATTATAAAAGAATGGGAAATGCATAAATATTTAATATTTAATTGATTCTTTGGAACTTATTAAAATGTGGGATTGTTTTTCATAAAAAAGAACAAGATATGTATCCCGAAGAACTCGTAGCGCCGATGCGCCAAGAATTAGTAGAAATTGGATTTAACGAATTAAAAACACCACAAGAAGTGGATGATGTATTTGAAAATGCAAACGAAGAAGAAACAACGCTTTTAGTGATTAACTCGGTATGTGGTTGTGCTGCTGGAGCAGCTAGACCTGGAATACGATGGGCTGTTCAGAATAGCGATAAAAAACCTTCTAAATTGACAACCGTTTTTGCGGGTGTTGATTCCGATGCTGTAGCGCAAGCTCGAAGCTATACGTTACCTTATCCTCCTTCTTCGCCAAGTATGGCGCTTTTTAAAGGAAATAAATTGGTTCACTTTATTGAAAGACATCAAATTGAAGGAAATGTAGCCGAAGCTATTGGCCAACATCTTAAAAAAATATTTGAACATTATTGTTAAAAATTGATTTCGTTGGAATCACAAGTTTATAATACAAAAATTTGATTGATAACGTATGACTCCAATGGGGTCTTTTTTCAATAGCCTCTGGCTTTAGCCTGAGATTAGATATTAGATTTGAGATAATAGATGTTAGAAGATTGTGATTAGTAATTTTAAGAATTAAATTACAATTTTATTTCAATAGACTCAGGCTTTAGCCTGAGAGGAAGATTTTTTCAAATAATTGATTATGAATAAACCCACGTTGGTAATTGGTGCATCGGAGAATACGGATAGATATTCTAATAAGGCTGTAAATATGCTGCGAAAATACAATCATACGACTTATGCGTATGGTCTTAAAACAGGAAAAATAGCCGATGTAGCTATTCTAAATGAATATTTCTATCCCGAAGCATTGGACACCATAAGTCTATACCTCAATCCAACAAATCAAACCGTTCATTTTTATTATATCCTAGCGCTCAAGCCTAAACGTGTCATTTTCAATCCAGGTACTGAAAATCCTGCGTTCTATCTTCTTCTTGAAGAAAAAGGAATAGCCTACGAAGAAGCTTGTACGCTGGTTTTGTTGCAGACGGGGCAGTATTAGAAACAATTATTTGATTTTAGCATAGCATTTTCCCGTTTCTGTTAGATGGCCATTGGAATCAAACAACGCGGTATTTCCATTCTTGGAATCGTGCCAAGCATAACGATACACCATTGATTCCGTATTCATCCAATTACAGACTTTTAAGATAAATTGATTGATTTCGTCTTGTTTGAATTTATAAGGTTCTTTTTTGCTATTGGATGCCGTTTGCGGTGCAAATTCGGTTATCCATACAGGTTTGTTGTATTTTTTTATAATCTTTTGTATATCCGCAATAAACTTATTGGAATTACACCCTTTGTACCAATGAATACAGATAAAATTAATTTTAGTATTAGATAAGATGAATTTATCCAACCAATTCGAATCTTTCAATAGATTTCCAGCGAGGGCTGGGCTTCCAATTTGATGAGATTTGGCAGCTATTTCATTCCACTTTTCATTTGCTTCAAAACTTGAAATATTTGCTTGTTTGGAATGGTCTGGTTCGTTAAAAGTAAGAAGTATATTATAATGTTTCAGCGCTTTTATTTTCTTTAGCGAAAATATCATGGGCACAAATTCAATTTTTGTGTTGATCTTGGATTCCAAATCCCAATTATAAAACCAAGAAACATTGAGGGAATCGAGTTGAGATGCTCCAAAGCCTTTTTTTTCGGAAAGTCCAAAGCCTTTTTTTGGCTCTTGAGCAATAGCAATTTGGCAAATTAAAAGCAAAGAAAAACAAAAAAAATTCATATAAGTTTTATAACAATCCGTTAAATGTCCGAAATTTTCAAGAATCTAAATCAATAAAACATAGCATTATTTATCCAAAAACATCGAGAACTATACCATCGTAACTAGCATACACCATAGAAGGAAATGAATCTAAATGCGCAATATTTCCTTGATTATCAATACAAATAGCCCCTGCAAATCCGTCGAAAGGTTTAATTTCTTGAAAGGTTTTTTGGACAGCTGCGTTCAGCGTCATACCGTCAGTAACTCTTGTAACTATTTTGGCAGCCATCGCACCACTCACAATATCTTCTCCTACTCCCGTAAGACTCACACCACAAAAATCATTGGCATAATTGCCTGCAACCGTGGCTGAATCCGATACTCTTCCTACTAATTCAAATCCTTTTCCACCCGTGGAAGTTCCCGCAGCAATATGCCCTTTACTATCAATTACGACACAACCTACCGTCCCCATTCCCAAGGATTTTAGTTTGGTTTCATATTCCTGTCTCCTACTTTTTGTTTCAACAGAGCAACTTGGTATTCCCAATTTCCTAGCATACGTTTCAGCACCTTCACCTGCTAGAATTCGATCTTGTTCTTTTTGTAATTCTAACGCTATTTGTATGGGATTTTTTACATTTTCAATGTTTATGACACCACTCATCTTTTTGGATTCGCCGTCCATAAGGGATGCACTCATTCGTATTTTGCCATCGCTTTGAATCATAGAACCTGTACCTGCATTAAACAATTCATCGTCTTCTAACAAAGTAATAGCAAAGACTGCGGTTTCCAATGCCGTATGAGTCTTTAGAAATTCGTAAGAATCCGTTACAATTTTTGAAATAGCACGTTGTTTCAACAATTTTGTTTCATTGGACTGCGAAGACTCCGAAAAAAAACCACCGTGTATAATTAATTTCATGATTTTATTTTAAATGAAATGAAAAAAGCTAAATACTTCCATTTGTATAATTTATTACAAAAATGATGTATATAAAATTATCTATATTAAGGAACTAATGCAAAGCTAGATGATTTGATTGTCATTTTATAAGTATTCAAATCAAATGTGTCATTTTGACTCATGACATGTGTAACAATATGATTGATAGAAATCGGTTCACCTAGTTCTATCGAAGTTAAATTGGTATCTTTCACATCTCTACCATCTACCAAAATTACCAATCCCGAGCCAATAGCTTCCATATGGTTCTTTTTGATTAAAAGCCCTGTATCTTCTCCTAGCCCTATGCCCAATACTTTTGGATTGCCTACTACTGCTTGAAAAAGCCTTCCAATCCTTCCTCTTTGTACAAAATGTGTATCAATAATAACATCATCAATCAATCCCAATCCACTTGTAATTTTAACTTCACCTTTGAGCAAAGCTTCATGGCTAGAGCCCTGATAAATCATATTGTTGGATGCTGCGGCAGCTCCTGCCGAAGTTCCTACATATACAAAATCTTCCGTTTTATATTTATTCAATAAAATATCGTGAAATTTTGTTCCTCCCAAAATGGAGGTCAATCGCAATTGATCACCACCGGTAAAAAGGACAACATTGGCTTCATGTATTCTTTTCAAAGTATCTTCGCTATTGGCAATTTCTCTATTTTCGACATGAAGAACATCTACATTTTTTGCTTGCAAATATTCAAATGCGCGTTTGTATTCGGGGCCTACTGTTTTTGGAATTTTTGATGCAGTAGTAATAATTTCGATTCTAGAGTCTTCTTTAAAAGCAGATTCTTCGATGATTCTCTTTAAGATTCCTTTTTCAAAAAAATTTAAATTTTTCTCTACATTCGCATCAAAATTACTTTCTGTAAAGCTACCTTTATCTACGGCGCCTCCTATTACTACTAATTTTCCTTTAATCATAAATGCAAAGCTAGCCATATTAAAGCATAGTATTGCGCTCTATTTTCCACATAATGTTTATTACGTTCCATGATTTAGCGTAAAAATGACTATTATAATTTCATTTTTTCAATAGAAAATTACAATATCGAATTCCATAAGGTATTTAAAACTAGCTATAAATTAATTTAACCTATTTAAAAAGATTTTAAGTTTCACTAAAATTTTCATAAAATTTTAGTGAGGTTTACTGATTTATCATTACATTTGAACTTTTAGAAGCTTTGGAATAATTAGGCTATTCCATTTTTACTAAAGAAAAAATAGATTATTTACCAATTTATTAAAAATATTAAACATGAAAATTCTTAAAATTCAAGCATTACGTGGACCCAATATTTGGAGTATTCAAAGAAAAAAACTCATTCAAATGCGATTGGATTTAGAAGAATTGGAAGCATTACCTACAAATAAAATTAAAGGTTTTAGAGAAAGGCTAGAAGCAATGATTCCTTCTATGATAGAACATAGATGTTCGGAAGGTGTGCGTGGTGGGTTTTTTCATAGAGTAGACAATGGAACGTGGATGGGACATGTGATAGAACATATCGCACTCGAAATTCAAACATTGGCAGGAATGGATACGGGATTTGGAAGAACTAGAGAAACCAAAACGCCCGGAGTTTATAATGTAGTATTCAGCTATTTAGAAGAAAATGTCGGATTGTATGCGGCAGAGGCTTCCGTGGCTTTGGCACAAGCATTGATTGACAATAAGCCTTATAATTTAGAGGCCGATATTCAAAAAATGAAGGAAATTAGAGAACGTGTACGATTAGGGCCTTCTACAGGAAGTATTGTGGACGAAGCTGTAGCTAGGGATATTCCATGGATTCGGTTAGGTACCAATTCTTTAGTTCAATTGGGATATGGGATCAATCAAATGCGTTTTCAAGCAACCATAACCTGCAAAACCAGTTCTATAGCCGTAGATTTGGCGTGTGACAAAGAATCTACAAAACGAATGCTAGACTTGGCGTCGATTCCTGTTCCAAAAGGAGATATTTGTGTAGATATGGAAGATTTAGAAAATGTAATCCAAAAAATAGGATATCCTTTAGTCATTAAACCTTTGGATGGTAATCATGGACGAGGCATTTCCATAAATATAAAAACGTGGGAAGAAGCGATGGAAGGACTTGAGATAGCTAAAAAAATAAGTAGAAAAGTAATTATAGAAAGATATGTTACAGGACATGATTTTCGAGTTTTGGTCATTGATAACAAACTAGTAGCCGCCGCAAGACGCGAACCTGCAAATGTAGCAGGAAATGGAGTAAACACGATTCAAGAACTAGTAGATGAAACCAACAAAGACCCTCGAAGAGGATATGGACATGAAAATGTATTGACCGAAATAACCATAGACCGAGATTCGGAAGATTTGCTGGAAAAGAAAGGGTATACGCTAAATACGATCCCTAAAAAAAATGAAATCGTATATTTAAAATCAACCGCAAACTTAAGCACAGGGGGAACTTCAACAGATGTGACCGATATGATGCACCCCGAAAATATCTTTTTGTGCGAGCGAATTTCTAGAATAATAGGATTAGATATTTGTGGAATAGATATAATGGCACCTAATCTAACCGAACCTCTCAAAGTAAATGGAGGTTGTATATTAGAAGTGAATGCAGCACCGGGATTTCGTATGCACTTAGCTCCTGCAGAAGGACTTCCTAGAAACGTAGCCTCACCCGTGATAGACATGCTCTACCCACTCGGGAAGCCAAGTAGAATTCCTATAATAGCCATTACAGGAACGAATGGAAAAACGACAACAACACGATTAATCGCACATATAATCAAAAACAATGGATTTAAGGTTGGTTTTACTACTTCCGATGGCATTTATATCCAAAATCATATGATGGAAAAAGGGGACACTACGGGTCCACTATCCGCCGAATATATCCTAAAAGACCCGAGTGTAGAAGTAGCGGTATTAGAAACAGCCAGAGGAGGAATACTCAGGTCTGGGCTTGGCTTTAATAGCTGTGATATTGGCATAATAACCAATCTCCAAGGAGACCATTTGGGTATAAATGATATCGATACGATAGAAGATCTGGCTCGAGTAAAATCAGTGGTAGTCAAAAGTGTAAAAAAGAACGGATGGGCCATCTTAAATGCAGACGATGTCAACTGTATGAAAATAGCGAAAGACTTGGATTGTAATATTGCCTATTTTTCTATGGACGAAACAAGCTCTAATTCTAAAAAATTAACAAAGCAAAATAAAATATTAGCGGTTTATGAAAATGGGTTTATTACCATAAAGAAAGGCGAATGGAAAATTAGAATTGAACGAGCAGCTCATGTGCCTTTGACATTTGGAGGCAAGGCCAAATATATGATAGCGAATGTATTAGCTGCATCTTTAGCGAGTTATTTATATGGATTTAAGACCGATGATATCAGCTTGTCTTTAAAAACATTTTTGCCCGGTGCCGCTCAAACACCAGGGCGAATGAATATCTTTGAATTTAAGAAATTTAAAGTAATGATAGACTTTGCCCACAATCCTACGGGATATTTGGGAATAGAAGATTTCCTATCTTCAGTAGATGCCAAAAAGAAAATTGGTATCATAGCAGGAGTAGGTGACCGAAGAGATGAGGATATTAGAGAATGTGCGCAGATAGCGGGTAGAATGTTTGATCATATCATCATTAGACAAGAAAAACATCTTAGAGGACGTACGGAGGAGAATATAACAGGCTTGATTTTAGAAGGACTTAATGCATCGGGCAAAGACGTTTCTTATGAAATAATACCAAAAGAAGTAGAAGCCCTAAAACATGCGATGAATATGGCTGAAGAAGGCTATTTCATTACAGCACTTAGCGATGTAATAACCAACGCAATTGAAGTGGTTCAAGAATATTTGGATAAAGAAAATGAAGAAAATTAAAAGAACATTCCAGAAGAATATAAATCAATATTAAATTAAGCTTACTTTTTATGCATTTACTAAAAAGTTGGGCTGCGTTTACTTTATATTCTAATGATTAAAATGTCTTACACCCGTTAAGACCATTTTAATATTATTATTGATACAAAAGTCAATACTGTCTTGATCTTTAATAGAGCCTCCTGGTTGCGCTACGTTTTTTATACCATTTTCGTTAGCAATAGATACACAATCTGCAAACGGAAAAAAGGCATCACTTGCCATTGTAGCTCCCTCTAGTGATAGCCCGAACTCTTCCGCTTTTTTAATCGCATGTCGAAGGGCATCCACTCGCGATACCATTCCGCAACCCATAGCGACTAATTGTTGATTTTTTACTAAAGCGATTGCATTCGACTTAAGATGTTTTACTGCTTTTATCGAAAATTCTAAATCTTGCATCTCCGCTTCCGTAAGCGGTGCACCTGAAACTTGATTCCAATCGTTTCTATTTTCGGTCTTTTGGTCCGATTCTTGAACCAATTGTCCATTTAATACCGTTCTTACATTTTCTGCTTGAAGCGAAACCTGGTTTTTTTGAACTAAAAGAATTCTATTCTTTTTCTTACTCAATATTTCAAATGTTCCTTCTTCATATGCCGGAGCGACTAAAATTTCACAAAATAAAGTATCTATCAACGTTGCGGTTTCTATATCTATTGGTTTATTTGAAATTAAAACACCACCAAAAGCGCTTACAGGATCGGAAGCTAATGCTTTTTGATAGGCCTTAGCTAAAGAATGATCCGAAGCCAATCCACACGTATTATTATGTTTGAGAATAGCAAACGTAGGTGCATCAAATTCTGCAATCACTTTAACCGCTGCGTCCAAGTCAAGAATATTGTTGTAGCTGATTTCTTTTCCATGAAGTTGCTGAAACATTGCATTAAAATCACCTTGAAACGATGCCTTTTGGTGTGGATTTTCGCCATATCTTAAAGACATATTTTCAGAAGCATTAAAATAATCCGAAATTTGTTTGTCATATTCCGAAATTGTTTTAAATGCTTGTGCCGCCATTTTTTTTCTAAAAGAAATGTCGTTTTGATTGTTTTGTAAAACATCTAAAACTTCTGAATAATCCGCCGCATTTGCCACACATAGAACATCTTGATAGTTTTTGGCTGCCGCACGAATCAGACTAACTCCTCCAATATCAATTTTTTCGATTAATTCTTGATGCGATGCATTTTTCTCTAAATACTCTTTAAAAGGGTATAACGTACAAATCATTAAATCATATGCTGGAATTTGATGCTGAACCAATTCTTGATAATGTTGTTCATTATTTTGAATCCCTAACAAACCTCCAAAAACTTTAGGATGTAGGGTTTTTACACGGCCATCTAAAATTTCGGGAAATCCTGTTAAATCTTCAACTTTGGTGCACTCTAAACCTAAATCTTTGATGAATTGATATGTGCCTCCCGATGAATACAATTTAGTGCCTTGTGCTGCTAAAAGTTTAATAATCGGCTCTAAACCATCTTTGTAATACACTGAAACAAGTGCATTTTTAATTTGTTTTTGCATGATTTGTTGTAAATATAAAATTAGTCATTGAGTTTTAAAACGGCCAAAAAGGCTTCTTGCGGAACTTCTACTTTTCCAAATTGACGCATTTTTTTCTTTCCTTTCTTTTGTTTTTCCAATAGTTTTCGTTTTCTAGAAATATCACCACCATAACATTTTGCGGTAACATCTTTTCGCATAGCCGAAATGGTTTCTCTTGAAATAATTTTCATTCCGATAGCTGCTTGAATGGCAATTACGAATTGCTGTTTTGGTATCAAATCTTTTAATTTTTCACATAATCTTCTACCAAAATCATAGGCTTTGTCTCGGTGAATCATTGATGAAAAAGCATCTACATTTTCACCATTTAGTTTAATATCTAATTTTACTAAATCGCCAGGTCTGTACCCTGTAATTTGATAATCAAAAGAAGCATAACCTTTAGAGATGGATTTTAGTTTATCATAAAAATCAAAAACAATTTCGGCCAAAGGCAATTCGAATTGAAGCTCAACACGTTCTGGAGTTAGGTAAATTTGATTTAACAAAATACCTCGTTTTTCCATACACAAATTAATCAAACTACCGATATATTCTGGTTTTGTAATAATTTGAGACTTAATCCATGGTTCTTCAATTCGATCGATAGTTGTTACATCAGGAAGTTCGGAAGGATTGTGTAAGTATATTTGTTTATCTTTTTCTTTACTCAAATAACAGTGATAACTCACTTGAGGAACCGTTACAATAATATTTTGATCAAACTCGCGCTCCAGTCGTTCACTAATGATTTCTAAATGAAGCAATCCTAAGAATCCACATCTAAAGCCAAACCCTAAGGCTACCGATGTTTCGGGTTCAAAAACAAGCGATGCATCATTAAGTTGTAATTTGTCCAAGCTGTCTCTTAAATCTTCAAAATCATCCGTATCGATAGGATAAATACCTGCAAATACCATTGGTTTTACATCTTCAAAACCCTTAACGCCTTCGGTAGCAGGATTTGAAGCCAAAGTAACGGTATCTCCAACTTTAATTTCTTTTGCTTGTTTGATTCCCGTAATGATATAACCTACGTCGCCTGCCCGAAGCTCGTCTTTAGGCTCTGGCGTCAATCGTAAAATACCTATTTCATCGGCGGTATAATCTTTTCCCGTATTAATAAAACGGACTTTATCATTCTTTTTGATAATGCCATTAAAAATTCTAAAATAGGCAATTACCCCTCTAAAAGGATTAAAAACAGAATCAAAAATCATCGCCTGAAGCTTTGCGTCTTCTTCGCCTTTTGGAGCAGGCACGCGCTCTATAACCGCTTTTAAAATCCCTTCAATGCCAATTCCTGATTTGCCACTGGCTTCCAAAATATCTTCACGAGGACATCCAATCAAATCTACAATTTGATCTTTCACTTCTTCAATCATAGCGCCGTCCATATCAATTTTATTGACAACGGGTATAATTTCAAGATCATTTTCTAACGCTAAATATAAATTAGAAATAGTTTGCGCTTGTATGCCTTGAGTAGCGTCAACCAATAAAAGTGCCCCCTCACAAGAAGCAATACTTCGGCTGACTTCATAAGAAAAATCTACATGCCCCGGCGTATCAATTAAATTAATTTTGTAAGCCTGTCCTTCAAAGATATAGTCCATTTGAATGGCATGGCTTTTAATCGTAATTCCGCGTTCTCGCTCCAAGTCCATATCATCCAACAATTGGTCTTGTTTTTGTCGTTCAGTAATGGTGTTTGTATAATCTAATAATCGATCGGCCAAAGTGCTTTTCCCATGGTCAATATGCGCAATAATACAAAAATTTCTAATAGGTAAACTCTTCATAGAGCAAAAATAGTATTTTTTTGATAAGTCTATACTAATTTTAGTATAAAAGAACGCACTAGATATAATTATTATAAAAAGTTTGTTTTCAATATAATTTTTTATATACATTTGTAACTTATTTTAAAACCAAAAATCATTTTATGAAAAAGTCATTTTTAACAACTGTATTATTTATTGGAGTTTTATTTTCCATTTCGTCATGCTATACCTATACAATGAAAGTGGGTAAAGGCTCTCAAACGGGCATTGAATATAGCAAAAAAAATCATTATCTAATCTATGGATTAGCACCAATCAGTACTTCAAATGCTAAAGAAATGGCAGGAGACGCTCAAGATTATGAAGTAACTGTTAAACATTCATTTATAGATGGATTAATCAACGCGATTACTTTTGGTATTTATACACCTACAACGACTACCGTAAGAAAATAGATTAAAAAAATTAATGAAAAAATATCTTTTTTTAGCCTTTATTGTATTATTTGGAATTTTTTCCGTTTTAAAAATAATCAACAAGACGAGTTTCACAAGTTTTGACAAAGGCTACTTAACAGGTAATATCATTTTAATTTTAATTGGAATTTTTATTTTCTTAAAGATTTACAAAAAAAAATAAACAAAAAAAGAGCTTCTCAATTGAGAAGCTCTTTTTTTGTGTACCCGCGACTGGAATCGAACCAGCACTCCGTTACCAGAACCAGATTTTGAGTCTAGCGCGTCTACCAATTCCGCCACACGGGCATTATGCGAATGGGATTGCAAATATAATCATTTTTTTTTATGTTGTGTTTTTTATAATGGTTTTACCACTCGAAGGGCTTTTGGAATGATTTTTATCTTCAAATTTTCTTTTGTGATTTTAGGATCTCCATCTACTTGATATTTCATTTTACCTTTATTATTTATAATTTCAATTTCTTCCATTTCTTGATAAACCATTTCTTTAATCCATTCGGGTTTTTTTATCAATATACAAAAAGAAATATAAGGTAGCTTCCAAAAAGGAAATTTCTTTAGATACACCAAATCTAATTTTTGATCAAATGCCGAAGCCCAAGGAATTAAACCCACATTATATCCAAATAAATTAGAATTAAAAACATTAAATAAGTACGTTTGAACTTTAAAGGTTTCTCCATGTATTTTATACGCTACTTTTTGCGTTTTTAGTTTAAAAAAACGTTTGACAGTAAGCCACGAATAAACTAAAAATCCTCTGTTTTTCTTCGTTTTAAAGTCTTTTGCAATTTTAGCATCAATACCATAACCAAAATTACTAAAAAAATAACTTTCGTTGATTTGAGCCGCATCAATTTCTATAACTTCTAATCGATTTATTGCATCAAAAGCCTGCTCTAAATTTCGTGGTTTGTATCCTAGATGTGTAGCCAATCCATTTCCACTTCCTATCGGAACAATTCCTAAAATGGTTTTTTGGTTTATTAAATTCTGTCCTATTTCCAATAACGTGCCGTCACCTCCAACCGAAACAATAACATCATAATTTTTTTCAAAAATCGATTGATATTCATTTGAATTGGTTTTTTCATCAATATAGAAAAATGAATATTGAAATTTATCCGTATCCAAATTGAGTTCTACAATTTTTGAAATATTATATTTTGATACCGTTCCGGATAGGTTATTAACTACAAATAAAGCCTGATGCATATACAAAATATTAAAGTGGAATATTATCGTGTTTTTTCTTAGGTAGAGCCACCACTTTATTTTTGAGCATATCGAATGCTTTTATTAATTTTTTACGTGTTTCTTGAGGCATGATAACTTCATCAATAAAACCTCTTGCTGCAGCCTTGTATGGATTTGCAAAGGTTTCGGTATATTCCATTTCTTTTTGCTTCCAAGTAGCATCTTTATCCGTCGAAGCTGCAATTTCATTTTTAAAGATTATTTCCGCAGCTCCCTTAGCGCCCATTACTGCAATTTCAGCAGAAGGCCAAGCAAAATTCATGTCCGCTCCGATATGTTTTGAATTCATGACGTCATAAGCACCTCCATATGCTTTTCGAGTAATCACCGTAATTTTTGGAACCGTCGCTTCGCTAAATGCATATAGAAGTTTGGCACCATTGGTTATTATTCCTTGCCATTCTTGATCTTTACCCGGCAAGAATCCAGGTACATCTACCAAAGTAAGCAAAGGAATATTAAACGCATCACAAAAACGAACAAATCGACCTGCTTTTCTTGAAGAATTGATATCCAAAACTCCCGCTAAACTACTTGGTTGATTAGCTACAATTCCAATACTACGTCCCCCTAATTTAGCAAAACCACAAATAATATTTTCTGCCCAATCTTTATGTACTTCCATAAAACTATCGGTATCTATAATTTCCGAAATGACTTCTTTCATGTCATAAGGCTGATTGGCATTTGCTGGAATAATATTATCTAATTTTATTCGAAGTTCATCTTGAGCTTCATAATCATAAACAGGCGCTTCATCTTCACAATTTGAAGGAATATATTGCATCAAGCGACGAATTGACTGAAGACATTCTACTTCATTAGCTGTTTTAAAATGGGTTACGCCACTTATTGACGCATGTGTTTCGGCACCTCCAAGCGCTTCACTCGTTATATCTTCGTGAGTAACTGTTTTTACTACATTTGGCCCTGTTACAAACATGTAGCTTGTTTTTTCAACCATAAATATAAAGTCCGTAATTGCAGGTGAATACACCGCTCCACCTGCACAAGGCCCCAATATAGCAGATATTTGAGGAATCACGCCGCTGGCTCTTGTATTTCTATAAAATATATCGGCGTAGCCTCCCAAGCTTTGAACACCTTCTTGAATTCGGGCGCCCCCACTGTCGTTTAATCCAATTACAGGTGCACCATTTTGCATGGCCAAATCCATAATTTTACATATTTTTTCTGCATGCGTTTCGGATAAAGAGCCTCCAAAAACCGTAAAGTCTTGAGAAAACACATAAACCAATCGTCCATCAATCGTCCCATATCCCGTAATGACGCCATCGCCAAGTATAATATCTTTTTCCATTCCAAAATCTTTGCAGCGATGCTCCACAAACATTCCAATTTCTTCAAAAGAATTTGCATCTAACAATATTTCAACACGCTCACGAGCCGTTAATTTTCCTTTTGCATGTTGCGAATCAATTCTTTTTTGTCCACCTCCCAATTGTGCAAGTGCTCTTTTTTCTTTTAGAATTTGTTGAGGATTCATATATTTTTTTATTATTGAAATGTTACAAAAGTAATAGATTTCGATTTTATTATTCGAAAAAAATCAGATTTTTGAACAGGTTATTCTTCTTCTTTTTTTGCTTCCGTTTTTATTTCAGTATTATGATATAAAATATGATAAACGGCATAGGTCATTTTATTAATAATTTGATGTAAGTTGACAAAATCAATACTTTTTTCATCGTCTTTAGTAGTCATATAAATAGTGTCGGTATGTGGGTCAAAAGTAGAAATAGTATTAGCCGGTATACCGTATAAATTATAAAATGGAATATGATCTTGCTTTGGTTCTACTTCAAAAATATCATCTTCATGTGACTCCATTTTTTCAACAATAAACTTTTCTCTGAGTGCATAATTAATTTCAAAAGATAAATTTGACAACTCATTATCATTCATATATACTTTGCCTTTTTGGTCTTGAAATGGCCTTCCTAACATTTCAAAATTAATTACCGCTTTGATATTTACATTATTTCTTTTTGCATAATCTGCAAAATATCCCGCACCATAATTTCCTTCGTGTTTGCCTGCAAAAAATACAATTAATACTTTATTGGTAAATTTAAATCGAGCTAAAAATTGTGCCATTTGCATTAAAGCCGCACAGCCCGTAGCGTTATCATTAGCACCATTATATACGTAATCATTGGTGCCTTCAAAATTGTCTGTTATGCCTAAATGGTCATAATTAGCACACAAAACGATATATTCGTTTTTTGGTTTAATATTATCAATAACCCCGACGATATTTTCGGCTAAAAAATTTTGATCAAACTTAAATTTATTGCGATAAATCCCCCCAATTAAAGGCTTTATTTGATGTTTTTTTAAAAAATTTTCTATAAAATTTTTCGTCAACTCTATAGAACCATCTCGCATATTTCTTCCTTGAAAACTCTCATGAGACAACGAAGAAACAATGGCTCTAGTAACTTCTATTTGTTGGGATTTAACAATACTATCAAAGGGTAAAAATGCCCCCATCTCTTGCGCATCTGCTTGGTAAACAAAAAATAAAAAAAACGCTATGACTAACTTATTTAATATTTTTGAATGCATCAATTAATTCATTAGTTAAAAATGGAATTCCTTGTATTTTATTAATCTTTTCTATTGGTTTCCCAATTCGAGAAGCTATAATATTTGCCAACTGACCTGCATTAAGCTCAGCAATGGCTATTTTTTCAAACGAATTTATTATTTGGTCCAAATTAGACGGAAATGGATGAATCCATTCTAAATGCAAATGTGAAATTGGAGTATCTTTTTCGGATTCATTAAAAATCTTGACCGCACTTTTTACAGAACCATAAGTGCTTCCCCATGAAATTATAAGCGTTTTAGCATTTTTAATTTCTGTGTCCAATTCTAATTGTGGAATTTCTTTGGAAATATTTTGAATTTTTTGACTTCGTATTTGCGTCATTATTTCGTGATTTTTGGGCTCATAACTGATACCACCATTTTCCGAATTTTTTTCTAAACCGCCTATAATAAATTGTCGATCTGGTGTTCCAGGTTTTATCCATGGTTTTACCAAATTTTCATTTCGATGAAAGGGATTTACATCTTCTGAATTTTGAATATTTATTTTTGTCAAATTCGGAATTTTCCATGATTCACTTCCATTTGCTATACTAACATCGCTCAATAAAAAAACCGGCGTTTGATATTTTATCATAATTTCAATAGCCTTGAGTGTTGTTTCAAATGCTGTTGATGGGCTTTTTATAGCTACAATTGGCACTGGAGATTCGCCGTGTCTACCATAATAAACGGTTTCTAAATCGGACTGCTCGAGTTTTGTAGGCATTCCAGTACTTGGCCCAGCGCGCATAACATCAATAATCAATAAAGGCAATTCCGCACTTTGAGCTAAACTTATTGCTTCTTGTTTTAAATCAATTCCTGGCCCAGAAGAGGCCGTAACTCCAATTGCTCCTCCATATGCAGCACCAATCGCCATAGATACTGCAGCTATTTCATCTTCGGCTTGCATAATTTCAATGCCTTCATAATTATGTTTTACCAATTCGTGAAGAATATCTGAGGCTGGCGTAATTGGATATCCTCCAAAAAACACCGTTTTATCAAAAATCCATCTCGAAGCAACAATCGCTAATGCAACTGCCGTATTACCTTGTATATTTCGATACAAGCCTTTTTCAAAATCTAACTTTGGAATCTCATTTACAAATGATATTGAAAACTCAATGGTTTCTGCGTAATAAAATCCCATTTTTAATGTCTTTGTCATGGCATCAAAAACCTGTTGTTTTTTGCCAAATTTGGATTGCATTAAGTTTAAAACCGAATCTACTTTATGTTCTACCGCAAAAAGCAAGAGTCCTAACGCAAAAATATTTTTATTTTGATTTTTTTCTTTTGCTGATAACTCCGTTTCATTTAAACAATCTTGTGTAAGCTGACTTAAAGCAACCGATAATTTTGGATTTGGAATGAATTCTAATTCTGTAGCATCAAATTGTGCCAATTTGCAATTCTTTGAATCAAAACCTTCGGGATCGTATATGACTAATGCAGATTTTGAAATTTGTGGATAAAATTTCTTAAATGCCGCCGCATTAAAGGCTACAAAAATGTCTGCTGCATCGCCTGGCGTATATACATCAGCGCCACCCCATTGAATTTGAAAACCTGAAACGCCATTAACGGTTCCGGCTGGAGCACGAATTTCTGCTGGAAAATCTGGAAACGTTTTTAAATTATATTTTTGAAGCGCAATGTTGTCCGAAAATAAGGTTCCTAACAACTGTATTCCATCTCCAGAATCACCTGCAAATAAAGCTACAACACTTTTCATTTAAATAATACGGTATGAAAATTTAGTAAATAAAAATGTGCTAAAATGCTTGTAATCAGATAAGGTACAATCCCAGAGGCACCTACATAGTCTTTTGCAATGCGTTGACCAAAAAACAATTGTAGTAAAACGAATGATTGAAACACAAAAACATAGAAAAGAATATAGCTCAAAGATAAATTAAAAAGTATCATAAAAAATACCGCCAAAGCCGAAAATCCTGCTATAATCTCCTGAATGGTAATCAGCCAAAATGAAGGTACAATAATTGAATTTAGAAAGGTCTCTTTAAATTGACTTTTAAACCAATCCATATTTCCTTGGGTATTTAAAAGCTTATCTATTCCCGATTGAATAAATGTGATTGCAAAAAAAACTAATAATATAAGTATTGGAGCATTTGTAACTGAAATATTAACCATATGAATTTGATTTAATAATTGCAAAGTTACATATTTTTATACGGAATTGTATTACAGATTTTTATTATATATTGCTAACCCCATTTTAATGTAAATAAAAATTAGAAAAGGAAACATAAGAAAACTAAATGGATTTTTTTGCCATGCTCCATAAAAGTCAAAATGAATACATCGCATGATTGCTTTTGTCATACCGCAACCCAAACAATTTTTTCCCGTTGCTAAAGTAAATAAGCAGATCGTTTGTCCTTCGTCAAAAAATTCTTTTGGAAGCACGATTAAAACAAATGGAATAGCTAACCATATAAAAAGCAATACATACTTTTTCAACTTATTTTTGACTTTCTAGTAATAAATCTAAGAATTCTCTTACCGCTCCAAATCCTCCAGGTTTGATTGTTTTAATGTCTACAGATGCATCTATAGAATGATGCGCATTAGCTGGTGCCGCTGCCACACCACACCAATTCATTACTTCCAAATCGATTATATCATCTCCCATAAACGCGATTTGATTGGGTTCAAGACCCAATTCTTTTGCCCAGGTTTTAGCTACCTCAACTTTTGAGCTTCGTTGTGCATGAACCCATTTAACGCCGAGCATTTTGGCTCTACTTTCTATTAAATCTTTTGCTAAGGTTGCCGCGCTTATAATTCCTATAATAATTCCTGCATCTTGAGCTCTTCGAATGCCTTCCCCATCGTGTGCATGAAATCTTTTGAACTGCGAACCGTCCATATTAACATAAATACCGCCATCCGTCATGGTTCCATCTACATCGAGTAGCACCATTTTAATTTCACTTAGCTTTTCTTTTAATGTCATTAATTTGTGTATTTAATTTTTGTTTTTTTGCCTTTAGCATCATAATAAAACCATTTGCCACTTTTATTACCTTGGTTATATAGTCCTTCTTCTTTTACTTTTCCATTTTGATAAAAAGCTTTATACATTCCATCCAATTTTCCCGATTTGTACATACCATTTTCTTTTAAAGCACCGTGATCATAAAACGTTTCAAAAGCGCCTGCCAAAATGCCATTTCGATAGGTAAATCGAGATTGAGGTTTTCCTTCTTGAGTAAATTTTTGTTCTTGTCCTTCTAATTTACCATCAATCAAATAGGATTGAGACTGAATTTGACCATTTTCCCAAAACGACATATATGGCCCCTCGTAATTGTCATTTTTAAAATAGGCATCTAATCTTTTTTTACCATTGTCATGATAATCGATCCACTTGCCGTGTTTTTTTCCATTTTTATAATTACCATTTAAAAGTAAGGTTCCTATTGTGTCATACATTACTGTATTTCCATGATCTTTTCCTTCTTGATAATTTTTTACCATTTGTAAATTTCCATTTGAAAAATAGTATTTCCATTCTTTGTCTTCCAGATCATTTGTATAAAATCCGTACTGAATTACATTTCCATTTTGGTCATATTGTTTATACGCACCTTGTTTTTTACCCTCAGTATATTCAATGTATTCAAAAACCTTTCCATTTGGAAAATAAATCCAATGGCTTCCATGTTTTTTGCCATTTTTCCATTGTTCTTCGCGTTCTATAGCTCCATTTATTTTATAATGCCATTTGTACGTTCCGTTTTTTAAACTATCAGGGACTTCCTTTATAGTTTTCGTCGTTTTTTTTACTGCGCTCTTTTTTTGAGCTTCAATCGTATTATTAAATAATAAAACAAACAGCCAAAAAATTAAATAAATCGATTTCATAAACAATTATTAAAAATATTTATTAAATAAATCTTCCGGAATTTCTTTTTTAGCTGGAGGCGTTGTTTCTTGATTTCGCTCACCATCCCGTTTTTCTATATCTGGTGTAGGCTCTTTTTCCTCTCCATCTTCGCTCTTTTGTTCTTCCGTTTTAACAGGGGGCTCTTCTTTTGGAGACTCTTCTTTTGGCGTATTTTCCGAAGGTATTTCTTCTTTTGGAGCCTCAGTTGCAGGTTCATCTTTTACAATATCTTCAATTTCGGACTCTTGGGCCTTTTTCAAAGATTCTTCCATGCGTTCTCTCAAGCTTTTTTTACTATTAATGCGCTCTTCTTCTCTTTGTTTTTCTTCATCGGCAATTTTCTTTTCCATGGCTTCAATCAAGCTATCTTGAATCGCATTTTCTCTTTTTATTGCTTCTAACTCTGGCGTAGATTCTTCAAATTTTTCAGCCTCTTTCAAATCTTTTTCGGAATAATCTGGTTTTTCAAATCCAAAATATTTTGATTTATCTTCTGTTGCGAATTTACCTCCATTTCGCATTCTTTTATAAAACTGGTCGGCTTCATAATTTCCGGCAGGCATAAATTTATAAAACTCCTTTTCATTTTTTCTTACATATCTTTTTTTAGGATCTACCGCCGAAAGCATATTATTAAAATTCTCATTTGAGCCTACCAGTCCCAATACGCCATCAGAATATGTGATATAAAACCATTCTTTATTTTTGGCTTTAAAATATAAATTAAAAAAATCTTGATATTCTCCATATCCCATTTCTAAAAAACCAACCACTTCTTTATTAATCATTATTCCACCCATG
>Ga0208595_1000150_pt1 | contig 26787 bp, 19 predicted proteins | sample LakMenEpi28Jun11_FD_150742 | JGI IMG/M metagenome (GOLD analysis project Ga0208595, IMG submission 150742) | Freshwater microbial communities from Lake Mendota, WI - 28JUN2011 deep hole epilimnion (SPAdes) | ecosystem: Environmental > Aquatic > Freshwater > Lake > Epilimnion/Euphotic zone ...
AACCTAACCGTAAACGATACAACGAAGAAAGATTCGTTCTTAACGATTTGTATAAATCAACCCATTTTCTTTAACGGTATTAGCCGAAATAGTACTGGAATTTATCGAGATACGCTCATTAATTCGAAAGGATGTGACAGTTTTATGTATCTACACTTAGCGGTGAATGATACAACGAAAAAGGATTCTTTTTTAACGATTTGTAAAAATCAGCCTATTATTTTTAATAATATCAGTCGAAGTACAGGCGGAATCTATAGAGACACTTTAGTAAATTCCAAAGGCTGTGACAGTTTTGTTTATTTACATTTAACCGTAAATGATACAACCAAAAAAGATTCCTTCTTATTTATTTGTAAAAATCAACCGATTTTATTTAATGGCATTTTACGAAATATATCAGGTTTATATAAAGATACCTTAGTGAATTCCAAAGGTTGTGACAGTTTTGTGTATCTAAATCTCACGGTTAATGATACCACCAAAAAAGACTCATTCTTGATTACGTGTAAAAACCAACCGATCATCTTTAACGGCATCAGCCGAAGTATTACTGGAATATACAGAGACACGCTCATAAACGCAAAAGGCTGTGACAGTTTTGTTTATTTACATTTAACGGTTAATGATACGACGAAGAAAGACTCGTTCTTGATTATTTGTAAAAACCAACCCATTTTCTTTAATGGTATTAGCCGAAATAGCACCGGAATTTATCGAGACACGTTAGTGAATTCAAAAGGATGTGACAGCTTTTTATATTTACATTTAACGGTTAACGATACGACGAAAAAAGATTCCTTCTTGATTAAGTGTAAAAACCAACCAATTGTATTTAATGGCATCAGCCGAAATGTTTCAGGTATTTACAAAGACACATTGGTAAATACAAAAGGTTGTGACAGTTTTGTGTATTTGCATTTAACGGTTAACGACACGACGAAGAAAGACTCCTTCAGAATTATATGTAAAAATCAATTTGTTGTTTTTAATGGTCAAACACTAAATACAACCGGAATTTATAAAGATACGCTGGTCAACGCAAAAAGCTGTGATAGCTTTTTATATTTACATTTAACGGTTAATGATACAACTAAGAAAGATTCTTTTTTAACGATATGTGTCAATAATCCGATTTTATTTAATGGCATTTTACGAAATACATCAGGTTTATATAAAGATACGTTTCTTAATTCAAAAGGCTGTGACAGTTTTGTGTATCTAAATCTAACCGTAAACGATACGACCAAAAAAGATTCGTTCTTAATAACGTGTAAAAACCAACCGATTCTCTTTAACGGCATCAGCCGAAATATATCAGGAATTTATCGAGACACGTTAGTCAATTCAAAAGGATGTGACAGCTTTTTATATTTGCATTTAACGGTTAACGACACAACGAAAAAAGATTCCTTCTTGATTATTTGTAAAAACCAACCAATTATCTTTAATGGCATCAGCCGAAATAGCACCGGAATTTATAGAGATACGCTTGTCAATTCAAAAGGCTGTGACAGTTTTATGTATTTGCATCTAACGGTGAACGACACGACAAAAAAAGATTCCTTCAGAATTATATGTAAAAATCAATTTGTTGTATTTAATGATCAAACATTAAATACAAGCGGAATTTATAAAGATACGCTTGTCAATTCCAAAGGCTGTGATAGTTTTTTATATTTGCATTTAACGGTTAATGATACAACTACAAATCAAATCTTCCAGACGATTTGTGTTAATAATCCGATTTTATTTAATGGCATTTTACGAAATACACCAGGTTTATATAAAGATACATTGGTCAATTCAAAAGGCTGTGACAGTTTTGTGTATCTAAATCTAACGGTTAATGATACCACCAAAAAAGATTCGTTCTTAATTACGTGTAAAAACCAACCGATTCTCTTTAATGGTATTAACCGAAATAATACAGGAATATATCGAGACACGCTCATAAACGCAAAAGGCTGTGACAGTTTTTTTTATTTACATTTAACGGTTAACGACACGACGAAAAAAGATTCGTTCTTGATTATTTGTAAAAACCAACCAATTGTATTTAATGGCATCAGCCGAAATATTACTGGAATATACAGAGATACACTTATAAACTCGAAAGGATGCGATAGCTTTTTATATTTATATTTAACCGTAAATGATACGACAAAAAAAGATTCCTTCAGAATTATATGTAAAAATCAATTTGTTGTTTTTAATGGTCAAACATTAAATATAAGCGGAATATATAAAGATACGCTGGTTAACGCAAAAGGCTGTGATAGCTTTTTATATTTGTATCTAACGGTTAATGATACGACTACAAATCAAATTTTCCAGACAATTTGTGTCAATAATCCCATTTTATTTAATGGCATTTTACGAAATACATCAGGTTTATATAAAGATACATTGGTCAATTCCAAAGGCTGTGACAGTTTTGTGTATCTAAATCTAACGGTTAATGATACCACCAAAAAAGATTCATTCTTAATTACGTGTAAAAACCAACCGATTATCTTTAATGGCATCAGCCGAAATATTACTGGAATATACAGAGACACGCTCATAAACGCAAAAGGCTGTGACAGTTTTATATATTTACATTTAACGGTGAATCCTGTAACAAGATCATTGATTTTAGATACCATTTGTGAAGGTAGAACCTTTTTAAATTATAGTCAAACAGGTACTTATTTTGATACATTTGTTGGTCTCAATCAATTTGGATGTGATAGTATTCGAGAAATTAGATTATTTGTAAAACCTACTGTTCGATCTTTTATAACTGAAACCATTTGTTTTGGGGATACATTTTTAGGATATTTTAAAACAGGAATTTATATAGATACTTTAATTAATGCAAGTGCAATTGGTTGCGATAGTATTCGAACGACCACTTTAATTGTTAGGCCGGTTGAATTGCTGATTTATGAAACTATATGCAATAATCAATATTTTGAAAAATATAATCAATCTGGGATATATTTAGATACCATTATTGATAATTTTGGTTGTAAAAGAAATCGTACTTTAAATTTAACTGTTTTAGAATCTTCATCAAGTTATATTTCACAGGAAATTTGTTATCATGATAAAATTTATGGATACAATAAAACAGGAATTTATATTGATACCTTAATAAATTCAAATGGTTGTGACAGTATTCGAACGTTAGATATTTTAGTTCGTAATAAACCATTAACACCTTTAAAAGATACCGGAATTTGCGAAGGACAACGAATTGTTTTAAATGCAGATAAAGGTTTTATTTTATATACTTGGAATGATGGGACAACAAAGGAAGAATTAGAAGTAGATCAGGCAGGCATATATTATCTTGTCGTAATGGATTCTTTTAAATGTGTTGATTTTGATACCATTTTAGTATCAAGTTACCCTACCCCAACAATTAAGATAATTACAAATGACGATTTAAATAATTTTGAAATTGGAGACCGTATTTTGTTTGAAAGTAATGTTGAAGATAATGTTTCAGCAAAAGGTGTTTATAATTGGTATTCAAACTCCACAATAAGCTGCGATACATGCGAAAATACCTTTTTGAATACCCAAGAAGAGAACTGGCTTAGAATTGAATACAAGTCAACAAATCAGTGCGTCACTTACGATTCAATCTTCTTTAAAAAAGCGGGACAATTGATTAATATTATCGAATTTCCAAATAGCTTTTCTCCAAATGGAGATTTCTTAAATGATAAATTTGGGCCTGAAACTAAAAATGTAAAAAACATTTCTTGGTCTGTATTTAATAGATGGGGAACAAAGGTTTTTGAAAGTAACTCGATATATCATTTTTGGGATGGAATTTATAAAAATGAAGCTCAAATGTCAAATCTTTATTATTACACTTGCGAAGTTGAATTTAATGATGGTAAGAAAAAATCATTAAAAGGCGAATTATATATAATGCGTTGATTTACTCGTAATAATTTGATTAATTCTATCTATTATCACATCACTTTTTATTGTATTAATAACATTATGATATTTCTTAGGTATATCTTTACCAAATATAGAAACGGGTAATTCTGGAAAATGATTTAAATTGGGTGTAATACAATTTTCGATCGGTTGAAAAAGGGGCCAAAAACCTAAAAAAGGATGCGTTGGTCCGTAAATTGTAATTGTTGGTATAGCAAACAATGCGCTTAAATGCGAATTCGCACTATCCATAGTTACCATAAGATCTAAATTTTGTATTTCTTGAACCTCTTGCTCAAAACTAAGCGAATTGATTATTATTTCACAATGATCATATTTGGAAAAAACTTCAAAAGCGGCTTTTTTTTCATTTTCTCCAAATCCAAAAATATAAAATTTTACATTCGTATCTTTAAATGAAGAAACGACTTCCTCTAATATTTTAAGAGAAATCATTTTTGATTCGTGTTTTGAAAAAGGAGCTAAACCAATCGAAACAATTTGACTTTTCTCGGAAATATTTAAATGTAAGGGGTCGAATTTTGTTTTCCCTGATAGAAGTTTCGAATTCATAAATACTTCAGCATATCGGTCAATTTGAAGCTTTAATGGAAGTTTTATAGAATCTTTTGAATTGATTAAATTTTGCTTCTCTTTTCTACCTTTATCAAAAACTATAACTTTTATCTGATAAAGATTAAATAACAATTTTAAAATCTTTGTTCTTAAAACATCATGAATATCTATAACTAAATCAAAAGAAGTAAAATTAATATGCCGAGCCCATTTAATAATACCACAAATACCTTTATACTTATTTTTAAAATCAATTGGAATAATTTCTAAATTATCAATATCTTTAGTAAAAACGGTCATTTTATTATCAGTAGCATAACAAAAATGAACACTCGGATTATCTAAGGCAACTTTTCTAATTAGGGGTATTGAAATTAATATATCTCCTAACGCAGAAAATCTTAAAATAAGAACTTTTTTAGGTATTGGAGATTTATTCATTTAACATAATATATTTTATTTACCAATATTTCTTAATATAGGATTCAATTCATTATCATTATACATTTTCATTTGGCGATAACATTTCATGATCTTGTTACCATTGCGTAAATCAATCAATAATTGGTGTAGCGAATTAATTAAATCTTGTTTTTGTTCTCTTAAAACTTCTAATTTTTCAATTACATTTTGTTTTAAAACTTGATTTATATCATTGCGATCTATTTCTTGTTCAAAATGGTATATTTTTAATGCTAAAATGGATAAACGATCTATGGCCCAAGCTGGAGTTTCAGTATTTATAGTTGCGTTTTCTTTTAAACTAACATTTGAAAATAATTGAAAATAATAATCATCTATTTGTTCAACAAGATTAGTCCTAAACTGATTGAGTGTATCAATCTTACGTTTTATTTCAATTCCAATTTCAGGATTTATATATGGATCTCGAATAATATCTTCAAAATGCCACTGTACGGTATCGATCCAATTTTTTTGATATAATAAATACTCAAACGTATTTTCTTTAAAAGGATTTGAAATTTCTTTTTGAACATCGTCATATTTGTGATAATCTAAAATGGATTGCCAATAAATATTATAGTAAGAAAGAACATCAAACTCCATATTTTAATTTAATTGTAAAAGATTCGGTTATATAATTGACGAAAAGCTTTTTTAAGTTCACTTCTTTTAAACTTTTGTTCTGCATTAACAATGATTTGACCTTTATCGTTTCGATATAATTTGTAATAAAAACGAAAGGATTTTTCATAATTTGTTTTACTATAATCTTGCCTACCCCATTTAATTACGTAAAAATTTAAGGTATCTTTTTGTTTTTCTAAAATATATTTTCCTTGAGAAAACCATTTTAAAACGTCCAATGCATTACTTTTATAATTTACTTCTAAATTTTGATTTTTAGGATAATTGTAAAATGAAATTTGTTTAGATTTTTGTAACGTAGAATATTCGCATAATAAAAAAGTAGAATCCGATTCGATAATACCAGACCATAAAAAATTATTAAACAACGTGGGAGAGGTACCTATTGATTTATAAGCTATTTTTTGTTCATTTAAAGCGGTTTTAATTTCTTGATGAACTTGGTATTTATTGTAAAAAGTAAACATTAAATAGGAACAACTAACTACAAAACCTATCGTTATAACTTTCACTCGAGTTGGATTTTTATAATCAATAAATAAACAAGCAACTACAAATATTAAAAATGGAATCGTGTAAAATGGATCAACAACAGAAATATTATTAAAGCCAACTAAATAATTACTAAAAGGGAGTAGTAATTGAGTACCATAAGTCGTAAAACAATCTAAAATGGTATGTGTTAAGAATCCTAAAAACCAAAATAAATACCATGATTTTAAAGAAATTTTCTTTTTAAAAAAAACGTAAAATAAAACAGCAAAAGGTATCGAATAAATAATTTGATAAAATATAGCATGTGAATTGGAACGATGATTAAGAAGTTTGAAAATCTCATCATTATTGAAAATACTTGATAAAACATCTAAATCTGGAACCGTTCCAGCTAAAGCGCCAAGATAAATAGCTTTATTTCCAATTTTCCTACCTAAAACAGCCTCTCCAACAGCAGCGCCTAAAACGATTTGCGAAAGACTATCCATAAGTCGCTATATATTAGTTAATACCTTTTCTGCAATTTTGTTTCCTGTAAAGCCTTCATATTCTAAAACTTCGGACAATAAACCAGGCTTAAACCATCTTTTACCCATATTAATTGGAATAATTGGCATTGTTTTTTGATTTTTAGTTAAAATTTCCGAAACAATCGAATATAATCCACCAACGTGAAAATGATCTTCAACGATAACTAAATTTGAGGTATTCTTAGTTAAATCTAATATAGCTTCCTCATCAATTGGATTTAGAGAACGCATATTCATAATTCCTACAGATAATCCTTTATTTTCTATGATTTCTTTAGCTTTTAATACTTCTTCTAATAAAAATCCATAAACCAAAAATGTTACATCATTTCCTCTAAACAATATTTCAGCTTTACCAATCTCAAATTTCTGTTTATGAGCAATCATTGCTGGACGCGGATTCACTCGAATATAAGAAGGGTAAGGAGAATTCCAAATCGTTTCTAACATCATGCACATGTCCTCGTTATCAGAAGGACAAAAAACTTGCATTTCAGGTATTAAACGCATGATACCAACATCTTCTAATGATTGGTGTGTCGGGCCATTTCCATCAGATAAAAAACCAGGAATCCATCCACTTAATTTTACTGGTAAACATGGAATACCTACATCATTTCTAATAAATTCATAGGCTCTAAAAAGTAGAAAATTAGTCAATGCATGGCAAATTGGTTTTCGACCTCTCAACGCCATACCTGCCGCCATTCCAATCATATTTTGCTCTGTAATTCCGACATCTATGAAGCGGTCGCCTAAAATTGGAGGAAGATCTCTTACTACCGCTCTATTTTCAGCTGTAAAAACTACAAAATCTTCATTTTCAAGACAAACTTTTTTAATGATTTCTGGATACGAATTCATAATTTAAAAATTAATTATAATGTACGTTTGATTTCAATTTCTTCATAGGCTTCGATAATATCTCCAGCCATAACATCGTTATAGTTTTTAATATTCATACCGCAATCTTGACCGTGAACAACTTCTTTAACATCATCTTTAAATCGTTTTAAAGAATCTAAAGTTCCTGAATAAACTACAATTCCTTCACGAATAACACGAACTTTAGAGTTTTTGTAAACCTTACCATCTTTTACCATACATCCAGCAATAGTTCCAACTTTAGGAATTTTGAAAATTTCAAGAACTTCAAGATTTCCTGTAATTTTCTCTTCAATAGTCGGCTCTAACATACCTTCCATTGCGGCCTTAACCTCATCAATTGCTTGGTAAATAACCGAATAATGTCTTATGTCAATAGATTCTTTCTCCGCTAATAATTTAGCTTGAGCTGAAGGTCTAACTTGGAAACCAATAATAATTGCATCTGATGCCGTAGCAAGCAATACATCCGACTCTGAAATCGCCCCAACGGCTCTATGAAGCACATTGATTTGTATTTCATCTGTTGAAAGCTTAATTAAAGAGTCCGTAAGTGCTTGTACCGAACCATCCACGTCACCTTTAATAATGATGTTTAGTTCTTTAAAGGTACCTAAAGCTAATCTTCGACCAATTTCATCAAGTGTAATATGTTTTTTAGTTCGCATTCCTTGTTCTCTTTCAATCTGAGAACGTTTGTAAGCAATTTGTTTCGCTTCTTGCTCATCATTATATTCACGGAACGTTTCTCCAGCACTTGGCGCTCCATTTAAACCGAGAATTTGAACGGGTTCACCTGGTAAAACTTTAGTTAACTTATTTCCTAAATGATCGGTCATCGCTTTAATTTTACCAAAACAAGAACCTGCTACAATAAAGTCTCCAACATTAAGTGTACCTCCTAATACTAAAACGGTAGCTACATATCCTCTACCCTTATCTAAAGAAGCTTCAATTACAGTACCTGTAGCTAATTTTTTAGGATTGGCTTTCAATTCTAGCATATCAGATTCAAGAAGAATTTTTTCTAATAATTCGTCTATACCAATACCCTTTTTAGCTGAAATCTCTTGTTCTTGAAATTTACCACCCCAACTTTCAACAAGTAAATTCATTTCAGACAGCTGTGAACGAACGCCATCAGGATTTGCACCATCTTTATCAATTTTATTTAAAGCAAAAATCATGGGTACATTTGCAGATTGCGCATGACTAATTGCTTCTTTCGTTTGAGGCATCACTTTGTCGTCGGCAGCAATTACAATTACTGCAACGTCGGTTAATTTTGCCCCACGAGCTCGCATCGCTGTAAATGCTTCGTGACCCGGCGTATCAATAAATGTAATTTTTCGATCATGTTTTGGAACCATTACATCATAAGCTCCAATATGTTGTGTAATACCACCAGCTTCTTTATTCACCACATTTGCTCTACGAATATAATCTAATAATGAAGTTTTACCGTGATCTACGTGTCCCATGATGGTAACAATAGGCGCTCTACTTTCTAAATCTTCTTCATTATCAATTTCTTCTTCAACTTGATTTGCATCTTCCAAAGAAATAAATTCTACTTCAAATTCAAATTCAGAGGTTATTAACTCAATAATTTCAGCATCTAATCTTTGATTAATAGAAACAACAACTCCCATGCCAAAACAAAAAGTAATAATCTGTGTTGGGGAAATATTCATTAGAGAAGCTAAATCGCTTACGGTTATAAATTCTGTTATTTTTAATAACTTTTCATTGACAACCTCTTCATTTAATCGATTTTTCTCGTTTAATTCTTCACGTTTCTTTTTTCTAATTTTTTGACGAGTTCCTTTAGACAAAGAAGCATTCATTCTTGCTTCTGTTTTACGGATATTCTCCTCTATTTCTTTATTAGTCAAAACATTAGGACCTTCTTGCTTCTCTAAAGGTTTGTCTGTTTTAACAGGTTTTTTGAAAGCAGTATTCTTTTGAACATTGTCAAATTTAACTCGGGTTTTATCTGGATTTCCTCCAGTTTCTTTTATTCGAGTACGCTTCTTGTTATTATTATTGTTTATTGAAGGTGGAACCACTTTAGGTTTTGGTTCTTTTTTAAACTCATCTAAATTGATTGTACCTAAAACTTGAGCTCCTTTAAGTTTTTGAAAATTAGTCTTAATATGCTCAACAGAAGGATCTTCTTCTTTATTTACAGCATCTTCCGATTTTTCTACTACATTTTCTACTACATTATTTTGTTCAATAACACTTTCTGCAATTTCTAAGGAGGCATCAACTTTTTCTTCAGTAGTCTCAATAACTTCTTCGATTATTTTGACTTCAATTTCATTTTTTTCAGGAGTAATAATTACCTGCTCTTGCTCTTTTTCAACAATAGCTTCTTCTTTTACTTCGATCTGCTTCGTCTTTTTCTTTTTAGGAGCCAAATCTTCTAAAGAAACTTTTCCAATAATCTTAGGCCCCGTTAATTTAATTTCTGTTTTTTCAACGATATTTTCTTCAGAAATAGGCTCCTCTTTAATAATTTCCTCTTCAATTGTTGGAGAGATTTCAACTTCTGCTTCTAACTTAGCCGTTTCAACAACAGGGTCATCTTTTATAATTTTTTTCTCTTCAACTTCAACAGATTGATTTGAAGGAAACTCAACTTCTTCCTTATTTTTACCTAAAAGACTACTTTCAGCGCGTTGATCGTGCTCACTACTAAATTTTTCATTCAAAGCGGCAAACATCGACTCTTCTATTTTTGCATTTGGGTTATTATCAATAGAAAAGCCTTTGGAAATTAAATAGTCCAAAATTTCTTCACGGCCTACATTAAAATATGTGGCGGCTTTGGCTAATCGTGTAGGTTTTTGCTCAGACATCGAATCTTTTATATTTTATTTATTAATTTTTTTACTTACAGAAAATGATATAAAATACCAATATTATTTTTCAAATTCTGTTTTTAGAATGTGCATCACATCTCTTACGGTCTCTTCTTCCAAATCAGCTCTTTTAGCTAATTCTTCAACACTCAAACTTAACACACTTTTAGCGGTATCACAACCCACTTTTTTTATTTCATCAATAATCCAAGATTCAATTTCATCATTAAATTCATCTAAATCAATATCTTCTTCATCGGAATCAATATCTCTATAAACATCAATTTTATAATTAATTAGTTTACTTGCTAATTTGATATTTACACCATTTCTACCGATAGCTAAAGAAACTTGATCCGGTTCTAACCAAACTTTTACACGTTTGTTTTTCTCATCAATTTCAATGGAATTAATAACTGCTGGAGCCATAGCTCTTTGGATATATAATGCAAAATTAGACGTATAATTTACAACATCTATATTTTCATTATTCAACTCCTTTACAATACCATGAATACGACTTCCTTTTACACCAACACATGCTCCAACTGGATCAATTCGGTCGTCATAACTTTCTACTGCAACTTTTGCTTTCTCACCAGGTTCTCTTACTACCTGTTTTATAGCAATTAAACCATCAATAATTTCAGGAACTTCTAATTCAAGCATAGCTTCAAGAAATCTTGGTTCAATTCGGCTTAATACAACTCGAGGTAAATTATTTCTTAACTCAACTTCTTTAATTACCGCTTTTACGGTATCACCTTTTTTGAAATAATCGCCTTTTACTTGTTCATTTTTTGGTAAAATTAGCTCATTCTCTTGATCATCAAGAACCAATACTTCATTTTTCCATATTTGGTATACTTCTCCAGTGATTATTTCACCTTCTAGATCTTTATATTTTTTATAAACTTCATCTTTTTCTAACTCCGTTACTCTTGAATGTAATGTTTGCTTCGCGGCCATTATCGCTCTTCGAGTTAATTGATGTATTTCTATTTGCTCATAGGTTTCTTCTCCTATTTCAAAACTATCATCGATAGCCAAAGCATCGGTTAATGAAACTTGTTTATGAACATCCATAACTTCATTATCCGCTACGATTTCTCTTTTTTGATAAATTTCAACCTGACCTTTATCTGTATTTACAACAATTTCAAAATTGTCGGTGTTACCATATTTTTTCTTTAAAGAAGTTTTAAATACATCTTCTAAAAGACGCATCATTTTTACTTTGTCAATACCTTTTTGCTCCTTAAATTCGGCAAATGAGTCGATAAGTTCTAAATTGTTCATTTTTTATTAAATTTTAAAGGAATTAATGCTTTTTTTATTTCGTTAATGTTTATTTTTTGTATAATGTGTTGCGCTTCTGTTTTTAATTTTTTTGAAGCTGGAATGATTTGCTCTATTTCAATATAATCATTTTCTACAGACAAAATATTTGCTTCAAAAGTAGTTCCATCTAATAAAGTGAATATTAAATCTTTACCAATACGCTTTTTGTATTGAAAAGGAATCTTTAGTGGATTTGACATACCCGGGGAAGAAACATCCAATGTGTAAATTTCGGGTATCATACTATCTTCGTCCAATTTTTTTTGTAAAAAACGGTTTAATTGCGCACATTCTTCAACGGTTACATTTGTCATCGTATCAACTAAAACCTCATATTTAGTCCCTTTTGTAATAACATCTACTAAAAACATATTGTGAGATTCACAATATGAATCAGACCATTCGGACAACTTTGTTTTTATATCTTCTATTCGATACATATTTTAATTATATAAAAATAGGGAAGCATTCCGCTTCCCTATCCATTCTCACTGTTAATAACGATGCAAATATAATACATTTTTTTTAAATTTGATTAAAAAAATAATTATCATAAAAAAAAGGTGTAAGAATTACATCAAACACCTTTTCAAATAAAAATTATAAAAAAAACTACAATTTAAACATGTTTTCTTTGATACAATGATCTGCAATTCTTCTTTTTGCAGAAATGGTATCTAAAATTGAGTATTTTGTAAATCGTTTTAATCCCATATGCATCATCGTTAACATATCGCCTTCAGCAAAATTGCTAATTGCTTTTTTGCCATTGATATAGATACGTTCCATACTTTCCGACATAAAAATATTTAAAACATCTACTTTTAATGCCTCATTTTCGATGCCATTTTGTTCAACTAATTTATGAACTCGCAACAACGTACTTTCTGCTTGTAATACATCAAAAAGCATATCCGCAATTGACATAATAAGTTCTTGTTGTTTTTCAAACTCCAACATATACTTTTGCATAGCACCGCCTGCTACTAATAAAATAGCTTTTTTAGCTTTTTCAATCGTTTTATACTCTCTATCAAATAATGCATCACTAGGTTCATCAAAAGAAATGCTCATTAAATCTTTTTGAGCTTCCATTGCAGGCTTCATTAAATCCAATTGACCTTTCATTGCTTTTTTAGCTAAAGTACCAACAGCTAATAAACGGTTTATTTCATTAGTGCCTTCAAAAATTCGATTAATTCTACTATCTCTATAAGCTCTCGCGGCTGGTGCTTCTTCACTATACCCCATCCCACCATATATTTGAACGACCTCGTCGGTAACTAAATCCAAGGTTTCGCTTCCCAAAACTTTTAATGCAGCACATTCGATAGAATATTCTTCGGCAGCAGACAATTTAGCTTCAGATTTAGTAGCACCATCTTTAATAAGTTTTTCAGATAAATCATTGATCAAACCACTTACACGATAGCTACTACTTTCTGAGGCAAAAATTGAAATTGCCATATTAGCAATTTTCTCTTTTATCGCTCCAAAATTAGAAATTGAAGTACCAAACTGTTGACGTTCATTTGCATAATTTATACCTAAATCAAGCATTCTTCTTGCTCCACCCAATGCCATTACGCATAATTTGTAACGACCAATATTTAAAACATTAAATGCAATTTTATGACCTTTTCCTATTTCTCCTAAAACATTTTCGATAGGTACTTTTACATTTTCAAGGAAAACTTGACGCGTACTACTTCCTTTAATTCCCATTTTATCCTCTTCGGCACCTAAAGTCAAACCTTCTGTATCTTTTTCAACGATAAAGCCAGTAAATTGATTGCCATCTATTTGAGCAAAAACAATGAATATATCTGCAAATCCCGCGTTGGTAATCCACATTTTTTGACCATTAAGGATATAATGTTTTCCATCTTCCGAAAGCATCGCTTTCGTTTTTGCACCCAAAGCATCACTTCCACTTCCTGGTTCTGTTAAGCAGTAACTTGCAAATTTGGCTCCACTTCCCAAATCCGATAAATATTTACTTTTTTGATCCGAATTACCAAAATATAAAATTGGTAACGTTCCTATTCCTGTATGTGCGGCACAAGCAACTGAAAAAGAATGCGATTTTCCAATTTCTTCGCTAATTGCGGTTTCGGTATTAAAATCAACATTCATACCTCCATATTCTTCGGGCAAACTGGTTGATAAAATACCTAATGAACCTGCTTCTTTTAAGAGTTCAACCATTAAATCAAAGGCTCCTTTATCGAGTTTTGCAAAATTAGGCGCTACTTTCATTTCTACAAAATCTCGAACCATTTCTGAAAATTGCAACGCATCTTCTTGAAGTGCTTCTTTTGTAAAAACCGTATCCAAGTTTTGATTTTGAATTAAAAAGGCACCACCTTTTAATATGTTTTGATTTATATTTTCCATAATGATTAATTTTAATGCAAATATAAAACATTATTTTTATTTACCAAACGTTTGTTTGGTAAATGTGTTAAAAATATAAAAAAAAGAGAGTACTAAAACGTACTCTCTTAAATAGGATTGAAAAAATAAAATTTTAATCTAAACGGAAGACAACAGGAACCGAATAAATTACAGGAACCGCATGTCCTGCTTGTTTACCCGCTTTCCATTTTGGCATTGAACGAACAACGCGCATGGCTTCTTCGTCACAACCGCCTTTAATTCCTTTTAATACTTTAGGATTTTTAATACTTCCATCTTCAGATACAACAAATTCTACCATTACCGTACCTTCTATTTCATTCTCTACCGCAAAATTTGGATAACGAATGTTCTTAGATAGATAACGAACTAATGCATCCTCTCCACCAGGAAACTCTGGCATTTGTTCAACAAAAGTAAATGGTTCGGAAGAACGTGATTCAACAGGACCAACAGGACCTAATTCGATATCCGACGGACCTTCTTGACCTTCAATAGTTTGAGTTGCTACTTGAGCTTTAGACTCAACAACCTCTTCAACAGTCTTTATTTCCTGTTCAGGAGCTGCTACTTCCACAATTTTAGGAGGTACAAATTGAATTGTTGCTTTAACTGGCGGCGGCGGTGGTGGTGGTGGCGGTGGTGGATTTCTTTTATCATCCAATGGTGGTGGAGCTGTTAACTCCGTAACCGTCCGTATTGGTTTTTCTACTATTAATGAAGCTCTATCTTTCATATAATTATATGCTACATATGCTCCAGAAATCACGATTACGATAAGTAGAAAAATAAACATCGAACGTTTGATGTGATTTGGATAAATCCTACGTAAATTGTAGGCTCCATATGCTTTGTTTCTCCCTCTAAAGACCAAATCTAATAGATCTGGAGATGATTTTAAACCGTTCATATACTTAAATTTAGTTTATTAATTTTCTTTTACATTTGCCATAGAACGAACAACTAATTGTTTTTCGGGTTCAGAAATGTCAATAATCGCATAACGTGCAATTTTATTAATATGCATTTCGTCTAAAGCATTTACCATATTTCCGTATACCGAACTATCAACGGCTTTAATAAGCACCATAAGTTTTGATTTACCGTCTTTGTCAAAATTATTTGCACGATCAGGATCGGTATCTAATTCTTTAAGTTTATCTACCAAGACTTTTCTAAAGCCCTTTTTCTTATCAAAAGTGGTAGCCATAACCGCATTAGGATCTGCTGCAGCCTCTTCGGGCTTTCCAAAATAATATAATACTACATTTTTTGGTGCTAACAATACCGTCATCGCGTGTTTTTTACTTAATTCGGGAGCTTCTGTATTATCAGGAGTATCAGCTGGTAATGCAATTTGCATCGCTTTAGGTTTAGATAACGTCGTCGTAAACATAAAGAATGTTATTAATAAAAACGCTAAGTCCACCATTGCAGTCAAGTCAACTTTCGTGGACTGTTTTTTTGCTTTGCCCTTACCGCCTTCCTGTGGATTTTCTTGAATTTCAGCCATTTTTTTATATTTATATGGTTTTTAATAAAATTATGAATAATCTAATCTGCTGATGCCTGAGATGTAAGAAGACTAAAACGATCCACTCCTTGATCTTGTAACGTTTTCATTACCCTTTTTATTGTGGCATAAGGTGCTCTTGAATCTGCTTTGATTACTACTTTAGCACTTTGATTGGCTCTACGAGCATTAATCATCCAATCTTTGAGTTGGTTTGCATCGGTATTAGCAGAATCTAAAGGGATACCAAGGGTATTTTTCTCCATTTCTTTACGTTCATCGGGCTTAGCAGCACAAAATTGAGGTAATAATGTCACTGGAACTCCGACTGGACCACCATTAACAAAATTTTTCTTAGCCTCATCATCAATTTTAAGATTAAATTGACCAATCATATTATCTAACCAATAAACTCTTGAATTGTTGTTATTATCCATATTAATAAAGGTTCTTCCTTTATCATCTATCAATAATGTAATAACATCGACATCGGGTACTGGTAAATCAACAATAGAAGAAGGTGTTGTAACCTCAACAGGTTCCATTGGTTTAGCCTTCGCAGTAAGAACGAAAAACGTTAGAAGAAGAAACGCCACGTCACACATCGCAGTCATATCTAACGATACGGAGCCTTTTTTAACTTTAATTTTTGGCATTTTCTAATAATTTAAATGATAAAATAAAATTTGAATTACGTAAAATATTACGAATTTTTTGAAGCAAATGATTGAGAAATCAAGAAGTTTGCTTCATCCATTTTATATGTCATTCCATCAATTTTACTAGAAAAGTAATTATAAGCAATAATAGCAAATAATGAAGTAGATATACCTAAAGCTGTATTAATTAAGGCCTCAGAGATACCTGTTGCAAGAGCCGCTTGGTCAGGAGCACCTGCAGTAGCAAGAGCCGCAAATGAACGAATCATACCTAATACGGTACCAACAAGTCCCGCTAATGTAGCCACTGAAGCTAATGTTGATAAAACAGCCATATTTTTTTGTAACATAGGTACTTCTAAAGCCGTTGTTTCTTCAATTTCTTTTTGAATACCTAATATTTTTTGCTCACCTGATAATTCTTTATTGTTTAACATATCTTCATATGCATCAATTCCAGATAACGTTACATTAGCAACTGTACCTTTTTGAGCATTACATAAATCACGCGCTTCACTGATACTTCCTGAATCTAATGCATTAGCAACTTTTCTCAAAAATCCATCAACATCTTTTCCACCTGCAGCTTTGTTTAATGATAAAAGTCTTTCAATTGAAAAAACTGCCATTGAAATAAACATTGATAATAGAATAGGAACGACAAAACCTCCTTTGTAAACCATTCCCATGTAATTACCTGGAAGTGGGTGACCATCTGGATCTCCATTTTCAAAATTACCTGATGCTCCAAATACAAATTTGTAAATAGCAATTGCTACTAATCCGATGATTAAAAATACCATCCAGTTTGGAATTGGAAATCCACTTGTTTGTTTTTTTGTTGTACTCATTTTTTTAGATTTTTTAATTTGTTAAATGATTTTAAAATTTGATTATTTATTTAATAAGGCAAAAGTAAAAAAATATAAATTACTTAAATACTTTTTCTTTCTTATTATTTGCAAATTTAACAAAAAGTTTACCTTTTTGTTATCTAGAATAACATTTTATCCACAAAATTTATGCATTTTGACTCAATTTTATAACTTGTATATAATTTTCGAGCCATAAAATGGATTCTGTTGGGAAAACTGCTAATATAAATGTATATAAAATCACTAAGAAGGTCACTATTTTTAATATCCAATTATTTGTAAATTCAATATTAGACGGTTGGTAAAAATAAATCCTATTTATAATTTTCAAATAATAAACAATACTTATTGCAGAAGCGAGTAACCCTAGTACAAAAAGAAGTTTATTAATACTATATATACCATATAATACTTGAAATTTAGCCATAAATCCTGCAGTAAATGGAATTCCCGCTAAGGATAAAACTAAAATGGTTAATGAAATTGCAAAAAATGGACTTTTTTTATACATTCCATCAAAGATTACTAATGAAGACTTGTTTGTATCCGCTGAAAATTGTGATATAATCATAAAAATTAATACCGAAACTAAAACATAGGAAACCAAATAGTAAAGAACAACCAATTGATTTTGTGCATAATAAGACACAATTAATGCCATTAGTAAAAAAGCAGAATGCGAAATACTTGAATAGGCCATTAATCGTTTTATATTTTTTTGATAAAGCGCAATAACATTAGAAATGACTAATGATAAAATTATGGCTACGGTAAATAATTTGATCCAAAGCGCATTTTGGATAGCAAAATATCCAATAAATAAGAAAATAAGCACATTTGCAATTGCTATTTTAACAACTGTCGCCATAAAAGAAGTCACAATTGTTGGGCTTCCTGTATATACATCTGGAGTCCAAAAATGAAATGGAACGACGGCAAATTTAAATAATACTGCAATAACTATTAAAGTTACTCCAATAAGGAAAAATGGTTGGGTTTGAGTTTGAAACATTAATTGATTCTGAACGATATCATAAACACTTAATGAACCGATAGCGCCGTAAATTAAGGCAAGCGCAAACAACATTATAGCTGAACTAAAGGAACCTAAAATATAATATTTTAATCCTGCTTCGAGTGAAAATTTGTTTTCTTTATTGCTTGCAGCCAATACGTATAAAGGAATTGATAAAATTTCAACACCTAAAAACATCGTTAATAAATGAGTGAAACCAAATAAAATATGAGCACCACATAAACTGAATAAAGCCAAAGTGTAAAACTCATTCCAAGCATAATTTTTATCAAAACTTTGAGAATTTAGAAAAATTAGAATTGTAATTATTATTGAAACATTCGACATCAATAATGATGTTTTTTGCATTTCATAAAAATTTGCAAATTGAAGAATGTTAAAGTTTAATCCGAAAACATTAATTAAAAGACCAAGTAGCAAACCAAAAATCGCAACATATTTTGTTGTTTTATTGGACTTTGAAAAACTTGTAAACATAGTAAATACTGCTGTAATAAATAGTACGATTAAAGTTTGCATAAATTTTGAAATTACTTTTTAATATTTGGCAAATATAAATGAAATGAAATTTAAAAACGGTTTTTTTATTGTAAATATAAAGAACAAATTCGCATTAAAAATATCCGCCACCTGCTGGCGTTTTTTTAACTTCTACTTTGTTCACAATATATTGCCCGGGTTCGGAATTGGTATAATTGTAATTATCGCCTCTCCAAAACAAAGAACTCCGATATTGCAAATAATGAACCTTTACAATGTTGCCACTGGCAGATTCTAATTGTTTTGCAATTGCTTCATTATCTGCAGTAAATTTAAAATTATTTGTGCTTAAATTACCTGAATTAGAACGTAATCCCGCTTGCACGATTTCGCATTCATACGTTTTAAATAAAACACCTTTTTTTGATACTTTAAGAACAACACCTTCTCGGGCACCCTCGCTGTATACCATAAAATATTTATAATAAACCGTTCCACCAATGCCAATTAAAGCTATAAAAAAAACTATTGAGATAACTCGTATCATAAAATATATTTTAAATTGAAATGCAAATGTATTAAAAAATGCGAATTTAAGATAACTATTATTTATTCAATGTATAATAATACTCGTTTTTGAATGACTTCTGACCTTGTTTTTGGATTTAAAAATTTTGTTGAGATTCTGGAAGATTCATAATGGTCAAATGTTTCAATGGATTTAATATTATATTTTTTTAAGTCCAATAAATAATGATAAATAGACGTTGTGGTATATAAATAAATCGGTTTATTGGCTAAAATGGAATCCAAATTGTAGTTATAATAGACTTTTTGATGGGTTTGGAAATGAAAACTATGCGGATTGATGTCGTAAATTCCTATGGGTTTTAATTGATTTATGTTAATAAAATTAGCAACTTTGATATTAGAATCCCAATGGCTCATAAAGTTGAAAAAAAAGAAAAATACACTAACTTGAAAAAAAATGCCCAAAATAGCGATTGCAGGAAACAATTGGTTGTAATGAAAAATTAAGAAATACAAAAGTATAATTAAAAATATTGAAATTAATACGAACACAATTTGATGAACGGAAATAAAAATGAAAAAACAATTAAGGACAATTATTATAAAGATACTCAAAAAATAAAATACTTTTTGAGCTTTAAAGTTTGAATTAAGTTGATTTAGTTCTGTTGCTAAAGAAATGGAAATGAATGGGAAAATTAGAACAATATAATGCGATAGTTGAAATTTTGAAATAGAGAATATAATAAAAATTACCAACCAAATGATTACGCTTAAATTGACATTTTTTAGAATGTTTTTTATTTTATAAAAAAACAAAAAAGACCATGGGAAAAATGCCCAAATCAACGTATGAAAATACATAGAGTAATCATGAAACGTTGATTTTATAGGACCATTATTAAAAAATCGTCCGAATTGACTTTTTATAAAAAACCAATCAAAGTAGTTATTTATTATTTGACCATTGATGTTTTGTTTTGAAAAACCAAATTGAAAATGAAGTGCAAAAAATTCTGGAATCAAAAATAAAAGATGGAAAAAAAAGATTTGAATAACTTGATTAATTAGCTGTTTGTTTTTTTGGATAAATAAAGCCTCAAATAGTAAACAAAAATAAAATACAAATCCTATAAAAATTCCTTTAGTCAAAGATGCCATGGCTATAAAGAATCCTGAAAATATTATATTTTTGAATTCATGATTTTTTTTGTTTTTTTCAACATAATAAATTGAAGCGATAAACATTGCGGTTTGAAAAATTTCAGCTCTTAAATCTACAATGGATAACCCAAAATGGAATGAAGTTGATATAATTAATATAGAAAGTAAAGCAATATTACTATCATCATTTAATTTAGCATATTTGTATGTGTAAATAATTGAAATAATTGCAAAAATGAAACCCGAAAACTTATACGAAATAGAACTTATTCCCATCAAATGATAAATAAATAATTGCATCCAAAATGGGAAATGCGGCTTATCTAACCAAGGTCCGTTATTAATTGTTTTTAGTTCATAAAAATTATTGCTTTCAAATAATCCTTTTGAAATGGATGCGTATAAACTGCTATCGCCTTCAACAATTGGAGTAAAAACATAGAAAAAAGAAACAAAAATAGCGCTTAATAAAGTCCAAAAAATACTTTTGTTGTGATTAAAGTAAAAAGTTTGTAAATGATTTATAATCAAATTTTTAATTTCTAAATAAAATCAGTTTTAATTTCTTGTTTTTGGTATAATTCATAGTATTTTCCTTTTAGTTCTATCAATTCTTCATGCGAACCCATCTCAACTATTTTTCCATTATCCATACATATTACGGAGTCAAATGATAGTTGGTTGAAAATTCGATGTGTAATTAGAATTAAAGACGCTTTTTCAATATGATTAAACGATTCGATCAATCGATATTCAGTATCTACATCTACGGCACTCAAACAGTCATCAAATAGGTAAAATGGTGCATGTTTTAAAATACCTCTCGCAATCGAAATTCGTTGTTTCTGTCCGCCTGAAAGCGTAATCCCACGCTCCCCTACTTTTGTCTGATATTCATTTTGAAGTGTTTTGATTTCATTAGCAATTTGAGCATTTTCAGCGGCTTTTTCTATATCTTCAAATTCAATATGTTCCTTTCCAAATGAAATATTATTAGAAACCGTATCTGAAAATAAAAATACTTCTTGTGGCACATACGAAAATGCCTGCCGCACTTGCTCAAGAGGAATTTTTTCAATATTAATTCCATTGATTAAGATTTCTCCAGAATCAATTTTATAGTATTTCATAAGTAATTCGGCTATGGTTGACTTTCCACTACCTGTTTTACCCACAATTAACCATTTTTGTCCGAAAGGAATTTTAAATGATGCACCATCTAGTGCTTTGATGCCCGTTTCAGGATAGGTAAAGGTAACATTTTTGAATTCAATATCTCCATTTAAGTCAAATTTTATAGCTTCATTATCTTGATACGGTTCTGTTTTTTGCATCATGATATCCGATATCCTAGTTAAAGCAGCATTCGCTTTTTGAATAATATTGGCTACCCACCCAATGCTCATTACGGGCCAAGTAAGCATATTGACATACATCAAAAATTCAACCAATTGACCAATATTAATTTCTTTTTGAATATAGAAACTACCTCCAGCAAAAATGGATATAATAATGCTTAAACTCATTAAAAAAGTAACAACCGGCATAAAAAGGGAATCCAATCGGACAATTTTTAATGCTTGGTGTCTGTAATTTAAACTCTCATCTACAAATTTTTTGTTTAAAACATTTTCAAGAACAAAAGATTTTATAATTCGAATGCCACTGTAGGATTCTTGAGCCATTGAATTTAGAGATGCTAAACGCTCTTGAAGAATTAAGTTATTTTTGTATAGTTTTTGATTTATAGCATAAATAAAAATAGAAAGCAAAGGCAGCGGTAATAGTGCATACAAGGTCAATTTTGGATGCACTTGATACATCAGATAAATCGTAATAACTAATTTTGAAATAAAATTAATAGTATACATATAGCCCGGGCCAATAAACTCACGAATTCGTCCAATATCTTCGGCTATTCGGCTCATTAAATCGCCTGTTTTAAATGTTTTAAAAAATGTGATTTCCATTTTTTGAAACTGTTGGTACAAATCATTTTTTAACTCAAACTCTATTTTACGACTCGCCACAACAATTGTTTGGCGCATTAAAAACGTAAACAAAGCCGAAAGTAAAGTAAAACCTAGATAATAAACAATGAATTTAGATATGATTACATAAACATTTGAATTCAAAGAGTTTGGGTTTTGAATAGAAGCTGAAATTTCATTAATTAAATTCCGAATAAAAACAGGTGTAAACGTTCCGAAAACATTGGATAAAACAACAAAAAAGAGCCCTATTATAAAAGACCATTTATAATGATAAAAATATTGAAATAAATATTTAATAAGTCTCAAAATGATTTAATTTAAGGGTTAATAATGCGTCCGCAAATGCCGAGTGGTAATTTATTTTTATTGTTATTGTATGGGATATATTGTTCAAAAACAACAGAATTCGCGTTCCAAAGATCCGCTTCAACTAAAATATTTTGTAAAAGAACGGGTGAAATATTCATCGAATATAAATTGATTACTAATACACTTTTTTTAGGCGCTAGTAATAATTTACATAATCTTAAAAGTTCGAAAATTTCTTTTTCAAGCACCCATTTTTCACCATTTGCTCCTCTCCCATATGCTGGAGGATCTAATACGATTACGGAATACTTTTTCTCACGATTTACTTCTCTTCTCAAATATTTCATGGCATCTTCAATAACCCAAGCAATTTTTGGTTCGACGCCAGACAAAATTCGGTTTTCATTGCACCAATTTACCACTTGTTTGACACTATCTACATGAACAACTTGAATACCTGCAGCTGCAGAAACCACGCTTGCCATTCCAGTATAAGCAAATAAGTTAAGCATCGGATAATCCAAATCGGCTTTAGAAATGACTTCATGTAAAAATTCCCAATTTGAGAATTGTTCTGGAAAAATCCCTAAATGTTTAAATGAAGTCAGCGATAATTTTGCTTCAATTTTGTGAGAACCAAACTTGCCAATATGCATGCTAAAACTCGAAGGCATTGCCTCTTTTTTAATCCAAGAGCCACTATCTTCTTTATTAGAAATAACATCCGATTTTTTTCGCTCAAAAAAAGCATCGGCATTTTCATACCAATAACTCAAAGGTTGCTTCAATTCCCAAAATGCTTGAGGTTCGGGCCTAGCTATTATATATTTTGCAAACTGTTCGATTTTATATCCATTTCCACAGTCGATAAGTTGATAATCCATATATTTTCTTCAAAGTTGACAAAATTAACAATAAACAATTAATCCAAGTTTATTTAATTTTGATCAAGGAGTAAACTGCAACCGCGCCATTCCGAATGATCTTTGCGGCCTAATATTTCGAAACTGCCGTTTTCATAAACTTTTGCTAAGTCTTCCGTTTGAATAAAACTACAACTATTATAATTAGCTAAATCAATAATACTTGCCACGCCTTGTCCTGAAAATGAAATAGAAAGCGGATCATTGATATCCGCTACGAGTACTTTTTTCCAACTTGGTGAGTTAAAAACCGGCTGATTAAATGCAAAAGATTGACTTAATAATTCACACATTCCATATTCAGAACCGATAATCCCATTTTTAAAACTTCGTTTTAACATATTCCATAATTCTTTTTTAGGAATTTCTTCACGTCGCCCTTTCATCCCACCCGTTTCGAGTATAATAATTTTATCGTAATCTGTTTCGAATATCTCAATAAAATCAAGTAAAGCGAAGGTAATTCCAATAAGAATGATTTTTTTACGCTGCGAAATAGCTATATTTATTTGATTTTTTAGTTCTTGCAAATCATCTAAATAAAAATGTTTTTCGATAGGAATTGAATGTTGCACCCAACGATTTACCATATAAACCAAAGAAGAATGTTTTCTTTCGAGATAATGTGGCAATAACCCAAAAACCACAAAATCTTCATAAGGTCCAAAAAAAGTATCAAAACAGGCGTCAATTACTTGATTATATACATCAATATCTTTAATATAGTGTTTAGATTGAACCATTGAAGTCGTTCCACTACTTTCAAAATAAAATGATGGTAATTCCTTATCTGAAAAAATAGAATGGCTTTTAAAAAAAGAAATAGGAAGAAATGGAATATCTAATATTCGTTTGACATTTTTCGGATTTCTTTTAATTCCAATGCAAAATTTTTGATAAATTTCGTTATTTTTATACTGGTAATGAAATACTTCGAGTGCTTTTTGCTCAAACGCATACGCATCTTTTAATTGTAAAAAAGAAATATCATGAGGTGTCAATCTTCTGTCAAATTATAAATAACAAATATAATTTGTATTTTACAATTCAAAAGCGTTATTCGTAATTATTGGCGTTTCTAAAGATTTTAAAAGCGTTCCTTTTGAATCATAAATATAAGATTTGCTTCGCTTTGTATAATCTAATGCATCTGAAATTACATAAAAATTTCTATTTTTTAAATGCGAAATCATATATGGACTTATAACATTTTCGGTTGTTAATATTTTTGAAGTTACAAATTGTGAATTGATTTCATATATAGCATTGTCATCATAAAATAAAAACACATTTTTAATTGGATTATATGATGCATTTACACCATAACCAGGGTTTTTTAGCACTTGGATTTTTTGATAATCTTTAGAATTGATATTTATTTTTCCAATTTCTGAACTTGCTGTAAATTTGGGATCATTGTATCTACTTACAATTTCATTTCCGAATATAATACTACCTACAGGAACAAAATTGGTATTAATTTTTTCAAAAGTATCAAAATTGTTATTTTTATATACTAAAAATCCCTGTTCGGTATTTGTAGCGCCTATTTTATTTTGAAATTCTACAAAATATTTATCCGAAGAAATTTTAACAATTCTATCAGTAAATAAATTTGTAGTCATCGTTTTAATCAAAGTAGCATTTTCAATATTTATAATATAGAGAAAACCGTCATTTGAAGAAACTAAAGCCGCATTATTTTCAATAATACTTATATAACGTGGTTGTCGTAAATCTAGGGTTCGAATCACCTTTAAACTCGTTTTATCTACCCATAATAATTTATTGGAATTATTTACTACAATTACAAAATAATTATTATTTGAAATATATACCGATTGTGCGGCATCTCCTATCCCATAGCCGTTTACCGCATTAAATATATCTTCTTTAAAGGAATCTTTTTCATACTGATACAAATCCAATTTGGCATTTCCTCTTGTAAAATTGCCTTCGCCCATAAAGTAAATTCCTTGAAATGAACCGAGTGTTGATTTGTTTTCATCGCTACAAGAAATTAAATTGATGATTAAAATCAAAATTAAGAATACGTGTTGTTTTTTCATTTTTTTATAATTATTAGTTAAAAATTTATTTTTGAATTTGTAATGTTAGAATATAGTTTCTTAGTGGCATCGCCCTGTTTTCAATTTCTTGGTAATTTATATTTGTTAAATTATTTATTGCTAATCGTAAGAAGCCATTGAATTTTTTAAAAGCTTTAAAATCATATTGAGTCCAACTCGAAATAATAAAATAATGTGGTAAGAATTCTGAATTATCCATCGTAGTATATCGTCTTGATGTGTAATTTAAGTTAAAATCGAATGATATTTTTTTATAATTCATTTTTATAGAATGAATGCTTTTCCATTGCGGTGTATAGATTTGCGAAGCTTCTTGATTGACTTTTGAATGCATCCACTGTATGCTTGGTATATATTTTAGAGTTATATTATGAAACGATAAAATTTTACTTTCAGATTGAAAATGAACACCTAAATTTTGAACTTGATTTAAATTAATTGGACTCCAAACATTGGCTTGTGAAGTTGGTTGCCAAACGATTCGATCTTGAATCCAATGATAATATATAGCTAATTTGAAAAAATGATTTCTTTTTTGATATTGCGTTTGTAGATTCCATTGAAAGGCATTTTCAGGGTTCAACAAATTATTTCCACCCGGATTCCAAAACAATTCATTCGCTGTAGGTAATCGAACACTATTTTTGAAAGAAAACTGATGTGAAAAAGCGCCTGCTGTTTTATTGAGCATGAAAGAAAACCTTGGTAATGCGATAAATTGAGAATTCATCATGTGATTTATTGAAAGATTAAAAGAATAATTTTTCTTAAATCGTTGCTCGTATTGAATGGATGATTGTATATCTAAAAAATAAAATTGATTTAAATACGAACTTGAAGATATATTATAGATACTATTAGCGTTTTCAATGATCAATTTTCGATTAGAATCAATATCAATTTCACTTTGAATTGTATTGCGTAGAGAGTTAATTATATGCGTAGCATGTAATTGAATATCAATGTCTTTATAATTTTGATTTTCATGATGAAACGACGTTTTTAATACGGTTTTATCAATATTTAGTCCCATATAAAGTCTTAAATTC
>Ga0208595_1000154_pt1 | contig 26524 bp, 26 predicted proteins | sample LakMenEpi28Jun11_FD_150742 | JGI IMG/M metagenome (GOLD analysis project Ga0208595, IMG submission 150742) | Freshwater microbial communities from Lake Mendota, WI - 28JUN2011 deep hole epilimnion (SPAdes) | ecosystem: Environmental > Aquatic > Freshwater > Lake > Epilimnion/Euphotic zone ...
GCTGGTGTTTCAACCGTATTCAAAAAATTAAGCCCAAAAACAAAAATTATTGGAGTGGAACCTGAAGGTGCGCCTTCTATGCAACAAGCCATTTATTTAGAACAACCTGTTCTTTTGGACAAAATAGACCGATTTGTAGATGGTGCCGCGGTGAAAAAAGTTGGAAAACAAACATACGAGGTTTGTAAAGATACTTTGGATAAAATTATTTTGGTTCCAGAAGGTAAAGTTTGTACAACTATTTTGCAATTGTATAACGAAGAAGCTATGGTGGTAGAACCCGCTGGTGCGTTGTCAATTGCGGCTTTAGATTTTATTGCAGATGAAATAAAAGGTAAAAAAGTAGTTTGTATCGTTAGCGGAAGCAATAATGATATTGAACGAACCGAAGAAATTAAAGAACGTTCATTAATGTATGAAGGCTTGAAACATTATTTTATGATTCAATTTCCTCAAAGACCTGGCGCTTTACGCGAATTTGTAAATGAAGTGCTCTCTGAATCAGACGATATTACGTATTTCCAATTTATCAAAAAAAACAATAGAGACGTTGGCCCAGTAGTAGTGGGTTTAGAAGTTAAAAATGAAAATGATGTGCAGTCAATTAAATTTAAAATGAACGAAAAAGGATTTCAATTTGAATATTTGAATGAAAACGATCCTTTATTAGCATTACTTATATAAACTTTAGTGATTTTGTTTATTTAGAATTCAAACCCCACTTTTTTGATTTTTTTCGCAATTAATTCATTAACAAATGATTATGTTTTTGCGTTGTTTCTATTTTTCTTGTGTAATTAAAGAATAAATCACTACTTTTGCACTTTTATTTTCAAAATTATATGACTACACAGAAAATTATTGGGTACAGAAAATTACTTAATGTTACTAGAGATGCAACATTAAAAGAATTAAAAACAATATATAGAAATAGTATGAAGGAAGATCATCCTGATACTATTGCAGATCCAGTTGAACGTTTAGCAGCTGAAGAAAGAAGTAAAAACATTATTGAAGCCTACCACTTTTTAGTAAGTATCGCTCCAGAAACAAGAGAGAAAGTAAAGGCAGAATACTTAGCTACAACTACAACTTCACAAATTGCCGATTTTTATATGGACAAAGGTGTTTTGTATATAAGCTTTGCAGACGGAAGTAAATTCGAATACTTTGGTGTGCCAAGAAACACATATGTGAAAATGGTAAACGCAGAATCACCAGGTCGTTTTGCTCGTCGTCACATTTATAACGAATTCACTTACCGTAGCGCAAGTAAATTAGTTGCGTCAGAATAACTAACTAACATAATATTGTACAAGAAGCCATTCTGAAACGAGTGGCTTTTTTATGTACCTTTGTAAAAAATAAAATATATGTCGCATAAAGCAGGTTTTGTAAATATAATCGGAAACCCAAACGTGGGAAAATCTACCTTAATGAATGCTATGGTAGGCGAGAAGTTGTCTATCATTACAAGTAAGGCGCAAACTACACGTCACAGAATTTTTGGTATTGTAAATGATGAAGACTATCAAATCGTTTTTTCGGATACGCCAGGAATTATTAAACCTGCGTACGATTTACAAACCAGTATGATGGATTTTGTTAAAAGTGCTTTTTCTGATGCCGATATTTTAATTTATATGGTTGAAATTGGAGAAAAAGAATTAAAAGACGAAGACTTTTTCAATAAAATTATCCATGCTAAAATTCCGGTTTTACTTTTATTGAATAAAATCGACAAGTCGAATCAGGAAATGTTAGAAGAACAAGTACAAACTTGGCAAGCTAAAGTTCCTAATGCAGAAATTTTTCCGATCTCCGCATTAGAAAACTTCAATGTGAAAGAAGCGTTAAACAGAATTGTAGAATTGTTGCCAGTTTCACCACCATATTATCCAAAAGATGCGTTAACTGATAAACCAGAACGTTTTTTTGTAAATGAAACCATTCGAGAGAAAATTTTATTGAATTACGATAAAGAAATTCCGTACGCAGTTGAGGTGGAAACCGAAGAGTTTTTGGAAGACGAAAAAATCATAAGAATTCGTTCTATCATTATGGTAGAACGCGATACACAAAAAGGAATTATTATCGGACATAAAGGTGCAGCCCTAAAAAAAGTAGGAATGCAGGCTCGTGCCGATTTAGAATTGTTTTTCGATAAACAAATACACATTGAAATTTTCGTAAAAGTGAATAAAGATTGGCGAAACAATGCCTTTCAATTACGAAGATTTGGATACAACCAAAAGTAATTACAAATAATTAGTTTACAGAATTTAGTAGTTAGTTTGGAGCAATGCGTTTAGTATTACTTACAAAAACTCCTAACTATAAACCCTAAACTCGCAACTTTTAAACTATCTTTGCACAAAATATAAGAATAATGAACAATATTGTAGCCATAGTAGGAAGACCAAATGTAGGAAAATCTACGCTTTTTAATCGTTTAATCCAACGTAGAGATGCCATTGTCGACTCTGTGAGTGGCGTTACGCGTGATAGAAATTATGGAAAAAGTGAGTGGAATGGAAAAGAATTTTCTGTAATTGATACAGGTGGATACATTAAAGGTTCTGATGATATTTTTGAAGGCGAAATTAGAAAACAAGTAGAATTAGCTATTGATGAGTGCGATGCCATTATTTTTATGGTAGATGTAGAAGAAGGCATTACGCCAATGGATGATGAAGTGGCAAAATTACTACGTAAGGTTACTAAACCTGTTTTATTAGCTGTGAACAAAGTAGATAATTCAAAACGTGTGACTGATGCGTTAGAGTTTTACAATTTAGGATTAGGCGAATATTTCACAATTGGCGCTATGAATGGAAGTGGAACGGGTGAATTATTAGATAAATTAGTAGAAGTTTTACCTGAAATGCCAGAGGCTGTTGAAGATGAAAATCCTTTACCTCGTTTTGCTGTTGTGGGTCGTCCAAATGCAGGAAAATCCTCTATTATTAATGCCTTAATTGGTGAAGATAGATTTGTGGTTACAGATATTGCAGGGACTACTCGTGATGCTATTGATACTACATACAATCGTTTTGGTTTCGAATTTAATTTAGTAGATACTGCCGGAATTAGAAGAAAAGCGAAAGTAAAAGAAGACTTAGAATTTTATTCTGTAATGCGTTCGGTACGTGCTATTGAACATTCTGATGTTTGTATTTTGGTAATTGATGCCACTCGTGGTTTTGAAGGACAAGACCAAAGTATTTTTTGGTTGGCAGAAAAAAACAGAAAAGGAATTGTGATTTTAGTCAATAAATGGGATTTAGTGGAAAAAGATACTATGACCGCAAGAGATTACGAACGTAAAATTCGTGAGCAAATTCAACCGTTTACAGATGTGCCAATTCTATTTGTATCTGCATTAGAAAAACAACGTTTATTAAAAGGATTAGAAACAGCTGTAGAGGTTTTTGAAAACAGAAAACAAAAAGTACCAACATCAAAATTCAACGATTTAATGTTGCCAATTATTGAAAACCAACCACCACCAGCGTTAAAAGGGAAGTATGTAAAAATTAAATATTGCATGCAATTGCCTACTCCGGTACCACAGTTTGTGTTTTTTGCCAACTTGCCACAATATGTAAAAGACCCATACAAACGTTTTATTGAAAATAAATTGCGAGAAAACTACAATTTTAGTGGTGTCCCAATAGACATTTACTTTAGACAGAAATAACAAAAAAAACCGATAAGTGATTATCGGTTTTTTTTGTTAATAGTTACTAAAAATATTATCTATTAATTTTTATTGCATCTTTTCTTTTATTAAAAACAATTCCTATGAAAATTACGGTTTTAGTTTCTTCTTCAATATAAAAATGAATGTTATACGGAAATGTTTTAGGGTGTGCAATGCGAATATTTTTATGTCTAATGTTATATGCAGTTGGCATTTCAAGTATTTTTAAAATAGCATCTTCAATGCAATTTGCAAATCTAACTTCTAATCCAACTAATTGTTTTTTGTACCATTCTTTGGCTTGTTGAATATCTGTAAAAACTTCTTCAAAATACTGCGCTTTATACATTATATTTTGCGTCTAAGTTCTTTAAAAAGATTTTCAATTGGTTGTAATTTCCCTGGATTTTTTTCAATAGCTGCAAGTCTTTGGTCAATTAAATCCATTTCCCATTGCTCTAACTCTTTTTCGGTAGATTCAATATTAGGATATTCATTCTTTATTATTTCCCAATCTTCAATAGGGATAAAAACGCCGGTAGGCAAACCGTTATGATCTTGTATTACTTGAGTCCTCATAATTGTAATAGCATTATTTTTCTTTTCAAAATTACTAAATTTATCAATTAGTTTTGTTTTTAATTGTTAAAAAACTCAACTTACCAGCTTCCACCAGCACCTCCACCAGAAAAGCCACCACCACCGAAGCCTCCGCCAAATCCACCACCAGATGATGAACCACCGCCAAAACTACCGCCGCTGCGACCCAGACTACTTAATATAATAATATCCATTAAGTCAGGGCCACCCATTCCACCTGAATTGCCGCCGTTTTTTCCTTTGTTTTTAGAGGCTATGATTAAAAATAAAATTACAAAAACTATTATAATTAGTATTGGAATACTACTTCCTTTATCTTTTTTTCGTTCGCCTTTGTATTTTCCAGTTAATACTTTAAAAATGGCATCTGTACCTTTGTCTAATCCAGTATAATAATTTCCTGCTTTAAATTCCGGAATTATAACATTTCTAACAATTTCACCAGTCATACCGGCTACAAGTTGTACTTCGGCCCCATAACCTGGAGAAATCCAAATTTTACGATCTTTTTTCGAAAGTAAAATTACAATTCCATTGTCTTTTTCGGCATCTCCAATTCCCCATTTTTCTCCCCAATTTGGCGTTAAAGTTTGGATATTGTCTCCGTTTAAATCTTCAATAATAATGGCAACAATTTGTGTAGAAGTGGAATCCGAATATCTAACTAATTTTTCTTCTAATTGTGTTTTTTCAACGTCAGATAAAAGTTTTGCATAATCATAAACAGAAGTTTGTAAACTGGGCTTTTCAGGAATTGTATATTGTCCTAAAGTAACTTGAGAAAACAATAAAAAAGCAATAAAACCAATACTTTTTAGAATTTGGATTTTAAATTTTCGAATTTCCATATTAACCTCTTGAAATTTCATTAGACAATTCATTTGTGTCGGTTTCACCATCATATGGAAAATGTTTTTTCAATTGTATGCCAGCTTCTAAAATCCCTTTAATTAAACCTTCTTTATATTGTCCAGCTTTGAATTTTTCAATCACAATATCTTTGGTAGAATTCCAAAAATCGGGTGCTACTAAATCATTAATACCTTTATCACCAAGAATTGCAAAACTTTTGGTTGCTTTACAAATGTAAAAAAGCACTCCGTTTTTCAATTCGGTGGCATCCATATTAAGAATATGAAACACCTCTTTTGCTCTTTCCATTGAAGGTTTGGTACTATTTTCTTCAATATGTACACGAATTTCACCCGAAGTGTTTTTTTCGGCAATTACAATTGCGGCAACAATTTCTTGTTCTTCAGTTTTAGATAAAAAAGCCGTATTTTCTGACATTATTTTGTGTGTTTTACTGAATTAGAATTTTACTTTCGGTGCATTTTCTGCTCCAGCAACAGCTTTAAAGTACGCTTTTTCAGTATAACCTCCTAAAAATATATTTTGTGGCATAGCTAAAACATAACCATTATATGCTAAAACGGATTCGTTAAAACGAGTTCTTGCAGTTAAAATTTGGTTTTCTGTACTCGCTAATTCATCTTGTAATTGCTTGAAATTTTCTGTTGCTCTTAATTGAGGATAAGCTTCAACGCTAACTAAAAGTTTCGATAATGAACTCGTAATACCACTTTGTGCTTGATTAAATTGATCTAATTGCGCAGGAGTAATGTTTTTCGGATCGATAGTTACCGATGTAGCTTTTGCTCTTGCTTCTACAACTGCTGTTAAGGTACTTTTTTCAAAATCCGCAGCGCCTTTAACGGTATTGACTAAATTGTCAATTAAATCAAGTCTTCTTTGGTATGCGGTATTTACATTTCCCCATTCTTTTTCTGTGGCTTGACTAAATAGTAACGCTTTATTTTTTACATTCATAAAGTATAAAAAGCCTAAGATAAGAATACCTACAACAACTAATACGGGAGCAAATTTTTTCATAATTTTTTATTATTTTAAGTTAATTTATTTTATTGTTAATTTTTTACTGTTTACTAATCACTGAACACTGATTACTTAATCAAAGTCCTTTTTTCATTTCTTGCAATTTGTTTTTGATGCCTTCCAATTTATTTATGATTTCAAAATTGTCCAAGGTTTTCTTTTTGCCTTCTTTCAAATGAATTTTCGCACCTTCTAAGGTAAACCCACGTTCTTTTACTAAATGGTAAATCATTTGCAACACTTTTACATCATCTGGACGGAACATTCGGTCACCCTTTGCATTTTTTTTAGGATTGATTTCATCAAATTCTTTATCCCAAAAACGAATTAATGAAGCGTTTACATCAAATGCCTTCGCTAATTCGCCAATGCCATAATATCTTTTTTCTGGTAAGTTTACTTGCATTTTATTTCTTTTTATTATTCTCTCATTGATTATTGTGCAATTGACACACAAATCAAAAGTTTAATTTTCCTTATTGGCTAATTTAGTAATTAAAACAAATTCTTTTACAAAAAAGTTGCCTTTTAGAAACTTTTTGTTGTTAGCGATTTCATTAAAATTTACTATTTTTGTGCACGTTACAACAAAGTAACACTTATTATACGAAAGAACTTGAATTTTGTTTCATATTTTGAAATATTTTTTTAGAATTTCAATCAAATTAATTATTCGATTCAATATCATTTAAAATGAAATCACAAGACATAAGAAAAGCGTATTTACAATTTTTTGAAAGCAAAGGACACACCATTGTTCCATCTGCCCCAATTGTATTAAAAGACGACCCAACACTGATGTTTAATAACTCGGGAATGGCACAGTTTAAAGAGTTTTTCTTAGGAAATGGTACGCCAAAAAGTAATCGAATTACGGATACTCAAAAATGTTTACGAGTTTCAGGAAAACATAACGATTTGGAGGATGTTGGTTTTGATACGTATCACCACACCATGTTTGAAATGCTAGGGAATTGGTCTTTTGGCGATTATTTCAAAAAAGAAGCATTGCCTTGGGCTTGGGAATTTCTTACGGAAGTTTTAAAATTAGACAAAGACCGTTTGTATGTTTCAGTTTTTGAAGGAAGCGAAGAAGATAATGTGCCTTTTGATCAATACGCTTGGGATATTTGGAAACAATTTGTACCCGAAGACCGAATTATATTAGGAAATAAAAAAGACAACTTCTGGGAAATGGGCGACCAAGGTCCGTGTGGTCCGTGTTCAGAAATACATATCGATTTGCGTTCTGATGCTGAAAGAAATGAAGTGTCTGGAAGAAGCTTAGTTAATGCAGACCATCCGCAAGTAGTTGAAATTTGGAATAACGTTTTTATGGAATTTAACCGTAAAGCCGATGGTTCATTAGAAAAATTACCAGCACAGCACGTAGATACCGGAATGGGCTTTGAGCGTTTGTGTATGGCGATGCAAAATGTAACATCAAATTACGATACCGATGTTTTTACGCCGCTTATCGCAAAAGTAGAAGAAATTACAGGATTTAAATATACGCCCAATACCCAATACCCAATACCCAATACCCAAGAAAAAACCAACATTGCTATTCGTGTGGTTGTAGACCACGTTCGTGCAGTGGCTTTCGCTATTGCTGATGGTCAATTACCGTCAAATACTGGTGCTGGTTATGTAATTCGTAGAATTTTACGACGTGCAATTCGTTACGGATTTACGTTTTTAGATACAAAAGAACCATTTATCAATAAGTTAGTGCCTGTTTTAGCGAATCAAATGGGCGAATTTTTCCCTGAAATCAAATCGCAACAACAATTGGTTACCAATGTAATTCGTGAAGAAGAAGCGTCTTTTTTAAGAACGTTAGAGCAAGGTATTCAGTTGTTAGATAATGTAATTTCAACAACAACTGGAAATGAAGTTTCAGGAGAAAAAGCATTTGAATTATATGATACGTTTGGATTTCCAATCGATTTAACAGCTTTAATTCTTAGAGAAAGAGGATTTAGTTTAGATGAAGCTGGTTTTGAAACGGAATTGCAAAAACAAAAAGCACGTTCTCGTGCCGCTTCGGAAGTTTCTACAGAAGATTGGTCGGTTTTAATTCCTGGAAATGTGGAAACATTCGTAGGATATGATCAAACGGAAAATGAGACAAAAATTACACGTATTCGTAAAGTAGATTCAAAAAAAGACGGAATTTTATATCAAATCGTTTTAGATAACACGCCTTTTTATCCAGAAGGTGGTGGACAAGTGGGAGATAAGGGAATTTTAGTTTCAGCAAATGAAACGATTGATATTATCGATACGAAAAAAGAAAATAACTTGATTTTACATTTTGCGAAACAACTTCCAGAAAATGTAAATGCCACTTTTACTGCTAAAGTAAATACTGATTTAAGAGCGTCAACTTCTAAAAATCACTCGGCGACACACTTGATGCATTTGGCTTTGAGAACCATTTTGGGAACGCACGTAGAACAGAAAGGTTCGTTAGTAAATCCGAATTATTTACGTTTCGATTTTTCGCATTTTTCTAAAGTTTCTGATGAAGAATTACGTCAGGTAGAATCAAGTGTCAATGCACAAATTGAAGCACAATTACAATTAGTAGAGCATCGAAATATTCCAATTAAAGAAGCATTAGACAAAGGTGCGATGGCTTTATTTGGTGAAAAATATGGCGATTCAGTAAGAATGATTGAATTTGGCGATAGCAAAGAATTATGTGGCGGAATTCATGTGAAAAATACGGCTGATATTTGGCATTTCAAAATTGTTTCAGAAGGAGCTGTAGCTGCTGGAATTCGTCGTATTGAAGCCATTACTGGTGATGCGGTTAAAGCTTTCTTTTTGAATCAAGAAAATACCTTGTCGGAAATTAAGGAAGTATTGAAAAATCCTCAAGATGTTTTAAAATCAGTGGCTTCGTTACAAGACGATAACGCAAAATTGAAAAAACAAATTGAGCAATTAGTAAAAGAAAAAATAGATGGATTATCAGCAAGTTTAGTTTCTGAATTTCAAGATGTTAATGGAATTAATTTCATAGCAAAACAAGTTGATTTGTCCATGAGTGCTACGAAAGATTTAGCACAAGCCATCGGAACTTCAAAACCAAATTCATTTGTAGTTTTAGCTTCAGTAGAAGATGGTTTACCAAATATTCACTGTTATATCGCTAAAGAATTAGTAGCAAATAAAGGTTTAAACGCTGGAACTGTAATCCGTGAATTAGGTAAATACATTGATGGAAATGGAGGCGGACAACCGTTCTTCGCATCTGGAAAAGGGAAAAACACAAACGGAATTGTTGCTGTTTTAGAGAATGCGATAAATTTCGTAAAATAAATATCCAATTTTATTGAAACACCGTTTAAAGAAATTATTATAATTTTTAAAATTTCTTTAATCGGTGTTTTTTTATTTTCTTTCACCAATTTGTTGGCGCCACATCGCATAATACAACCCCTTTTCAACCAATAAATCTTCGTGTTTGCCTTGTTCAATAATTTTACCCTGTTCCAATACGAAAATTTTATCAGCATGCATGATGGTTGATAATCGGTGAGCAATTAATATTGTAATTCTGTTTTCATCAGAAATATTTCTTATCGTACTATTAATTTCTTCTTCGGTAATCGAATCTAAAGCAGAAGTTGCTTCATCGAAAATTAATAAATTTGGTTGTCTCAAAATGGCTCTTGCTATTGATAAACGTTGTTTTTCGCCTCCAGAAATTTTAATTCCACCTTCGCCAATTGTCGAATTTAAACCGTTTTCGGCACGTTCTAAAAGTTTGCCACAACTTGCTTTTTGCAATGCACTTATTAGTTCTTCATCAGTTGCTTTTGGCTTTACAAACAATAAATTTTCTCTAATTGTTCCAGAAAACAGTTGTGCATCTTGTGTTACAAACCCTAATTGTTTTCGTAGTTTTAAAATATCAATATTTTTAGAATCGATTCCATTATACAAAACATGACCTATTGCTGGCGGATACAAACCAACTAATAATTTTACTAAAGTTGTTTTTCCTGAACCAGATGGCCCTACGAATGCAACCGTTTCACCTTGTTTAATAGAAAAGTTTATGTTTTCAACAGCAGGCTGTTTGGCAGTTTTATGTTTGAAACTTACATCTGTAAATACTAAAGAATTTATTTTTCCAAAATTTTCAGGTTTTTCTGGACGGTGTTCTGATTTTGCTTTTAATAAATTTTCAAAGTTTTCCATAGATACTTTTGTTTCGTTTTTAGCGATAATAAAAGCACTTAATTCTTGCAATGGGTTAAAAATAAAAAAGGTAAAAAATACCATAGTTAATAAATCGCCAACTACAATTTTATCACTAAATAAGAAATAATACAGTCCAAAAATCACACAAGTTCTCATAAAATGCACCGTTGTACCTTGAATAAAACTCAAACTTCTTATAAAACGAATTTTCTGAATTTCAAGTTGTAAAATTTTAAGTGTATTTGAATTTAACCTGTTTTCTTCTTGTTTGGTTAAACCTAAACTTTTAACCAATTCGATATTTCGTAAACTTTCTGTAGTTGATCCCGCTAAGGAATTGGTTTGAATAACGATATTTCTTGAAACCGCTTTTATTTTTTTTCCTAAAAATGAACTAATAAATGCAATTATAGGTGCGGTTAATACAAAAATAAATGCAATTCTGTAATCAATCCGAGAAATGTAAACAATTACAAAAATGAACCCAATTATGGTTTGAAAAATCAACGAAATAGATAGTGTAATTAGCTTTTCAGAGTCTGTTCTGGCTTTCTGTAATTTACTTAAGGTTTCCCCGCTACTTTGATCTTCAAAATCTTCATAAGGCAAATCTAAAGATTTTTTTATACCATCCGTATACATTTCTGCACCTGTTCTTTGAATAACAATATTGGTAAAGTAATCTTGAAAATTTTTTGTGATACGAGAAATCATTGCAGCCGTAAGCGAAAGGCCTAACCAAAATCCTACAGATTTTATAAAACCGATTTCATTGCCTTTATATTTTGCAATTCCAACCCCACAATCTTGCATTAATTTACCCGTAATAATCGAATCAGACAAACTAAAGCAAATGTTTATAGTTGCCATTAATAGTGCGAAAAAAAGCAGTAATTTGTGTTTTTGTAAATACTTATAAAGCAATTTCATTTGTAAAAATTTAAGAGGCAAAAGTAGACAATAAAAAGACTTTATAAATTATTTTACAACTATTTAACTTGTTTTTGTACTTTTGGATGACGATAAATAAAGTTATGAAATTTCAAACCACCATTCCCATAAAAAAATCTGATTTTTTAATTGATTATTCTTCAAAATTAGTTTCTTTAGGTTCTTGTTTTGCTGAAAATATGGGAGAAAAATTTGACTATAATAAATTTTCAACGATTACCAATCCGTTTGGAATTATTTTTAATCCAATTTCATTAGAAAAAATAATTGTTAGAAGTATTCATAAAAAATATTTTACAGAGAAAGATGTGTTTTTTCATAATGAAGCTTGGCATTGTTTTGAAGTGCATTCCGAGCTTTCAAGTCCTGATAAAGCAGATTTTCTAGCTACTTTAAATCAATTAATTGATACTACAAATTGGCACATAGAAAATGCCACACATTGTATAATTACTTTAGGGACTTCTTGGGCGTATAAACATATTGAAAGCGATGAAATTGTTGCCAATTGTCATAAAGTTCCACAACAACAATTTGTGAAAGAATTGCTTTCTGTTGCTGATATTGAATCTAGTTTGAAAAGAATAGTTTCAGAAATTCAAGTTGTAAATTCAAATTGTAAATTTATTTTTACCATTTCTCCTGTTCGTCATAGTAAAGACGGTTTTATTGAAAACAATGTAAGTAAATCGCATTTAATTACTGCGCTTTATCAATTTTTATCAAATACTACTTCAAGTATTTATTTTCCGAGTTATGAAATTATGATGGACGAGTTGCGTGATTACCGATTTTATGCTGAAGATATGTTACATCCAAGTCAAACCGCAATTGATTATATTTGGATGAAATTTTCTGAAAATTATATAAATGAAACCGAATTTGAAACGATGCAACACGTTTCAGAAATTCAAAAAGCATTGAATCACAGACCTTTTAATCCTAATTCTGAAAGTCATTTAAAATTTCAGGATAATTTAAAACAAAAAATAAATGCCATTGTAGCTAAATATCCTGATATGAAATTTTAAAGCATCTATTGTAATTTATTTTGTAAACCTTGCCAGCTACCACCGTTGATGCATTCAATTCCGTTTCGGTTTAGTATTCGTGATGCCATACCACTTCTGTTTCCACTTCTGCAACAAGCAATAACTGGTTTGTTAAGTTTTTTTATATCATTAATTTTCGATTCGATAATTTGTAATGGAATATTTTTGGAGTCTTTAATATGCCCGCCGGCAAATTCTTCGTACGTTCTCACATCAATAATAATTGCATTTCTCTCTTTAAAAGCTGCAATTTGAGCGGATTTATTTCCAAATCCTAAAAAATCTAAAATTCCCATATTGTTTTGTTTTTAGCAAATATATGGGAATCTTATAATTTTTATGTAACAAATGTTACTATGTAGTTTGTTTTTCGAAAATTAAAGCTAAACCGCCGTCAATTAAATGTGCAATTTCTGGTCGTTTTGTTTTAACTTTTTCTAAATGATTTAAAACTTTATCAATTAAATCCGAATGATTTTCTTTTTTAGCTAATTCGGTAATTTCTACAGAAAGCAGCCAGTCATTTTCATGACTTGCCGTTACAGCACCAAATGCTTCTTTTAGTGTGATTTCAGCTGTTTTCCCTTCTCTTAATTTTCTAATATTTAGGTATAAATTTTCAAGTTCTTCTCGTTTGCTTGATTTTTTTTGTTTGATGGTATGCGATGAAGGAACATGGTTAATCATATCAAAACTTGAAACATCTGCAGGTCCTGAAAAGGCAGATGTTATTTTTTTACCCACAGCCATATCATAAATTCCCCATTCTGGAGCAAATAATACGGTTTCGCCGTGAGTAACTGTACAATTTTTGAATTTTATTAGTAAAATTTCACCCTGTAAATTTCTTGTTCCAGTAATAATTTCACCAGAAACTTTAATGTTTCCTTCAAATTCTAAAGTAATTTGTTCACCTTCATAAATATCATAGGCACGTAAATCTCTTGGCCCCATATCTTCAATTGCCAAATTGATGCCTTTTAGCATTCCAATTGGCGAACCAAATCCATCAGGATGCGATGCTGTTCCGTGTCCTACTAATTCTTTTTCTCTGTATGATAAAGCCGTTTTTCCAGTGGTTTGAATGTAAACTGGTTTTCCTTCATTTTCAATTACGTTTGTAAAAACGCCTGATATTTGTAAGCCAGTACTTAATTCCACTGTACCCATTGCTTTTGAAGTAATTAATTTTTGAACACCAGATAAACCGCCAGTTCGTAGTGCCATTTTATTGGCGAATTCTTCTAATACAGAACTTAATTTGGCAAAATCTGGTGTAACATAAAGTTGTGGTTGCGGCTTAGTGATATCAAAACTTTGATCTGCTGCTGAAATATCGTAAGGGATTTTTTTTACTTCATCTGTCATGCACCAGGCACTTTCACCAATGGAAGATAATAATCCTGCACCATATATTTTTGGGTTTTCTACTGTTCCAATTAATCCGTATTCTACAGTCCACCAATGTAAGTTTCTAATTTTAGACATTTCAGACAATTCACCCATGTTGTTTTGTAAAAATTCAACTTGGTCTTCTGCAGCTTTAATTTCTTCATCTGAAGTGCCTTCTGCTTCTTTTACAATAGATAAAAATCGAACGGCTTCGTATAATTCGTAATCTCTTGAAGATGAAATGGCTTTGCAGCCAATTTCGCCAAAACGGCGTAAATATTCTGCATATTCTGGATTGGCAATAATAGGAGCGTGTCCGGCACCTTCATGAATAATATCTGGAGCGGGAGTGTATTCAATATGTTCTAATTGTCTAATGTCACAAGCAATAACTAAAACATTATACGCTTGAAATTCCATAAAAGCACTTGGTGGAATAAATCCATCAACCGCTACAGCAGCCCAACCAATTTCTTTCAAAATTCGGTTCATACCATACATGTTAGGAATATTATCAATTTCTAACCCCGTTTTTTCTAATCCTTCTAAATAAGAATTATGTGCCACTTTAGATAAATAATTTACGTTTTTACGCATTACATATCTCCAAACCGCTTGGTTTATAGGTGTGTAGTCTGTATAATCTTGTGGGATTATGAATTGTTTTAAATGTTTAGGTAACCTGTCTATCAATGGGTTACTTTCAAAATTAGTTTCCATAATGGTATTTATGATGTTTCAGTAAAATTACGATAAATTTTAAATCAAATTATGATTTTTATCATGCAAATAAAAATCCTGACAGTTTTAAAACAAATCAGGATTAAATTTTCAATTTCAAAAAATAGGTTTATTTTATTATTGGAGGATATTTCTCTAAAATTTTTGAAACAAATTCAGCAATTCGTTCGTCTTTCTTTTCAAAGTTTGTTGTTAAATATCCTGTTCCTATACCTTGCCAAACTAACTCTTTTGTTTTTGCATCAACAATGTCAATATATAACGTGCCTTCTGGAGTAGTCGTCGTTTGCGTGAAACCCATTCCCATTCCCATTCCCCAACCTGGACCCCAGCCCCAGCCCCAGCCAAAACCGTAGCCCCAACCCATGTTGTTGTATACATTAACTCGTTCACGCTCTTTGGTGAAAATATTGATTAAGACATCTGGATTTTCTGATTTTGAAAATTGTTTAGTAGGCATTACAGCATCAATTGCGTATAAAATACGCTTTTTGTCTAAATCTGAAATTTCTAATTTATCTATGCTGCTTTTATTATAGGCATAGGTTTTGTAAGCTGCAAAATTTGCTTTTTTGTCATAATCCGTATTTACATACACAGACGAACAAGAAGTAAGGATAAAAAATCCTAAAACCGATAGAAGTTTAATTAATTTCATATTCTAATATTTAATTTAATAATTTTTCGTCAACTAGGTTTGGAAGTGTTACTTTTAATAAAGGTTGTGCTTCCATTGCGCGTTTTATAGCAAATATAGCCCCTTCATTTCTGGCCCAATTTCTTCTCGATATTCCATTGTTTACATCCCAAAACAACATCATTTCTAGACGTTTAGATGCTTCTTTAGTTCCATCAAGAAGCATGCCAAAACCACCGTTTATGACTTCACCCCAGCCAACGCCTCCTCCATTATGAATAGAAACCCAAGTGGCACCACGGAAACTGTCGCCAATTACATTTTGAATCGCCATATCTGCCGTAAATCGGGAACCGTCATAAATGTTGGATGTTTCTCTGTATGGCGAATCTGTACCAGAAACATCATGATGGTCTCTACCTAAAATTACCATTCCAATTTCGCCACGAGCTATAGCTTGATTAAATGCTTCTGCAATTTTTATTCGTCCTTCTGCATCAGCATATAAAATACGAGCTTGCGATCCTACAACTAATTTATTTTCTTGAGCGCCTTTAATCCACTGAATATTATCGGCCATTTGTTGTTGAATTTCTTCAGGAGAAGTTTTCATCATTTCTTCTAAAACAGCACAAGCAATGGCATCGGTTTTCGCTAAGTCTTCAGGATTTCCTGAGGCACAAACCCATCGAAAAGGGCCAAAACCATAATCAAAACACATTGGACCCATAATATCTTGTACATAACTATTGTATTTAAAATCGATATGATTCTCTGCAAAAACATCAGCACCAGCTCTTGAAGCTTCTAATAAAAACGCATTTCCATAGTCGAAGAAATAGGTTCCTTTATCCGTATGTTTATTAATTGCCATGGCATGACGACGCAACGTTTTTTGTACTTCTTCTTTAAATTTTTCTGGATGATTTGCCATCATTTCATTTGACTCATCAAATGTAAATCCAATAGGGTAGTAGCCACCAGCCCAAGGATTATGAAGTGACGTTTGGTCAGAACCTAAATCAATGTGTATATTTTCCGCATCAAATCGTTCCCAAACATCCACTACATTTCCTAAATAAGCAATAGAAACTACTTCTTTTGTCTCCAATGCTTTTCTAACTCTCGCTACTAAAAGTGTAATGTCTTCAATCACTTCATTTATCCAACCTTGTGAATGGCGAATATGTGTGATTTTAGGATTCACTTCGGCACAAACGGTAACACAACCCGCGATATTTCCTGCTTTGGGCTGTGCGCCAGACATTCCACCTAAACCTGAAGTTACAAATAATCCTCCTTTTGGTGATTTTTTTATTTTTCGAAAACCGTTTAAAACGGTAATTGTAGTTCCATGTACAATGCCTTGAGGTCCAATGTACATATAACTTCCTGCAGTCATTTGACCATATTGCGACACGCCTAATGCATTCATTTTTTCCCAATCATCTGGTTTAGAGTAATTTGGAATTACCATTCCATTTGTAACTACGACTCTTGGTGCTTCTTTATGTGATGGAAATAATCCCATCGGATGACCAGAATACATTGATAACGTTTGTTCATCTGTCATTTCAGATAAATATTTCATAGTAAGTAAATACTGTGCCCAATTTTGAAAAACAGCGCCATTTCCTCCATATGTAATTAATTCATGAGGATGTTGTGCTACTGCATAATCTAAATTATTTTGTATCATCAACATAATAGCTTTGGCTTGCTCAGAATTTCCTGGATATTCAGAAATTGGTCTAGCCTTCATTTCGTAATCTGGACGAAATCGATACATATAAATTCGCCCATATTGTTCCAATTCGGCTTTAAATTCACGAAGCAACGTGGCATGATGTTTGGCATCAAAATAGCGCAAAGCGTTTTTTAATGCTAATTTTTTTTCTTCTTCTGAAAGAATTTCTTTTCGCTTAGGCGCATGATTTATTGCTACCTCATACGGTTTTTGTTGTGGTAAAATATCCGGAATTCCTTGTTGTATTTGCTCTTTAAAAGTCATTTTTTTAGATTTTGGATTTTTAGATTTTGGATATTCAGAAATTTATGTTTGAAAATCGGTTGTCTAAAACTATTTTTTATTTCTTCCTGTTTTTTTGTCGAAACCATATGGGCAATGTCTACAGCCACTTTTACAGCAATATCCTCGCTTTAAATGATGTTTTTCTGTAAAACATTTATATCCTTCAGGAGTAAAATAAAAATCTTCTCCTTCTATTAAATTTTTTGGATTTATTTCATTGTTCATATTCGCAAATTTAGGAACTTTGCAGCAAATGATTGTATTAGTTTTTAAATATTTAAGTAGCGAAACAATTATTTCTTTTTTATGAAATCAAAAAACCAGAAAATATCTATTCATTTTCCTAATGGAATTGAACTTTTTATCAAAAGAGAAGATCAATTACATCCAATAATTTCTGGAAATAAATTCAGAAAATTAAAATATAATTTAGCCGAAGCAAAACGATTAGGATATAAAAAATTGCTCACTTTTGGCGGGGCATTTTCTAATCATATTGTTGCTGTTGCAGGTGCTGGAAAAGAATTTGGTTTTGAAACTATTGGAATAATTAGAGGCGAAGAATTACAAGAAAAGATAGAAGAAAACCCAAGTTTATCTGTTGCACAACAATATGGAATGAAGTTGGTCTTTGTTTCAAGAGATGCATATAGGTTAAAAGAAACGCCAGAATTTATTAAAGAAATGAAATCTCAATTTGGTGATTTTTATTTGCTACCCGAAGGCGGCACAAATGAATTAGCGATAAAAGGATGTGAAGAAATTTTAAATGAACCCGATTCGGAATTTTCTTATGTCTGTACTTCTGTAGGAACTGGCGGAACTGTTTCAGGAATTATTAATAGTGCTGCTTCTCATCAAAACATTATTGGATTTTCTTCGTTAAAAGGTGATTTTTTACAAAAGGATATTGCTAAATTTGCAAATCAAAAGAATTGGACCATAAATTGTGAGTATCATTTTGGTGGTTATGGAAAAGTAACTAATGAATTAATTGAATTTATAAATTCCTTTTACAAACAATATGAAATTCCATTGGATCCAATTTATACCGGAAAAATGATGTTTGGTATTTTAGATTTAATACAAAAAGATTTTTTTCCACCAAATTCAAAAATTTTAGCCATTCATACCGGTGGCTTACAAGGTATTGCAGGTATGAATTTAAAATTAGAAAAATCTGGAAAAACAAAGATAATGATATGATGAATAAAATTTTAATACTATTTTTTACGCTGCTTTTAACAGGTTGTGGAGGTTCTAAAATCACTACTACTAAAGGGAAAAAGTATTCTAAAACGTATCCTGCTTCAAAAAAACCTGTTACAAAACCAACACCAGTAGCAAAATCTCCAACGAAGGAAAATCCTTCTGGTAGCGAAATATTAGTAGCAACATCTAAAGTAAAAGCTACAACAGAAGATGTAAAAAAATACATTGAAGATTTTAAAGAAACGGCAAAAAATAATATGAAGGTTCACGGAATTCCTGCAAGTATTACTATGGCACAGGGTATTTTAGAATCGGGTGCGGGATTTGGATCTTTGGCTAAAGAAGCGAATAATCATTTCGGGATAAAATGCCATACAGGATGGACAGGTGAGTCTGTAAAATACGATGATGATGCCGAACAAGAGTGTTTTAGAAAATATAAAGACCCAACTGAATCGTACAAAGATCACTCTGCTTTTTTATCTTCAAGAAAGCGGTATGAAAGTTTGTTTAAATTAGATAAAGGCGATTATGAATCGTGGGCTAATGGCTTAAAACAAGCTGGTTACGCAACAGATACGTTATATCCTTCTAAATTAATTGGTATTATTGAACGTTATGAATTATATAAAATTGACAATGAAGTTTTAGGAAGAAATTTTATTCCAAAACCAAGAGTTGTTACTCAAGTACAAGTTATTGGAGAGCATACCGTTGAAAAAGGAGATACATTATACTCGTTATCAAAAAAATACAATATATCTGTTGAGGAATTAAAAAGTTTAAATACTATTTTGGAATCCGGAATTTCAATCGGTCAAAAATTAAAAGTAAAAAAATAATGTTATATCAAAGAAGTAGTCAGTTATTTATTGAAGCAAATGAAGTAATTCCGGGTGGCGTCAATTCGCCAGTTAGAGCGTTTAAAGGCGTAGGCGGTTTTCCGATTTTTATTAAAGAAGCCAAAGGTGCTTATTTGTATGATGAAGATGGAAATAAATATATAGATTACATCAACTCTTGGGGACCTATGATTTTAGGTCATGCGCACGAGCCTGTAGTAAATGCAATAATTGAAAAGGCAAAAAAAGGAACTTCTTTTGGAACCCCAACTGAATTAGAAACTAAAATAGCTCAATTAGCCATTTCAATGGTGCCAAATATTGATAAAATTCGATTTGTTAATTCGGGTACGGAAGCCTGTATGAGTGCGATACGATTAGCTCGTGGTTATACAAAACGCGATAAAATAATAAAATTTTCAGGATGTTATCATGGTCATTCCGATTCGTTTTTAATTGCTGCTGGTAGTGGATTAAGTACGTTTGGTGTGCCAAATAGTCCTGGAGTAACTGAAGGTACCGCAAAAGATACGTTATTAGCAAAATATAATGATTTAGAGCATGTGAAAGCGCTTTTTGAAGCCAATAAAAACGAAATTGCTGCAATTATTGTAGAACCTGTTGCAGGAAATATGGGATGTATACCTCCAAAAGAAGGTTTTTTATCTGGTTTAAAGCAGCTTTGTAAGGAAAACGGGGCTTTGCTGGTTTTTGATGAGGTGATGACGGGATTTCGTCTTGCAAAAGGTGGCGTTCAAGAATTGTATCAAGTTGCTGCAGATATTGTTTGTTTTGGGAAAGTAATTGGTGGAGGTTTGCCAGTAGGTGCTTTTGCAGCAAGAAATGAAATTATGAATTTGTTATCTCCGTTAGGTCCTGTGTATCAAGCAGGAACTTTATCTGGAAATCCATTAGCCATGGCGGCCGGATATCAAATGTTATTGGAGTTAAATTCAGATAAAGAAATATTTAAAAGATTAGAAGAAAAAACAGCTTATTTAGAGAACGGAATTCACAAAGTTCTATCGGAAAATAATATTGAGTTTACTATAAATAGAGTAGGATCAATGATTTCAGTGCATTTCGATAAAAATGAAGTGTATGATTTTGAAACTGCAAAAAAGGGAGACAACGAAAGATTTAAAAAGTTCTTTCATGAATTATTGAAACGTGGCATTTATATTGCACCTTCAGCATATGAAACATGGTTTATTACTGATGCTTTAAGTTATGAAGATTTAGATTTTACGATTCAGTCAATTCAAGAAGTAGCAAAAATAATATAAAAAAAATCCCGTTTAGTTTACTAAACGGGCTTTTTAAAAAGTAATTTATTTTTAGTTTGTTAATTTTTTCAACAAACCTTGTTTACTTTCAATACTTTCCATTTGTGTTTGAGAAAGTGTAGCTCTTAATTTAGCTTCAATTACTCTAGCCAATTCGATTTTTCTTTCTGCTGAAAGATTTTCGTTTAAATTTCTGAATTTGTATTCAAATAATCTTGTTAGATCTTCGCTTAAAGTTCCTTCTACGGTTATCGCTTCAGCAAGAGCCGTCATATTTTTCTTTGCTTCAATTTTCTCGTCTACTTTTTTAAATGTTTCTTGAGCATTAGCATTTACTGTGAAAGCTAAAAACAAAATAAGAGCGCCTAATAAATTTTTCATTGTTAAATTTTTTAATAGTTTTATCAAAAATAAAAAATATTTTTAATATCAAAGCCTTTTTTGCAAATAATTATCTTTTTTTATTTTTTTAGTAATTATAAGAATTTACTTTTCAGCTTTTTTTATCAATTTTAATTTAAAAAATGCCTTCAATTTATATCTGTATTTTGAATTTTTTGTACCTTTGTATTGTGAAAAAAATAGCTATTTTAATTACTTTTTTATTTTTGGTGAAACCTATATTGCCAGTTTTGAGCTATTTTATTAATTATGAGTATATTACAAATGAGCTTTGTGAAAACCAAGAAAAACCAGAAATGGAATGTAATGGTAAATGTCATCTTAAAAAAGAATTAGCAAAAGCTTCCGCGGAAGAAAGTTCTACTTCCAAAGATAAAAAATCAGTTAATAAACAAGAAATAGAAGTGCTATATTATCAAAATGCTATTTATTTTGAAATCAAAAAAAGCGTTTATTATGTAGATGTTATTTCTACTTATTATTTTAACAACTATTTTCATTTAAATAGTTCTCAGATTTTTCATCCACCCACTAAATTAGTTTAAATACAAAAGATTTTCCGTTTTTTCTAATCGGAAAGGACACTTATGTCCAAAAAATAATGTTTGAAACTATTCAAGCATAAATTATCTATAATTTAAACTAAAATAAAATGAAATTTCAATTAAAAAATAGTATAGCAATTTTAGCTATAGCTTTCATATTCATTTCTTGTAATAATGATGATGCACCTGCAGCAGCAATAGACGAAAAAGGTAATTTAAAAGTAGAGTTTGACAATGTATATGGTAGTGCAGATTTAGCATTTGCTACTAACTATACAAACTCTAATGGAGAAGTTATTAAAGTTAGCAAAGTAAAGTATATTGTTAGCAATATAGTTTTAACAAAAACGGATAATTCAACTTATACAATTCCAAAATCTGAAAGTTATTTTATTGTTGATGAAGCGACAGCTACTAGTAGAATATTAAATTTACCAAATATTCCAGCAGGTGATTATAAAAGTATCAAATTTGGAATAGGAGTTGATCAAACGCAATGGGCACTTGGTGCAACAGGACAGGGTAATTTTCTTACTCAAGCACAAACTGCTGGTATGATGTGGAGTTGGAGTGCTGGTTATAAATTTGTTGCTTTTGAAGGTACTTTTACTTCGCCTACGGTAACAACTGCAACAGATTATAAAGTTCATACAGGTCAAACAGGTACTGATTATAATTATACTGATGTAACATTAAATTTTCCAAACAATGCTTTGGTTAGAAGCTCAATTACACCACAAGTTCATATTATGTCAGATTTACAACATATAATTGATGGAACAAATAAAATAAGTTTAACTACACAACCTACTATTATGGGAGGAAGTAAATTAGCTTTAGTTACTGCAAATTTAAGTAACATGTTTGAAGTACATCATGTTCATAATGATTAACATTTAATTAAAAAGACTGTCATATTTTCTTATGACAGTCTTTTTTAATATTTATTCGATATGAAAGCAAAATATTTAATATTGCTTACGTTTTTATCATTTTTTGGTTGTGAACATTCTGATGATGAAAGTGAATATGTGAATTTGCCTTTGAATCTTGTAGTTCCAAGTAATTTCCCACCTTCTACGTACAACACAATTAATAATCCTATTACTGAAAAAGGTTTCGAATTAGGAAAAAAATTATTTTATGATGGGCGATTGGCTTCAGATGGAATAATTTCTTGTGGATTTTGTCATATTCAACAAGATGCATTTACACATCACGGACATTCATTAAGCCATGGTGTAGGCGATAATATAGGAACGAGAAATACGCCACCAATTCAGAATTTAGCATTTCAATCTACTTTTATGTGGGATGGTGCAGCGTCGCATTTAGATTTACAACCGATTATACCATTTACCAGTCCGATTGAAATGAATGGTGATTTTTCAACAGCTATTGCTATGATGAAATCGGATCCCGTATATGTAAAATTATACAATCAAGCCTTTCCAGATAAACAAATTAACTCTGAAAATATGCTCAAGGCCTTAGGTCAATTTATGGCAATGATGGTTTCTTCTAACTCTCGTTTCGATAAATTTAGAAGAAATGAAATTGGCGGTAATTTATCTACTCAAGAATTGCAAGGCTATACTATTTTTAATCAAAAATGCGCTACTTGTCATGCTACAGATTTGTTTACAGATAATTCGTTTAGAAACAATGGTTTACCAATTAATGCAGCTTTTAATGATGTTGGACGTTATAGAGTAACACTTTTAGATGTTGATTTGTATAAATTTAAAGTTCCTAGTTTAAGAAATATTGAGCTTACAGCGCCATATATGCATGATGGCCGTTTTTTTACTTTAGATGCCGTATTAAATCATTATTCTTCGGGAATGGTAAATTCAACTACTTTAGACCCGAGTTTAAATTCTAATGGCACTTTAGGAATTCCTTTGTCAAATCAAGAGAAAGCAAATCTTATTGCTTTTTTAAAAACATTAACAGATAACGAGTTTATCACAAATCCAAAATTTGCTGAATATTAATAAATACAAATTATGAAAAATATTATCCTTGCTTTTTTTGTAGTTACCTTACTTCAAGCCCACGAAAAACCAAAGCCAAAATACAAATTGAGTTATAAGCCAATTGTAACTCAAACTAATTATTTAAAAAAATACACAACTAAAACAATGTTATTAGATGATTGTGATGGTTGTGGTTGTGGCGCAAGCGGAGGAAGTATGGGTTTTGCTTCAATGATTAATTCGAATTTTGTTGGAGTACGCTATTTTAATCAACAATATAAATCAAATGATGGTTTGTATTCCAATTCACCTTGGTTAGAAGAAAATTTTAATACAGTTCAAATATGGGCTAGAGTACCTGTTTTTAAAAAGTTTCAAGTTTCAGCTTTAATTCCTTATCATAATCATGAGCGTGAAACCCAGAACGAAAATCAATCTATTAGTGGTATTGGTGATATTACAGTTTTGGCATTAACTACCGTTTTTAAATCAAAAACAGATACGGTTTCAACTTCTTTCAAACACAATTTACAGGCAGGAGTTGGGATAAAACTTCCTACAGGTGCATACAAACAAGCAAATTCAGGAAGTGTTAACCCTAGTTTTCAACTAGGTACGGGTAGTTGGGATGTTTTATTAACTTCTGAATATGTAATAAAGAAAAAGAAATTCGGATTGAATAATATGATTAATTATATCATAAAAAATGAAAACGAAAAATACTACCGTTTTGGAAATCAATTTAATTATGCAACTACTATTTTTTATTTATTTGAGAATAAAAAATTTGCATTTGCTCCACAAGTTGGAATTGCTGGTGAATTGTATGAAAGTAATTATCAATACAACCAAAAAGTAAAAAATACTTCAGGCGATGTTCTTTTTAGTAAATTTGGCTTTGAATTAGGGTATAAAAAATGGTCGTTTGGTTCTAATTTACAGTTGCCAATAAATCAAAATTTAGTGGGTGGTTTGGTAGAAGCTACATCCAGATGGAGTGTAAATATCAATTTTAAATTATAAATAAAGCGGCTAACAAAAATGTAGCCGCTTTTTTAATATGTTAAGCGTTTATTATATCACCTCAATTTTCATTGAATCATCACTATTTTCAGCATCTAAAAAACCTTGTTCTTGCATCCATTCATCGCTATAAATTTTACTCATATAACGCGATCCGTGGTCAGGAAAAACAACTACTACATTACTATTTTCATTAAATTCTCCTGAAGCGGCATATTGCTTTACAGCTTGAAATGCAGCACCAGATGTATAGCCTACAAATAATCCTTCGGTTTTGGAAATTTCTCTGGCTGTAATAGCACTTTCTTTATCGGTAACTTTTACGTATTGATCAATAATATCAAAATCAGTAGCCGTTGGAATTAAGTTTTTACCTAAACCTTCGATTTTGTATGAATAAATTTCCTTTTCGTCAAACTCTTTGGTTTCGTGGTATTTTTTTAAAACAGAACCATAAGCATCTACACCTAAAACTTTTATAGATGGATTTTTTTCTTTCAAATACCGTCCAATTCCAGAGATTGTTCCTCCTGTACCACTACATACTACAACGTGAGTAACTGAACCATTTGTTTGATTCCAAATTTCTTTTCCTGTACTGCAATAGTGCGCTTCAATGTTTAAATCATTAAAGTACTGATTGATGTAAATTGAATTTGGTGTTTCTTTATGAATTTTTTTTGCCACTTCATAATAGCTTCTTGGATCATCTGCAGCAACATTTGCCGGACAAACATATACTTTTGCGCCCATACTTTTCAGCATATCAATTTTGTCTGGTGACGATTTATCGCTCACCGCTAAAATACATTTGTATCCTTTAATGATGCTAATCATAGCTAAACTAAATCCTGTATTTCCTGAAGTTGTTTCTACAATAGTTGCACCAGGCTTTAAAATGCCTTTTTCTTCAGCACAATTGATAATATGTAAGGCTATTCTATCTTTTGCAGAATGTCCGGGATTAAAAGCTTCTACTTTGGCATAAAAATTACCGGTTAATCCAGCTGCAATTTTATTCAACTTTATTATTGGCGTATTACCAATTAAATCAATTACTGAATTATGGGCGTTTATTTCGTTTTTCATTTTTCATTTTTCTTTTTATCACAAATGTAAAGTGATAATGCAAATTATTTTTTAATTGCTTCTAAATCAAATAAGAATGCAAACTCTTTGGCTAATTCTTTTAACGCTTCAAATCTTCCAGAAGCTCCTCCGTGTCCGGCATCCATATTTGTGTCTAAAAACAATTGTTTGTTGTTGGTTTTCATAACTCTTAATTTTGCCACCCATTTTGCAGGTTCAAAATATTGCACTTGCGAATCGTGTAAACCTGTTGAAACATACATATTTGGATATCCTTGTGCTTTTACTTGATCGTATGGTGAATAGGATAGCATATAATCATAATATTTTTTTTCATTTGGATTTCCCCATTCGTCGTATTCTCCAGTTGTTAATGGAATGGTATCGTCTAACATTGTGGTAATTACATCAACAAATGGTACTTGTGCTATAACACCATTATACAATTCTGGAGCCATATTAACAATAGCACCCATTAATAAACCACCTGCAGAGCCACCTTCAGCATATAAATGTGCTGCAGAAGTATATTTTTCTGAGATTAAGAATTTACTACAATCGATAAAATCTGTAAACGTATTTTTCTTTTTTAATAATTTTCCATTTTCATACCATTCTCTACCTAAATCTTCTCCACCACGTATGTGTGCAATAACGTAGATGAATCCTCTATCCATTAAACTTAATCGTGTACTTGAAAAATAAGGATCCATTGATGAGCCGTATGAACCATATGCATATTGTAACAAAGGATTTTTACCATCTTTTTTGATGCCTTTTTTATAAACAATACTCATAGGTATTTTTGTCCCATCTGTTGCAGTAGCCCAAATTCTTTCTTCTGTATAATTATTTTTGTCAAATTTTCCACCTAAAACGGCTTGTTCTTTCAAGACGGTTTTTTCCTTTGTTTTCATATTGAAG
>Ga0208595_1000159_pt1 | contig 25693 bp, 22 predicted proteins | sample LakMenEpi28Jun11_FD_150742 | JGI IMG/M metagenome (GOLD analysis project Ga0208595, IMG submission 150742) | Freshwater microbial communities from Lake Mendota, WI - 28JUN2011 deep hole epilimnion (SPAdes) | ecosystem: Environmental > Aquatic > Freshwater > Lake > Epilimnion/Euphotic zone ...
CCCGCGCCAACATGGCTGGCACATCAAAATTGCCGCTGGCGGAATGCGCAATCACGGCGTTTGGCGCGCCGGCAACACGGATAAGCCGGGTCAGCGCGCGGGTGTCCACGCCGGAGATGCCGATGCGGCCATTGGACTTCATCCATGCGTCAAAATGCTGCGTACTGCGGAAATTGGATGGGTCCGTCACATCTTGCCGCACAATCGCGCCCAAGGCATGTGGGTTCAATGCCTCGACATCTTCGGGGTTCGTGCCAACATTGCCGATATGCGGAAAGGTGAAGTTGATGATTTGCCCGGCGTAAGACGGGTCGGTCATCACTTCTTGATAACCGGTCATTGCGGTGTTGAAGCAGACTTCGCCAACCGCCTGCCCCTCGGCACCAAAGCCCCTGCCCCAGATGACTTCCCCGGACGCCAGAACCAATACCCCCGTCGCTCCAGAAGGCGCGCGCGAAGATTTGGGGTCGGCCATGATGGGGTCGCTCCTGTTAAACAAAATACAGCAATGTCGCTAAGGCACCGCGCCTAGAGATGGTGGCCCAAAGCGTCAATGCGGAAATCAAGAAAGCTGTGGAATGTTTTACACAATGCGCCCTCAACCGTCACCCTGAACTTGGTTCAGGGTCCATTTATCCTTTCAAGCCCTGCTCATGATGCGTGATTGACCCTGGAACGACAGTCACCGAAGGTGAAACAAGTTCAGGGTGACGGAATTTGGATGTTCGTCTAACGCATTGCATCATCAAAAATTCGGAACCAAATATGATTCGTGACACCATCAAAGCCGCCCAAATCACCGCAATGAAGGCAGGCGAAAAAGACCGTCTGGCCGCCGTCCGCCTGATCCTCGCCAAAATCAAAGACCGCGACATCGAGCTGCGCACCGCATCGCAGCAACCCGATGATGACGCGATGGTGGTTGAGGTCATGCAGAAAATGATCAAGCAACGCCGCGAATCGATTGCTTTATATGAACAAGGCGGCCGCGCGGAACTTGCTGCGGTTGAGGCGGCGGAATTGACGATCATCGAAGATTTTCTGCCTACGCAGCTCAGCGACGCGGAAACCAGCGCGGCTATTGAGAGCATCAAAGTCGAGCTTGGCGCAGAAACCTTAAAAGATATGGGCCGCGTCATGGCCGTCCTGAAAGAGCGGCATGGCCCACAACTCGACATGAGCAAGGCCAGCGCTTTGGTAAAAGCCGCGTTGGGTTGATATTCTCCCCTCCCGCAGGCGGGAGGGGTTGGGGGTGGGCATCCGACAGCAATGGAAAGAGCATTCAACTCCAGAAACACAAAACGCGCTCGTGACCTGAGAAAACAGGGCGCACCCGCAGAAATAAAGTTATGGCAACGCTTGTCAAAGCGCCAACTGGATGGATTTAAGTTTAGCCGCCAAATACCGATTGGGCCGTATTTCGCAGACTTTGTTTGTCGGTCAGCAAGGCTCGTTGTCGAAATTGATGGCCCTTCCCATGACGTGCAGGTTGAGTATGATTGCGACCGTACCGAGTGGATTGAAGCGCAAGGGTATCGGCTGATCCGATTTACGAATGGGGATGTGATGCAGAATTTGGAAGGGGTGATTGTAATGATCGGTCAGGTTTTGGCCGAAATGTCGCTGCCCACCCCTGTTCCCCTCCCGTTTACGGGAGGGGAACAGGTGAAAATCAATTCCACAGAAGTTATATTGTCCTCCTACTCCCCTCCCGCAGGCGGGAGGGGTCGGGGGTGGGCTTCAAGGATGAAGGCCCAATGACGCTTACCCCGCAATGGCTGGATGAATTACGCGCGCGGATCACGCTTTCTGCGTTGATTGGCCGCACCGTCAAGATCACCAAGGCTGGCCGCGAGTTTAAGGCATGCTGCCCATTCCATAACGAAAAATCACCCAGCTTCACAATCAACGATGAAAAGGGTTTCTATCATTGCTTTGGCTGCTCCGCCCATGGCGATGCCATTCGCTGGATGACCGACCAGCGCGGCCTGTCTTTCATGGATGCCATCAAGGAACTGGCGGCGGAGGCCGGGATGGAGGTCCCTGCCGCTGATCCGAAGGCAGCTCAACGGGCCGAGAAGGCAAACAGCCTGTATGACGTCATGACGGCAGCGCAGGCGTGGTTTGTCACGCAGTTGCTTGGCGTTGAGGGGTCCGCTGCGCGGGGATATCTCAAGCAACGCGGGTTTACGGAGCAAACCATCCGCGACTTTGGTTTTGGCCTCGCGCCCGATAACCGCACTGGCTTAAAAACCGCGCTCAAACAATTTGGCGACCCGATGTTGATTGAGGCAGGGTTGCTTATCTCGGTCGATGGCAAGGCACCCTATGACCGGTTTCGCGGGCGGCTGATGATACCGATCCGTGATCCGCGGGGCCGCGTAATTGCCTTTGGAGGCCGGATTTTAGGCGAAGGTGAGCCTAAATATCTCAACTCACCGGACACGCCTTTATTCGACAAGGGCCGCACGCTTTACAATCTGGACAAATGCGCGCCCGCCTCGCGCCAGACGGGCCGCGTGATTGTGGTTGAGGGCTATATGGACGTTATCGCCCTTGCGCAGGCTGGCTTTGCCGATGCTGTGGCACCTTTGGGCACCGCGCTGACCGAACAGCAGATACAGATGCTGTGGCGGATGACAGAAAAGCCTTCATTATGTTTTGACGGTGATGCTGCCGGGCAAAAAGCCGCCATGCGCGCGGCTTTACGCGCACTGCCATTGTTGAAACCCGGCCATAGTCTTCAGTTTGTGACCTTGCCCGAAGGACAAGATCCAGACGACCTGGTTAAGACATCGGGTGCCAATGCACTCAATGTGCTGCTAGAAGCCTCTCAGCCGCTCGTAGAGAGGCTATGGCAGGCCGAGGTGTCAGCAGCCCCCCTCAGCACGCCAGAGGACCGTGCGGGGCTTAAACAGCGTTTGGGCGCGCATATGGCAAATATCGCGGACGGAGAAATTCGCCGCCATTATGCCGATGCCTTTCGCGAGCGGTTCGACAATCTATTCGCGCCGCGACGCAGCTCTGCATTTACGCCATCGGCACTTTTTGTGCGCGGACAAAAGCGCGATTGGCGCAAGCCACCAATTTTGCCGCCGGGTGCTGAAACCAAAAGCTTCAATGCCAAGGGTTCGGACTTTCTTATCCAGGGTATATTGGCCGCGCTGCTGCGTCATCCCGCGCTTATTGCACAACATCATGAGGCTCTAAGTGACTTCGTTCCGCCCGACCCGAATCATGCGGCTTTGCTCAACGTGATGCTGACGGAATCTTTTAGCAAAGAAACGCTTGATACCGAGGGGATAATTACCATATTGGGCGAGAAGTTGTATAATGTCGCGTCGGCACTGCTCCACAGCAATGGTAAGGTTTTTGCCTTTAACCGTGGAGAGTTCGGAGCGAGAGGCGACGGATTTTCTAACGCTTCAAAAAATTTGGGTGAAGCAATCAGGCTGATGAAGCAGCGCCCTGCGCTGGAAGAAGCTCTGGAACGCGCCACGCGGTTGGCGAGTTTGGAGATGACTGAAGAGACTTTTGCCGAACAGCAAAGGTTGCGACACGAAAAAAAGGCATTTGACGATCGTATCATCGAATTTTTTCGGCGCGATACGGATGGTTTGTAAGTTTATCGGGGAATTATTTTGGCAAGTCGCGCAAATGAAAATGAAGAAGACATCGGCGAAAACGGTGATGCACCGCTGATCGACCTGAATGATGCGACCGTAAAAAAACTGCTCGCTAAGGCCAAGCGCCGGGGTTTCCTGACTTATGATGAACTAAATGCGGCATTGCCGCAGGATCAGATGTCGTCCGAACAGATTGAAGACGTCATGTCGGCGATTAACGACATGGGCGTGCAGATTGTTGAGAATGACGAAGCCGGCGACGATAATGAGGAGGATGCCGAGGAAGAAGTCGAAACCATCGACAATATTTCCGAAAATGATCCCCGTTCGCTGACGAACACTATCAAGAAAACGGGCACTGGCGAACGCACCGATGATCCCGTCCGCATGTATTTGCGTGAAATGGGCGCGGTGGAGTTGCTGTCCCGCGAAGGCGAAATCGCTATTGCCAAGCGAATCGAGTCTGGTCGCGACACCATGATTTTGGGCCTGTGCGAAAGCCCTATCACTTTCCACGCTATCATCGACTGGTCCAATGCGCTCAATGACGGCGAAATGCAGTTGCGGGAAATTCTAGATCTGGATGCAATGCTTTCGAAAGAGCCTGCCCCTGAATCGCTGACCGAGGATGGCGAAGAAGAAGGCGATGGCGAAATAAGCGAGAAGACCGCCGGTCCTTCCTATAAAGAGGAAGACGAAGTCGAAGACGAGCCCGAAGCGGTGAGCGAAGATGATGAAGATATGACGGAGCGGCGCTCGCGTCCTGTCGAGGAAGAGGAAGAAGATAACACCCTCAGCCTCGCGCAAATGGAAGAGGCTTTAAAGCCCGCTGCGCTTGAGCGTTTCGCCAAGATCACGTCGCTGTTCAAAAAATTCTCAAACATTCAGCTCGAGCGCATGCGCGCCCTGAACGCGGGGGAAGATTTTTCCTCAGCTTCGGAAAACAAATATCACAAATTGCGTGAAGAACTGACCGCAGAAGTGGAAAGCGTTCAGTTCCATGCGAACAAGATCGAATATCTGGTCGATCAATTATACTCATTCAACCGTCGCCTGACGGCGTTGGGTGGTCAGATACTGCGCTTGGCGGAACGGCATAAGGTTCCGCGCAAGGCCTTCCTCGACAGCTATATGGGTCATGAGCTCGATGAGAATTGGCTCTCCGAAGTGGCAAACATCGACAAGAAATGGACGGCCTTCGCAACGAACGAAGCCGAAAGCGTCGAACGCATCCGCAGCGAAATCGCCGATATTGCCGCCAATACCGGCATGTCACTTGGCGAGTTCCGCCGTATCGTGAACATGGTGCAAAAGGGTGAGCGCGAAGCACGCATCGCGAAAAAGGAAATGGTTGAGGCGAATTTACGCCTCGTGATTTCCATTGCCAAGAAATACACCAACCGTGGTTTGCAGTTCCTTGACCTTATTCAGGAAGGCAATATCGGCCTGATGAAGGCGGTCGACAAGTTTGAATATCGCCGTGGCTACAAGTTCAGCACTTATGCAACATGGTGGATCCGTCAGGCGATTACCCGGTCGATTGCCGATCAGGCGCGGACCATCCGTATCCCTGTGCACATGATCGAAACGATCAACAAATTGGTACGCACGAGCCGCCAGTTCCTGCACGAACAAGGGCGCGAGCCTACACCCGAAGAAATGGCCGAACGCCTTTCGATGCCGCTTGAAAAAGTGCGCAAGGTGATGAAAATCGCAAAGGAACCGATCAGCCTTGAAACCCCGATTGGCGACGAAGAAGACAGCCATTTGGGCGACTTCATCGAAGACAAAAACGCAGTCATACCAGTGGATGCCGCGATTCAGGCCAATCTGAAGGAAACAGTGACTCGCGTTTTGGCATCACTCACCCCGCGTGAAGAACGCGTATTGCGTATGCGGTTCGGCATTGGCATGAACACCGACCACACGCTTGAAGAAGTCGGGCAGCAATTCAGCGTGACGCGTGAACGTATTCGCCAGATTGAAGCCAAAGCGTTGCGCAAGCTCAAGCATCCAAGCCGTAGCCGCAAAATGCGCAGCTTCCTCGATCAATAAAATCTCAAAAGCCGGGCCCATTCTTAATCTCAGGATTGGGCCCGTTTTTGTGTGCGCCGGTGCAATCCATGCTCTGGCGTTATGCAACCTGCTTGGTCGCGCACTATCCTGTTGCATATCCTGATTAGCCCACTTAACGAATTAATCGTTCGATTAACAAAAAGGGTTCGTCCATGCGCTTTGAAGGCACCGATAATTATGTCGCCACTGATGACCTGAAGGTCGCCGTTAACGCCGCCACCAAGTTGCGTCGGCCTTTGCTGGTCAAGGGTGAGCCAGGCACCGGCAAGACCGTGCTTGCGCAGGAAATTGCGACCGCGCTTGGTGCACCGCTCATCGAATGGAATATCAAGTCCACGACCAAGGCGCATCAGGGCCTGTATGAATATGATGCCGTTGCCCGCCTGCGCGACAGCCAATTGGGCGATGCGCGCGTGCATGACATCAAAAATTACATCAAAAAAGGCAAGTTGTGGGAGGCTTTCACCTCCCCCCAATTGCCCGTGTTGTTGATCGACGAAATCGACAAGGCCGACATCGAATTCCCCAACGATTTGTTGCAAGAACTCGATCGTATGGAATTTTTCGTTTACGAAACGCAAGAGACCATCAAAGCGGTCGAGCGCCCCATCGTCATCATCACATCCAACAATGAGAAAGAACTGCCCGACGCGTTTCTGCGCCGTTGTTTCTTCCATTACATCAAATTCCCGGATCGTACGACGATGCAGGCGATTATCGATGTCCACTTTCCCGGTATTCAAAAAATGCTGGTTTCAAAGGCAATGGACATTTTTTACGAAGTTCGTGACGTGCCAGGCCTGAAGAAAAAGCCAAGCACAAGCGAATTGCTCGACTGGCTAAAGCTGTTATTGCATGAGGATATGCCATTGGATGTGCTTCAGTCGCGTGACCCGACCAAGGCGATCCCGCCTTTGCACGGTGCGCTGCTCAAAAATGAGCAGGACATCATGTTGTTCGAACGGCTTGCGTTCATGGCCCGCCGCCCGAATAGCTAAAATTCGTCCGCGCGTTGTATTGATGCCATCGCCGCCAAGCAGCTAAATGCATAATCGGTCACTTTATACAGGAGCCAGCCGATGTTTTTCTCATTCATGGAAGAGTTGCGGTCTGCGGGTATCTCGGCATCGCTGAAGGAGCATTTGGCGTTACTTGCCGCGCTGGACGCCGACGTGATTGGCCAAAGTCCGGAAGAATTTTACTATCTGGCGCGCACCACTTTGGTCAAAGACGAAGCATTGCTTGATCGCTTCGACCAGGTTTTTGGCAAAGTCTTCAAAGGTATCTTCACCGAATATGGCCAAAACCCCGTCGATGTTCCCGCCGACTGGTTGAAAGCCATCGCGGAAAAATATCTGTCGCCCGAAGAAATGGCGAATATCGAAAAAATGGGCAGCTGGGACGAATTGATGGAGACGTTGAAAAAGCGTCTGGAAGAACAGGAAAAGCGTCATCAGGGTGGCAGCAAATGGGTCGGCACTGGCGGCACATCACCTTATGGCAATTCAGGTTATCACCCCGAAGGCGTGCGGATTGGAGGCGAATCCAAGCATAAGCGTGCGGTCAAAGTATGGGACAAGCGCGAGTTTCAGAATCTCGACCACACCAAAGAATTGGGTACGCGCAATATCAAAATCGCAATGCGCCGCCTCCGCCGTTTCGCGCGCGATGGTGCGGTGGAAGAGCTGGATATTGAAGGCACGATTAACGGCACCGCGCGCCAAGGCTGGCTGGACATCAAAATGCGCCCTGAACGGCGCAACGCCATTAAGGTGCTGTTGATGTTGGACGTTGGCGGATCGATGGATCCGTTCATCAAACTTTGTGAAGAGTTATTCAGTGCGGCCACTAGCGAGTTCAAAAATTTAGAATTTTTCTATTTTCACAACTGCCCATATGAAGGCGTTTGGAAAGACAATAAGCGCCGGTTTAGCGAGCGTACGCAGATGTGGGATGTACTCCACAAATTCCCGCACGATTATAAGGTTGTGATGGTCGGCGATGCCTCCATGAGCCCTTATGAAATCACCCATCCCGGCGGTTCGGTTGAACATTTCAACGAAGAATCGGGCGCGGTGTGGATGCACCGTATCACCAGCACCTATCCTGCAACGGTTTGGTTGAACCCCGTGCCGGAAAAGCAATGGGGCTATTCGCAGTCCACCAAGATCATCAAGGAACTGGTCAACGACCGCATGTACCCGCTGACGCTAGAAGGTCTGGATGACGCTATGCGCGAGCTAAGCCGCAAGCACGGACATTAATAGAGCAAGTGCTTCCGCCGTTCTTCGATCCAAGCTTGCTCATCTACAGAGGTTAAGGCGTCAAATGCCTCTGGTGTACTGTCGGCAGAATCAACCCATTCGCGCAAGGCCTGCCCGCCGTTGATGACGTCGATTGCGAGCTTGCCGACTTCATACTCATACGGAAAATCGCGCCACAGGTCATAATCCGGGTACAGCCGCCGGATGGCCTTGAACGCCAAAGTCTGCAACCGCCATGGCTGGAACGCTTGATGGTCATAGCTTGGGCCTTCGGCATGAATATGCACGCCATGGCAAAGCTGATGCACATGTTTGTGGAATGTTGGTTCAAACCAGATTTCGCGCAAGCTACAGCCCTTCAACCATGACGGCGCGAAACTGTGCATTTCAGCGATGACGGCACGCGCATCAATATCAGGTGCGCCGAATATCTCGAGCGGACGCGTCGTGCCCCTGCCCTCGGACAAATTCGTGCCTTCAAGCAAAACGGTGCCCGCATAAGCCCGCGCCATGTTGATATTTGCCGCATTGGGGCTTGGGTTGATCCAAAGCCGGTCTGTCGGCCAGCCAAAGCCTGGCGCAGCGTCGGGGGCATAGCCCTCCATATCGATGACGCGATAATCGACGTTGATTTTATAATGATCTATGAACCATTGTCCCATCTCGCCCAGCGTCAGGCCATGGCGCATGGGCATCGGCCCTGCCCCTACAAAGCTTTCCCATCCAGAACGCAGCGTGAGCCCTTCTACAGGGCGTCCAGCGGGGTTTGGGCGGTCGAGTACCCAAACCGACTTTCCATGCGCAGCAGCGGCCTCCAGAATGTATAGCAACGTCGTGATAAACGTGTAAATGCGGCAACCCAGATCCTGCAAATCGATGAGAATAACATCGAAAGTGTCCATAGAGGCGGCGGTCGGGCGGCGCACTTCGCCATACAGGCTGAACACTGGGATATTGTGCGCGGGGTCCATGAAATCCGCCGATTCCATCATATTGTCCTGCTTGTCACCGCGCAGGCCGTGTTGGGGTCCAAAGGCGGCGGTGACGTTGACGTCGCCTACAGCCGCGAGTGCATCAAGCGAATGGGTGAGGTCCGCCGTAACGGAAGCGGGGTGCGCCAATAAAGCAACGCGCTTGCCCTTCAAAGGAGCGCGGAGTTCAGCTTCTGCCAAAAGGCGATCAATTCCAAATTTCATGTTGCGCTTCGTGCCTCCAGTTGCACGGCAAAGCAATCCTTATGATGAAAATCTGGTTTGCCCGCAGGGTGCGCCACGGCCCAATAGGAAATGTCACCACTCTTCGTGGCAATAACCGTGTTGATGCCTACCCGTAGGCTACGCTCCCGCCAAGCATCGGGTAACGCAATCGTCGCAGTTAGCGTGAGAGCGTCGGCAGCTTGCGCGACTCCGATGTTTGGAGCTTTTGTTTCCAACTCAACCATATCCGAACGATAGCACGCAAACTGATATGCTGCCCATTGGCGCGACGGCGAAAAATTATACTCTAAATAGTTTTCATCTTCAAAATTGCCTATAAATAATTCAAAACACGTATTTTCCCAAAGCCCATCAATGCGATGCGGTGTTGATCGGGCCGGAATTTCTAGTGCGCCTGTTTCGCCAGACACGCGATAGGTCAACGTAACGTCTCCGCTCGTCCCACGCGTAATCGTGACACTGATACCCTCAACACCGCTGGCCAGCGACTGCGCGTGACAAGTCAACAGCACCTCAGTTATTGAAATATTGGCCAATGTCGAAACTCCATGCTAGGCGCGGGCGCACTATGACTGCTTATAAATCCGACCTCCTCCGCCTGCTCGATGCACGTGGCTATATTCACCAAACAACCGACGCTCCGGCGCTGGACGCATTGGCATCCAAAGAGATTGTGCCGGGCTATATAGGCTTCGACGCGACCGCGCCATCGCTTCATGTCGGCAACCTTGTCTCGATCATGCTGCTGCGACGCTTGCAGCAAGCGGGCCACAAGCCGGTAGTGGTTATGGGTGGCGGAACGACGCGGATTGGTGACCCGACGGGCAAGGACGAAGTCCGCAAGATGCTCACCGATGAGACGATTGAAGCGAACATCAATTCGATCCGAACGGCTTTCGAAAAATTTCTGACATTTGGCGATGGTCCGACCGACGCGGTGATGGTCAACAATCATGACTGGCTTGGACAGTTGGGATATATCGAATTGTTACAGCAGGTTGGCACGCATTTCACCATCAATCGCATGCTGACGTTCGATTCGGTGAAGCTGCGCCTTGAGCGCGAACAGCCGATGACCTTCCTCGAATTCAACTATATGATCTTGCAAGGCTATGATTTCCGTCATTTGAGCAAGACTATGGGCGTTCGCCTGCAAATGGGCGGGTCCGACCAATGGGGTAACATCATTAACGGCATGGAGCTTGCCCGCCGGATGGACGGCGCAGAAGTGTTTGGCCTAACGACCCCGCTGATTACCAAGGCCGATGGTTCAAAGATGGGCAAATCGGTGTCTGGCGCGATTTGGCTGAACCGCGAACAATTGCCTGACTATGATTATTGGCAATTTTGGCGGAATACAGACGACCGCGATGTTGGCCGGTTTCTGCGCCTGTTCACAGACTTGCCGTTAGACGAGATACAACGGCTTGAGGCCCTCGGTGGTTCGGAAATCAACGCGGCCAAGATCGCCTTGGCCAATGCCGCGACCGAACTGTGCCGTGGCGCGGACGCAGCGACCCTTGCATCGGAAACCGCGCGCAAGACGTTTGAAGAAGGCTCAAGCGGCGGCGATCTGCCTAGCTTTGACGCTTTGGGCGACATTTCCCTGATTGATGCATTGGTTGGCTTGGGCTTTGTCGCTTCAAAGAAAGAAGCACGCCGGATGATCCAAGGCGGCGGTGCACGCGTTGATGGCGATGCCGTGACAGACGAAGACGCAGTCATTTCAGCTCAAGCAGCCCATGTGAAAATCTCAGCGGGAAAGAAAAAACACGGTTTAATCAACTTCATATAACCTGCCGTCACTTCCCAAAGGGCGGGTTTACCATTTATTCGTAACTCTGGCCCATATTGCTGTTTCAATTAAACAGCGCATGGGGTGCTGAGCATGGCGCAAGCCTTACAAAACTCAGATATGAATTTGCGTCGCGCGGCGCGGCACCGTTCCAACTATAAGGTGATTGCCGAAAGCCGACGGCATGGCGATCAGTATATCCATATAGTGAACATTTCTGCGCAAGGGTTTATGATCGACAACAACCCCGGTTACGAACGCGGCGAAAGGGTTGAATTACGATTGCCGATTATTGGCCGGATTGAAGCGCTGGTTATCTGGACAGTGGCCCAACGCGCGGGGCTGCAATTTGAACGCGTGCTGCGTTTCCCTGATTTTCAAGTGCTGCTGGACGAAATTAGGCCGTGACCCATATAAATTACACCCTAGTCACAAAAGCCGCTAACCGCCGCGCAGGGTGGCAACACCTGCATCTCTTTCAAACAAGTATAACGCCATCCGCGCCGCCTGACCGCGCGCGCCATCAAGCCCGCCGTCTCGGTCAAGCAACAGGCGCGCATCATCTGCGGCGACGCCAATCAGCGCGCGGACTTGTTCGGGCGTCGCGACGCGAAACGGGTTTTCGCCCGACTGCCTTGTGCCCAGCAATTCACCCGCGCCGCGCAGTTTCAAATCCTCTTCAGCAATGCGGAAACCATCGTTCGTCTCGCGCATCAACGCCAGTCGTGCCCGCGCTGTTTCGCCAATTTGCGTGCTGCGGACAAGGATGCAGGCTGATTTCTCGGCCCCTCGACCAACCCGCCCGCGTAACTGGTGCAGTTGTGCAAGACCAAAGCGATCCGCTGCCTCAATCACCATAAGGCTGGCATTTGGAACGTCCACGCCAACCTCAATCACCGTTGTTGCAACCAGCAACCGCGTTTTGCCTGCAACAAAGTGTTCCATGACGGCGTCTTTTTCCGGGCCGCGCATCCGCCCGTGCACCAGCGCAACCTGATCACCAAAGCGCAAGCGAAGCTGTTCAGCGCGTTGTTCGGCGGCGGCGAGGTCGCTTTTGTCGCTTTCCTCTATTAATGGGCACACCCAAAACGCCTGTTTTCCAGCGGCGAGATGCCGCGCGACGCCATCAACGAGTTCCGATAGCCGATCCTGCGATATCACCCGGGTTTCAACCGGCGTCCGTCCGGGGGGAAGCTCGTCCAGTATCGAGCTATCCATTTCACCATAAGCGGCAAGCGCAAGACTGCGTGGGATTGGGGTAGCCGTCATGACCAACAAATGCGGCACGCCCCTGCCCTTGCGGGACAGCATCAGCCGTTGTGAAACGCCAAAGCGGTGCTGTTCATCAATCACTGCGACCGCAAGCGCCTTATAGGTCACAGCTTCCTGAAATATCGCATGGGTGCCAACAAGGATGTGAATGGACCCATCGGCAAGCCCCATCAAAGTTGCCTCACGCAAGCGGCCTTTTTCGCGACCCGTAAGAATCGCAATGTTGATGGGCAGGCCAGAAAGTATTTTTTGAAGGCTGGCATAATGCTGCCGCGCAAGGATTTCTGTCGGCGCGAGCATCGCCGACTGCATCCCTGCCTCAACGCCGCGCAGCAGCGCCATCAGCGCGACCATCGTCTTACCAGCGCCCACATCGCCTTGCAGCAAGCGCAGCATGGGCCGCGACTGGGCAAGATCGCCCTCTATCTCGGCAATGGCGCGCTGTTGAGCGCCTGTGAGCGCGAAAGGCAATCGTAGCTTTGACACCAAAGCGCCATCGCCGCGTATCGGCACGGCGGTTCTTTTGTCCATCGCCGCACGGATTAAACGCATTGCAAGTTGGTTGCTGAATAGCTCATCATAAGCCAGCCTATTCCGCGCGTCTTGGTCATCCTTGTTGTGCAGTAGGTTGATAGACTTCGACCAGCTTGGCCATCCCCGACTGGATAACAAGGTCGGTTCAATCCACTCCGCCAAATCAGGCACAGCTTGTAAAGATGCCGCCGCCAATTGCCCCATGCGCTTATTGGTAAGGCCATCGGACAAGGGATATATCGGTTCGGCCAGCCCCGGCGAGGCGTCACTACCGATGGGCACAATATGGTCGGGATGGACCATCTGAAGCTCGTCGCCATAACGGTCCAATTTGCCCGATATTATGCGCGTTTCGCCAACGGGAAGCTGCTTACGCGCCCAACCACCATTCCGGCCAAAGAAAGTCAGCGTAATGTAATTGCCGTCCACGTCTGCCGCGAATATGCGTAATGGCGCACGTGGGCTATTTCCACCGCGATGGTCCATAACGGTCACGGTGAGGATGATGTTTTGGCCCACATCGGCCACATCCAAACGCGACGCCGCCTTGCGATAGGTCCAACTGTGGGGGAAATGGTACAGAACATCCTTCACCCGTTCCAGCCCAAGCCGCTCCAACGGCTTGGCAAGACCAGGCCCGACACCCTTTAGGGCACGTATGTCTGCAAATAACGGATTGAGTATATCGGGGCGCATGACTAGGGCCTCTTATAACCCGCAAATCATATTCCACCAGAAGCTTAAAGGAGTCGTGACATGGACGCTGACCCCTATCGTCGCAAACTACATTATCGCGCGCACCACCGTGGCACGCGTGAGGCCGACGCTATGGTCGGTGGGTTTTTCGATCATTGCTCTGCGCAATGGGGCGAGGTTGAGTATGAATGGTTTGAACGCCTGCTGGATGAACAGGATGTTGACATCATGTCATGGGCGCTCGGCACGGCTGCGCCGGATCCGGCCTTTGCTGGCCCGTTGATGGACCAGATGATGCGACTGGATTTCATTGTGCTTCCTGAAGGACTCAGCACCCATAAGTCATGATTGACCTGCAACGCATCATAAACAGCCGCCAAGCACTCACGCTTGCGTCGGTTCCAAATGGCTTTGCGCCATTGTTGCTGGCGGACCTCACGCGCGCGGCAAAGACACGTGCGCTCTACATTGCGCCCGATGAAGCCGCGATGCGCGCCATTGCGGATGCAGTGCCTTTTTTTGCGCCTGAAATCGAAATTCTGATTCTGCCCGGTTGGGATTGCCTGCCCTACGACCGCGCCTCGCCTTCAGTCGCCGTCACATCACAGCGCATGTCGACTTTGCAAGCACTTCAACAACCTGCGAAAAAGAAGCAGCTTGTGGTCACGACCATAAGCGCGGTCATTCAAAAATATGTGACGCCTTTCCGCATTCGCCAGACAGGCGAGCGGTTGACCGCTGGCCGCGAGATAAGCCGTGCGCGGCTGGCGTCCTTATTACAATCCAACGGCTATTTTCGCGTGGACACGGTCGCCGACGCTGGCGAATTCGCGATACGCGGTAGCATTGTCGACCTGTTTCCCGCCGGCAGCGAAGTCGGACTTCGCCTTGATTTCTTCGGCGATGAAATTGAAAGCATCCGCCGCTTTAACCCATCGGACCAACGCAGCATTGATCAGGTCGATCATTTCGACATCTTGCCAGCGGTAGAAGCCTTAATGGACGAAGAGGCCATTAAACGCTTCCGCATAAGCTACCGTGATCGATTTGGCGTCACTGCAACCGGCGACCCATTATATCAAGCGGTATCCGAAGGCCGCAGGCTGTCCGGCATGGACCATTGGCTGCCATTGTTTGAAGAGCGCATGGCGACCATATTCGACCATGTTGGCGCAGACGCCCTGATTATCCGCGACAGCGGCGCGATTGCGGCGGGCCAGTCACGGCTCGACTCGATCACCGACTATCACGAAAACCGTGTGAAGGCGCAGGCAGCAGAGCCCGGAAGCTACCGCCCGCTACCGCCCGAAATGCTGTACCTAAGTGGCGATGAACTCGACCAGTTATTTGCGGATAATGCTGCGCATCTCGTCACACCCTTTTCGCAGCCGGACTCGGCAAACATCATCGACTTCGGCATTGGTGCCGCGCGCGACTTCGCGCCGGAACGGGCGCAAAAGGCAAATGTGTATGAGGCGGTGGCCGCTTATCTTAAATCGCTTCATGCCGCCAAAACCAAGACAGTCATTGCCAGCTACTCAGGTGGCGCGCGCGAACGGCTGAAGGGGTTGCTGGCAGAGCATAAGGCACCGACGATTGTCGCAGTCGATAGTTGGCAGCAAGCCTTGGGCGTCGCCGCTGGCCAAACCGCCATGGTCGTTCTGCCGCTGGACCATGGCTATACCACGCCCGACCTTGTGGTGCTGAGCGAACAGGACATGCTTGGCGACCGTCTTGTGCGTCGCCAGAAGCGGCGCAAGTCGGCGGACGCTTTCTTGGCCGAATTGGCCGCGCTGACGCCGGGTGACCTCGTTGTCCACCAAGACCATGGTATCGGGCGCTATGATGGCCTGATTTCCATCCCCGTCGGCAATAGCCCGCACGACTGCGTTGCCCTTACCTATTCGGGCGGCGACAAATTATACGTCCCTGTTGAAAATATCGACGTGCTGTCGCGTTATGGTTCAGACAGCGAACATGTCGCGCTCGACAAATTGGGCGGCGAAGCGTGGCAGCGGCGTAAGTCGAAGCTGAAAGAACGTATCCGCGCCATTGCCGGCGAATTGCTCAAAACCGCCGCCGAGCGCGCATTACGGCCGGGGTCCGTTATTGAGGTTGATGGCCCTGCTTATGCGAGTTTCGTTGATCGCTTCCCTTATGAGGAAACCGAAGATCAGCTCCGCGTGATTGAAGAAGTGCTTCAGGACCTGTCGGCTGGCAAGCCTATGGACCGATTGGTGTGCGGAGATGTTGGCTTTGGTAAAACCGAAGTTGCGATGCGCGCCGCTTTTGCGGCGGCAATGGCGGGGCTTCAGGTCGCTGTCATTGCGCCAACGACCCTGCTGGCGCGGCAGCATTATGCGAATTTTGCCGAACGTTTCCGTGATTTGCCTTTGAAACTGGGTCGGCTGTCGCGGCTTGTGCCCACTGCAGAAGCCACGCAAACGCGTGAGGGCCTTGCCGATGGGACCGTGGATATTGTGATCGGGACGCATGCCGTGCTCGCAAAGTCGCTCCTGTTCAAACGCCTTGGGCTTGTCATTGTGGATGAAGAACAACGCTTCGGCGTTAATCACAAGGAGCAATTGAAGGCGCTCAAGACAGACGTGCACATGCTCACGCTCACCGCTACGCCCATACCACGCACATTGCAGATGGCAATGTCGGGCTTGCGTGATCTGTCGGTTATTCAAACCCCACCGGTCGACCGTCTGGCCGTGCGCACCTATGTCATGCCGTGGGACCCGGTCGTGCTGCGCGAGGCTTTGCTGCGCGAGCATTATCGTGGCGGGCAAAGCTTTTTCGTTGTGCCACGCATTAGCGATTTGACCGAGGTTGAGGAATTTCTGCGCACCGAAATACCCGAAGTGAAATATGTTACCGCACATGGCCAAATGTCGCCCACACAAGTCGAAGAGCGCATGAGCGCTTTTTATGAAAAGCGATACGACGTGCTGCTTTCAACGACCATCGTCGAAAGCGGCCTCGACATTCCAAGCGCCAACACCCTCATCATCCTGCGCGCCGACCGTTTCGGCCTTGCGCAATTATATCAGCTTCGCGGGCGCGTGGGACGCTCCAAAACGCGCGCATATGCCTATTTGACCCACGAACCCAACCATGTGCTCACAGAGACGGCGGAGAAGCGCCTGAAGGTGCTTGGCGATCTGGATAGCCTGGGTGCAGGATTCCAGCTTGCAAGCCATGACCTCGACATTCGCGGCGCAGGCAATTTGGTGGGTGACGAACAATCCGGCCACATCAAAGAAGTCGGCTTTGAATTGTATCAATCGATGCTGGAAGAAGCGATCCTTGAGGCCCGCGCGGGCGCGCAGGGGCTGGCCAAACCACGTGGCAGCTTCTCACCGCAAATCACCATCGACGCCCCAATCCTTATTCCCGAAGATTATGTCCCCGACCTGTCGGTCCGCATGGCGCTGTATCGCCGCCTGAACGACCTCGAAGAAGGCCAAGAAGTCGAAGGCTTCGCTGCGGAAATGACTGACCGATTTGGTCCGATCCCCGAACCCACGCAAAACCTGCTCAAGCTTATCCAGATCAAGCAAAACGCGCTTATCGCGCAAGTCGCCAAGATCGAAGTCGGGGCGCGCGGGACATTGGTCAGCTTCCATCAGGACACGCCGCCCAATATCGCTGGGTTGCTCGCTTATGTCGACAAGCTTGGCCAAACGGCGAAGCTGCGCCCCGATAGCAAGCTGGTGATCAACCGCGTTTGGGGCGACCCTGTGGCGCGATTAAACGGATGTTTGCAACTGTCACGTGGCCTTGCCAGTCTGGCGCGCAAATCGGGCTGAACGCAGATTCGGACCAAATCCTCGCAACGGTTGGGTGTAAGCGGTGACGCGCGCAGAATAATCCTGCCCTCATTATTGCCGCTGTTGGATTAAGCTTTCGTCTGCACGGTTTTGCGCTTACATCGCAAAAATGATTGACGGTTTCGGACGCAATATCGACTATTTACGGATATCGGTGACCGACCGTTGCAATTTTCGTTGCACATATTGCATGCCGGAACAGCAAAGCTTTTTGCCGCATCGCGACCTGCTGACCTACGACGAAATCCTAGTTTTGGTGGAGCGATTCATCGCCCATGGCATCCGCAAAATCCGCCTTACCGGCGGCGAACCCCTTGTGCGGCGCGACATCCATATCTTGATTGCAGCACTTGGTCAGCATGTGCGCAATGGCAGGCTCGAAGAACTGACCATAACAACCAATGGCAGCAGGCTGGAGCAATTTGCCCCGTTGCTCGCCTCGGCGGGCATGAAAAGGATTAACGTCAGCCTCGATACTTTGGATGCAGTCGCGTTTCGTCGCATCAGCCGGGGTGGAGACCTCAATATAGTGTTGGCCGGCATAGCTGCGGCGCGCGCGCACAATATGGATGTCAAAATCAACATGGTCGCGCTGAAGCATCAGAATGAAGACGCGCTGTTGCCGATGGCGCATTTCTGTGCGGAAAATGGGCTTGATCTCACCTTGATAGAAACCATGCCCTTGGGCGCTGGCGTTTCGGAACGCGAAGAGAGCTACATTGCGCTTGATGATTTCACCGCGCCGCTTCGTGAACTTTATGATCTCCATCCTTTAGCGCATAAGAGCGCAGGCCCTGCCCGCTATTGGCGGGTTTCGCCATTGGACCTTCGCCTTGGCCTCATCACCCCCATGAGCCATAATTTCTGCGACCAATGTAACCGGATCCGCCTGACCACCGACGGCAAGATTTACATGTGTCTTGGTTCGGAACTGCATGTCGATTTACGCAAGGCGCTGCGTGCGGACACGCTATCAGATGTCGATCATTTGCTTCAAAAGGCTTTGCGGCTTAAACCCCAGCGCCATGAATTCGAAACACAGCTTGCGCAGCCCGATTTGCGGCTCGCGCGACATATGAACGCAACAGGTGGATGAACCAAAATATGCAACTTGCGATCATCTCATCGGCAACCCCGCAAGCCCGTGAAGCCGAGGCGCTTTTGCGCGAAGTGCATGAATTTGTGCCGCTCGACAGCGCCGATGCTGTCATTGTGCTTGGTGGCGACGGACACATGCTTCAGGTTTTGCACCAGTTATTGGAAAGCCGCCGCGACATTCCCGCTTATGGCATGAACCGCGGCACCATTGGCTTTTTGATGAATGGCTGGGACGTGCATGACCTTCCCAGACGCTTGCAACGCGCCAAGTCCTTTTCTGTCCGTCCGTTGACGACGGAGATAACCACCATCAGCGGTCAAAAATTCACATTGCCCGCGATTAACGAAGTTTCCCTGCTGCGCGAAACGCGTCAGGCGGCAAAGCTGGAGATTTCGGTCAACGGCAGGGCCGTCATCCCCGAACTCATTTGCGACGGCATATTGGTCTCCACGCCTGCGGGTTCGACCGCGTATAATTTGTCCGCCAATGGCCCCATTTTGCCGCTGGACTCGTCGTTGCTCGCCTTGACGCCCATCAGCCCTTTTCGCCCGCGACGTTGGAAAGGCGCAATATTGCCCGACCGCTATGTCATCCGAATCAAAATATTGGAGGCGAGTAAAAGGCCGGTCAGCGCCGTCGCAGATCAACGCGAAATCCGGGATATTGCACATGTCGAAGTCGCCTTGGACCGCAACCGCGCGCTGACTTTGATGTTCGATCCGGAACATGCCTTGGATGATCGCATATCGATGGAACAATTTATTGTCTGAACGGGCAATGGGCGCTTGCCAAAAGCAAAAAAGCGCTGCTATAGGCGCACCTCTGCCTGAACATATCGGGCCGTTCCCTGGTAGCTCAGTGGTAGAGCAGTTGACTGTTAATCAATTGGTCGGGGGTTCGAATCCCTCCCGGGGAGCCATTTTTTCTGGCTAAAAAATTGAAAAAACACTTTGAGCGATTATGCTTTTGTGGTTCCCACACTGCCGCCCACGCTTGGTTGCTAAAACCAAAACCCTTACTGTTTTCTTACCCAAGCAGGAAATCGGCTTTAAGTGCGGGTATAAAACATCTGCCGCATGGCTAAATTTTCATGCCAAGAACGATATCTATATCTCGGTTGCAGTGGGGGCAGACTAAAATAGATCCCGGCTGGATCGCCCTTTGCCACGGAAAAAAATGTCCTCCGCAATCACTATACAAGCATTTAACTTCAATTGTTTTTGGTTTTACTGCAAATTTATTCTCGCTGCCCCGCTCTATTTGATACGACGCTTCACAACTAAAGCAGTCAACGTCAATAACGATGCCAGATTCTCCCGATTTCGAATAAAGCGCCAGTTTGTTGACCCGCCTGCTGATCTGTCCACCGCATTTGTCGCAAGCAAATTTGACGTTAGGTCTAACATGCAGATTCCACATTGCAGAACTAAGCACTTTTTCGATTAAATCCAACAAGCTCTCGCATCGACTCTTGAGCTTATCGAGGTCATGACTTCCTTTTTTCTGCAACTGCCCCATGGTTGGAACATGCAAATAAGAACCCAACGCATCATAATGACGTTTCAAGTCTTTGTTTGAAATTCGGTGCTCTGTCCCAAAGTTATGCCAGACTTGATCTCCCGCAGGTGCGTCATCAGCAATCTCCATCGATTTTGTTTTGTCGGCCATCGGATCGATTTCAAGCAGTGCGGCCATCAGCTTTGAAGGCTGCCATATGGAAATGTCGTGACCATTCAGGTCGTCCACGTATCCCTTTGAAACTTCATACGTAAGGGCTTCAAGGCACCGACGCAAATCCAACGCACAATAATACAAATTCGAACTGTCTTCCGTTTCAAAATGCCTCTTCGCGCTCGTTAAGTAGTCTCTTGCCATATGCCGGAAGTGAGCATTATTCTTTACGAAATCAGATAACGACTGGCCAGTCATGCGACCCCCATTAATTGTGAAGGAAATGGCGCGGCTAAATCCTGCGCATTGTCACCAGTAAGCCAGCGTTCGTAATCCTGCGGGTGCAAAATCACCAGCATAGCCTTGGGATGGCCGAACATACCACGTTTGTCGATGCGCACCGTATTGACGCCTTGATGAAAGAGCCCCTCTGCCAGCAAGCGGTAGCTGGCTGCGCGAATGCCAAACGGACTATTCCCGTCCCTGTCGGTCGGACCGGACCCCGGAATGATCAGGGCAACCGGTCCCAGCGTCCCCGGCGCGCGAAGCAACGTGCCGGCTAATGGACCCTTTGGCCCTGATGCTTCAATCGGAACGCCCCCCGCTGGAGGCTCCGCGCCGACCGGAAGCGCCGCAGCACAGATCAACATAATGACCGTTCTAATCATCGTTTGCACCTACCGGCTAACTACATCAATTCATTGTATAACGGACCGGACGGTTTTAGGATAGTGTTTCCCTTGAGTTCACGTCTGGAATTGGGTCGTATCCTGATAGTCCGTTTTTATCGCATATGGTCGGAGAGCGGCCATTCGGTCAGTCTATGAACCAGCGGCAGCTAACGGCGGCGGGACATTGTTGCCTGTATGTCTGGAATTTTGTGGAAAATGGACATCAAGTTTCTTATTATCTGACGCATAATGGAAAACCTCCAGCCCTTTACCTTCAACGAGAAATTCGCCGCTGTCCTGCTCGTGCTGTTCTTTCCAGTATATGTTGTCACGGCAGTTGCCTTACATCCCGGCAGCGTCCTAGCAGCACAAGACTTTGTAGCACTTCTGTTCTGGAAGATTGCTTGGTTTGTCCTTGGAGCTATTGCGGTTTGCACAGCTATTGTGACGCTGTTTTCCAAGCCGAGCTATCATCCGTCTCACTGGCGGATGCATATTGGCCGCGTATTGCCCATAGCGGCACTGATTGTCGCTATGCTGTTGAGTTTCGCCATCGAAAACGCAATGTCCATTCGACAGATGCGGAACTTTGCCCAGTTGCACGACAAAGAACTCGTCGGTTATCCGCCCCGCGCTGTAATATACCGCGAGGGAATTCCAGATGGAGGGGTCGCTATTGTTCGGTTACCCGGCCGCAACCCGGAGGGCTTAAACCAAGGCACTATGGTCGAATTGACTGGCGAGCGCATCCGATCCTGTCGTCCGATCAGCAACAGCGACTGGTCCTGTAACTTCGATTAGCACTTCTTCGTCCGCAATGTTGTCATGTCCGGAACATCCGCATTTGGTGTAAATTTACAATCACCAATTTTAGCGCGATTTGCTGCACCTTAGCATAATGCCAAAACGTGCCTCATGGACCACAGGGTTATCCGTCGATGACCCTATCCGCCAGCATAACCCAATCCCAGTATTTTCGGCACTCCCAAGCAGCCAATTTTCTGGCTCAGCAGTCTCTAAGTTGGCCCATGGGCCTGCCAGAGTAGCCGGAGCGCGGCGTAGCCGACCAATGAGGCCGTCAGCACCCGTAATAAGCGTGGGGAGAGATAGCGCATGCCGAACAGGCTGCCATATTGTCCGCCGACCAACACAGCGCCGAGCAGCAGTCCATATTGCAGCGCAGGCTCGGCAAGCGAATGCGCCCCTGATTTCAGTATTTGACCAAGCAAGCCCGCCGCCGAGTTGATCAATATGTAAAGCGACGCGAAGGCGGCGATGCGGCGTGACTCTGCCCAGCGGATCAGGTGTAAGACCGGTGCCATGAATATGCCCCCGCCAATGCCCGACAGGCCAGCCAATAAGCCCACGCCGCCCGAAAGCGCCAGCAACAATGGCTTTGGAACCACGCGCGGCGTCATCTTATCCGCTTGGAGAAAAAGCGCGATGGCCGACGCCAACAATGCGCCACCCAATATCGTCAGGAACATGACCTGTTTCAGCGGCACCAGCCCGCCTGCGAAGGCAAGCGGGGCAGATACCATCAGCAACGGGAGAACTTGCGGCCAGGACACCAAGCCAGCGCGCACAAAGCGGATGCTGCCCCCGGTCACGACGATGATGTTGCAGACAAGGGCAATCACCGGGATCAGCCGGTAATCCACCCCCCATAAAGCAAGCAGCGCCGTGTAGGTGGACCCGCCGCCAAAGCCAACCGACGCATAAACAAAGGCGACAAGCGCAAAGAGGCTGGCCAGCCAGATCATCTTCGCCCTTCCCTCATCTCCTGATTAAAATGCGCCGTGGCAATGCTTATATTTCTTTCCCGAACCGCACGGACATGGGTCGTTGCGGCGCAGATCAGGGTCGCCTGCATATGGGTCGATGCCCCCAGATGCCATCGCTGGACGCGGGATCGTCGTCGTCACCAACCCAAGCGAACCGGCGTCAATATCATCGCTGTTATCTTCGCCTGTAAACGGGTCGATATGCGTTGTCAGGAAATCGGGGAGTTCAGGCAAATCTTGCGGAACAAATTCTTCCTCCGCGCGGAAATCATTGGTGGCGATGGTTTTGGTCACGCCTTCGCGAATAGCCGATAACATGCGTTCAAACAGGCCAAATGCCTCTTGCTTATATTCGTTGACCGGGTTCTTCTGCGCATAAGCGCGCAGGTAAATCACCTGACGTAAGGCATCGAGCGTGGACAAATGCTCTTTCCAATGATGGTCGAGCGTTTGCAGCAAGATACTTTTTTCAACCTGACGCCAGATGGCATCGTCAAGAACAGCGCCCTTCGCCTTGAACTTTTCGGTCGCCATATCTGCGATGCGGGTTTCGATGATTTCGGGTTCAAGACCGTCTTCCTTCAACCAATCGTCGATATCAGGCGTCAGCCCCAGCAGCTCAGTGCATTTTTGCTTGAGCCCCTCCACATTCCATTGCTCGGGATACGTGCCCTCTGGGCAATGGTCGCCGACAAGATTGTTGACGGTATCGTTGAGCATATCGTCAATGATATCATCGACGGCTTGCGCATCCATGATGTCGCTGCGTTGTTCATAGATCACCTTGCGCTGGTCATTCATGACATTGTCATATTCGACCAACTGCTTGCGGATGTCATAGTTGCGCGCCTCCACCTTTTTCTGCGCGGTTTCGATAGCCTTCGACAGCCATTTGCCGCCAATCGCCTCCCCATCTTCAAGGCTGGAGTTCATCATTTTGGAGAATAAGGTTTCGGAGCCAAAGATACGCAAAAGATCGTCATCAAGCGACAGATAAAAGCGGGAGAGCCCGGGGTCACCCTGACGCCCCGAACGGCCACGCAATTGGTTATCGATACGGCGGCTTTCATGGCGTTCTGTCGCAAGGACAAACAATCCGCCTGCTTCGATGACCTTGGCTTTTTCAGCCGCGATTTCGTCCTGCAAGGCCGCAATGGCGGCATCGCGCGCTGGCCCCTCGGGCATGTCACGCAATTCGTCATTCAACCGAAATTCAAAATTGCCGCCCAGTTGAATATCCGTACCGCGACCCGCCATGTTGGTGGCGATGGTAACGCTGCCCAACCGCCCGGCTTGCGCCACAATATGCGCTTCGCTTTCGTGAAAGCGGGCGTTCAGGACGCTGTGCTTGACGTCTTCTTTCTCCAAAAATTCGGACAACAGCTCTGATTTTTCAATCGACACCGTTCCGACCAATACGGGCTGACCACGGTCATTCGCCTCTTTGATCGTTTTGGCAATCGCGCCGAATTTATCTTGGGTGTTTTTGTAGAATTGGTCATCCTCATCCACGCGCTGCACGGGCACGTTGGTCGGAATTTCGACGACGTTTAGCTTGTAGATTTCATGAAACTCGCCAGCCTCGGTTGCCGCGGTGCCCGTCATCCCGGACAATTTGGGATACATGCGGAAATAATTCTGGAAAGTGATGGTCGCCAGCGTCTGGTTTTCCGGCTCAATATCCACGCCCTCTTTGGCCTCAACCGCTTGGTGCAGGCCGTTGGACCAGCGACGCCCATCCATCATGCGGCCTGTAAATTCGTCGATGATGATGACCTTGCCATCCTTGACGATGTAATCAATGTCGCGCTTGAACATCACATTTGCTTTGAGAGCCTGATCAAGATGGTGGACGACCAAGGTATTTTCATAATCATAAAGATTAGAGCCCATCAGCAAGCCAGCGCCCTCAAGCATCCGCTCGACCTTCTCCGTGCCATCTTCGGTTAGCGTAACATTGCGGCTCTTTTCGTCTTTCTCATAATCGCCCGCGTCCAACTGGAGAACGACGGCATGGACCTGCATATAGAGTTCGGATTTGTCGTCGGTCGGGCCGGAAATAATCAGCGGCGTCCGCGCTTCATCGACCAAGATAGAATCGACTTCATCGACAATCGCGAAGTTGAACGGACGCTGCACCATTTGCGCGCGTTCATATTTCATATTGTCGCGCAAATAATCGAAACCAAGTTCGTTGTTCGTCGCATAGGTAATGTCGCAAGCATATGCGTCGCGGCGATCATGTTCGGCGATGTTTGGAACGACAACCCCTGTCGTAAGGCCAAGGAACCCGTAAATCCGGCCCATCCATTCCGCGTCACGGCGGGCCAGATAGTCGTTCACGGTCACAACATGAACGCCTTTGCCCTCAAGCGCGTTGAGATAGCAGGGCAATGTTTCGGTCAAGGTTTTACCCTCACCCGTCCGCATTTCGGCGATTTCGCCACGATGCAGCACAATACCGCCGACCATCTGCACATCGAAATGACGCATGCCCATGACGCGCTTTGATGCTTCGCGCACAGTGGCAAACGCCTCTGGCAGGATATCGTCAAGCGTCTCTCCAGCGGCCAGACGATCTCGGAATAGCTGCGTCTGCCCTTTAAGACGTTCATCGTCCATGGCGGCGATGTCGACTTCAAGCGCGTTGATATTCTCGACAATCTTCATGATTGATTTGACGTAACGGTCGTTCGACGACCCGAATATGGCTTTGGCAAATCCGCCGAGCATGGATAATTCCTTCAAAATATATTGGAAACGCGCACGTTTGGCGCGCGGTAGGTAGCTATTGAACGCACCCCAAAGGGCGCACAAAGCCTAACCTAAAATGATATCATGCCGGTCAACCGGCGTATTTGGCGCTACGGCAACCAGCTTAGCTGCACCGACGGCGGGTGCAAGTGACACGCGCGCGTTCGCGGTCTCACGGACCACAGGTTCGCACGCGACAACAGCTTCAAGCGCGGCGGCCGCAACATAAGCCTGCGCAACCGCGGTATCCACCGATGCAGACGCGGAAGACACCGGACGTGCGGCCTCCGAAGCGGAAAATCCGCTCATCATCGCCAGTAGATAAATCAATAAACGCATATTGTGCCCTAAGAGGTGCTTCGACGCATATAGGGAGACAAAGGCTGCTCGTCTATCCC
>Ga0208595_1000161_pt1 | contig 25546 bp, 25 predicted proteins | sample LakMenEpi28Jun11_FD_150742 | JGI IMG/M metagenome (GOLD analysis project Ga0208595, IMG submission 150742) | Freshwater microbial communities from Lake Mendota, WI - 28JUN2011 deep hole epilimnion (SPAdes) | ecosystem: Environmental > Aquatic > Freshwater > Lake > Epilimnion/Euphotic zone ...
ACCTGCCGAAATTCCTTTACTTACTATTCGGCTTCTTGTATTTTTCCCGATATGAATCATTTTGGTGCCCGTATCAGCCTGTTGCATATTATTAGTAACCGCTACACTATAAAATTCGCCAATAGAATCATCGCCTTTTAGAATACATGAAGGATATTTCCATGTAATTGCAGAGCCTGTTTCTACTTGAGTCCAAGAAATTTTTGATTTATATCCTTGGCATATACCTCTTTTCGTTACAAAATTATAAATTCCGCCTTTACCTTCGGCATCTCCAGGATACCAATTTTGTACGGTCGAATATTTGATTTCAGCACGATCCATAGCAACTAATTCAACAACTGCAGCATGCAATTGATTTTCATCGCGCTGCGGCGCCGTACAACCTTCTAAATAACTTACATAACTATCATCATCCGCAATAATTAATGTACGCTCAAATTGTCCTGTATTTTCCGCATTAATTCTAAAATACGTACTCAATTCCATCGGACAACGAACACCTTTTGGAATATAAACAAAGCTTCCATCGCTAAAAACGGCTGAATTAAGCGCCGAATAATAATTATCTCGAGTAGGGACTACCGTTCCTAAATATTTTTGAACCAATTCAGGATGTTCTTTTATCGCATCCGAAATACTACAAAATATAATTCCTCGTTCATTTAACTCCTCTTTAAACGAAGTGAATACACTTTCACTATCCATAACAAAATCCATAGCCACATTAGCCATTTTTTTCTGTTCCAAAGTGTTAATTCCAAGTTTATCCCACATTTTTTTAATTTCGGGATCCACTTCTTCTAAAGAATTTAACTTAGGCTTTTTCTTTGGTGCCGCATAATAAATAATATCTTGAAAATTAATTTCTGGATATTTAACATTAACCCACTTTGGTTCTTCCATTTTTTGCCACTGTCTGAATGCGGTCAAACGCCATTCGAGCATCCATTCGGGTTCTTCTTTTTTTGCAGAAATAAAACGAACCGTTTCTTCAGAAAGACCAACGTTGGCAAATTCTTGCTCAATGTCTGTGGTGAATCCATATTTATATTCGAGGGTCGTGGTGTTATTTATAACTTCGTTAGAATTCATTTTTTAGTGTTTTATCATTTCAATTTGTATTACAAATAATTATTTTCAATAACCATTCGATGGTGCATGTCATGACCAATTATAGCAAGTAAAAGCGCGCCAACCTGTGTTGAAGCATCATTTGCAATTCCACTTTTAAGAAAATCTTCTTTTTGGAGATCTTTAAAAAAGTTATAGGTAAACATCGCTTGAATGGTTAGCGAATTTAATAAATTTTCGTGCGTTTTCGAATCTGCATTCGAATTTACAACATATTCATCTTGATTGTAAGATGGTAAATGTGTTTTTTCATTTCTCAAAAAACACAAAGCTCTGTAATTAAAAATCTGTTCGGCATCCATAATATGCTGCACAATTTCTTTGATGGACCATTTTTCTGGTTGATATCTATAGCTCCATTTCTCCGCAGGAATTTGACTATAAAATGAAATCACATGCTCCGTTCTCCATTTTAATAAATCCAAAATATCCAAATCAGGCAATATTGGAAAATAGTACGTGTCATAATACGATGGATACAAAGAAATATCTGATTTCTTGATCATATTTATAGATTATTAAAAATTTATTTACCTAAATTCTTAATTCAAATGTTTATTAATGATTTCTTGAATCGCACTTTTTGGCATTGCTCCAACCTGTTTGTCTACAATTTCTCCATTTCTGAAAAATAACATTGTTGGAATGTTTCTAACGCCGTATTCAACTGCAATATCTTGATTTTCTGTTATATCTACTTTTGCAATTGTCATCGTTTCGCTCATTTCTTGGCTCAACTCATCAATAATTGGAGACAAAGCCTTACAAGGTCCACACCATTCTGCCCAAAAATCTACTAAAACTAATTTGTCTTGAGAAATTGTTTCTTTAAAATTGTCGTTATTTAAATTTAATGCCATTGTATAATATTTTAGTTACAAAACAACCTAGAGTCTAAAATAGTTCCTAGTTTATATCGAATCGAATAAAAAAAGTACCTAACAAAACATTAATTACTATTTTTGCAATTAAATATATTTATAAATATGAGAATTTTATTTTCTTTAATAATTAGTATTTTTTTTGTATTTTCTTGTAAAGATTACGAAACACCTAAAGTTATTGAGAAAGAAGGGCTTTCCATTACATTACCTGGATTTGCAGAAGAAGAGGAATTGGCAGCGGATGGTTTTATGGAATTTGCGAACCGTTACCGTAACTTTTATATAGTCATTTTAAAACACAAGAACAATAAAAACATAGCCGAAATTGATTCAATAGGTACTCAACGTATTGTAGCGCAATTAGATAGTGTTAAAATAGATTCTATTTCTTGGTTTTCAAATTTAAAGATAAATCGTTCCAAAGAAATTCAAGGAAATTATCCAAAAGAGAAAGAGCCTATATATTTTTATCATCACACCTTATTTGGTAAAAATAATATTTATGAAGTAACGATGTGGACACGAGGTGAAAGTCGCAAATTGAAATACCAAACTGAATTCGAAAAAATCTTTAATAGTTTAAACGAAAAATAGTATTTAATTTGAAATTTTCAGATCAAGATTTATTAAAGTTTTTTGAAAATGCAAGTACCAAAGAATTGGGTATGCGCCATTTGATGCGTCAATATAAAGAAAAACTATATTGGCAAATAAAGCGCATCGTAACGCATCATGATGACGCGGATGAAGTATTACAAAATGTTTGGATTAAAATTTGGCTCAACATCGATAAATTTAAAGCGGAAAGTGCTATCTCTACGTGGTTATATCGAATTGCTTACAATGAATCCATTTCTTATATTCAAAATATTAAAAAACAAAATTTGGCCGATTGGGAATCGGTTATGCCAATGATTGAAGGAAACACCGAAGAAGAAATTCCTCAAATTAATGGAAGAGACCGTGAAGAAATTTTACAAAAAATTCAAGAAGCGATTGAACTTTTACCAGAAAAACAAAAATTAATTTTTCATATGCGTTATTTTGAAGAAATGCCGTATCAACAAATTTCGGAGATTACAGGCACTTCAGAAGGTGCCTTAAAAGCGTCTTTTCATCATGCTGTAAAAAAAATTGAAGAAAAAGTAAAAAAATATTAAACGAATTATTAAAAAAAAAGTCAAACAACGGAGAAACGCTTAAATGTTATTATAAACTTAAAAGCAAAAGATTATGAGTAAAATAGAATTAAAAGAAGAATTAAAAAATTATCCGATAGTGAATCAATATCATGTTGAACTTCCAAAAAATGAAGTTCCTGAAGGATATTTTGATGAAATGGAGGATCGTTTTTTTGAGAATTTAAAATTAAATGAAGTTACCATAGAAGTAACAAATCCTAAAGCCTCTTTTTGGTCACGGTTTTCAATAAATCAATCAATTGCTGCGGCAGTTAGTTTGGCCATTGTTGGTTTTATGGTTTTTAATATTATTAATCCTCAAAATGCAGGTTTTCAGCTTAGTAATAATGACATCGAAACCTATCTTGAAGAACAAGAGGTAACTGTAATAGGAAATCCTATTGCTAATTTTGAAATTAAAGAAGATGCCAAACAAAAAATTTCAGATTCTTTAGACAAGATTTCAGAAACCGAAATTATTCAATATATTAAAGAAATAGAAGAAGTAGAATTAAATAATCTCTAAATTATTCATCAATATGCAATTATTAAAATTTTCATTAGTCATATTATTTTTATTTACAGTTCAATTTGCAATTGGTCAAGATGGTAAAATTGAACAATTAAAACGCACTTTTCTTATTGAAAATTTAGATTTATCTCCTCAAGAGGCCGATAAGTTTTTTGTAATCTATAATGAATATGATAGTAAAAAAAGAGAATTAAAAAAAGCACTAAAAAGAGAAGTTTCGAATGGTTCGGATAAAGAAATGCGAGTAGAGCGAATTTTAGATCAAAAACAAGAAGTATTAAATCTTCAAAAAGAATATTATCAAAAATTAAGTCAAGTTATACCCGAAAGTAAATTAGTAAAATTGGAAGGTCTTGAAAATGAGTTTCGAAAGATGCTTTATCAACGATTGAAAGATTAAAAAATAGATTAAAGGTTTACGAGTTTCGTAAACCTTTTTTTATATCATTTAAAACGAATTGATTTACTTTTGTTTTTCAAACTAAAAAAATGAATGACACGATAGTAGCATTAGCTACGCCGCAAGGAGCTGGGGCCATTTCAATTATCCGATTGAGTGGCGCAGATTCAATAGCTATTATTTCAAAACTATTAAAAAGTAAAAATAAAATTGAAGAAGCCAATGGCAACTCCATTATTTACGGAACGATTTGGTATCAAAATCAAATTCTTGATGAAGTTTTAGTTTCGGTTTTTAAAAATCCAAAATCCTACACCGGGGAGGATGCCATTGAAATATCTTGCCACGGCTCACCTTATATTTCTCAAACTATTTTAAGACTTTTATTAGAAAATGGTGCACGACTGGCTCAACATGGCGAATTTACACAACGAGCTTTTTTAAACGGCAAATTAGATCTAAGCCAAGCTGAAGCAGTTGCCGATTTAATTGCTTCGCAAACTGCAGCTTCGCATCAAATCGCTATTGGTCAATTGAGAGGCGGGATTTCAAACGAACTCAACTTTTTACGTCAAAAATTAATAGACTTTACGGCTCTAATTGAACTTGAGCTTGATTTTGGCGAAGAAGATGTGGAATTTGCGGATCGCAAAGCGCTTTTTGAATTACTTGATATTATTAACGAACATACAACTCAACTGATTCAAAGTTTTAAATATGGTAATGCCATAAAAAATGGCGTTCCAATTGCAATTATTGGTAAACCAAACGCAGGAAAATCAACGCTTCTTAATGAAATTTTAAATGAAAACAGGGCTTTGGTTAGTATTATTGAAGGAACAACCAGAGATACAATTGAAGAGGTTATTAATATTGACGGTATTTTATTTCGTTTTATTGACACGGCAGGATTACGAAAAACGGATGATTTTGTAGAACATTTAGGAATTCAAAAAACGATTGAAAAAATAGAAAGTGCTCAGATTATTTTATATATCTATGATGCAACCAATCAAGAAGTCGAGCAAATTTCAACTGAAATGAAAAATTGGAATTTAGATTTAGATAAAACTATTGTTATTGCTAATAAAACCGAACTGATTTCGGAAAATGAAAAAAAATCGCAAATAGCGCAATTAAAACAACAAGGAATCCAACAAGTTTTGATGCTTCAAGCTCATGAAATGCCGCTTGAACATAAAAGTAACTTAATGAAAGCATTAATAATAGCTTTTAACCAAAACAAGCCTCAATCGGATGTAATCATATCGAATACAAGACATTATGAAGCACTCACCGAGGCTCAAAAAGCCATTTTTGAAGTGAAAAATGGATTAGCTATTGGTTTAAGTGGCGATCTACTCTCTTATCATCTCAAAGATGCGCTAAGAAATATTGGAACAATAACCGGTGCTATCGATGTCGATAAAGATATTTTAGGAACCATTTTTGGAAAGTTTTGTATTGGAAAGTAAAATATTTCCTTTGTAGGATTAATATTATAAATTATCTACACTCCCAACAGAATCTTTTCAATCGTTTTTGGAAAATGCAGATGTTCGAGATTTTGAATTTTTTTAGATAATGTTTCAGGTGTGTCTTTATCGTTGATTTCACATTGAAACTGAGCAATAATTTGCCCTTCATCATAATGTTGATTCACATAGTGAATGGTTATTCCGGATTCCTTTTCTTTATTTTGGATTACTGCTTCATGAACAAAATGCCCATACATTCCCTTTCCCCCATACTTTGGTAATAATGCCGGATGGATATTAATAATTTTTTTATCAAAAACTTGTGCCATTTGTTCTGGAATTTTTAATAAAAACCCAGCTAAGACAATTAAATCTGCAGTTTTAAGTAATTCAAAAAAATCTTCGGAATTTAAATAATGCTTAGGGATCCACAAAATTGGAATTTTTGCATATTCCATTCGAGCAATAACGCCTGCATTTTGTTTATTTGTAATAATCATAGCAATTTCTACAGCATCTGAATTTTTAAAATATTCATAGATTTGCTGTACATTGCTTCCGCTTCCCGAAGCCATTAAAATAATTTTTTTCTTAGTCATTTTAAATTTTATAATTGATCGTTTTATGGTTATATAGAAACAGCACTATAGAAATTTTTAATTGCATTCCAGCTCAAGGTTTGTTGCTCTTTAGTTGCCTCTTTTTTAATAAAATCGATCGAATCTGTTAAAAGAAAACGAAAATCTTTATGAAACTTTGATGCATTATTTTCAAGTTCGATAGGCATATGATTCAATACACTTTCCGTTCCAAAAAAAATATAGGTGTTGATTTGATTATTTTCGGAAACAAATGCATTAAAATCCTTAGAATTGATTTCATTTTTATTTAAAATTAAAAAAACCGAAATATCCGAATTTAAAGACTTAATAATGCGGTGTATTACATTTTTTTGATACGAATTTTCAAAAGTTTCATTTGTGAAGGTAAATAAACAAATTGAAGCCTCAGAATTTCCAACGATATCATTTTTTTTTTCTATATTTGCGGTCTTAGAATCGGTTTCTAATTGAATTTCTTTAGGTTTGAAAAGAGCGGTTTTATTTATTAAAAGCATAAAAAAATAATATGAATTGGGACTTCAAAGTTACAAAAAATCTGGAAAGTAAAATCAAAAAAACGGATTTTGACAATTTGGCGTTTGGAAAAGATTTCACAGACCACATGTTTATTGCAGATTATAAAGATGGCTCATGGACGGATTGTAGAATTGTGCCATTTGAACCCATCATGATGCACCCAGCGGCGTTTGTATTACATTATGCACAAAGTATTTTTGAAGGGTTAAAGGCCGAATTGAGTCCAAATAATGATATTTTATTGTTTCGTCCAGAAGAAAATGCTGAGCGTTTTTATAAATCTGCAGAACGACTTGCGATGCCGCCCATTCCAAAAGATTTGTTTTTAGAATCCATACATAAATTGATTGAAATTGACCATGAATGGATTCCTAAAGGAAAGGCTAATTCAAGTTTATATATTCGACCTTTTTTATTTGCAACAGATCCGGTTTTAGGCGTTCGTGTTGGTGAAACGTTCCGATATATGGTAATTTTAGGTCCTGTAGGATCTTATTACAGTGCGCCGGTAAAAGTTTGGATTCAAGATGAATTCGTAAGAGCATTTCCAGGTGGGACTGGCGAGGCAAAGTTTGCAGGTAATTATGCCGCTACATTGCAGCCCGTTTTAGAAGCTCAAAAAAGAGGATGTGCTCAAATTTTATGGACGGATGGATTAACGCATTCATATTTTCAAGAAATTGGAACTATGAATATTTTCTTTGTCATTGACAATACGATTTTGACACCTGAACTCAATGAAGGAACCATATTGAGAGGCGTTACTAGAAAGTCTTTAATTGTTTTAGCACAAGAAATGGGTTATAAAGTGGAAGAACGAAAAATAACCGTTGAGGAGTTTATAAAAGCGGTTGAAGAACACCGAGTACAAGATATGTTTGGCGCAGGAACTGCGGCAGTTGTTCAGCCAATTAGTGGCTTTGTATATAAAGAAAAAGAATATGATTTAACAAACTTAGATCGTGAAATTTCTCAAAAATTAAAAGCGAAATTAGAAATAATTAAAAAAGGAGAAATTGAAGATACACATAACTGGATGTATAAAATTGAATTAAATAAAAATTCTCAATCTAATTAAAACATGCAAAAAAATCGATTTGCCATTTGGGCACTGAATAAAAATGATCAAAAGATTTTTGTAACTTTAGAATTGAATGTTGACACATTTAATGTAGAGATTAAAACATTTAATGAAAATCAAATTGATTCAAACCTTTCCGATAAAATTGAAAAAGAATGGATCAAAGGTGCTGAAATGGATTTACCTGAACCCAATGAAACTTTTCAAAGAAGTTTTACAGATGAGTCTATTCTTCCAGATTCAATCAAAGTTGACGGCAAATCAGGTGCTATAAGACAATTACAAAATGAGTGGTCTTATCTATTATTGAGCACCAAACTTTTTTCTCAATTTATGATTGAGCTAGAAGAAATTAAACAAAAAACGTTTGAATCCAATCAATATAAAGGTGAGCTTTTTGAAGAGGCAAAACAATTCTGGGAAAAAGTATTGGAATATCGAAAAGAACGTGAAATTAGTCAAGAAAAACTCAACGGAATAAAAGAAGAAATAAACAGTGTCTTCGAACATTTGAAGATTCTAAAAGAGTCGATGTGGAAAGAAAAGGATGAGATTGCTGAAAAAATTTCTAAACAAATTGAAGAAACGGTTGCGGATATTTATCAAAAGGCAGAAACTCCAAATGTTCATTTTAAGACGCTTTTGGATACGCTACGAGAATTAAAAACAAAGATTGGAGAGCAAGAGATTAAGTTTAGTGCTAAACAAGTTCTTTTTGACAAAGTAAATAAAGCGCTTGATGAAATCAAAGCAAAACGCGATCAAGTTTTGAGCGGTGGCATCGAAAATAGAATGGAAGGTATTGAAAAAATGTTGAATAAATTAGAGTATTCTTTGCGATTAGATCAAAAAGATTTGGATTTTAATACCAAGAAATTAACCCAAACGAATACCAAATTAGAGCAACAGCTTCGTGAGGCTAAAATCAAAGTTTTGGAAGATAAAGTTTTGTCAAAAACAGAAAAAGTTAAAGAGCTTAAAGAAAAGATTGAAGTGATAAAATCTAAAATGCCGAAACCAAATACTGCTTCAAAAGAAAAATTACCCGAAATCAAGGTTGTTGTAAAAAATAAAGAAGAAGAAAAAGAATGTGCTACAGATATAGAGCTATCTGAAGGTCATACAACTACTATTTTGGAATAAACTTTATCCAAAGATATGCGTATTGTTATTTTAATTAGTAATGACGTATCCTATGACCAAAGGATGCTAAAAACAGCGCGCACATTAGAAAAAAATGGTTTTGAAGTGACATTTATTGGTCGAAAAAAAAATAGAATTTACAAAAATGATATTTTCAAAACACATCGTTTTGATTTATTTTTTAATAAAGGTAAATTGTTTTACATCGAACTTCAAATTCGAATGATTTGGTATTTACTTTTTAAAAAATTTGACAAAATTCTTGCGGTAGACCTTGACACTTCAATTGCAGCTTATGTGATTTCGAAAGTTAAAAACAAACCTTATATTTTAGATTGCCATGAATTATTTCCCGAAGTCCCCGAATTACACAATCGAATATTTTCTAAAAAAATTTGGGAACTTATTGAAAATGTAGCTTTAAAAAACGCTTCAAAAGTGTATACGGTTAGCCAATCCATTTCAGATTTTTACTTAAATAAATATAAGATAAATTGTGATGTAATTTACAATATGCCTCTGAAAATCAAAGAGACCTCTATTAAAAACAATGACAATAAGAAAAAAGTAATACTCTATCAAGGTGACCTTAATGAAGGTCGTGGGCTTGAAGCAATGATTCAAAGTATGCTAAAAATAGACGCTGAATTTTGGATTATTGGCGAAGGATTACGATACCAAAAACTTAAAGATTTAATTGAAAAACTAAACTTGGAACATAAAGTTTTTTTAAAAGGCGCTTTTTTACCCGACCAATTACATCAAATTACATCACAAGCGGATATTGGCATTAATTTGTTAGAAAACAAAGGATTAAGTTATTATTTTTCGCTTGCTAATAAGTTTTTTGATTACGTTCAAAGCGAAATTCCATCTTTAAACATGAACTTTCCCGAATATAAGTACTTCCTCTCTCAGCATCAAGTTGGGCTTACTGTTGATAATTTAGAGCCAATAAATTTAATTGAAACCATTAATGTTTTATTTTCATTTACTGAAAACAAAAATTTCAACGACGCAATACTAAATGCTAAAAAAGAGTGGATTTGGGAAAATCAAGAGCCTCGTTTAATTCAAAACTTTTACAATTAACATAAATTTATCTTATGTAATTCATAAATAAAACATATCTTTGTGGAGTGAAATTTACAAAGTCTCATTTTTTTATATCATTATTTTGCATTGGGTTATTAATGCTATTATTAAATTCAATCAATATCAATTACAGTGAAGAAACGAACACCGAACAAAAAATAGAAATTTTAGAAGATGTTTATTTAAACAAAATATATCGTTATTCAATTAAAGAATTATCTTTTTTCGAAAACAAACAAAATGACCAATATTTCCAAAAGTTAAATTATTTATTTTCTTTATTTAGCCCAGAATTACATTTGCCTCCTCCCGAATTTAAAGTGTTATCACTCTGAATTCAAAATTTTATTCAACAATGTAATTTAAATATTTAATTTAATAAAAAATGCCAAACACATTAGATAAGCTCACGCAATCTTCGATGACACCGGAAGATGCGTTAGAAATATTAAAAAAAGGAAACGACCGATTTCAAAACAATTTAAAAATGCACCGCGACTTGTTAGAGCAAGTAAATCGAACAAGAGATGGTCAGTGGCCATTTGCTTGTATTCTAAGCTGTATTGATAGCCGAACTTCTTCGGAATTGATATTCGATTTAGGACTAGGCGATATATTTTCGATTCGTATAGCAGGCAACATTGTAAATACAGACATTTTAGGCAGTATGGAATTTGCTTGCAAAGTTGCTGGTTCCAAATTAATTGTTGTATTAGGACACACAAAATGTGGCGCAATAAAAGGAGCATGCGACCATGTAGAAATGGGAAATCTTACCGAGTTATTATCAAAAATACAGCCTTCGATATACGAAGAACGAAGTTTTAAAAATATAGAAGATCGAAATTCTTCAAACAGCGAATTTGTAGAAAAAGTTGCAACAATAAACGTCAAAAGAACTTTAAATTCCATTTTAGAAAGAAGCAATATCATAGAACATTTGGTTGCAGAAAAAAAACTTGCAATCGTTGGAGCTATGTATGACGTAGACACGGGAAAAGTTGAATTCTATGACGAAAATATTTATAGTCATTAAAGATTAGTTTTATGAAAAATTTATCAAAAGAAAATACTTGGATCAATGACTTATCTGCCGGTTTAGTTATATTTTTTGTAGCATTACCGCTATGTTTAGGAATTGCAAGTGCCTCTACAGGCAGACCTGAATTACTTTTTACAGGTGTTTTAGCTGGCGTCATTGGAGGCATTATTGTTGGATATTTTAGTGGTTCTCAATTAGGCGTATCTGGTCCAGCTGCTGGTCTAATTACTATAGTTTTTTCAGGTATTGAAAAATTAGGAAGTTTTGAAAGCTTTCTACTCGCTGTTGTAATTTCTGGGGTTATTCAATTTATTGCGGGTTATCTAAAAGCTGGAATCATAGGACATTATTTCCCAAGTTCGGTAATTAAAGGAATGCTTGCAGGAATCGGAATCACATTAATTTTAAAACAAATTCCGCATATTTTAGGATTTGACAAAGATATTATGGGTGATGAAGCATTTATTCAAATTGATGGACAAAATACCATATCTGAAATTATATTAGCATTCAAATATTACAGTTTTGGTGCTATTATTATTAGTTTTATTTCTATTTTAGTGCTTTTAATTATGGATTTGAGTTTTTTCAAAAAGATTAAATTTTTCCAATTCTTACCTGCATCTCTATTTGTTGTATTTTTTGGTATTATTTTAAACACGAGTTTTGAGTTTATAAACCCAAAATGGGTTTTAAATGGCGAACATCTTGTTCAGCTACCAATTATTAAAAACCTTTCTGAAATAAAGAATTTATTTATATTCCCAGATTTCTCAAGTTTTCAAAATATAGCCGTTTATGAGATTGCTATTACTTTAGCTTTAGTAGCGTCACTCGAAACGTTACTTTCTGTAGAAGCTACAGATAAATTAGATCCTTACAAAAGAAATACGCCTACAAATAAAGAATTAAAAGCTCAAGGAATTGGAAATATTATTGCGGGTTTAGTCGGTGGGCTTCCTATTACTCAAGTTATAGTAAGAAGTAGTGCTAATATAAATTCTGGAGGAAAAACAAAAAAAGCTACTATTTTTCATGGGGCAATTTTGTTGTTTTCAGTACTTTTAATTCCATTTATATTAAACAAAATCCCAATAGCCGCTTTAGCTTCAATTCTATTATTAGTAGGTTATAAATTAACAAATTTAACATTAATAAAAAACATGTTTAAACTTGGAATGGAACAATTTTTGCCTTTTATTATTACAATTATCGGAGTAGTAGGCTTGGATTTATTAAAAGGTATTTTTTTAGGAATGTTAGTAGCCATTTTTTATATATTGAAAAAAAATCATAAAAATTCGTACCAAAAGTCTTTAACTGAAGAAAATGGCATTAAAACCTATTATATCAAACTAAGCGAAGAAATTACTTTTTTAAATAAAGGTAGTATACTTGAAACGCTTCATCATATTCAATCCAATAGTAAAATAATAATTGATGCATCAAAATCTATAAGTATTGATTTTGATGTTATTGAATCTATTCAAGAATTTATTGTTCAAACTGCACCTTTTAAAAATATAAAAGTTGAGACGATTGGATTGAAATTAAATTAAGTTAACAAATCAAAATTAAACGCTTAAATACCTCAAATTAATTCAAAATTTAGTAAATTTGTAGCCTTAAATAAAAAAAATGGGAGAGAAATTGTTAGATTTTTATGTTTTTAATCGAATTGTAATTAGTATTGTACTCATCGGAGTTGGAATCACTTGGGGCATATTAGACTCGTGGACGTTTGCGTGGTTTTTTGTAGCTACGGGTTCAATAATGCTATTAGCACATTTTTTATTAGGTCCTATTCGAATGGTACAAAAAGCGGTAGAAAAAGGCGATTTAGAAAAAGCTCAAAAAGCATTATCTTTAGTAAAATATCCTGGTTTATTGATTAAGCCCGTTCGTTCTATTTTCTATATGCTTCAAAGTAATATGGCTTTAGGAAATAAAGATTACTCAAAAGCAGAAGAGTTTATCAAAAAATCAACAAGTCTTGGTATGCCAATGAAAGATATGGATGCGATGGCCGTTTTCCAGCATGGAACCATTGCATTTCAAAAAGGAGATAATAAAACCGCCATTCTTAAACTTCGCGAAGCAATTTCAAAAGGGCTTACCGAATCTGATAGTTTAGCCGGTGCGCATTTGATTTTATGCAATATTTTTCTTACTCGTAAAGACAATAAAACAGCCAAAATGCATTTTAAAAATGCGAAAAGTGCTAAACCAAAATCTAAAGAAATTTTAGATCAAATCAAACAACTTGATAGTTATATAGCAAGAATACCAGGATAGTACATTTCAACTATACATTAACAGATTCAAAAATGCTCAAACAATTAATGATATTAGGAACCTTGATTCCTACAATTCTTTTTTCACAATATCAGATAACGGGTATTGCAAAAGACAATAAAAAACAACCTGTTGAATTTGCTGCGGTTGCATTATCTACCGATGATAACAAACCCGTTCAATTAATTAAAACAACAAATGGAGGGCAATTTACATTCCAAAAAATTGAAGCGGGGAAATATAAAATTGTTGTCAAAATTTTGGGATATAAAAGCAAAGAAGTAAAAACATTTTCACTAAAAGACAACCTCAATTTGGGTGAAATTATCATAACTCAAAATAATGCCACTCTTGGTGAAGTTTTAGTTTCTGCAAATAAAACAAGCAAAGCTTCTAATATAGAAAAGAAAGAATACAGTCCAAATCAACTACTAAATGCTCAAAATGCTTCGGCTGCTGAAGTTATTGGAAATATTCCTTCGCTTGCAATAGGTGGAGAATCCAACAGTTTAAGTTTAAGAGGCGACGATAATGTAACGGTTTTGATTAATGGGAAAATTTCATCATTAACAGGCGAAAGTTTAAGTCAAATTCCGGCTTCCGCTATCGAGCGCGTTGAAGTTATTACAAACCCAACAGCAAAAACCAATTCAGAAGGTTCGGCAGGTGTAGTCAATATCGTCTTAAAAAAAGCATACAATCAACTCAATAGCGGCTTTATAGCATTAAGCGCTGGAAATAATCATAAATATAATGGGCAACTAGGTTATAATTTTTCGGTAAGTAAATTTGCATTTTCTACTGCATATAGTTTTAGATATGAAGAATTTTATAAAGACGGTTTAGCTAATAGAACTTTTTTTAATAATAACAGCTCAACGGCTTTTAATCAAAATAGTGTTGGTGACCAATTTAATCCAAATCATTTTTTTAGACTAGGCGCCGAATATGTTATTAATCCATACCAAACACTAATTTTTACGGGTAGTATAAGTAAAAAATGGCAAAACGACTACGAAACTAGAAATAATATAAATCTTGGAACATTAAAAGATACGATAAATCTTTGGGATCGCTTATTTTGGGAAAATGATGAAAATACGTTATTTGACGCTACCCTATCCTACTCGCTTAAAAACCCAAATAATTCCAATAGTTTATCAATTGAATACAGTATTAATGGAAATAATAATAACAAATTATCTTCTTTTGAAAATCGTTTCAATATTAAAAATAATTTAGTGGACAATAGCACCAATTTTAATACGATTGAAAATTTACAAACACGAATCACAAATGTGCTTCAAGTGGACTACAAAATGCCTGTTTCTAAAATCTTTGATTTAGAAACAGGACTTAGAGGCTCCGTTAGAGATTTTAGATTTACCAATCTGTATAAAGACAAAAATGCGAATGGCGAACTTATTGAGGTTGCTACATTAACGAACAATTTTAATTATGAAGAAAATGTTTATAGTTTATATGGTGTTGTCAGTAGTGAATGGACCGAAAAATTAACAAGTAAAATTGGTCTACGATTAGAACAAACCAATACAAAAAGTACTAATTTTGATACGGTTCCTATCTATAATTACAATTATTTTAATGCATTTCCATCAGCGATTTTCAATTACAAATTGAATCCAAAATCCAATTTGAGTACTTCCTATTCGATGCGTATCAATCGGCCAAGTCCGGGTATGTTGAATCCACTTCAAGATGTTAGCGACCCACAAAGTCAGCGATTTGGTAATCCAGAATTACGTCCCGAATTGGTTCATAGTTTTGAAATAGGTTATGGTCATGAAGTAAATAAAAAACTAAACTTTTCTTCATCGCTATATCATAAACGTTCTAATAATTCAATTACTCGATTTTTACAATTAGATAGTTTGGGTGTAGCCAGAGTTGTTATAGATAATATTGGAGCACTCAATATGAGCGGTTGGGAATGGATCGTAAGTTATAGACCAAATAAATGGTTTAACCTATCGTTTAATGCGAATTTATCATATAATACGTTAAGTTATAGCAATAACGGAACGTTGTATGAAAATAATTATTTTAATTTACAAACGCGAAGTGTTGTCAATGTAAAACTACCTTTGGATATGGATTTTCAAGGTATCGTATTTTATAAATCGCCGTTTAATTCGCCTCAAGGCCGCATCGATTATATGAGCAATGTAGACTTAACGATTCGTAAGAAAATTTTAAATCAAAAAGGATTAATTACTTTTGGCGTAACCGATATTCTGGACGACAGACGATTTGAAATCAATGTGCGTGATGATTATTTTACCAGTTATTTTTTCAGAAAACGAGAGTCAAGAATATTTACCTTAGGATTCCGTTATAATTTTGGATCAGATCCAAGTAAAAAAACGGCAAAATTAGAAAAGCAAGAACAGCGGGATTCTGGAATTGAAGGCATGTAAAAATATAATGATGAAAAAGATTTTAATTTTATTTTTCTCTATTCAAAATATTCAAGCTCAAGGTGATTTGTTTACCCTTGAGGATTCCTACAATGGCGCGCAAAGTGTTCAATCGGACCCTTTACAAAACCTCTATTTTTTATATCCAAATAAATTAGTTCGATATTCGCAAGATGAAAATAGAAAGGATTCATTTGAATATGGCAATTTTGGCAATCTGCACTTTTTAGACACCCGATTTCCACATAAAAAATTATTATTTTTTAAAAATTCGAATCGTTTTGTGATTATAAATAATCGAATGGGAGTCATATCGAATACGCGCTTGGATGCATTAGGTATATATCAAGCAGAATGGGTACAATATGCCGCCGATGGTTTAATTTGGTGTTATGATTCGGATAATAAAATATTAATGAAAATTAATGAAAACAATGAAGTTAAGTATAAAAACACAAACATTTCTAAAGCTTTTCCAAATCAATTTAATCCAAGCCAATTTATAGATTTCAAAAAATATCTCTGTTTGGTCGATTATAATTATGGGATTTTAATATTAGATCATTTTGGGAATTTAAAGTCTTTAAAAGAAATCAAACTCTTAAAAAATACCTATAATATTAACAATCAACTTGTTATTCTAAAAGAAGACGGTTTATTTATTGTAAATATAGATACAATGACTTTAGAAAAAATGGACATTATAAACCAAATTAATTTTGAGGAAAAATCAGATTTAATTGAATGGAATCAAAAACTCTATTTTTTCAGCAATAACATTTTTGAAGAATTAATATCTCCCAAATAATTGTTAAATTTTGTTTCAAGAATTCCAAATCTTGTGCAAATGGAAAAAAAAGACATTTAGTTGTTGTTTTTTTAGTTTAATTTTGCTACAAAAGGAGACAAAATAGTTTTTTAACTTCTTTAATTTAATGTTTATGAAGTCATTTATTTTAATTTTATTCTTATTTTTGAGTACATCGTCTAACACCATGTTCTCTAATGGTATTATTTCTTTCAATTTAAATATTGAAGAATTGGAACGATGTTGTGGCGATGACTTGGATGGCGATTGGGTAGTTACCGTTTATGATTTATCAGGAAAGGTAATTGGCACATTCAAAGTAAAAAAAGATGGTTCGAATGGTTACAAAATTGATTTAAACTCTAATGAATTAGGAAAAGGATTTTACATGATTAACATTTGCAATCCAAAGACGGGAAAAAGCTTAAATAAAAAATTCAATATTTTCTAACTAAAATTAACTAAAAATATAAAAGCCTTAATCTTTTCAGGATTAAGGCTTTTTTTTTTGAAAATTCAATTGATTTTTGAATAGTTTTGAACTTTTCTTTTTAAATTTGCCAATTAATAAATATTAAAGAATTTTTATAACGCCCATATATTTCAATATAAAATTATGTCTCAAAAACTGTTATTAAAAAACGCACACATTGAAGGAATTAATACCTACGAAGTTTATCGCAAACATGGTGGTTATGCGTCGGTAGAAAAGGCATTTAAAATGACGCCCGAAGAAATTGTTACCGAAGTACAAAAATCAGGATTGAGAGGACGCGGTGGTGCTGGATTCCCAACGGGAATGAAATGGAGTTTTTTGGCTAAACCCGAAGGTGTGCCACGTTATTTAGTTTGTAATGCGGACGAAAGCGAGCCTGGGACATTCAAAGATCGTTATTTAATGGAAAATATCCCGCATTTATTAATCGAAGGAATGATAAGCTCTTGTTTTGCGCTTGGGGCTAATACCGGACATATTTTTATTCGTGGCGAATATATGTGGATTGTTTTTATACTTGAAAAAGCCATTGCCGAAGCAAAAGCTGCGGGTTGGTTGGGTAAAAATATTCAAGGTAGTGGATTTGATTTAGAAATTTATGTTACTCCAGGTGCTGGAGCGTATATATGTGGCGAAGAAACGGCTCTATTAGAAGCCTTAGAAGGAAAACGAGGTAATCCTCGAATGAAACCACCTTTCCCTGCGGTTAAAGGATTGTATCAATGTCCTACGGTTGTCAATAATGTGGAAACGATTGCAGCGGTTGTTCCGATTTTAGAAATTTCGGGTGATGAATACGCTAAAATAGGTGTTGGAAAAAGTACCGGAACAAAATTAATCTCCGCTTCTGGAAACATCAACAATCCAGGTGTTTATGAAATTCCATTGGATTTATCTGTAGAAGAATTTATTTATTCTGACGCATATTGCGGTGGAATTCCGAATGGCAAAAAATTAAAAGCGTGTATTCCGGGTGGTAGTTCGATGCCGATTTTGCCAGGTAATTTAGTTTGTAAAACAGCTAAAGGCGAAACGCGATTGATGAGTTATGAAAGTCTTGCCGATGGTGGATTTGAAACAGGATCGATGTTGGGTTCTGGAGGATTTATGGTTTTTGATGAAGATCAATGTATTGTAAGAAATTTATGGTCATTAGCTCGTTTTTATCATCATGAAAGCTGTGGACAATGTAGTCCATGCCGCGAAGGAACCGGATGGCTTGAAAAGATTTTACATAAAATCGAACACGGACACGGCAAAATGAGTGACATTGATTTATTATGGAGCGTACAGCAAAATATTGATGGGAAAACAATTTGTCCGCTTGGACCTGCGGCAGCTTGGCCTGTAGCGAGTGCAATTCGTCATTTTAGAGATGAATTTGAATGGCATATCAATAATCCAGAATTAAGTCAAACGCAAAATTTTGGAATCCATACGTATGCAACGCCTCGTGAAATTCCAACTGTAGAAGCAGCAAACTAACAATCTACAAAAATATCAATACTAAAATTCTTATTGCTCAGTAGCAATAATTCCTTATCTATAATTTCCTGAATTTGGATTTTAGACTGCGCGAGATCTTTGTTCTTAGGTAATTTAATATAAATATGACGGATGTATTGATTTCGGATTCGAGCAATCATCGGTTTGGTAGGCCCCAAAACAATCGCTTTGATGGTCTGGTTTATTTTTTTAGAAACAGCTTCGGAATAAATCGATAAAAGCTCTTCGCGGACGTGCTTCATTTCAATTTTAATAAACGTGCAAAACGGCGGATAGATAAACTCCTTGCGCATTTGAAGTTCAAAATCCATAAAACCTTGCCAATCTTGCCGTACCACAAAATCCAATAATTTATCTTTAATATGATAAGTTTGTAGAAATACATTCGACGACGAATTGGCGCGTCGCCCTGCCCTACCAATAATTTGCATTAAAGTTTGAAAAGCCTTTTCGTGGGTGCGATAATCGATAAACGACATCAGTGTATCGGCATTTAAAACGCCAACCGTGTTTAATTTTTCAAAATCCAACCCTTTGCTAATCATTTGAGTACCAATCAATACATCGATTTCGCCTTGGTTAAACGCATTTAAAATATCTTCAATACGTTTTTTGGATTTGGCCACATCGGCATCCATTCTTGAAATCCGAAACTGAGGAAATAAAAGTCCCAATTCTTCTTCCACTTTTTGCGTACCGGCGCCTCTTGTTTTAAGCGATTGCGAGCCACAGGTTGGGCACGCATTTTTAAGTTTAAAAGTTTTACTACAATAATGACAAACCATCATATTGGTGGTGCTGTGATAGGTCAATCGCACATCGCATTGGTCGCACTGAATCGCCGTATTACAACTTTCACATTGGATATAAGGCGCATAACCTCTACGATTTTGAAATAACAAAACTTGTTTTTGCTGCGCCACTTCTTGTTCAATTTCTTGAAATAGCTCGGGCGAAAATAAACTTTTCATCAAGTGTTTTTTCTCTCGTTCTTTGAGGTCGATTAAATGAATATTTGGTGTTGCGGCATCTTGATAACGAATCAATAATTCGACATAACCGTACTTTTTTTGAAGGACATTATAATAACTTTCGGAAGAAGGTGTGGCACTTCCCAAAAGAACTTTAGATTGCATTTGATGCGCCAAATAAATCAAACAATCGCGACCGTTAAATCGCGGCGAAACTTCCATTTGCGAAAGCGAACCGTCGTGTTCTTCGTCAATCAAAATGGCATCCAATTTTTGATACGGAAGAAATAACGCCGAACGTGTACCAACAATAAACTGTATTTTTTGCTGCGCCACTTGATTCCAAATTTCATATTTCATATTTTGAGAAACCAACGAATGGTAAACCACCATACTATCTCCAAAATAGGATTTGAGCCGTTTTACAATTTGAGTTGTTAACGCAATTTCAGGTAAAACTAAAAGTGCGGTGCCTCCTTTTTCAAAAATTTGCTGTAACCAGCGGATATAAATTTCGGTTTTGCCACTACCCGTGATGCCTCTAAATAAAACCGTTTGATGGTTTTCAAAAGCCTGTTTCATCGCATTAAAAGCCAATTGTTGCGGCTCCGACAAAACGACTTGTTTATCCGATTTGGGTACTTGAACATCAAAACGATCTTTGGCTTGTAGAATTTCAACCAAAATATTTTTATCGCGCAAGGCCTTGATATGAGCACTTGTCGCTTCGGACTTGATAATTAAATCAGATTTTAATACACGCACATCCGTTTTAGCTAGCGTAAAATAGTTGAGTAAAACTTGATATTCTTTTTTCTTTTTTTCGAGGGATTTAAAAACGTTATTAAGCGCTTCCGAATTATTATTTAGGTCGGGATGCAGCACGATATACTTTTCGTATTGCGCTACGTATTTATCTTTTACCTCTTCAAGAGGTTCCACAACCCCCAACTGAATCAACTGATTGAGCACGGCAATACCCGATTTTTTTTCAAAAAAGGTTTGAACTTCTTTAGATTTCAAATGCCCTTGGCTCGCAATGGCGTCCGCCAACATTTGCGCATCGGTATCGAGAGGAATTTCTTGCCAATTCGAATTGGGTTTGATTTGATAAATGCGCTCACTCGAAAGTTTGAACGCATTGGGCAAAGCCGCATCCAGAATTTCGCCAATATTAGACATATAATATTTGGACATCCACTGCCAAAGCTGAATTTGAGGCTTATGCAAAATTGGATTCTGGTCCAAAACTTCCAAAATCGGTTTGATGCGGGTATAACTCGGCACTTGATTATGACAAGACAAGACCATGCCCGCATAAAATTTATTAGCACCAAACGAAACCAACACTCGAACTCCAGCAACGACAGTATCTTGCATCGCTTCTGGAATCGTATAGGTAAAAGAAGTCCTAAGTTTTAAAGGTAAAACTACCTCTGCGTATGCATACATCAACCCAAATTAAAAAAGTAAAAATAAGGAATTTAAAGTAAATTCTATTTCTTAGATTATTTTAGCCAAAAAAAAAGCTCCCTTTTTAGGAGCTTTTTTTTTTATTAACTATTCGCTTTGAATTTACGAAGTGCTTCATTCAATTTAGGCATGACTTCAAAGGCATCGCCAACGATACCATAATCTGCCGCTTTAAAGAATGGCGCATCGGCATCGGTATTGATCACAACGATGGTTTTAGAACTACTTACACCCGCTAAATGCTGGATCGCTCCCGAAATACCTACAGCAATATATAAATTTGGACTGATGGCCAATCCGGTTTGTCCTACGTGCTCGTGATGAGGTCTCCAGTGTACATCGGCTACCGCACGACTACACGCTGTAGCTGCGCCTAAAATTTTAGCACAATCTTCAATCATGCCCCAATTTTCAGCACCTTTTAAACCTCTTCCTGCTGAAACCACCAATTCGGCTTCGCTCAATGGAATATCTCCAGATACTTTTTCTACTTTAATCGATTTCACTTTAAAATCAGCATCTGAAATGTTAACATTTAAAGGCGTTACGGTACAAGAAGTTGGTGCTGCTTCGGAAGGAATCGAATTGCTCGCTACCGATACAATTTTATGATTCGACGCTATCGCATAGTGCGCGATGGCTTTTCCCGAAAATACATTTTTTGCAAATTGCATTTGATCATTTGGCAATGCACAAGCACCTGCTACCAATCCAGCCTTTAATCGAACAGATAAACGTGGTCCTAATGCTTTTCCATTTTGGTTAAAAGGTAAAACTAAAACCGATGCATTATTTGCAGTAAATGTATCCGCAATTATTTTGGTAAATAAACGGCTATCAAAGGTTTGTAATTTGGCATCATTCGCCAAAAATAAGGTACTTGCACCATATTGGCCGGCTTGATCGGTATTATTTAAAGGCCCAAGGCAAATAGCGCCCATTGCAACGCCCATTTTATCCGCCATTTTTTTTCCATACGTCAATACTTCTAAAGAGCTTTTCTTTAGTTGTTCGCCATTTGATTCAATATATACTAAAATCATAATTCTTAAATTTTCAGATGATAAAATAAATTAGATAACTTTTGCTTCGGTATGTAATAAATGTACCAATTCTTCTACATTTTCTACATCGATTAGTTTCACTGCTGCTTTTGGTTTTGGATTTTCAAAAGCCACTAAAGAAACCATCGTATCGCCTGTAGCAGCTGCTACTTTGGCTAAAGGTTTTGTTTTGGCACCCATAATACCTTTCATATTTGGTAAACGCTGCTCAGCCATTCCTTTTTGAGCCGATAAAACAAAAGGTGCTGCTACTTCTAAAACTTCCTCGCCACCTTCGATTTCACGATTTAAAACCGCAACATTGCCGTTCATTTCCCATTTAGAAACCTGACTTACAAAAGCCGAATCCATAAATTCTGCAATCATACCACCGATAGAAAAACTATTGTAATTAATGGTTTCTTTACCCGTTACAACGATATCATAACCATTGTTTTTAGCATATTCAGCAATAGATTGAGCTACATAAAACGGTTCAATTTCTTCATCCGCTTCAATCAAAACCGCGTCATCTGCACCAATAGCCAATGCTTTACGCAAAATTTGGTCATTTTCGGCTGGGCCCACATTGATTACAGTAACGTGACCACCCTGAGCTTCTTTTAACTCAAGTGCACGAACCAAAGCGTACCACTCGTCGGTAGGATTTAAAATATAGGTAACACCGTCACCCGCAAATTTGGTATTATTGTCTTTAAAAGCAATTTTTGCCGTTGTATCAGGCACTTTGCTTACACAAACTAAAAATTTCATATATAAATTGTTTTATTTTTAAAAAGTATGTAAAAATACAAAAAACCAAACGAACGTTTGGCAAAATTTATTTTACAAATCCCAAAAAATTGAATTTCAAAAGGTTAACGTATTTTTTGAATGATATCAAACCATTCGGATAATATCATCGCCGAAGCGCCCCATACCGTTTGCCCTTGAAATTGGTATGATGGCACCGTCATCATTTGATTTTGCATTTGAAACGAAAAATCTTGAATATTTTCGGATTTGAAAAAATCTTGAATGTTAAACAAGTAAATTTCTTCAACTTCAGTCGTATCTTTTATCAATTGAAGTGGCGAATCGATATATGCGAGAAATGGATATACCACAAAATGACTCACGGGAATAAACAACGGCGTTAATGCACCTAAAATATCGCTTTTGGATACATGGATGCCAATTTCTTCATAACATTCTCGAATGGCGGTATCTAAAATGGAAGCATCTTGAGGCTCTTTTTTACCCCCCGGAAATGCCATTTGACCGCTGTGCGCGCCGTCATACGTCGTTCTTTGAATCATCAAAAAATGAAAATCCTCATCCATTTTTGTTACCAAAATGAGAATTCCTGCCGTCTTGGCTTGTTTTTCTATAGCTTCTTCGATAGAAACAACAGGTCTGTAACTTCCAGCCATTTTATACTGCGATTCCATGGCAGGAAGTGTTTTATTTAAATGTTTTTGAAGTTGGTCGATAAAAGAATCCGAAATCAATAATTAGAATTTTAACTTACGGAAAACCGGTTCTAAAACTTGACCTTGAATCGCACTTTCCACGTTTCCATCTAAAATTAATTGCTTGAATGTTGGGAAAATATCGCGATATACGTCTAACGTAAATTGAATATCCGCATCGGTATGACTAAAACACATATTATGGAAACTGCTCCACAAAATACCTCTTTTAATCATTTCTTGCTGTAAGTAGGTTTTTAAAACCAATCCATCGCCTGCTTTTTCAGCAAAATTTACGATACTACGGCAAGGATATCCCGAAATACTCATCAAATCGGTCATTTCAAATTCTTCCAATAACGCATTAAATCCGTCTTTAATCATTTGTCCTTTTTCGGCAAGATATTGAGGCACGTTATGTTTTTCCATTTCTGAAATTGTGGCTAACGTAGCTGCAAGCGAAAGCGCTTCACCACCAAACGTAGTGAAATAAAATACATCGTCTTCAAAATGTTTCATCACATCATCACGGCCGGTAAGAAACGCAATAGGCATTCCATTGGCACACGCTTTGGAATAAACCGCTAAATCAGGTGTCACTCCAAAAAATTCTTGAGCGCCACCCAATGCCAAACGAAATCCCGTCCACATTTCATCAAAAATAAGTAAGGTACCATTCGCTTTACAAATCGCATGTAATTCTTGTAAAAAATTATCTTTTGGCGCTTCAAAAACGATTGGCTCTAAAATCAAACAAGCTAAATCTGGCGACATTGCTGCTTTAACACTTTCAATATCATTATATTTTATACTTACGGTTAAATCGATAATTTCTTTAGGAATACCGGCATTTCGTGTTGTGGTTCCGATATACCAATCGTGCCATCCGTGATATCCACAAACCGCTACTTTATTTCTTTTTGTAAAAGCTCTTGCCACACGAACGGCCGCACTACAAACATCCGCACCTTGTTTACTGATTCGTATACTTTCGGCATTTGGAATGATTTGGTTGAGTTTTTCAGCGACTTCTAATTCCAAACGATGCATCAAAGAAAAGGTAATACCTTTTTCTAATTGATTTTTGATGGCATCATCCACTTCTTTATACGCATATCCAAGCGAAATAGGACCAATTCCCATACAATAATCTAAATATTCATTACCATCCACATCGGTAATTCGTGCACCTTTTGCAGATTCGACATAAACTGGCGAAACGCCAAACGTAAACTGTCCAGGACCTTTTGCTAAAGTTTGGGTAATCGGATGCATCAACTTTTTTGCGCGGTGATACATTTCTGTTGATTTTGTAATATTTGGTATTTGATTTTTCATGATCTGAAAATTTAATTTTTTATTTTTTTATGGTATTTCCAATTTCAATTAACTGCTTAAATGAATCGATGTCTAAACTGGCACCGCCAATTAATCCACCATGGATATGAGACATTGAAAACAATTCTTCTGCATTTTGAGTATTACAGCTGCCTCCGTATAAAATTTTAGTTTTATGGGCAAACGCATCTGAAATATTTTTTTGCATCCAATTATATATAAAATGGTGTATGGCTTCTGCTTGTTCTTTTGTAGCAGTTTCGCCAGTACCTATAGCCCAAACAGGTTCGTACGCAATATGTAACGATTTAGAGTTATCCAATTGATTTAATACACTTGCTAATTGGTTTTCAATAACCTGCTCGGTTAAATTATTTTTTCGCTCCTCCAACGTTTCTCCAATACATAAAATGGGCATTATCTCATTTTGAAAAGCTTGTTGCAATTTTTCTTTGATGATAGCATTGGTTTCTCCAAAGTATTGTCGGCGCTCGCTATGACCAATTAAAGTCGATTTAATACTTATTGATTCTAGCATTTTTGCTGAAATTTCGCCGGTATAAGCGCCTTGTTCTTTATCGCTTATATTTTGAGCGG
>Ga0208595_1000162_pt1 | contig 25458 bp, 27 predicted proteins | sample LakMenEpi28Jun11_FD_150742 | JGI IMG/M metagenome (GOLD analysis project Ga0208595, IMG submission 150742) | Freshwater microbial communities from Lake Mendota, WI - 28JUN2011 deep hole epilimnion (SPAdes) | ecosystem: Environmental > Aquatic > Freshwater > Lake > Epilimnion/Euphotic zone ...
TTTTTCGCCATAAACCACAGGAAAACCAGCGGTTTGTAATAAGGAAACTTGATCCATTCCCGCAAGGCGCAATTTATCCGCTACAAAATCAGCACATTCTAATACACTTTCTTTGTATTTGGCATCGGCAGAAATAGATGGGAATTTTAAAAGTTGAACCAATTCTTCTAAAAAACGACTTTCTTCTTTTTGTATAATTTCTTTGAACATAACTTAAAATCAATGTGCAATAATAAAAAAATTAAATTAAAAAAATAGATTTTAAAACTTATCCAACATAATCATAATCCAAATGATTAATGCGGCAATAGAAGCAATTAAAACAGAACCGGCAGCACAATCTTTAGCTATTTTTACAAGTGGATGTTTTTGTGGATGAAGCAAATCCAGTGATTTTTCAATAGCGGTATTGACTAATTCAAGGGATAAAACCAATGTAGCAGAAAGTATGCAAACAAGCCATTCTAACTTTGTAAAATGGAAATAATAAGCGGTAAAAATCATAAATAATAATCCGAAACAATGTATTTTAAAATTCCTTTCGTTCTTAATTCCAAAAAAAATACCTTGAAGTGCAAAAAAAATAAATTGAAACATTTTTTAATTTTTTTTAATCTTTGCGAAATTAAACCAAATTAAATAAAATTAAGTCTTTAAGATAAATTTTAAATTTATGAAAAATTATATTTACACCCTTGTATTCGTTTTGATTACAGTTCTTGGATTTGCGCAAAATTGCCAACCCGTTAGAGATTCAAGAGAGTTTATGATGATCAAAAACCGCATCCTACAACAAAGAGGTCCTGCGGCATTTCAGGCTTCTATCGAAGTGGCTCAAGTGTATTGTTTGAGTTCGTTACAAGCCAAAGACATCGCTACAATGTTGATTAGCGAGCGCGATAAAGCCGATTTTTTAATCTATGCCTATCCAAACATTACTGATGTTCAAAATTTCTTTGTTACTTTTGATGTATTTCGAAGTTTTGGAATGGCTATTCAATTGTATCATCAAACAATGGGACAAATGATGAACACTTCAAATGTAATTGTCCCCAAACCGGCTCCTGTTCCTTCTTATAACGGACGTTCCAATTGTAACAATCCATCAAACAAAATAACGTTTGATAACTTTATGCGAACAATAACACCGAGTATGGATTCAAGAAATCGCGCTAAAAATATTTTAAATTTTACGTTAAATGGTTGTGTGACTTCACAACAAGCGATTCAATTAGCTTCTCAGATTTCTGATGAAAATATTCGATTGGATGTATTAAATCGGATGATTCCGAATATTTTTGATTTAGATAATTATAGCCAAGCGACATCTATTTTAACTACCGAAAACCAAAGAAATATATTTTTACAAAATCTTAATGGTTTAAATCCAAATAACAATACTATTTGTGAAATGCCTGAAAAAGATTTTAGAGTATTTTTTCAGACCGTTCAGAAAAGAAGTTTCGATTCCGATAAGATTTCAGAAATCAATACCTCATTAGAACAAAGATGCTTAACTTCGGATCAAGTTAAAGAATTAATTACAGTAAGTTCTTTTGAATCGACGCGCTTAGAAATTGCAAAAAAAATGTATGACAATTGCATCGACAAGCAAAATTATTTTAAAGTAAATGATAATCTTAAAATGAGTTCGAGCCGGGAAGACTTAAATAATTATATTCAAAGTAGAAGATAAAACATTGATTATCTTAAAATGAAATTGACCGAATTAACAATTTGTGGAAAAAACTATAAAAAAATACGATTTATAAAAAAATTGTCAATTACATTTGCGTAATAATTTTAAAACTGATTATCGTGGAAAATAGAGAAAATAATAGTGGTGTGTATTCACACAAGATTAGAGCTGGCAAAAGAAGAACGTATTTCTTTGACGTTAGAACAACAAAATTTGATGATTATTATGTAATCATCACTGAAAGTAAAAAACGTTTTGATCAAGAAGGTTATGAAAAACACAAAATATTTTTATACAAAGAAGATTTTAATAAGTTTTTAAAAGGTTTAACTCAAGTTATCGACCACGTTAAAACGGAATTGATGCCTAATTTTGATTTTGATGCTTTTAATCACGATCAAGAATTTGAAGGAGATGATCAAGAAAATAATGGGTAAGTAGTGATTTTTTAAGTCATTTACACAAAATAATTTCAAGGCCATTTCTATTATTAGGAATGGCCATTTTTAATTTTTACAATATCAATATCATGCAACATTTTGGAATCATTGGAGGCGGATTTAGTGGAATTGTTCTCGCTATTCAATTGATTGAGCAGAGCCAACAGTCCATAGAAATTTCGATTTTTGAAGAAAAAGCACTTTTTTGTAAAGGAATCGCTTACACGCCGTATTCAAAAAAACATATTTTAAATGTGCCTGCTGCCAAAATGAGTGCATTTCCTGATAGACCAAACCATTATTTGGATTGGCTTATGGAGGATCCCGAATACAAAACATTACCAAAAGATTGGGTGGGTGCGTCATTTACTCCAAGATATTTATATGGTGCTTATCTTGAGTATCTTTGGGAAAGCTTTAATGTATTAGCTGAAACAAAAAACATTAAAATAAACACCTATTTTGAATTGGTAAGCAAAATCGATTACAAAAACAATGTTGCAACAATTCAAACAGAAAAAGGAAATGAAATCAAAGTAGACCAATGTATTATAGCTACTGGAAATATGCTTCCAAGCAATCCAAATGTTGCAGATTCCAATATTTTAAAGAGTCCATTATATTTCCAAAATCCTTGGCAAGAAAATTCAGTTAAAAATATTAATCAAGATTTACCCATATTAATCATTGGAAATGGATTAACAATGGTTGATACTGTAATTGGGCTTCTTGAAAATCAGTTTGAAAATAAAATCTATACGATTTCACCAAACGGATTCAATATTCTGCCTCATCGCCATAATGGTATGCAATACACGCAGTTTATTGAAGAATATCGCGAAGATATGAATTTAAAAGACTTGGTGCATTTATTTAGAAAACATATCAAACAAGTCCGAAGCCTTGGTGTGAGCGCCGAGCCAATTATTGATAGTTTTAGACCTTACACTCAGAAGGTTTGGCAACGATTTTCGGATTCCGAAAAATCTTTTTTTATGCGAAAATTAAGACATGCTTGGGGCGTAGCTAGACATCGAATTCCGTTGCATATTCATGATAAATTACAAAAACTACAGATTGACTTAAAGTTAAAAATGTTTTCTGGACGTATCTCTGGGTTGTCTTTAACGCATACAGAAAACGCATTTGATGTAAAATTTTATAATAAAAAAACAAAAAAAGAAGAACAAATCACCGTAGGTCGAATTATTAATTGTACGGGTCCAGACAGTAATTTGGACTATGCCGCACCGCATTTTTTATATGACTTAAAAACGCAAGGTGTCATTACTCAAGACTTTCTAAAATTGGGGATTGAGGCCTCTCCTATTTCTTTTGAAACAATAAACCAAACTGGTGCAATGAATACAAATTTGTATGTTATTGGTTCGCATTTAAAAGGTAAATTATGGGAAAGTACCGCGGTCAACGAACTAAGAACGCAGGCAAAACTACTTGCAGAAAAATTATTAAAAAATTAATACTTAAATCTCTTTAAATAAAAATAAAACTTAAAAAATATGACTGAATTTATTGTACCTTTAGTTTCATTAATTTTACTTGAAGTAATTTTAGGCATAGATAATATTATTTTCATTTCTATATTATCAGATAAATTGCCAGACGATCAAAGAAACAAATTGAGATATTGGGGAATGGGCTTAGCCATGATTATGCGACTTGTTTTACTAACAGCTATTGCTTGGATTTTAAGACTTGACAATACATTATTTACAATTAACAACATAGGTTTTTCGGGCAAAGGATTGATTTTAATTAGTGGTGGGCTTTTCTTAATTTATAAAAGTACGAAAGAAATCAATCATAAAACAGAAGTTTCGATGAACGATGAAGGTCCTGATGTACCTAAAAAAAGTAGTTTTAAAAGATTACTTTCAGAAGTTATAATTTTAGATATTGTGTTTTCAATAGATTCGATAATTACTGCCGTCGGAATGGTTAAGGAACTTTGGATTATGTATACTGCCGTTGTGATTACGGTGATTATTATGCTATTTGCATCTAAACCTATCAGTGATTTCATTAGAAAACATCCTTCTTTTAAAATCCTAGCGTTATGCTTTTTAATGATGATTGGAGTAGCTTTGATTGCCGAAGGATTTCACATAGAAATTCCAAAAGGATATATTTATTTTTCAATGGCATTTGCATTTATTGTAAATATTATTCAAATGAAAGCTTTAAATGAAAATACTAAAAAGCCTTAGTTTTCTTTTTTTTTCAATTCCATTATTTCTTAAAAGTCAAAATGAAGTCCTTGGTACTTGGAATATTTTGAATGTAAGATATGCTTTGAATCCTAAAGTGAGTGTTTTTGGAGAGGGACAAATTCGTTCTCTCAACTTCTATAATCAATTTCATTATTATGAATTTAAAGGAGGTTTTCAATATCAACTAAACCCCAATTTAAATATAGGAATGGCTGGTGGATCTTATCAAACTTTTAAAGAGGGCGGTAACTTTGAATTGCCAAAAAACAATAATGAATTTCGATTATGGCCACAAATTATCTTAAGTCAGCAAATTTCTAAATTAAAAATTGAACATCGATATCGCGCTGAATTTCGTTTTACAACAAATGGATTCAGAAATCGTTTTAGATACCGTCTTGGATTTTCTTACCCTGTAATTCAAAAGAATAAATTAAATACTTCTATTTATCTAAATAATGAGATTTTCTTTACCGATAATGAACCCTATTTTGAACGAAACAGAATTGCTTTTGGTATTCAACATATGATTTCAAAAAAGTCAACTATTTTAATTGGATACTTGCATCAATTTGATTACAAAATAAATGATGAAACCGGACGCGATTTTATTCAAATTGGATATTTTTTGAATTTATCAAATCCAAAACTCAATTAATACTTTCGAATCAATTTATATTGAAATGTTTTATTATTTTTACCATTTAAATTTATAAATATTTCATCTTTATTTATAAATTGATATGAGATGCGCTGCGGAAAATCATGGTTTAAATTTTCAAAAATCAGTGTTGAATCATATTTAATACATTGAAAGGCAATCGTTTTTCCAGAATTAGCTCCAATTACGGAAGCTTCATAAATAATTTGATTTTCCAAAATTCTAATTTCTAAATATTCGGAAACGATCATTTGATTATTTTTAAAATAATAAGAAAAACCTTTTAATTTATTGGAATCCATTTGATCCCAATGCTCAAAAGATTCATTATCTATTGTTTTCCAAGTTCCTTTAAGTAAATCTATTTTAGACTGAGCCGACACATTAGAAATTACAATACAAAAAAGAAAAATATATTTAATCATAGTAACAAATATAATAAACTTATTTATAAGTAAGATTGGAATAATTTGTAATTTTGCAAAATATGAACAAATTCACCCCTTTTATTTTATTTTTTTCTATAATTTTTACGTTACATTCTCAGAATAAAGACACTTCAAAAATACATTTTGAGTTTTATGGAGATTTGTATTATTCATTTGATTTTTCAAATCCTTCGAATCATGAAAAACCAAATTTTATATACAATCACAAACGCCATAATGAATTAAACGTTAATTTAATTACAATAAAATCATCTTATGAATCCAAAGATATCAAAGCGAATCTTTCATTAATGGCAGGAAATTACGCGCATTATAATTTAGCAAATGAACCTGTTTGGGCGCAATTTATTAATGAAGCAAATGTTGGGTTACGGTTAGCAAAAAATAAAGAATTATGGCTTGAAGCCGGTATATTTAATTCACATATTGGATTTGAAAGTATGTATAGTATGGATTGTTGGACACTGACAAGAAGTATTTTGGCAGAAAACTCTCCTTATTTTGAAACTGGAGTTAAATTGAATTATACAACGCCTAATAAAAAGTATTTTTTAAGTGTTATGTATTTAAATGGTTGGCAAAATATTCAAAAAGAATATGAAAACCAAAGTCCTTCATTTGGAACTCAGATCCGATATACGCCTAATGATAAATTGATTTTAAATTATAGTAATTTTATAGGAAAAGTTTCCAATGCATTTCGAAATTTTCATAATAGTTATGTACAATATCAATTTAACAAAAAAACAGGAATTATTTTAGGATTTGATTTAGGAGTCGATTATATCAACGAAAATAATACCTCCAAAATATGGTATGCTCCAGTATTTTTAGTTAAACAAAATATTAATAAAAATTTTGATCTGACCCTGCGTACGGAATATTATAAAGATGAAAAAGGAGCTATTGTAAATACGAATTTTAATAATGGTTTTGAAATTTTTGGAATTTCATCAAATATCGATTATGTAAAAATGAAAAATGCATTGATTCGACTTGAAGTTAAATATTTAAATGCCAACAATCCATTTTTTAATAATGAACAACGATCTAATTTATCCTTAACAACAAATTTTTGTATTCGGCTTTAATTTTAGATTCTTTAAGTTCATGATTTATTGAACCGTTATTTTAAACAAATTTAAACATCAAGCGTTTTCACCAATCATATGAAAACCTAAAGCGTCTTTTTTTATAGCATGAATTTTTGTTAGTATTACTCTATACAAAATATACAAAAAGATAAACATAAGACAACAATTCTATCGACCTCATATACTTTTTACCAACCTCTAAAACTTAGTCTAAATCTATTTTATTGTCTAATACAATATTGTTTGAAATTCGATAACAAATCAAACAATACTTCGGTATATTTTCAGCCATTCCGATAGCTTGATACAATAAAGGTTTATAAAATATTTTTTGTATAGTATTGGTTGCGGGTGAATCATAAATAATTGCAGTTTGATGGCCTCTACCCTGCTCTATTTGAGTATCAATACACAAAAAGGACATATTTGTAATACCATCAGAAAACCATTCATACGAATTTTTATTTTTTGAATTAAGTATAGTATTAGGAAATTTTTTCCAAAACAATTTTGAAGCCTGACGATTCCAAAAATCTGTTTTATTTTCAATACTTTCTATGTAATCCTTAGAGTAATGCATACATTTTATTTAATCAATGCGCCAAGGTAAAAGAAAAATAATTCCTATTTGACTTATTTGTGTAAAAAAGTATAGTTGATTATTGAAAACTACTCTGTTTCTGAAAGATAAAATTTAATAATATAATATTGAATATACCATTCGTATTTATCTCGAATTAAATTTGAAAGAGCGGTTTGATAATTTCTTTTTGAATTATTGTATTCGTTAGCGCCTATTCGACCGACTTCAAAGCGGATACGGTCATTTTTTAGATTAATTTCTTGGTCTTTGAGTTGCGCATCCGAAGAATTATATTTTAAATAGGCCGCAGATAAGTTATTATAAGATTGAATTAAAACACGTTTGACATTTTGAATTTCAATTTGTTTATTAATTTCCGCAATTTCTATAGCTACATCCGCTTGTTTGGCTCTATTTCTTATACTAAGTTGATTAAAAATAGGCACGTTTGCGGTTAACTGTATTTGTTTATTCCAGTTGTTATCAATTTGCTCTTGAAAATTTAAAAATCGATTAAACGTCGAATATGTAGTACCGGTTCCAAAATTCAAATTTAACTTTGGATAAAATTCAGATTTGATTAATGATTTATTTGTTTTAGCTCTTGCGATTTCTTCCTCTCTTGCTTTCAAAATTGGAAAGTTTTTTTCGGCTTTTACATATAAATCCTCAATATCTCGAATATAAGAAAAAGGAATTATTTCCGTATTTTTTAGTTGAAATAACGAGTCATAGTTCATTAAAAATTTTAAATCTAAAAAATTCTGATCCCATTGATTCTTTAGATTTAAAGCATTCCATTTTTCCGATTCAATTTGAGCTGAAATTTTAAATTTTTCATTTTTTGCCAATTGACCTTTATCAATTCGCTGTATTGTATTATTATAAATTTCTTCACTAATCGCAATTTGATGTTCGGAAAGCAAATGTAATTCTTGAAAATATAATGATTGAATATATTTTGTAAAAAGTTCAATTGTTAAATCATTGATCGCCTTTTGTTGATTATAGAATTGGGTATTTAATTCTTGTTTTTGAAGCTTTAATTGTAATAAATCCGCGCCACCATTAAATACATTCAAATTAATATTCAAACCCGCATTATAAGAAGCAAATTGTTGATTGGCATAGGTATTTGTAAATGGATCAATACCTCTACCCCAGCTATTTGTAGTTGAAAGAAATCCATTAGCCGTTGGTAAAAAACGATGTTTTGCATTTTCAACACCAATTTTATTGGTTTGAGCTTCCGATTTTGTTCTTTTTATTTGTAAATTATTTTCTAAAGCAATTTTACGACACATTTCAAAATCCAAAATTTGCTGCGCATTTAGATTGAAACATAAACCAAAAATAAAACAAATATTATATAATCTTACCATCTTTAATTTCGATTTGAGTATTGCAAATTTTAGCGATTTCTGGTTCGTGAGTTACAATTAAAACCGTCTTCCCTTCTTTATTTATATCTAACAATAGATTCATTATATCTTGACTTGTTTTGGTATCAAGCGCTCCCGTTGGTTCATCCGCCAATATTAAGTCGGCATTGGTTACTAGCGCGCGCGCGATAGCAACTCTTTGTTTTTGTCCACCCGAAAGTTCATTAGGAAGATGATTAACACGATCGCCCAATCCTACTTTTTCAAGCATTTCTTGCGCCTCTATTTTTTGTGTATTTTTATCAATTCCACGATATTGCATCGGTAACATCACATTTTCTAAAGCGGTTTTTGTACCAATTAAGTGGAACGTTTGAAATACAAATCCAATAAATTGATTGCGATAGGCAGCGGCTTGCGTTTCGTTTAAATCTTTGATTAAATGCCCAGCAAAATGATAACTGCCTCGGTCGTAATTATCGAGCATCCCAATTATATTTAGCAATGTAGATTTACCACTTCCTGATTTTCCGATTATAGAAACTAAGTCTCCTTTTTGAATATCAATCGAAACATCTTTAAGCACTTCGACTTCTTTCGTTCCGAGTTGATAGCTTTTATATAAATTTTGAATTGAAATCAACATCTTACTCCGAATCTTTTAAAATCACTTGATCTTTTTTAGATAACCCACCTAATATCTGAATGAATTTTCCATCAGAAAGTCCTAATTTAACAAATTTCTTTTTTGAATCTTTAGCACTTCCCGTCCAAACAAAAGCGGAATCACTGCTGTATTGAACATATTTTTCTTCAATCGATAAGACATTTGATACTTGCTCTAATGTAATTTGAGCAGTAGCCGAATACCCAGAACGCATTTGAGCTAAATCATCCGAAGATAGATAGAGTTTTGCTTCAATGTCAAATTTAGTAATTCCACCCACATCAATGCCTTTTGGAGCAATTTTTGTAATCTGAGCTTCAAATTTTTTATTTTTTAGTGCGGTAATTTTAATATCTAGTTTTTTTCCTAAAACAATACGACTCATTTCATTTTCATTGACTTGACCTTTAAAAATAAATTCGTCCGTATTTGCAATCGTTGCAATCGTAGTTCCTTCGTTAAACGTATTTCTATTAATAACACTTCCCCCTACTTTTACTGGAATTTCCAAAACAACACCATTAGTTGTGCTATAAACAATATTTGATACGAAATCTGAAGCATTGGCATAACCTTGATTGACGATTTTTTTGAAATTATTTGCTGCAATGAGTTCATTTTTGGCTACTTGATATTCTTGAAGACTGGCTTCATATTCTTGTTTTGAAATAACATCTTGATTAAATAAATCTTTATTTCTTTTAAAAGCGGCTTCAATTCTGGCTAATTGTGATTTTGCATTGGCAATCTGTCGATCCGCATCTTGATTGCTTCGAGGATCTGGCAAAATCTTTAAACGAGCTATAGGCGTTCGAGACTTTACATAATCTCCTGTTTTTACAAAAATTTCTTCGATAATTCCACCAAGTTCTGTTTTGATATTCACTTCTTGGCTACTCGAAATTTTGCCAGAAATTAATAGATTTTGTGAAATCGTTCGATTGGAAATTTTAGCAAATTCTTCAACTTCTTTTTCATCTGAATTATTATTAAATATTGCAATTGCAACAATAATAATGATTGAAAAAAAAATCCAAAACCATTTATTTTTAATATATTTCATAAATTTTATAATGTTTGATAACTATAAGAAATTAAATAATCCATTTTAACATTTGACTAACTTTCTTGATTAAGCGCCCATACTGGTTTTATATTCGCGGCTTTTCTTGCTGGCATAATTCCTGCAATCACTCCGGACACAATTAATATTAAAAATGCGGTAATAATAATGGGAATATTAAAACCGACACCACGAATCAAATCACCTTCGGATGACATTTTTTGAATAGCAAAATTGAGAAGGAAAATAACAATTGCACCTGCAAAAATACCTACCATACCTGCAATCGTTGTTAAAACTACAGATTCGGAAAGAATCATTTTTAGTATATCGCGAGGCGAAGCTCCAATTGCTTTTCGAATTCCTATTTCTCGTGTTCGTTCATTGATATTGACATACATGATATTTCCAATACTGATAATACCTGTGAGCAAAATACAAAAACCAATAAACCATACAAAAATTTTAACACCACCAAATAATGCTTGAAATTGCGAAACCTGCTCGGACAAATTGTAAGTAAAAAGTGCTTTAGAATCCTCTGGGTCAAAACCATACAATTGAGCCACATAGTTTTTGAATTGTTTGTCAAACTTTGGACCATCTACATTTTTATGAAGACTCATCATAAAATTAGGCAAAGCCTCTTCATTATATAAACTTTTGAAATATGGATAGGTAATAAAAATTGAATTACGACTGCTTCCATCGAACATCGTAACCGTTTTAGCTACTCCGACGACTTGAAAAAATGTTCCGCCAACATTAATAAATTCACCAATAACATTTTTTTTCTTCTTAAATAAAACCTCTTCATTGGACTCCATGATGATACAAACAGGTTTTAAATCATTAAAATCAGATGCATTAAAATAACGTCCTTTAGAAAGTTTTAACTTTTTGATTTCAAAATATTGCTGGGAAACGCCTTTAAGGCTATTCATACTATTATTTTCTTGATATTGGGTCAACATACCTTGTGGGCTGTTTGATTCAGGGGAAATATATTGAATCTCTGAAAATCGTCTTTGGAATCGTTCTAACAATTCCAAATCAAAACCTATCGATTTACCCGCTTTTCTTCCTTGATAATCGAGTGACGTTTCGCCACCCCAAACCCAAATAGTGTTATCGGCATAGCCGTTAAAGATTTTGAAAATACCATTTTGAAAACTTTCACCAAAACCCATCATCAACATCAAAATAAAAATACCCCAAGCCACGCCAAACCCCGTAAGCGCATTTCGGAGCTTGTGTTGTCGAATGGAGGTAAGAATTTCGTTGATTTGCACGAGATAATTTTTGTAAAATTATAATTTTATTATTAAAAGAAATGTTAATTTATTCTTTCAACTACTTTAATTCATGCAAAATAATTCGAAATGTGGTACCAATACCTTCCGTAGAATTTACATTAATTTTTCCATTGTAATTCATGACAATTTTTTTACAAATATTCAATCCTATTCCACTTCCTTTATTGGCATCCGAAAATCTGGACTGTACAAACATTTCAAATATATCTTTTTGTTTTTCTTTAGGAATTCCGAGTCCGTTATCTTTTATATTTATGATTAAAAAGGATTTTTTAGTTTCAAAGGAAATCTCTATTTTAGGTGGCTCAGAGGGTTTACTATATTTTATTGCATTTTCAATTAAATTTTTAAAAAGTTGAAAAATATGAACTTTGTATGCATGAAAGACAGGGGAAGGAGTTTGAAGAGTTATTTGAGCATCGGTTAAAATTATAGAATTTTGTAAACTTTCTTTCACTTCATTTAATATAGATTCAAAATCAATTTGTTGTGAATATACATTGATATTTTTGGTATTGCGAGCTGTTGCTAATAAAAAATCTATAAATTCATACAATTTTTTGGATTCTCTATCGATTTTATCCATTTCTTTTTGAATTTCATCTAAAGTTAAAATATTATTTTTGTTATTTACATTTTTAACATTTTGCATAATCTCAACAATGGAAGACTTGATATCATGAGCTACAACAGAAGAAAATTTATCTAACTCTTCATTAATAGCTGATAATTTTACATTGACCTTTTGTAATTCTTTATTTGAATTTTCAAGTTGCTTTTTTTGAAGATAAATGATATTATTTTTATTATAAATTTTAAAAAAATAGAACCCTAAAATTGCTATTGCTATAGCTAATATAAAAACCAATTGTTTTCTATTTTCGAGCTCAAGTTCTTTATTTTTTAGCACTAAATCTTTTTGCCTTAACTCTTCATATTGTATTGAAAATGTTTTTGTTTTATTTAGATAATCATTATTTTTTTCATAAATCATCGAAAAAAATAAAAACACATTATCGCGAATGGGATCATTTTTTGGTAATAATTTTATTAATTTAATAGTAATGGGTAACGCTTCTTGATACAATAAATTTTCTTTAACAATTTCAAATGAATTTTTAAGGTTTTTTAATGCATTAATAGAATCTTTTATTGCGAATTGATTTTCAGATAATAAAAAAAATGCTCGAGCTCTTATTATGGCGTTATTAAAATATTTTCCTTCGTCATTTTGAGTTAATTCTAATATAATATTTGCTATATTGATTGCTTCTTGGTAGTTTTTTTGAGCACTCCTATATCGAACCAAAACATCTAAAATTAATGGGAAAAATGTCGAATCTTTCTTTAAATCATGACTTTTTAAAACATTATTAATATAAAGATAAGCGGAATCATTCTTATTTTGCAACATATAAATTTCGGCAAGTCTGCATTTTAAAATGATTCGATTCCAAGGCTGCGGCGACTCATTTGGAGAAGGTTGATAATTTAAAGCTTTATGAAACGCTTCATAACTTTTTTGGATTAATCCTAATTCTTTATAAAACCATCCAAGTTCGATTAATGCTCTAAAAATCTCACTTTTATTATTTTCTTTTTGTGCTAACTCATAACTTTTATTATTGAAAAATATTGCATTAATATAATTAAAAGTGGTAACCTCTACGTTTGAAAGTAAACTATATAAATGATACTTTTGATCTGAATTTAAGTACTTTTTATATTGATACGTAATATCTAAATATTTTTTACTTTTAATATAATTACTAGAATCATAATAATATTGTGTCGCTATAAAAAAATATAAATATGTAGAAGCAAAATAATTTTTTGATTGATAACAACTATCTGCATATTTATCAATAAGCTTAATATTTTCTTTTAGAAACTTTTTTTCTTCTTTTGCTAATTCATTTGGATTATTGATATATTTTGAAATTATTGTTTTTGAATCTTGAAAAGATGCCGCACAAATATTTACAAGATTTATGAAAACAAGAATACCTAAGAAAATAATTTTATTTTTCAAAGTTCTAAAATATTTTTAATTTTATCTATTAATGAATTAATAACAAATGGTTTAGATAAAAAATCTGCGGCGCCATTGGTTAGCGCTTTTTCTACCATTTCATCTTGGCCAGCACTTGACATAACGACAAAAGGAATCTTTTTCTGTAAAACATTTATTGTTTTATCCATAACTTCCATACCTGAAAAAACAGGCATCATCAAATCCGTTATAACCAAATCAAAATGATTATTTTGAATCAAATCATATGCTGTTTGCCCATCTTGAGCCGTTTGAACATCATACTGCAAATCTTCAATTCGATATTTAAGCAACATTAAAAAAGTTGGATCATCTTCAACTATCAATATATTTTTTTGACTCATTTATTTATACTATTTATTATCGAGTAATTCAATCAATTGATTTCTAAAAGGTTTACTTATCGGAATTTCTATTTCATTTACAACTAGATGATTTTGATTAATGATATTTACTTTTGAATAATTTACTAAAAAGGAACGATGGACTTGGGTAAATGTACCATGTAAAAGTTGGGATTGAATACTTTTTAGAGTAGAAAGCAAATAGTATCTTTTTTCACTAGTTTGAATACATACATAATCCATATTGGCTTGGATAAATAAAATATCATCAAAAGTAATTTTAACAAATTTTCCGTTTTGAGCAATTAACAAATATGTTTTTTTGAATTTACTTAAGCTATTAATTTTATTTTCAATTTTTTCAATAGCTATAGCTAATCGTTCATAATTAATTGGTTTAAGTATATAATCTACAACATTTTCATACAAATAAGAGTCTACTGCAAAATTTGGGCATGAAGTAATAATTACAATTGGAATATTTTTATTTAATGTTTTTACAAAATCAATTCCAGACATATTTGGCATATATAAATCTAGGAGAATGAAGTCCACTTGGTTCGTAGATAAAAATTTAAAACCCTCCTTGGCATTATCAAAAATTGCAATAATTTCAATTTGATTCATTTGCTTACAATACTCTTCTAATTGAAAACGAATGATCATATCATCTTCTATTATGATTCCTTTCATAAATTAATTTTTTTATAGGTAAACACACTTTTTACAGATTTAAAATTAGTAGATTTATATGAAAAATACTACTATTTTTAGGGAATGGTTAAATTGAATTAGATAACGGTTTTATTTTACAATATTTAAGTAAAAAAAATCTTTTTTTTATCTAAAAAGTATCGCAATTCATCGATAAATATAGTGCTTTCATCGAATTTATTCTGTAATAATTTAAAAAAAAATTACCTTTGTAAAAAAAGAATTTATGTTAGAGAATAGGACATTTTATTTTTTATTTGAATATATTAAAGTAATTAAAGAAGCTTTCAAGCATAATTTGCTTTCTGAAGACGAATTAAGCAAAAAGTACATTTTCCTAACTACTTGTATTACAACAATTTTTGTGCCAATTTGGTATTTTAGAGGCATTGATATTTTATTTTATATAATTTTATTTTCTTCAATTGTAACCATAATTGGCTCTTTTCTTCAAACACAAAATATTAAAATCAAAGATGTAACCTTTTGGGTTATTTTCCTTGGTTTAATTGAAGTATTATTTATTACATCCATAGTTTTTCATAAATATCCAATGATGATTTTATGGTTTATTGCGCCGATTTTATTCTCAAACATTTTTTTTAGAAGAAATACCAAAATTTGTATTTTATTATTTTCAATTGTGTCTACCATTATAACACCTTTTTTGAATACGTATTTTTTAAGTATTAATTTGATGAATATCAAATCTTTAAATCATTATTTATGGGTTGATACTATAATTGTATCTTCTTTATTAATCATTGTATTTTATATTTTGGATGATTATAAAAATTTCTTAAACTATGAGAGAAGCTTATTGAAAAAAACAAATTTTGAGTTAAACGAATCTAAAGAAATATTAATAAAAACACAAAAACACAAAGAAGAATTTTATGCGTTGATTAGTCACGAAATAAGAACTCCAATGAATGCGATTATAGGTATTTCAAACATTTTAAACAAAACCAAACTCGATTCTATACAATTAAAATATTTAAAAGCAATACAAACCGCCGCCAATAATCTTTTGGTTATTGTAAATGATTTATTTGATTTATCAAAAATTGAAGCGGGCAAACTAAGCATCGAAATGAAACCTTTTAATTTGATAGATTCGTTACAATTTATTTATTCGCTATTCTTAAATAAAGCGGAAACCAAAGGCATTCAATTAAGACTAAATATCGATAACAGTATTGAAGAAAATATTATAGGAGATCAAATTAGAGTAAATCAAATACTTTTGAACTTATGTAACAATGCCGTAAAATTTACCGAAACGGGAATGGTAGAAGTCAAAGCTACTTTAATTTCAAAAAGCAAAAGAAAACAAAAAATTAAATTTAGTATTATTGATACTGGAATTGGAATAAGCGAAGCCTATTTGTCAAAAATATTTGATCATTTTAGTCAAGAAGACTTATCAATAACTAGGAAATATGGTGGGACAGGTATTGGATTAAATATTTGTAAACATTTAACTGAAATGATGGGAGGCAAAATAGATATTTTTAGTCAGAAGAATATTGGAACAAATGTTACATTTACTTTAGATTTTGACATTTCGGAGGATAAAGATCTGAAGCCACAAAACACTCAAAATCATAATAAGAATTCCTTAAAAGGACTAACCATACTTTTAGTTGAAGATAATGTAACCAATAGAATGGTAGCGTGTAATGCCCTAGAATATTATGGCTCGCAAGTTATAGAAGCTGAAAATGGTAAAGAAGCCATTGATTTATTAGCTATAAACAAAAATGTGGACCTTATTTTGATGGACTTAGGAATGCCTATAATGGGAGGTGTAGAGGCATCTATTTTTATTCGAAAAAATTTAGAATTAAATATTCCTATAATTGCTCTGACTGCAAATGCACTTCCCGAAGAATATGAACGGTGTATGAATGCTGGAATGAATGATTTTATATTAAAACCATTTAAAGAACATATTTTAATTGAAACCATTTATAGTACATTACATCTTGATCAAAAAGTAGACGATAATGAAGTAGTATACAAAAAGCAAAAAACAGAAGAAGTCTATTTTAGAATTGATTTATTTAAAGAAGTTAGTAAAGGTAATATTGATTTTGAACGAAAAATGATTGCATCTTTTATAACCGAATCAAAGAAAACAATACTAGAGATGCATGCCGCTTTTGAAAATAAAGATTTAAAACAGTTAAGTTTTTTTGCACATCGTATTAAATCTTCTCTTCAAATTTTTGAAATGCAGAAAGCGCTTGAATTGGTTCAAATTATAGAAAATAAAAAAAATATTCATCAAGTTGATTTATTAAAAAAAGCGCTCCTTGAATTAAATGAAATTATTGATCATACAAGTAACCAATTGAATGAATTATACCCTGACGTAAAAGTACTTTAATTTTAAGATTATGAAAAAAATAGGATTTATTAGTTATTTAATTTCGATATTAAAATTAGAGAAAAATGACAAACCAGAAGTTTTATTAGCTCGAATAAATTATATTTTTTTATTAATATCTTTAGTTAATGCATTTACCTCTTTTTTTCTTAAAGAATACGTTCAATTATATTACTTTATCTTCTCAACGATACTTTATTCATTTTTAGGATACATCGTATACTTAAATCCTAATCGTATTCATTTCACCAAATACATAGGATACACCAATGGTTGTTTTATCATTTTTTTATCCATTGTCCTTGAATATCATATTTATCCTTTTACGATTCTGTGGTTTATGGGCCCCGTTTTATACTCTATCAGTTTTTTTAGAAAAGAAGTTACTTACATTACCGTTTTTATTTCGACTATCCTGACTTTAATCGTACCGAGTATGAATAATTTAATTGTAAAAAAAGAACTTTTAGGGACGCATTTAATGCAATATAATTTAACGAATCATGCGATTTCAGCAATTTCTATTTTTTTATGTTTTACTTATATTTTGATGTCATTTAAACGAATCATGCAAGAAAATCAGAATAAGTTAACTCAAAGAAATATAGAACTGATTAAGAATAAAAGAGAATTACTTAAAAGTAAAAAAATTAAAGATGAATTTTATGCATTAATTACACATGACATAAGAACTCCAATTATTGCAATAGAACGAATTGCTCAATTAATACAATCGACTCATTTATCAAAAAATGATTCCGAATATTTATCTGCTATTCAAAACTCAACTAAAAAGCTTTCGCTTTTGGTAAATGATTTTATGGATATGAGCAAATTAGAATCCGGTCAATTTACTCTAAATAAAGAACCCATTCAATTAGAGATAATTTTCAATGATCTTAAAATATTATTTAATGATATCGCTTTAGAAAAAAATAATAACTTATTAATTGAAATTGACCCTAAAATAAATTTAGATTTACTTGGAGATGCGTTACGAATTCATCAAATTATTGTAAATTTACTTGGAAACGCACTAAAATTTACCCAAAATGGAACTATAAATCTTAGGGCCAGATTATTAAGCCAATCTGAAAATCATCAAAAGATTGAATTTATTGTTGAAGACAATGGAATCGGTATTGAAAAAAATTATATAAAAGATATTTTTAAAAAATATACTCAAGAAAATACCCAAATTTCTAGGCAATATGGAGGAAGTGGGCTTGGTTTAAATATCTGCAAAAAGTTAATAGAGCTTATGGGAGGTACTATTGATATTGTAAGTAATAAAAATATTGGTACTAAAATTTCATTTGAGCTCTCTTTAAAAATGAATAAACCATTTGAAAATCAAAGAAGTATAAAGAATATTAAAATTTTACTTGTTGAAGACGATCAAACCAATATGTTATTAAATAAATATATATTAGAAAAAAATGGCGCTATAGTTTTTGAAGCAAAAAATGGAATCGAAGCGATAAAGTTTATAGAAAAGAATGAAGTTGATATTATTTTAATGGACATACAAATGCCTGAAATGAATGGCTTGGAAGCATCCTATTATATAAAAAATCAAATTAAATCAAATATACCAATTATTGGACTTTCCGCAAATTATTCAATAAAAGATATTAAAAAAGGTAAAGAGAATGGATTTAGTGACTTTTGTTTAAAGCCTATTGATGATTATAAGATAACAAAAAAAATAATTGAAAACTTAGATAGATAAAAATTGCTATTTTTACAAAGATTAACATAAAAAAACAAAAACTTATTATTTAAAATGATGACTTTTTTAGATAAATATATCGAATTTAATAGATTACATATTATAAATAGATCCTCCGAAAAAAACTTTAATATCATAAAGTTTAATATTTTTTTCTCCTTCATTGGAGTTATTTTTTTCTTTTTTTGGAAGTATTTTGGAAATCTACCCATGTCAATTGCCTCTTTATTATTTGGGATATTTGGTTTTATATTAAATATATTTCATTTTTACAATAAACTTGTCTATCAAAGTAAAAACATTATAAATATTATAGGAAGTTTTAGTATAGTGGTTCTCGTTAGTTCATCCTTTCATCAATATCCATTATTAAGTAACTGGTTTTTAGTATGTATTATTATTTCCGCTGTTTTTTACACGCTAAAAAAGTCAATATTTCTTTCTATCTTTTATGTATTTTTTTACTTTTTCAGTGTATTGGCTAATCAATATTTATTAAAAATTGATTTTTTAAAAATAACCAATCTTAAGTATAACTTTTATGTAGACATTATAGCTACCATAATACCATTTATGATTATTTACTTTGTTATAGCTTATTACATTCGAATTATCAATAAAGAAAGAGAAAAATTAATAGAAACCCAAAAATATAAAGAAACTTTTTATGCTCATATTAGTCATGAAATACGAACACCAATGAATGCAATAATTGGAGTTTCTAATGTGCTAAAAAAAACAAACTTAGATGCAGAACAGATTAAATATGTAAAAACTGTTGAAACCGCAGCAAACAACTTATTAGTTTTATTGAATGATCTTCTTGAAATTTCTAAAATTCAAGCTGGCAAATCCTTTATTGAAAAAAAACCATTTATTTTAACCGACACCATTCAATTTGTATATCAAATAAATAAACAGCTTGCTAAAGACAAAGATATTACGTTTAACTTAAATATTGACAATGAAATCATCGATCAATGCATTGGAGATCAAGTTAGATTAACTCAAGTTTTATTAAACCTTATAAGTAATGCTATTAAATATACAAATGAAGGTTCCATCTCTTTAAATGTTAAACTTGTATCAAAAATTAATGATACTCAAATGATTTCTTTTTCAATAATAGACACAGGAATTGGGATTCCCAAAAATTTTATAAAATATATTTTTGAAGAATTTACACAAGCTGAAAATAGTAATACGTTGAAATCAAAACATAACTTTAACAAAGGATCTGGACTAGGAATGGGTTTAAGCAAAATGTTTATAGATCTTATGGGTGGTGAAATTTATATCGAATCTGAAGAAAAAAAGGGCACTGAAGTGCGATTTATTCTTAGTTTTTTATTACATCAAAAAAATGCCGTTGTTTTAAAAAAAGAAGATGATAAAAATGAACAAATTCTTGATTTAAAAAATGTAAATATTCTAATAGCTGAAGACAATATTACAAACATTTTAGTAGCAAAAACGATTCTTGAATATCATGGCGCTAAAATATTTGAAGCAAATGATGGCGAAGAAGCTATTCAAGTTTTAAAAAACAATAAACAGATTCAAGTTATTTTAATGGATTTAGGAATGCCTAAACTTGGAGGAATCGAAACAAGTCGAATTATTAGAAATACTATTGATCAACAAATTCCAATAATAGCTTTAACAGCTAATTCGATGCCCGAAGAACATCAAAGATGCATCGAAGCAGGAATGAATGATTTTGTTTTAAAACCATTTAACGAAAAATTACTAATTGAACTTATTTTAAAATATCTAAAAAACTAAATCTATGGAGTATCAAGATCTTTTTATACTTAAAAATCTTTATGAATTAAGCCGAGATAATAAATCTTTTGAGAAAAAAATTTTAACGCTTTATATCTCTGAATCTTATAAGATTTTAGAAGACATGAATCATGCGCTTATTAAATCCGATTGGGAGCAACTCGCTTTTTTTGCGCATAAAATTAAAGCTACTATAAAGTTATTTGAAATCAAGTCTGCTTTATTTTTAATTGAAGTTATCGAAAATAAAGCCGATAAATATTCTCCATCCGAAATCACAAAAGCGTATCGCGAATTTGAAAGTATTCTCAACTTAGTTTTAATTCAATTTGAACAAATTCTTCAAAAAGATTATAAAGATATTGAATAAAGTTGGAACTTAATTAAATTAATAATTGTTCATATGTTTATGAATAAATATTATTTATTGTTTTTCATATTAATTTATTTTAAAGTAATTGGTCAAAATAACGAACAATTATGGACTAGATTAAATATAATTTCTAATATAAATAAAAATTGGAGTTTTTCAAACGAGTTTAATATTCGAATGCAAAGCCAAAATAAAACGAATCAAATTTTTGAAAAACCCCTTGTTAATGCTTATCGAATTTGGATTAACTATAAAATTAATAATAATAATTCTTTACACGTTAGCCCTTTTGCTTTTTTCAAAAATTATAAATTAAACCATACCGATCCTTCACAAACGCATGTTGTCAATGAATACCGCTGGCAGTTACAATGGGAAAATCATTCTAAAACTAATAAAAATGTATATTTAAACTCAAGATTTGGATTAGAGCATCGAATTTTTGAAGAAAAAGAAAATCTAATACGACTAAGAGTTCGTGAAGGTATTTTAATTGACCTAAACCAAGCCATTTCATTTTTTATACATGATGAATTTATGATAAATCTTAATAAAATTAATACGGAAAATGTTTGGGATCAAAATCGAATCACATTTCAAACAAATATCAAGACATCTAAATTATCACGATTAGAAATCGGAACCTTTGTAAATACAACGTATGAACTATCAAACAACAAAGTATTTTTTGCAAATCTTCATTTAATGATAAATTAATTTAGAAAATTGGAACTTAAATATATGAATAATTGTTCATATAGTAGAATTAAAATTAAACACACTCAAATATAAAAATATGCAAATCGAACAAATTTACACAGGATGTTTAGCTCAAGGCGCTTATTATCTTACTTCTAATGGCGAAGGAATTATTATCGACCCGCTAAGGGAAATTAATCCTTACCTTGAAAAACTAAAAAAAGATAATGTAAAACTAAAATATGTATTAGAAACCCATTTTCATGCAGATTTTGTAAGTGGTCATAAAGATTTAGCTGCTGCTACTGGCGCTACTATTGTATTTGGTCCTACAGGAATGTCACTTGGATTTGATGCACATATTGCAACCGATGGCGAAATCCTTGAATTTGGTAATGCCAAAATTAAAGTAATTCATACTCCAGGTCATACTATGGAAAGCTCTTGCTATCTTTTAATAGATGAAAAAGGCAATGAAACGGCATTATTTAGTGGAGACACTTTATTTATCGGAGACGTTGGAAGACCCGATTTAGCTCAAAAAGTAATTGAAGATCTTACTCAAGATAAATTAGCTCGTCATTTATACAATTCATTACGAACTAAAATTATGCCTTTATCGGATGAAATTATTGTTTATCCGGCGCATGGTGCAGGAAGTGCTTGTGGAAAAAATATGAGTAAAGAAACTTATGATACGTTAGGAAATCAGAAAAAAGTGAATTATGCTTTGCAAGAAATGAGTGAAGATGAGTTTGTTCGTCAAGTCTTAGATGGATTAACGCCTCCTCCAGCCTATTTCCCTCAAAATGTTATGATGAATATTCAAGGTTATGAAAATATTGAAAATGTCATTCATCAAGGAATGCGTGCACTTTCTCCAGCAGAATTTGAAGTAGCTGCGAATGAAACGGATGCACTTATTTTAGATACTAGAAATGCGCAAACATTCGCTAAAGCTTTTGTACCTAATTCCATCAATATTGGTATCGATGGAAGTTTTGCCCCTTGGGTAGGAACGATGATTCCGGATGTAAAACAACAAATTTTGTTAGTAACAGACGAAGGACGCGAAGAAGAAGTAGTTACTCGTTTGGCTCGAGTAGGTTATGATTTTGCTATAGGTTATTTAAAAGGTGGTATTGACGCATGGAAACATGAAGGTAAAGAAATTGATACGATTCAATCGATTTCGGCAGATGAATTATCTGAAATTATGTCAAAGAATCAAAATATAAACATATTAGATGTAAGAAAAAACAGCGAGCATCAAAGCGAACATATTATGGATTCTTTAAATGCTCCATTAGATTACATTAACGAATCGATGTTAAACGTTCAGAAAGATAAAACATACTATGTGCATTGTGCAGGAGGATATAGAAGTATGGTATTTATATCTACTTTAAAAGCAAGAGGATTTGAAAATCTAATTGATGTAAAAGGTGGATTCAAAGAAATTAAAGAATCGGGTAAATTTAATGTAAGCGCTTACGTTTGTCCAAGTACTTTATTATAATTATTAAAATTTAAAATATGCTAAACGTATTAAAAAATTTATTTTCTTCAGAAGATTTAAGTAAAATTATTAATGAAAATACATTGCTTGTAGATGTAAGAACGGCTACCGAATTTGATTCAGGTTCGGTAAAAAATGCGGTAAATATTCCATTAGATCGTATTCAAAATAATATTGATAAATTTAAAAACAAATCAAATATTATCGTTTTTTGTAGAAGTGGGAACCGAAGCGGTCAAGCAAAAAATATCTTGAATGAAATGGGAATTAATAATGTAACCAACGGAGGTACTTGGCAAAATGTTGCTCAATTTGTTAAATAAAAAAACATGAAAGAAATTATTTTCAGCAATTGGAATTTTATGCGAATTTTCCGACTCGTATTAGGAGTAATCATTGTAATTCAAGCAATTAATGCCAATGACAAAATGATGCTATTTTTTGGAGGACTTTTTATAATTTTGCCATTATTTAATTTAGGATGTTGCGGAAGTTCTTGCGCTCCAAATTATTCTAAAGAGAAATCTATTAAAAAAGAATTTAACTACGAAGAAGTAAAATAAAAAAAAATGCAAAAACTAACCATCTTATTTTTCTCAATTCTATTTTTGATTGCTTGTGGTCAAAACAAATCGGGTTACCTATCAATGGATGCTATTCAGTTTAATCAAAAACTTGAAAACACGAAAAACGTTCAACTAATTGATGTAAGAACACCCGAAGAATATGCAAATTCTAAAATTGGAGATGCACTTAATCTGAATTATTATGACGCTGATTTTGAAGCTCAGCTTAAAAAATTAGATAAAGATAAACCTTTATTTGTTTATTGCAAATCAGGTGGAAGAAGTTCGGGTGCGGTGTCTAAATTATTAGATTTAGGATTTAAAGAAGTTTATGAACTTGAAGGAGGCATTATGGCTTGGGAACGCGCAAAATTACAAACTAAAAGCAATACAAAAACAAATGAGAAAGATGTATTCACATCAAATACTTTAAATGAAATTCTTACCGAAAATCAAAAAGTTATTGTAAACTTTTATGCTTCATGGTGTATTCCCTGCAAAAGAATGAAACCATTTATGGACGAACTCGAAAAAGAACATCCAAATGTAAAAATAATTCGTATTGATATCGACCAAGCAAAAGCATTAGCAACGGAACTTAAAGTAGAAAATATTCCGACGGTAATGTTTTATGAAAAAAATAGTTTGAAAGAACGAAAAAACAGTGAAATGACGAAATCTGAAATCGAAAATTGGATTCGTAAATATTAATTAAAACTTTAAAATTACACACAATGAATGATAAATTTCAAGAGCTTATAAATAGCGAAAAACCCGTTTTATTAGACTTTTATGCCGATTGGTGCGGACCTTGCCAAATGATGAAACCGATTTTGGTTCAAGTTAAAGAAAAACTTGGCGAACAAGCCACTATTGTTAAAATTGATACCGAAAAAAATCAAGAACTATCCGCTTATTTAGGAATTCGAAGTATTCCTACTTTGATGATATATAAAAAAGGAGAACAACTTTGGCGTCATAGCGGTGTTGTTGATGCCGATCAATTAAGTCAAATTATTTCTCAACATATCTAAATTAAAAACATGTTTACATCTCCTCTACCTTGGTATATTGCAGGCCCTTTAATTGGACTTATGGTTCCAATTTTGTTAATCATCGGTAATAAATCTTTTGGAATTTCAAGTTCTTTAAGACATATTTGTGCCAGTTGTTTTCCTGCTAATATTTCTTTTTTTAAATATGATTGGAAAAAAGAAATTTGGAATTTATTTTTTGTAGCAGGAATTGTTATTGGAGGATTTATCGCAGCCAAATTTATGTCAAATCCAAATCCAATTGAAATTTCTAAAGGTATGCAACAAACATTTGCGCAGTATGGCATTACGGACTTTTCAGGATTGGTGCCTATTCAAATTTTTAATTGGAATGAATTACTTACTTTCAAAGGATTAAGTATGATGATTTTAGGAGGTTTTTTAGTTGGATTTGGTACTCGATATGCAGGAGGTTGTACAAGTGGTCATTCCATCATGGGATTATCAACACTGCAATGGACTTCCTTGATTGCCACAATCTGTTTTATGATTGGAGGCTTTATAAGTGCTTGGTTTATTGTTCCGTTTATACTTAACTAATTTAATATATATATATATATGATAAGTAATAAGAATGAAATGAGAAAAAACGATGCAATTTGCACAAATAAGAGCCAACTTGATCACAAATGGTATCATAA